>SESF01001872.1_pt1 | contig 68757 bp, 55 predicted proteins | sample 3171521 | NCBI WGS metagenome assembly SESF01 (sample SAMN10866945, study PRJNA518727) | freshwater metagenome | biome: subpolar coniferous forest; feature: holomictic lake; material: water; isolation source: holomictic Lake 227, 6 m and 8 m depth | place: Canada: near Kenora, Ontario | collected...
GGACCTGAAAAGGGGACTATAAAATCAACGACCGCTTCCGGCTGTTCGAACAGACGCTTCGCGCCGGGCAGGGCCTGGCCGGCGGCAGCATCGTCCCGGCCGACTGGCGGCGCTTTGCCGCCGCCCTCGAGCTGCGGCATCAGGGGCCCGGCGTTCGGGCGCTGGCCCTGATCCGGCCGCCGGCCGCGGCCCTGATCGAGCCCGAGGGCGCCGGGGCCGACCCCGTCGCCTCGCCGGCCCGGCGCGCCGCCCTCGAGCGCAGCCTTGCCAGCGGCGCCCCCGCGCTGAGCGAGCCCGAAGCCTCGGCGGGGGCCGGTCCGGCCGGCACCGAGTTCCTGATGGCGCTGCCGGTCTGGCGCGACGGCCAGCCGACCCCCGGGCGGCCGGCGGCCGGCTGGGTGGGGCTGATCTTCGATCTTGCGGAGCTGATGCGCGGCATCGCCCTGCAGCATCCCGAGATCGACATCGACCTTTATGCCGCCGGGCGGGCCGACCCCGGCCATCTCATCTACGACAGCCAGCCCGACAACGGTCATGCCAATGCCGGGCCGGGCGGCGCCCCGCTGTACCAGCGCGCGGCGCTGCTGCCGGCGGGCGGACAGCTCTGGCTGCTGTCGCTGCGCTCGACCCTGGCCTTCGAGGCCACGGCCGCCAGCGGCGAACCGACCGCAGTGCTGGGCGCCGGGTTGGCGCTCAGCCTGCTGCTGGCGGCGGTGATCGGCCTGCTTCAGAACAGCCGCGCCCGGGCGCTGGCGCTGGCCGCGCATCGGGCCGGCGCCCTTGAAGAGAGCGAGACCCGCTCCCGCCGGATCATCGACTCGACCCTCGAGGGCTATTGGGAACTCGACGGCGCCGGCCGCACCGTCAGCGTCAACGACTCGCTGTGCCGCCTGCTCGGCCATGCCCCCGAGGAGATGATCGCCCGGCCGCCCGATGCCTTCACCGCCGAGCCGGCACGGGGCGAAATCGCCGCCCTGTTCGCCGCCAGTCCGTCCCGGCCCCAGCGCAGCGTCGAGATCATGCTGCGCCATCGCGCCGGCGCGCCGGTCCCGACCCGCTTCAACATCACCGCCTTCGTCGATGCCGACGGCCGGGTTTCGGGGGTCTTCGCCCTGATCTCCGACATCTCGGCCGAGCGGCGGCGCGCCCAGGAGCTGCTCGAAGGCCGCGAGCGCCTGCGCCAGATCATCGGCGCCGTCCCCTTCGCGATGCTGATCACCCGGCCGTCCGAGCCGGCGATTCTCCATGCCAACCCCCGGGCGATCGCACTGTTCGGCCTCGCCGATGACCATGACGCCGTCGGTTCGGACGAGCTGTTCTGGCTCGATGCCGCGGATCGCCGCCACTTCATCGAGACGGTCTGGCGGGATGGCCGGGTCGACAGCCGGGAACTGCGCCTGCGCCGCCACGACGGCAACAGCTTCTGGGCGATCCTCTCGGCCCAGCTGTTCGTCTATGACGGCGACACCGCGCTGCTGATCGGCATCCAGGATTCCGACCGCCTGCGCCAGACCGAGGCGGCACTGGCCGCCGCCGAAGCCCGGGCGCGGACGATCATCGACAACGCCGGCATCGGCATCGTTCTGACCGACCTTGAAGGCCGCCTGATCGAGGTCAACCCGGCCTTCGCCCGGCTGATCGGCCGCGATGCCGCCGGTCTGATCGGCACGCCCTGGGTCGATCTCACCCACCCCGAGGATCGCGCCCGCAACCTCGAGCTGCTGACCCGGTTGATCTCCGGCGGCGTCGAGCGCTACGAGATGGACAAGCGCATCCTCACCGCCGGCGGCGATACGGTCTGGGTGGCAAGCGTGGTCACCCGCGTCCGTGGCCCCGACGGCCGGCCGGCGATGATCGTGGCCATGATCGAGGACATCACCGCCCGCATCCGCACCGAGCACTCGCTGCGCACCCTCTGGCGGGCTCTCGACGCCGCACCGATCTCGGTGATCATCACCACCATCGATGGCGAGATCGAATATGCCAATCCCCAGACCGAGCGCGTCACCGGCTTCAGCCAGGCCGAGCTGATCGGCCAGAACCCGCGCATCTTCCAGTCCGGCCATACCCCGGTCGGCGACTATGAGCGGATGTGGGAAACCATCCTGGCGGGCGAGGTCTGGCATGAGGACCGGCTCAACCGCCGCCGCGACGGCACCCTGTTCTGGGAAGCGGCCTGGGTCGCGCCGGTGCGCGACGCCCAGGGCGGCATCGCCCACTTCGTCGGCCTCAAGCAGGACATCTCGCAGCGCCGGTACACCGAGGAGGCCCTGCGGGCGAGCGAGCAGCGCTTCCGTCAGCTGTTCGAGAACAACCGGGCGGTCCAGCTGCTGATCGACCCCGCCTCGGGCGCCATCGTCGACGCCAACGCCGCCGCTCTCGGCTATTATGGCTATCCCCGCGCTGAGCTGCTGGCCATGACCGTGTTCCGGCTCAACGTCCGCCCCCCCGATCAGGTGCTGGCGGCGATGGCCCTGGCCCAGTCCGGCAGTCAGGACACCTTCTATTTCCAGCACCGGCTGGCCTCGGGCGAAATCCGCGAGGTCGAGGTCCATTCGGGGCCGATCACAGTCGACGGCAGCCCGCTGCTGTGCTCGATCATCCACGATGTCACCCGGCGCAAGGAAGCCGAGGCCGCGGTGGTGCGGGCGCGCGAGGAGGCCGAGGCGGCCAACCGCGCCAAGTCGCGCTTTCTCGCCACCATGAGCCACGAGCTGCGCACGCCGCTCAACACCATCCTCGGCTTCTCCGAGATCATCCGCGATCACCTGATGGGGCCTGACGCACTGCCGCGCTACGCCGAATATGCCGGCGACATCCACGAGAGCGGCTGCCACCTGCTGGCCCTGATCAGCGATATCCTCGACATCGCCAAGATCGAATCGGGCCGGCTGCAGATCGAGCCGGTGCCGCTCGACCTGAGGGCGACGATCGAGGCGGTAGTGCGGCTGGTCAGAGTGCGCGCCGCCGAGACCGGGCTGGAGATCCTGGTCGAGCTGCCCGTCCCGCCACCCGAACTGGTCGCCGACCCGCGCGCGGTCAAACAGATTCTGTTCAACCTGCTGTCCAACGCGATCAAATTCACCCCGGCGGGCGGGCGGATCACCCTCTCGGCCAGCGCCGCCGAACCGGCCGCGGCCGGGGCGGGTGACGCGGACGCGGTCCGGCTTGCGATCAGCGACACCGGCATCGGCATCCCGGCCGACCAGCTGGAGCGGGTGCTGAGGCCGTTCGAGCAGATCGACAACCGTTACAACCGGTCCGGCGGCGGCACCGGCCTGGGACTGGCCCTGGTCAAGGCGCTGACCGAACTCCATGGCGGCCGCCTCGGCATCACCAGCGCCGTCGGCACCGGCACCACCGTCACCGTCACCCTGCCCGCGGGCCGAAAGACCGCGGCGCCAGCCTCATGAGACCGGAGCCCCGATGAGAACCATCCTCTTGATGATCGTTCTGGCCTGTACCCTGGTCGGCGGCGACGCCGCGGCGCAGCAAAACGCCGATCTCTTCAAGACCCTGCCCTGGGGCGCCTCCGTCGAATCGGTCAGAAAATATTTCACCCTGATCGGGCCGGTCGACATCGGCGGCAAGGTCAACGTCTACACTTCGCCGGACAACCCGTTCGGCGATCTTTACGGCGACCTGATCCTGAATTTCCACGCCGGCAAGCTGACCCGGTTCCGGGTGTTTCTGGGCGATCACGATTCCGGCGACCGATTCCGCGCGGTCCTGAAGGTGATGCACGGAGCCTCGGCCTGGAACGAGATTTATCTCAAGCTCGGCAGCGTCGAAATCCCGCTGCTGGTCAAACCGGTGACCGATCCCTTCAAGCCGCCGCCGCCACCGCCCAAAACCTTCACCGAGGCCAAATCGATGTGGATCGAAAGCCCGATTTCCGACGAGGCGGTGTACATCTTCAAGCAGAGCCGGCAGCTGCGCGAGATGATGAAGAGCCTGATCGCCAAGAACACCAAGCTGCGCGGCGCCCTGATCACGCTGCACAAGGGCTTCGTCGCCGCAACCTTCGCCCCGGCCCGCGATCTGATCCAGGAGCTGGACCAGACCGGCGATGAAAGCCGCGACACCCTGATCCCCAAGGGTCCCGAGAGCAAGGACCTGGAGTTGCTGATGCCGCTGGCGCCGAAATGACCCGGCCCCCCGGCCTGGGCGACGCCCCGATCGTCGATACCCCCCGGCTGCGCTGCGACGGCCGGGAGGAGGCGGAGGTCACGACCTTCCGCTTCGCCGGTGCGATTCTGGCCGAGGACTGGCGCGCCATTCGCGCGCTCTACAGCCCGCTCACCGGCATCAGCGGCGGCGGCTGCCTGCTCGACCTTCTGGCGGTGACCGGGTTCGACTCGACGCTCTATTCGCTGCTGGTCTGGACGCGGCTGACCCGGGAGCGGCACGGCACCCGTTTCGCCGTGCTCGCCGGCCCGGCGGTCCGGCATCGCCTCAGCCACGCCGGGATCGGCCGCTGGCTGGCGCTCTCATCCGACCGGGCCGCGGCGCGGGCGGCCCTGCTCGAGCCGGTGGAGGCGGGCCGAGGCTAGACCGTCAGGTCGAGCTTGCTGCCCCGGCCACTGGTCGCCGCGGCCTGGGGTGGGCGGCTGGGCGCCGCCGGCTGGCTGGGCGGCTGACGGTGTTCGATGTTGCCGCCGGCCGGCGGAGTCGGTGCCGCCGGTTTTTGCGGCGTGATGACCGGAGTCGGGCCGTATCCGGAAACGCTTGAAATCGCCATCGCACCCTCCGTCGGTGAACCGACCAGTAACAACCAGACCGCTTTGGTTTGATTTTTAACTATAGCATCAAGCGGTGAATAAATCCACTCTATTCATCGGGCCTGCCGACAAAGAAAACGGATCGGCGCCACGGCTCCGGCGCCGCGGCGCAAATAAGAATAAAATTTTCGGCTTCTTGACTGACATCCTGACGTGCTCTGTCCTGATCATCGGCGTCTCCGGCCAAGACGTGATCTTGATCGGATCAGCCCCGACCGAGACTCTCGGCCGCGGCATCATGGGCGCGAAGGCGGCTGCGGGCGGCGGCGGCGCTGGAAACGGCATAGCAGTAGGCGCAGCCCTGGCTGCAGCTGTCGTAGGCCCCGATATCGCGGGACTCGAAACAGGCGCAGCCCGGCCGGTTGCCCTTGCGCCGGGCCGCGATCGGCCGCCCCGCGACCTCCGACAGGCGGACGGCGTCGATGCAGACCGCGGGACCGGTGCCGGGAATGCCGGTCAGGCCGGGCTGGGTGCACAGGGTCAGCGCCATGCCGTGGCCGGCGGCGATCCCGGCGAGCCGGGCGACGAGGTCGCGCTTTTCGTCGCCGGGCGGGTCACGCCAGGAAAAGCCGTGGGCGCGGGCGGCGGCGTCAAGCGCGCGCGCGGTCTTGCGGTAGGGCTGGGCGACGCTGACCACCACCTCGTCGCAGGCGCCTTCAAGCGCGCGGGCAAGGCCGGCGAAATTGCTCTCGTGCCAGCCGGCCGGGGTCAGGCTGGAAAAGAGAATCGGGTCATAGCGCCAGACCAGCGCCCGCGGCCCCCAGCGCGCCCGGAGCGCCCGCATCTGGGCCACCGCCCGCTCGGCCGCGATCGTCGAGCGTTCGAGCGCGCGGGGATAGCCGGTGGCGGTGACCTGGAGGGTAAAGGGCTGGCCGAGCGCCGCCACCGCCTGGAGCGCCTCCGCGAACGGCTCGAGGTTGCGGCTCCAGAACACGAAGCCCTCGACATCGGCCGCAAGCAGGCTGATCCGCGCCGGCGGCCCGCCATGGGGATTGACCACCCCCACCCAGCCGGCGGCGAGGCGGTTCATGAACCAGCGGCCGTAAAAGGCCGGAATATCGGTACGATAGCTGGCTGAAACGATCATCGGACCGGGGGCTGTCGAAAAAATCTCACCCCTAAGGGCGATTTTGTGGTGCGGCGGTGGTTGCGCCGCAAAGGGTAGCTGCTTATATCTGCCCCGAACAGAGGGTAACCCCACACCCCACCACGCATCGATCGGGGATCGTGGCGGTGCCGGTGGCCGGGCCGCCGCGGATTCGCCAACAAGCAAGAGGCAGGACATGAGCAAAGTCATTGGCATCGATCTCGGCACCACCAACAGCTGCGTCGCCGTGATGGAAGGCTCACAGTCGAAGGTCATCGAAAACGCGGAAGGCGTGCGCACGACACCGTCGATGGTGGCCTTCACCCAGGGCGGCGAGCGTCTGGTCGGCCAGCCGGCCAAGCGTCAGGCGGTGACCAATCCGGAAAACACCCTCTTTGCCATCAAGCGCCTGATCGGCCGGCGCTACGACGATCCGATCACCAACAAGGACAAGGCCCTCGTCCCCTACAAGATCATTTCGGGCGACAACGGCGACGCCTGGGTCGAGGCCCACGGCAAGCGCTACAGCCCGAGCCAGGTCAGCGCCTTCATTCTCCAGAAGATGAAGGAAACCGCCGAGAACTATCTCGGTGAGAAGGTGACCCAGGCGGTGATCACCGTCCCGGCCTATTTCAACGACAGCCAGCGTCAGGCGACCAAGGACGCGGGCAAGATCGCCGGCCTTGAAGTGCTGCGCATCATCAACGAGCCGACCGCGGCGGCCCTCGCCTACGGCATGGAGAAGAAGGGCGCCGGCACCATCGCGGTGTTCGATCTCGGCGGCGGCACCTTTGACATCTCGGTGCTGGAAATCGGCGACGGCGTTTTTGAGGTCAAGTCGACCAACGGCGACACCTTCCTCGGCGGCGAGGATTTCGACGCCAAGATCATCGACTATCTCGCCGACGAGTTCGCCAAGGAGCAGGGCATCGATCTGCGCCGCGACAAGCTCGCGCTGCAGCGCCTGAAAGAAGCGTCGGAAAAAGCCAAGTGCGAGCTGTCCTCGGCGACTCAGACCGAAGTCAACCTGCCCTTCATCACCGCCGACCAGACCGGGCCGAAGCATCTCAACATCAAGCTGACCCGGGCCAAGCTGGAAGCGCTGGTCGATGAACTGGTCCGGCGCACCGTCGAGCCCTGCCGCGCCGCGCTGCGCGATGCCGGCCTCAAGGCCTCGGAAATCGACGAGGTGATCCTGGTCGGCGGCATGACCCGCATGCCCAAGGTGATCGAGACCGTCAAACAGTTCTTCGGCCGCGAGCCCAACCGCTCAGTCAACCCCGACGAGGTGGTGGCGATCGGTGCCGCGATCCAGGGCGGCGTGCTCAAGGGCGACGTCAAGGACGTGCTGCTGCTCGACGTCACGCCGCTCAGCCTGGGCATCGAGACCCTGGGTGGCGTCTTCACCCGCCTGATCGACCGCAACACCACCATCCCGACCAAGAAGAGCCAGGTCTTCTCGACCGCCGAGGACAATCAGAACGCGGTGACCATCCGCGTCTTCCAGGGCGAGCGCGAGATGGCGGCGGACAACAAGATGCTGGGTCAGTTCGATCTGGTCGGCATTCCGCCGGCGCCGCGCGGCGTGCCCCAGGTCGAGGTCACCTTCGACATCGACGCCAACGGCATCGTCAATGTCGGGGCCAAGGACAAGGCGACCAACAAGGAACAGCAGATCCGCATCCAGGCCTCGGGCGGCCTCTCGGACGCCGACATCCAGAAGATGGTCAAGGACGCCGAATTGCACGCCGCCGAGGACCGCAAGAAGCGCGAGGCGGTCGATGCCCGCAACCACGCCGACGCCCTGATCCACACCACCGAGCGCACGATCAAGGAAGCCGGTGACAAAGTGTCGGCGGCCGACAAGGCGGCGGCCGAGAAGGGCATCGCGGATCTTCGCGCCGTGCTCGACAGCGGCGACGCCGCTGTGATCAAGGCCAAGACCGAGTCGCTGGCTCAGGTGTCGATGAAACTGGGCGAAGCGATGTACAAGGCCGGCGCCGGCGGCGAGGCCGCGCCCGGAGCCGAGGCCGGGGCCAAGCCCGATTCGGGCGTGGTCGACGCCGATTTCGAAGAAGTCGACGACAAGCCGAAAAAGTCGTAAACGTCACGGGGACCCGGGGGCCATCGGCCCCTGGCAGGGGTCAAGGGGGCGAGGCCCCCTTGTCTTGCTTCTGAGGCGCGCACAGACCCATGGCGAAAACCGACTACTACGAACTGCTCGGATGTCCGAAGACGGCCAGCGCCGATGAGCTGAAGAAGGCTTATCGCAAGCTGGCGATGCAGTTCCACCCCGACCGCAATCCGGGGAACAAGGACGCCGAGCACAAGTTCAAGGAAATCAACGAAGCCTACGACGTGCTGCGCGACGAGCAGAAGCGCGCCGCATACGATCGCTTCGGCCATGCCGCCTTCGAGGGCGGCGGTGGCGGCCGTCCGGGCGCCGCCGGGGCCGGCGGTTTCGATTTCAGTTTTGGCCAGGGCGGCTTCGCCGACATCTTCGACGAGATGTTCGGCGACTTCATGGGCGGCCGGCGCGGCGGCGGCGGCGGCGGCAGCCGCGGCTCGGACCTGCGCTACAATCTCGAGATCACCCTTGAGGATGCCTTCAAGGGCTCACAGACCACGGTGCGGGTGCCGACATCGGTCGCCTGCGAAGGCTGCAAGGGCTCGGGCGCTGAGGGCGGTCAGGCACCGGTGAGCTGTCCGACCTGCTCCGGCCACGGCAAGATCCGCGCCCAGCAGGGTTTCTTCACCATCGAGCGCACCTGCCCGAGCTGCCATGGCGCCGGCCGGGTGATCAAGGATCCGTGCAAGGTCTGCGGCGGCGCCGGCCGGGTGCGACGGGAAAAGACGCTTCAGGTCAACATCCCGGCCGGGGTCGAGGACGGCACCCGGATCAGGCTGGCCGCCGAGGGCGAGGCCGGTCTGCGCGGCGCCCAGCCCGGCGATCTTTATATCTTTCTGGCTCTGGCCCCCCACCGCTTCTTCCAGCGCGAGGGCGCCAACATCCATTGCCGGGTGCCGATCCCGATGACCACCGCCGCGCTCGGCGGCACCATCGAGGTCCCGACCATCGATGGCGGCCGGGCCAAGGTCACGGTGCCGCCCGGCACCCAGACCGGTCACCAGTTCCGGCTCAAGGGCCGGGGCATGTCGGTGCTGCGCAGCCCGGCGCGCGGCGACCTCTTCATCCAGGCCAACGTCGAAACCCCGGTCAACCTGACCAAACGCCAGCAGGAACTGCTGCGCGAGTTCGAAAAGGCCGGGACCAAGGAGACCACCCACCCCGAGTCCGAAGGCTTCTTCGCCAAGGTCCGGGAGCTGTGGGAAGATTTGAAGGACTGATCGCTTTTCGGGCAGGGTGCCTTCGATCTTGGCAAAGCGCCGGGTTTTGGCTAAAGGAAACCGACTCCCAAGCCGGAGTCGGGAGCGAGGACACAAATCCATGAACATGGTGGTCAAGGACAAGGCCGGAGCGCGCCTGCTGCTCTCCGGGGACGAGGCGATTGCCCGTGCGGTCTGGGAAGCGGGGACACGGGTGGCCGCAGGCTATCCCGGCACTCCGGCGACCGAGATTCTGGAGTCCCTGGCCCAGTACCCTGATCTCCACAGCCAATGGTCGGTCAACGAGAAGGTGGCCTTCGAGGTCGCGCTCGGGGCCAGCATGGCCGGTGCCCGCGCCTTTTGCGCCATGAAGCATGTCGGGCTCAATGTCGCGTCCGACCCGCTGATGACCGTGACCCTGACCGGGGCGCTGGGCGGGCTGGTGGTGGCGGTGGCCGACGATGTCGGCCAGTCCTCGTCGCAGAACGAGCAGGATTCGCGCTACTGGGGCCGCTTCGCCCATCTGCCGATCCTGGAGCCGGCCGATTCCCAGGAAGCCTACGAGATGACCCGGCTGGCCTTCGCACTCTCGGAGCGCTTCGAGACGCCGGTGATCGTGCGCCTGACCACCCGGGTCTGCCACGTCAAGGCCCTGGTCACGGTCGGTGAGCGCGAAGAGCGGCGGGTGCCCGGCTTCAAGGTCGATCCCGCCCGCTGGGTGATGGTGCCCGGCAACGCCAAGAAACGGCTGCCGCTCCAGCTGGCCCGCGAAACGGCGCTGGCGGCCGCGGCCGAAACCTCGGACCTCACCGTCCTTGAGGCGGGCAGCGACCGGCGGGTCGGCTTCGTGGTTTCGGGTCCGGCCTATCTCCATCTCCGCGAGGCCTTCCCCGCGGCGCCGCTGCTCAAGCTCGGCTTTTCCTATCCGCTGCCGCTCGGGCGCATCCGGGCGCTGGCGGCCAGCGTCGACCGTCTGGTGGTGGTCGAGGAAACCGAGCCGCTGATCGAGTCCGAACTGCGCGCCGCCGGCCTTGCCGTGCATGGCAAGGACGTGCTGCCGCGGACCGGCGAGCTGACTGCCGACATCATCGGCCCGGCGGTCCGCCGGCTGATCGGTGAGCCCGAACCGGCCCGGGCGGCGGCGCTGCCGCCCGCGCCCGCGGTCTTCCCCCGGCCGCCCACCCTGTGCGCCGCCTGCCCGCACATCGGTGTCTTTCACACCCTCTTCGCCATGCGCAAGAAGGTGGTGATCATGGGCGACATCGGCTGCTACACCCTCGGCGCCGGCCATCCCTGGCATGCCCTCGACAGCTGTATCTCGATGGGCGCGGCGATGGGCATGGCGCTGGGCATCGACAAGGCCGGCGGCGAGAGCGACGCCAACAAGGCGGTGCTGGCGGTGATGGGCGACTCGACCTTCCTCCACATGGGTATGCAGGGGTTGCTCAACATCGTCTACAACCGCGGCAACGTCACCGCCCTGATCCTCGACAACCGCACCACCGGCATGACCGGCGGCCAGAATCATCCCGGCACCGGCCACGAAATCCATGGCCTCGAAGCACCCCAGGTCGATTTCGCCCGGCTCTGCGAGGCGCTGGGGGTCAAGAAGGAGCGTATCAAGGTCGTCGATCCCTATGACCTCAACGGCCTGTTCCGCACCATCCGCGACGAGATCAAGATTCCCGAGCCCTCGGTGGTGATCACCAACCAGCCCTGCACCCTGATCGGCGAGTTCGTCCGCCGCGAGGCTCATCAGGTGCTCGACGACAAATGCACCGGCTGCGGCAGCTGTATGGACCTTGGCTGTCCCGCGATCACGGTGCGCCTGCGCGCCCAGAAGCTCGACAGCGACGGCGAGCCCTATGACGCCACCTACACCCAGATCGACGCCCGGGCCTGCACCGGCTGCACGATGTGCGTCGCCGCCTGCAATCACGCCGCGATCGTGCCGATTGCCGGGACCCGGGCCGCGGGGAGTTGCTGCTGATGACCGCCCTGCCCGCTCTCAACATTCTGGTCTGCGGTATCGGCGGCCAGGGCGTGATGACCGCCGCCGAGATTCTCGCCGAAGCCGCGATCGATCACGGCTTTGATGTCAAGAAGACCGAAATCGCCGGTATGGCCCAGCGCGGCGGCGTCGTCACCTCCCACGTCCGGATCGGGCCGAAGGTGCTGTCGCCGGTGATCGCCCCCGGGACGGCCGATCTGCTGGCCGGCTTCGAAATCGCCGAGGCCCTGCGCTGGTCCGATCAGGTCCGCCCCGGCGGCCGGATCGTGGTCAACACCCAGCAACTGGTGCCGCCGGTGGTCTCGGGCGGCCTCTTTGCCTATCCCGAGGACCCGCTGGGCCAGCTCCGGGCCACCGGAGTGCCGGTTACCGCGGTCGCGGCCGCCGAGATCGCCGCCGCCCTGGGCGACCGCCGGCTCAGCAACTCGGTGATGCTTGGCGCCATGGCCGATGCCCTGCCGTTTCCGGCCGCCGCCCTGGAGGCGAAGATCGTCGCCCGCTTTCAGGCGAGAAAGCCCGAACTGGCCGCGCTCAACCGTCAGGCCTTCTCGGCCGGACGCAAGGCGGCCGGCCAGAGCGGCTGACCCCGGGCCGCCGGCGGATCAGGCAGCCTCGCCCCGCTCCTCCTGGACAGCCTGCTCCGGGACTGACGCGCCCGGCGGCGGCAGCCCCGGCGTCTGCCGGCGCCGGTGGACCGCTTCATAGCGCCGGCGCTCGGTGATGTGAACCTGGGGCGGATGGGTCTCGTCCCAGCCGCGAAAATCGGCGTGGAAGCGCGGAAAGCCCTCGGTATCGAGGCGGATCGAAAGACCGCCATTCTGGATCGCCAGCACCAGATGAACCATGTTGAAGACGAAACGGACGGAAAAGCCGTTGGCGGAGCCGACCGTGGGGCGGGGAAGAAGCGAGATCGAGGTGCCCCTGGGCAGGGCCTGATGGAGTGTCGAGATGATGTGCTCGTAGGTCCGTTCGATTTCGGTTTCAAGCCCGTCCTTCTTGCGGTCGAGGCCGACCTTGTGGCCCTCGAGGATCATCTTGTTGATGCCGCGCGAAAATTTTTCGCAGGTTTCGTCGGTGAGATCCACGGTACCGAAATAGCGTTCGATCGACTGGCGCAGAGCGTCCATCTCCCGCATCTTGTCTTCGCGAATGTGCTCGGCGAAGCTCTCAAAGGCGACGATCGCGGTGATCGTGCCCGTCACCGCCGCCGAAATCTCCGCCATCCACGCCTCCCGCGGCTGGCTGTCGCGCGCCGCCAGCACCCGGCCCAGCCCTTCGAGGCCAACCAGCACCTGATCCTTGGTCCTGGCGATCGCGCCTTGCAGTTCGTGCCGCCGGGCGTCGTCGCGGGTGGTCAGCTGGTCGGGATCGGCGAGCAGGGCCTCGGTCAGTTCCAGCGACTGCGCGGTCTGCTCGAGATCGGCGAGCAGCGGTCCCATGTCGGGAATCACCGGCGCCGCGGTGGCAGGCGCAGCCTCCAGCGACAGCCGGGACTCGACCCGGGTCGTGCCCTTGCCCTCCTTGGACCGCCCGACCAGCAGGCAGGGCTGGAATTCCAGCAGCACCCGCTTGGTGTAGCTGCCGCCATTGGCGATCAGCAGCGGCTGATCGAGGAACACAGTGCGGGCGATCATGACCGCGCGCCGGCTGGTCTGGCTGCGCATCCCTGAAATATGCTTCTCCGCCTCGCCCTCGGGCAGGAAAACGCCATCGGGCAGCACAAACCAGAACTGGTTGTGGTCATGAACCGCCAGGGTCAGACCATTGCCGGAGCGACCGGCATCGCCATAAATCTCCTCGGGCATCATTGGCAATTCGGGCGGGACCGCGGTGCCGACAGCGGCGGCCGGATCGGCCACGATCTCTGAGCTTTGGATGACCGACATCAGGCAGGGCTCCGGTTGAGGCGCGGACTCTGGCTCTCCTCAGCGACTGAAAACTAGCGCTCTTGCACCACAGTTCAACCTGGGCAAACCCGTAGTGTTGCCGGCCGCAGATGGGAGTCAGCCGCTGGTGATCGCCCCCCGGCGCAGACCAGCCCGCCGCATGCGCAAAGGAGAGCGCATCGGAATATCGTGTTTCAGGATATGGCCGAGAATCCAGACCTGTAATAATTTTAGCAAATTGTCCCTGATCTGGTCGTGCCTGGCGTCTGAAATCTCATGCTCGAAGACAGCAATGGCGTTATTGACATTGACGATCAGCAGGCGATGCTTTTCAGCGTGGGATTCCCGATCGGCGTACCCGGCCTCCTCCTGGATCGCCTCCTCGCGGGTGAAATGGTAGACCGTGTAATGCTGGAGTTTTTCAGGGCGGTCAGAATCTCCGGCTTGGCGAATTTGCCGTCGAGCAGGCTCTCGATCTCGTTGATCAAGGAAAAGAGGTATCGATGGTCGTCGTCGATCGGACCGCCATCAATCGACATCGCCTCACGCCAGACGACAACCATGAGAACAGCTCCCGATCACTAAGGAAGAGTGAGGGGCTAGCCTAGCGGAAACGCCAGTGATCGGCCCCCAATAAGCATACGCCAGCGCCAGGGGCTGTCAAAGAAATAGGCGCAAGGCAGAATATCGCCGGACTCCGGCGACGATCGGCTCCGATATCCCGGGCTCAGCCGATTTTCGCGCCCGGCCGAAGGATCAGCCGGCGGCGGCCAACCGGGCATCCATGCGGGCGACGAAGGCGCCGAGAGCGCCATGGCCGGCGGCATGGGCCTTCAGCGGAGTCTCGATCGGCGGCTTGACAATGCTGGCCATAAAGGCGTGAACGCCGGCATCGACCGAGGTCGGACGGTCGGTGAGAAAAAACGGCCGGTCGCCGAGGATGGCGGCCAGGGCATCGAGATCGGCGCAGCCCAGGGCATAGATTTCGTCCCGGCCATGACGCAGCGTGCCCTGCCCGAGCAGATCGCGGCGCAAACCCCGGCGAACCAGCGCCGGCACGATCCAGCGCATTGGCGGCGCCATCCGGCCGAAGAACAGCGGCCTCAGGATGCTCCAGCCCGGTTCGTCGAACCAGCGGCTGTAAAGCGTGACGAAAAACAGGCTCTCCTCGCAGGTGCGGCGGATCAGGTGACCGAGCGCCCGCTGGTCGGCGGTCAGCCCGCCGTCGAGCCGGCCGCCCCGGGTCGCCTCCAGATGGGCGATGATCTGGCCGCTGTCCGGAATGCGCTGACCGTCCGGCTCGATGATGAAGGGCAGCTTGCCCTTGGGCGCCTTGAACGGCATCGTCGCCAGGGTGCGGAAAGGCAGACCGGCGAGGCGCAGATAGCTCTCCACCTTCATGCAAAACGGGCTGGGATTGATGCCCCAGACCGGCGCGGTGGTGAATTGGCAGAGCGTGATCATAATGACACCTCGAGCTTGGCGGTGACCCCGCCGGGCGGCAAGGGGCTCCCGCGATGATTACTCAGCATCGCGACAAGATCAAGTACGACCGCCTGTCTGATTTAACCTGAGGCCGCCCCGTCATCATCCTTGACTTCTCCTGTCTGCTATGACCAGTTCTTGACCAGGGACCCGTTCGGCCGACGGCCGGTCAGAAACGTTTTCGAGGGCGACATGGACGTGCACGCGAACCCGCAGGGCAGAGCCGGTATCGGGCCGGACTCGCCGGAGCGATTTTTCAATCGGGAACTGTCGTGGGTCGATTTCAACCAGCGCGTCCTCGACGAGGCCAACAACAAGCGCCACCCGCTGCTGGAACGGCTGCGCTTTCTCTCGATCTCGGCCAGCAACCTCGATGAGTTTTTCATGGTGCGCGTCGCCGGAATCAAGGTCCAGGTCAAGGCCGGGCTCTCGGCGGCCAGCCCCGAGGGCCTGACCCCGACCCAGCAGTTGCAGGCGATCAACCGGCGGGTCGCCGAGCTGATGCGCGATCAGCAGCGCTGCTGGCACCAGCTGCGCAGCGAGTTGCGTGCCGGCGGCATTGCGGTGGTCGACCCCGAGGAGTTGAGCGCCGAAGACCGGGCCTGGGCCGAGGCGAAATTCCGCGCCGACATCTATCCGGTGCTGACGCCGCTGGCCATCGATCCCGCCCATCCCTTCCCCTTCATCCCCAACCTCGGCTTCGCGCTGGCGCTGCGCCTGTTTGACGCCTCGGAGAACCGGGAAATCGACGCCCTGGTGCCGCTGCCGGCGCAGCTGGAGCGGGTGATCCGGCTGCCGGGCGAGGCGATCCGCTTCATTCTCCTGGAGCAGGTGGTGCTGATGTTCTTCCGGCGGCTGTTTCCGCCGTTTTCGCTCAAGGCCCACGGCCTCTTTCGCATTCTGCGCGACAGCGAGCTGGAAATCGACGAAGAGGCCGAGGATCTGGTCCGGACCTTCGAGAGCGCGCTGAAGCGCCGCCGCCGCGGCAGCGTGATCCGCCTTGCGGTCAACGCCGCCATGGAACCCGAGATGCGCGAGATCCTGCGCGATCAGCTTAAGGCCTCGCCCGACGACCTCTTCGTCTTCGATGGCCTGATCGGACTGGCCGACGTCAAGCAGCTGATCGTCGACCAGCGGGCCGACCTGCTGTTCGAACCCTACAACGCGCGCTTTCCCGAGCGCATCCGCGATTTTGACGGCGATTGCTTCGCCGCGATCGGCCACAAGGACATTCTGGTTCATCATCCCTACGAGAGCTTTGACGCCGTGGTGCAATTCCTGCGGCAGGCGGCGCGGGACCCGGCGGTGGTGGCGATCAAGCAGACCCTCTACCGGACCTCGAAGAACTCGCCGATCGTCCAGGCCCTGGTCGAAGCGGCCGAGGCGGGCAAGAGCGTCACCGCGATGGTCGAACTCAAGGCCCGCTTCGACGAAGAGGCCAACATCCAGTGGGCGCGCAATCTGGAGCGGGCCGGGGCGCAGGTGGTCTATGGCTTCGTCGAACTCAAGACCCACGCCAAGGTCTCGCTGGTGGTGCGGCGCGAGAGCGGCGGCCTGCGCTCCTACGTTCATTTCGGTACCGGCAATTACCATCCGGTGACCGCGCGCATATACACCGACCTCTCCTTCTTCACCTGCGATCCCGCCCTGTGCCGGGATGCCGCGGCGGTGTTCAATTACATGACCGGTTACGCCACTCCGGAAAGCCTGGAAAAGCTGGCCATCGCCCCGATCAATCTGCGCCCGCGCCTCTATCAGCTGATCGAGGCCGAAATCAGCCACGCCCGCGCCGGGCGGCCGGCCGCGATCTGGATCAAGCTCAACTCGCTGGTCGATCCCGGCATGATCGACAAGCTCTATGAGGCCTCGCGGGCCGGGGTCGAGATCGACATGGTGATCCGTGGCATCTGTTGCCTTCGGCCCGGGGTGCCCGGCCTGTCGGACAATATCCGGGTCAAAAGCATCGTCGGCCGCTTCCTCGAACACGCTCGGATCATCTGTTTTGGCAACGGCCAGCCTTTGCCCTCGGCACGGGCGCGGCTGTTCATCTCCTCGGCCGATTGGATGCCGCGCAACCTCGACCGCCGGATCGAATCCCTGGTGCCGATCGAAAACCCGACCGTCCACCAGCAGGTGCTCGACCAGATCATGGTCGCCAATTTCAAGGATACCACCTCGAGCTGGGAGCTTGATGCCGGCGGGCGCTTCAGCCGGACCGACAGCGGTGCCGAACCGTTTTCCGCCCACAGCTATTTCATGACCAATCCCAGCCTTTCCGGCCGCGGCACCAGCCATGAGCCGGCGTCGTTTCCACCCCGGCTGGAATTGTAGGGCTGGCCGGAACCGGCGCGCCGGGATTTGGAGCGGGCGAAGGGAATCGAACCCTCGTCGTAAGCTTGGAAGGCTTCTGCTCTACCATTGAGCTACGCCCGCTGGCGCTGGCCCCGCGCCATCGTGTCCGCGTCAGGGCCAGCCCCGCTCATAGCATCAGCAATCACCGCTGGCAAGAGGCCCGTCAAGTCTTGCGCAAAACCCATCCCTGCGCCCTTCAGCGATCGCCGAAGGCCCGCTGGCTGAGGTGGATGGCTGGCTGCGATTGAGTCCGGAGCCTGGCGCGGGGCCGCGGACGCCATCGCCGACATTTTTGCCACAGGGGACAAACTCTCGACATTGCCTGAACTTATCTCTTAGATAATCTCTATATCATACTGTATATAAATAGAAGCCTTACGCTCCCCATCCGAAGGATTGGGACTCTCCCCGCAGAATGCGTCGGCCCCTGTCATCCTTCTGCCGCTGTTCGCCGTTATCGCCGTTGAAAACACCGCGATGCCACGCCGGAGCACAGGCTGAGCGACAGCGGCCCAGCAATCCACTGAATTAACTGTTACTGCTGGCAGCAAAGAATCTCTTATCCAAGGAATAGGGCTATGGCTGGAACGTTATCAGTGACATTGAATGAAGTGGCTGTACGAAATTCTGTCACACCGATGGTGGACGAGTACATCACTTGCATGAAGATAGCGGCCCTCAAAAAAGGCGAAGAGCGCGATACGATGCTGGGTCATAGCGAGGCCCGGTTTCGGAGGCGATTGGACTCTTTCGCGGGCGAGCACGGCATTTTTGGACAGCATCGGGTGTCCCTCAATGTGATCGTCGACACCGTGCTCAATGAGCGCGCCACGGCAGCCGTGAATGCACTCAACCAGAAGATGGTCGTTCCTAAGCGTAAAGGCCGGGTGTGGGGCGGGTGGGTGATGGCGGCGCTGGTCTTACTGATCGTATTCTGATCTCCCGCTTTGCCCCGGCCGTGAGCAGAACGTTGATCATGCTCGCTCCCGGCTAAAGGCTCGGCACAATCTGGCTCAGGCGCGATGTCGACTGAGACAATGCGGCTGTTTATTTAAAACTGATTATCCCTTTATAAGAATGTGAAATTTACAGAGGTAAATGTGTAGAGATTTCCACTAGCAATAAATTATTATACCGACTTTAAAAGGTCGATTGCGGCTCCATTGATGCAGTCGTCCTAACCAGATACTGTGTATCCCAGTATCAATTGGTTCTTTAGATAGGATATCGCGTTGCCAGCCTCCGGCCATGGCGCGGTTGCTCTCCGGTGTGCGCTGTGCTAATAGCGGCGGTATGATGAGCAGGCTGCGAATTGCCGGAAAGCTGGGAGTATTGATCGCGTTTGGCGTTTTCGTCGCCATCGCGCTTGCCGTCTTCGCCCTTTATCAGATACGGACGACGATGGTCGAGGACCGCAAGATGGCGGTCCGTCAGGTCGTGGAGACAGCGGTCAGCATCGTCGACAGCTATTATCGACAGGCAGCAGTTGGCACCATCAGCGATACCGAGGCCCGTGAACGAGCAAAAGGCGTTGTCCGCGCTATTCGCTTTGGCGGCGGCAATTACATGTTCATATACGACAGTTCCGGCCAGATTCGCGTCCATGGCGGCAATCAGTCCAAGGAAGGCGTCAACCGGATGGGCGACACCGACCCGACCGGCGTCCCCTACGGCCGGCTGATGATTGAACGGGCGCTGGCTGGCGGCGGCTTCACCGGCTATCTCTCGTCCCATTCCAGCACCGACCGTACCCTGCCCAAGATTTCCTACAGCACCTATTTCAAGCCATGGGACTGGGTTGTGGCCGCTGGGATTTACATCGACGATGTCGATACGGCCTTTCGCGAGCATCTGCTGCTGCTGGGAGGCGCGATCATTCTGGCCATCGGGGTGCTGGTGACGGCTTCGCTACGGCTTAGCGCCGGTATCGTGCGCCCGATCACGATCATGACCGCTGCGATGGACGCCATGGCCGAGGGCGACCTCGGGACCCCACCTTCCACCGCCACGATCGCCGCAACCGACGACGAGATCGGAGCGATGTCGCGGGCGCTTGCCATCTTCCGTGACCGTCTTCGTGAGCGAGACGCTCTCCAAACGGCCGACCACACCCGAACCGAACTGCTCCGCCTCACCGCCGCCGAGGTGGTGGTGGCCGTGGATGCCATCCAGTCGGCGGCCCGCGAGATCGCTCAAGGCGGCGGGGATCTGGCCCGGCGCACCGAAGTCCAGGTTGCCAGCCTCGAAGAGATGGTGGCCGCGATGGCCCGGATCGCCGCCGCCGTCGGCCACAACGCCGGCCATGCCCGGCAGGCCCGCGAGGTGTCCTCGACCTCCCATGAGGTCGCTGAACGGGGCGCCGATTGCATGAACTCGATGATGGAGGCGATGGGCGGCATCCAGGCTTCGTCGACCAGGGTGATTGAGATCGTCCAGATCATGCAGGAGATCGCCTTCCAGACCAAACTGCTGGCCCTCAACGCCGCCGTCGAGGCTGCCCGTGCCGGCGAGGCCGGTCGAGGTTTTGCGGTGGTGGCTCAGGAGGTCCGCTCATTGGCGGAGCGATCTCGTCAAGCCCTAATTCAGATACGCGACCTGAACAGCGAGAGCCGGGCCCAGGTCGAGCGCGGTGTTGGCGCCGCCCACGCCGCCGGGACAGCGCTGCGGAACATCCTCGACTCGGTCCGCGCCGTTTCTGCGCTGATGCCCGAGATCGTCGCCGCCAGCGAGGAGCAGGCCGATGCAATCGGCGACATCACCAACTCTTTGGGCGACTTCGACCGCAATACCCAGAAAAATGCTACCCTGGTTGAACAAAGCCTCGCCTCATCGCATTCCCTTGCCGAGCAGGCAACCCACCTTTCTGAGTTGATGGCACCGTTCCGAAATAGAACTTCGCTTTGAAAGACTTCGATATAGTGACGCTTGTCTTAGAAAGCCTCCAATTTTTGATTGATACCGCCCGGCTAATGAAGTGACTTTCTCGATCCACGGATAGCAGGTGAGGCTCATGATCCGGGTGGCATCAGCGGCCAAGGCATTTCCGGCGTCGCAGCGGGCTTGGATGATGGCGCTCCTGTCTGGCCAGAGCTGGAGCGAGAGGACGCGTTCGCGCCGGTAGAGCCATAATCGTTCGACGGGGTTACGCTGGGGCGAATAGGGCGGTAGCGGCACCAGGGTGACCTTGTCCGGGATTTCCAGAGCGGCACTGGCGCGCCACCGGGCTCCCTCAAGAACCATGACAACATGGTCGTCGGGGTTCTCGGCGGGCGCGGGACCTGTCAGGCCATGTGAAAAACGCATTACGGAGCCCGCCAGCAATGATCGCAGCGCAAACGACAGCACCGCAAGGTAAAATTCTCTTTAAACACAGCGACAAAGCATATTGAGCGGATTATTCACAGAGATATGCCAAAAACGCGGGCCGGGCCAGCCGGGACCCGGCAAAAACGCGGGCTATATCACCCTTCAGACTCACATGACACCGAAGGGACATCCCATGACCCGATCATCGTTCCTGAGCCGCCTCGACGCCCTGCTCCAGCTCGCCACCGCGACCGAGCTGGCCTTCGCGGACACCGGCGCCGCAGCCGCCCCCATCGGACCGCCCGCCCGCCGGAGTGCCAACCAGTCCTTCCGGTTGGCAAAGGCCGCCTGACGGCCGCGGGCCCCGCATCCTCCCCGGGCCCTCCGCCGCACAAGGACAGGGCGTTGCCGGGAGCGAACCGCCCTGGCAACGCCCCATCCCGAAGACCGCGCCGACCCCGGAGTTAGCGGCCCATCCACCACAGCCGCTCCGAATGGCTGTGCTGCCGCTCCTGATGGTCCTTGCTCAGTCGCTCGGTTTCGTTGGCGGCCCCTGTTTTGACACTGGTCTTGAGCTTGTTCAGTATTTCCCAGGCAAGCGGCCGTCTGGTATCGGTTCCCATCGTTAAACCCTCCGAACACTCAATGAAACATGGGGGAACTATGACTGCCTGGCGGGGGTGATCCAGATCTTTTTTAGATCTGCGACATTGCGCCACAATATCAATATCAAAAATTCCCTTCATTGTCAGGATAGATTTTCGGTTAACGGGCGTTAACTCAATTAAAATTTGACAATTACTGGAACAGTTTTTGACTATATGTTGACCATTCTCTAGGTTTAAGGGGTCAGTCAGCCGGATATCCGGACCACTAGCGCCAATATTAAAGTGGCTGTCCAGAGCCATCGCCCTCCATTCGGCGGCTCTTGCTTTGCTGCGCTGCGTCACAAGGATCGCCAGACTGCAAGAATCTACGTATCTTTACTTAGTCGTGGTAATACGTATACGTATCTATACGTAACCCGGCGCGGCAGGCCCGGCCCTTGACCGGCGAAGGTGCGGAATGGAACAATCGGCCCCGGGAGGCTGGGATGTTCGAGATTCGTGTCAGCGGCTTGGCCGAGAGTGGCCGACTCCGTCGGGAGTGGGCGACCCGGACCATCGGTCTTTTTGACCCCGACAACAATTGCCGCCCCGGCAGCGGCGCCGGCTATTTTCAGGAATGCTTCTTCGACCTTGAGGACGCGACACCGCCGGCCCTGGCGCCGAGTCTCGACGCCATCCGGCGCATCCTTGACCACGCCGCCGGCTTCGAGCCTGCCGACCGGGTGCTGGTTCACTGCACGGCCGGGATTTCCCGGTCAACAGCGGTGGCGATTTTGCTGCTGGTCCGCCATGGCATGGCTCCCGGGGCCGCCTTTGCCCACGTGGCCCGCCTCCGCCCGGCGATGTCGCCCAACATGCTGATTGTCGAGCATGGTGAGCGGCTGCTCGGGTTGAACGGCCGGCTCAAGCGCGCCTATCTGGAGTGGCACCGCGCCGCCCTCGGTCGAGGGCCGGCCGATGAGTGATCGGGCGGGTCCGCAGCCGGTGGCGGTGCGGTACAAGGGCCGCTCCGGGTTCGACAATCTCAATACCAAGGTCGATCTCCGGGCCGCCGGGCCGGTCGGCCGCACCCTCGCGCTGATCCGCGACGGCGGCGTGGCATTGTTCATCAGCGTCAATGGCTATGGCGGGCCCGAACCCGTACAGGGATCGTGCTCGCGGTGCTGGGCCGGCTCCGCAGCGTGACACCGGGCAGCCTCGGGGCCTGAGTGCCGGTCACGGCGCCGCGACAATGCGTCTCTTGCCGCCCGGATAAGCGCAGAGTATTCCCTGAGCTACATAATCGTTCTCCGGTAGATTTCCGGGGCTTTCCGGCAGGAACCTTGCAGCATGCCTGAGGTTAACCATAATCAAGGTGTGAACCTGATTAGCGACCCATCCTTTCGGCAGCAGGTTATGGTTCGTCTGTGGCACTGGGTCAGCGCGATTTGCATCCTGATACTGGTTCTGACCGGCTACCTGATCGGCTCCCCCTTACCGTCGACTACCGGGGAGCCGGCCGAATGGTTCGTGATGGGATATATTCGCTTTGCTCATTTCGCGGCATCATATGTTTTTACCATCGGGTTAGTCTTTCGGAGTGCATGGGCCCTGCTCGGAAATCGCATGTCACGCGAACTGTTTTACCTGCCGATCTGGTCGGCACGCTGGAGCCAGGGCCTCGTCGGGCACCTGCGCTGGCTGGCGTTTCTTCAACGGCGCGAGCCTTCCTGCGACGGCTACAATCCGATCGCGCGGGTGGCATTGTTCTTTCTCTTTCTGCTGCCGTCCCTGTTCATGATCGTCACCGGCTTTGCCATCTACTCCGAGGCCACCGGCCGCGACAGCTGGCAGCACCGCGCCTTCGGCTGGATTGTCGAGTTCTGGCGCAACACCCAGGACATCCACACCCTCCACCGGCTGGGCATGTGGGCAATCGCGGTCTTCGTCGTGGTTCATGTCTATTTCGTCGTGCGTGACGATATCATGTCCCAAAGGACAGTGATCAGCGCGATGATCAGCGGTGTCCGTTATTACCGTCGCCGGTAATCGCACCGACCCCAGACCTTCCCCCCTCCCGAACACAAGGCCATGGATCATGGGCAGGCCCGCCGAAACCTTTTATGACCGCTTCCGCCGTCAGGGCATTTCGCGGCGCAGCTTCCTCCAGTTTTGCACCGCCACCGCTGCCGGCCTCGGTCTCGCGCCCGAATTTGCCGGAACCATCGTTCACGCCATGGAAACCAAGCCGCGAATCCCGGTGCTGTGGCTGCATGGTCTGGAGTGCACCTGCTGCAGCGAGTCGTTCCTGCGCTCGTCGCATCCGCTGGCCAGCGACATCATCCTCTCGATGATCTCCCTCGACTATGACGATGTCATCATGGCCGCCGCCGGGCATCAGGCCGAAGCGGCGCTCGCCGACATCGTCGAGACCTACAAGGGCCGCTACGTCGTCGCGGTCGAAGGCAACGCGCCGCTGGCCGAGGATGGCATGTACTGCTTCATCGGCGGCCGACCCTTCAGCGAGATCCTGATCGAAACCTGCCGCGACGCCCAGGCCGTGATCGCCTGGGGCAGTTGCGCCTCCTGGGGCTGCGTCCAGGCGGCCAAGCCCAATCCCACGGGTTCGGTACCGGTTCACGCCGTGATCAAGGACAAGCCGGTGATCAAGATTCCGGGCTGCCCGCCGATCGCCGAGGTCATGACCGGCGTGCTCTCCTATTTGCTGACCTTCGAGCGCCTGCCCGAACTGGACCGCCAAAGCCGGCCCAAGATGTTTTACAGCCAGCGCATCCACGATAAATGCTACCGCCGGCCCCACTTCGACGCCGGCCAGTTCGTGGAAAGCTGGGACGACGAGGGCGCGCGCAAGGGCTATTGCCTCTACAAGGTCGGCTGCAAGGGTCCGACCACCTATAATGCCTGTTCCACCGTCGGCTGGAACGAAGGCGTGTCGTTTCCGATCAAGTCCGGCCACGGCTGCATCGGCTGTTCCGAGGACAAGTTCTGGGACAAGGGCCCGTTCTATTCGCGCCTGACCGACATTCAGGATTTCGGCGTCGAAGCCAACGCCGACACCGTGGGCGCCGCGGTCCTGGCCGCCACCGGCGCGGTGGTCGCCGGCCATGCCCTGGCCAGCGCGGTTTCGACCCTGCGCCGCCGGGACGACGAGACTCAGGATTAGGATCAGGCCCATGACCGTTACCACGCCCAACGGCTTCACCCTCGACACCTCCGGCCGCCGGATCGTGGTCGACCCGATCACCCGCATCGAGGGTCACCTGCGCATCGAGGTCAATGTCGATCAGCACAACGTCATCCGCAACGCCGTCTCGGTCGGGACGATGTGGCGGGGCATCGAGGTGATTCTGAAAGACCGCGACCCCCGCGACGCCTGGGCCTTCGTCGAGCGCATCTGCGGCGTCTGCACCGGCCCCCACGCCCTGGCCTCGGTGCGCGCGGTCGAGCACGCGCTCGGCATCGAGATTCCGGAAAACGCCAACACCATCCGCAACATCATGCATCTGGCCCTCTATGTGCAGGACCATCTGGTGCATTTCTATCATCTGCACGCCCTCGACTGGGTCGATGTCCTCAGCGCGCTCAAGGCCGACCCCAAGGCAACCTCGGCGCTGCAACAGAGCCTGTCGCGCTGGCCGATGAGTTCGCCCGGCTATTTTGCCGACGTTCAGACCCGGCTGCGCCGCTTCGTCGAGTCCGGCCAGCTCGGGCCGTTCAAGAACGGCTACTGGGGGCATCCCGCCTACCGGCTGCCGCCCGAGGCCAACCTGATGGCGGTGACCCACTATCTGGAGGCGCTCGATTTCCAGCGCGAAATCGTCAAGATTCACGCCGTTTACGGCGGCAAGAACCCGCACCCGCACTGGCTGGTCGGCGGGGTGCCCTGCGCCATCAACATGGACGCCACCGGCGCCGCCGGGGCGATCAACATCGAACGGCTCAATCTGGTGTCGTCGATCATCGACCGCACCATCACCTTCATCGAGCAGGTCTACCTGCCCGATCTCACCGCCATCGCCTCGTATTACAAGGACTGGCTCCATGGCGGCGGCCTGGCCGCGCGCAACCTGCTGTCCTATGGCGATCTGCCCGAGCACGCCAACGACCATTCGGCGGCCAACATGGCGCTGCCGCGCGGCGTCGTGATCGGCGGCAAGCTGGGCACCTTCGATCCCGCCGATCTTGCCGACGCCGGCCTGGTTCAGGAGTACGTCAACCACTCCTGGTACAAATACCCCGACGAGCGCCGCGGCCTGCATCCCTATGACGGCATCACCGAGGCCAATTTCAGCCTCGGCGCCGCGACCAAGGGGAGCCGGACCAACATCAAGGAGATCGACGAGGCCGGCAAATACTCGTTCCTCAAGGCGCCGCGCTGGAAGGGTCAGGCCATGGAAGTCGGGCCGCTGGCCCGCTTCGTGATCGGCTATCTCCAGAACCGGCCCGACTTCAAGGAGCCGGTCGATCGCCTGCTCAAGACCCTCGATCTGCCGCTGACGGCGCTGTTCTCGACCCTCGGGCGCACCGCGGCGCGCGGGCTGGAGGCGCAATGGGCCGCCCACAAGCTGCGGGCCAGCCAGGACAAGCTGATCGCCAGCCTCAAGGGCGGCGACCTCAACACCGCCAACCCAGAGCGATGGGAGCCGCGGACCTGGCCCGCCAGCTGCCGTGGCGTCGGCTATTCGGAAGCGCCGCGCGGCGCCCTCGGCCACTGGATCGAGATCAAGGACCGCCGGATCGCCAATTACCAGTGCGTGGTGCCGACGACCTGGAACGCCTCGCCGCGCGATGCCGAAGGCAACATCGGCGCCTATGAGGCCGCCCTCCTCGACACGCCGATGGCGGATCCGGAGCAGCCGCTGGAAATCCTGCGCACCATCCACAGCTTCGACCCCTGCCTTGCCTGCGCCGCCCACATCCTGGCCCCCGACGGCCGGGAACTGAGCCGGGTCACCGTGCGATGACCGGGCCGGGCACGGCCGGGATCGATGCCATGCCGCCGATCCTGGTGCTGGGAATCGGCAATCTGGTCTGCGGCGACGAAGGCTTCGGGGTGCGCGCCGTGACCGAACTCGGACGCCGCTACCGGCTTTCGCCCCGGGTCCGGCTGATGGACGGCGGCACCCAGGGTCTCTATCTCGTACCCTACGTCACCGCCTGCACCCACCTGCTGGTCTTCGACGCCATCGACTACGGCCTCCCGCCGGGCACGCTGCGCCAGCTCGAGGGCGACGAGGTGCCACGCCATTTGGCGAGCGGCAAGATCAGCGTCCACCAGACCGGCTTTCAGGAAGTGCTGGCCGCGGCAACCCTGCTCGGCGCCCTGCCCGCGGCCCTGGTGGTGATCGGCGTCCAGCCCTGGTCGATCGAGAGTTTCGAGCGCGACCTCAGTCCGCCGGTGGCGGCGCGGCTGGGCGATGCCCTCGCCCTCGCCGGTCTGGTGCTCGCCCGCTGGGGCGCCGCGCCCGAGGCCGCTGACCGGGAGGCCTGAGCCATGTGTATCGGATTGCCGCTGCGAATCGTCCAAAGCCATGACTTCACCGCCGTCGCCGAAGGGCGTGGCCTGACCCGCGACATCAACCTGTTTCTGACCGGCCCGCAGCCGGTCGGAACCTGGGTGCTGGTGATGCAGGGCAGCGCCCATCAGGTGCTCACACCCGAGCACGCGGCGATGATCGACGACGCCCTCGACGCCGTCGAGGCGGCGATGCGCGGCGACCCGGTCAGCGGTCACTTCGCCGATCTGCCCGCCCCCAGCCCCGCCCCCGCCACCCCGGAAGAGAGGTTCCCAGGATGATCGCTCCCCTCACCAGCGCCCGGGCCGAGACCGGAGCCATCGGCTCGGACCTCAACGGCTTCGGCCGGATGGTCGCGAAGGCGCTGTGGTTCGTCAAAAACGCCCGCATCCGGCTGCTCGGCACCCTGATCTCGGGCCTGCTGCTGCTGATGCTGGTCGCCGGGGTCGCGGGCGGCGTGCTCGGCGGGGTGCGCGTTGCCGAGATCAGCGAGCTGTGGCGCAGTTTCGATACCGGAGCCGCCTCGCAGCAGGCGGTCGCGAGCGAACTCCGGGAGGTGCTGGCCTCGGCGGCTCTCGCCGGCCACCGGCGCCGGCTGATCGAGGCCCCCGGCGACGCCCAGGTCCAGGCGGCGGCCCAGGCGGTGCTGGTGCGGGCGCGGGAACTGATCGCGGTGTTTCGCAGCGCCGGCGAAACGCCGGAGGAACGCACCGCCCTCGAACAGCTGCTGACCGAGATCGGCGGCTACGAGCGGCTGGCACTGCCCGCGGCGGGCAGCCGCACCGTATCGGCCGAGCAGCTGAAGGCGCTGGCGGCGCTCGACAACGCCCGGGTCCGGACGGCGCTGGAGACGCTGCGGGCCTCGCTCAAGGTCAAGTCCGGGGTCAGCGCCCGGCGCATGAACGATGCCATCTACGAGATGGCAACCTCGCTGATCGGCATCCAGGTGCTGAACAGCGTCCTCCTGGTGATGCTCGGGGTGTTTTTCTGGTGGTTCACCCGCTACCGCCTCGTCCAGCCCCTCGACGGCATGCGCGAGGCCATGGTCGGTCTGGCCAACGGCGACCTCGGGGTCGCGGTGCCCTATCGGGACAAGCAGGACGAACTCGGCGAGATGGCGCGCACGGTTCAGGTGTTCAAGGACAACGCGGTCCGGCTCGACCGTCTGATGGCCGAGGCCCGAGAGGCCGAACACAAGGCCGAGGCCTCCAGCCGCGAGATGCGGGCGCTCTCGGACCGCTTCGAGCGCGAGGTCGCGGGGGTGGTGTCGTCGGTGGCCGGCGCGGCCGGCGAACTGCAACAGCTCTCGACCACCCTCGCCGCCTCGGCCGGGCAGACCGTCAGCCGCAGCACCGAGGTGGCCAGCGCCGCCGAACAGGCGACCGGCAATGCCGGTGCGGTCGCGGCCGCCACCGAGGAACTGGCCTCGTCGATCGGCGAAATCGCCCGTCAGGTCAACGAGTCGGCAACCATCGCCGAACAGGCGGTCGACGAAGCCACCCGGGCCTCGACGGTGATGGGCGAACTCGCCGCCGCCTCGGCCAGAATCGGCGCCATCGTGGTGCTGATCGAAGAGATCGCCAGCCAGACCAACCTGCTGGCCCTCAACGCCACCATCGAGGCGGCACGGGCCGGAGAGGCGGGCAAGGGCTTTGCCGTGGTCGCGGGCGAGGTCAAGACCCTGGCCAACCAGACCCAGAAGGCCACCGCAGATATCAGCGAACAGATCTCGGCGATCAAGGCCGTCAGCGACGAGGCGGTGGCCGCGATCCAGCGCATCAGCGGCATCATCCGGCGCATCAGCGATTTTTCGGTCGGGGTCTCGGCGGCGGTGACCGAACAGGAAAGCGCCACCGGCGAAATCACCCGCAACGTCGAGCAGGTCGCCCACGAAACCCGCACCGTGACCGGGCGCATCCAGGAGATTCACGGCTTTTCCACCGAGACCGGCGACACCGCCCGCCGTCTGCTCAGCGCCTCCGAGCGCCTGGGCCAGGAGGCCGGCGCCCTCTCGCAGCAGGTCTCCTCGTTCGTCAGCCGCGTCCGGACCTCCTGACCCGCCGCCCGCCGGTCAGCTGCCGGTGGTGGGCGGGCCGTAGGAACGGAAGGTGGTGAAGGGAGCGAGATTGTCGAGGAACTGCTCGGCCGAAGCCCGCCAGGAGTAGCCAAGGGCAAACTCGCGGCAGCGCTCGGCGGAGCAGGTCAGCGCCTGGCGCACCGCGTGGCCGAGATTTTCGTCGAGACAGCCGACGTCGCGGACCTCGCCCAGAACATCGAGCGGACCCGCGACCGGATAGGCCGCCACCGGCACCCCCGAGGCCAGAGCCTCCAGCAGCACCAGCCCGAAGGTATCGGTGCGCGAGGGAAACACGAAGACGTCGGCGGCGGCGTAATACTTCGCCAGGTCCTCGCCATGCTTGGGGCCGACGAAGCGGACCGCCGGATAGCGCGCCTTGAGATCCTCCAACTGCGGCCCGCCGCCGACCACGTACTTGGTGCCGGGCAGGTCGAGGCGCAGAAAGTCCTCGATGCTCTTTTCCACCGCCACCCGGCCGACATACATCGAAACCGGCCGCGGATCGGTGATGAAGTCCTTGTCGCGGGGATGAAACAGCTCGGTGTCAACGCCGCGGGTCCAGTGGCGGATGTTGGTGAAGCCGCGCGCGGCCAGCGCCCGCTCGATTGAGGCGGTGGCCACCATTACCGCCGCCGCCGGCCGGTGGAAACGGCGGACCACGGCATAGGAGAGGAACAGCGGCACCGGGATGCGGTCGCGGATGTATTCGGGAAAGCGGGTGTGATAGGCGGTGGTGAAGGGAATGCCGCGCCGCATGCAATAGCGCCGCGCGGCATGGCCGAGCGGGCCTTCGGTGGCGATGTGGATCGCGTCGGGGTCCATCTCGATGATCATCCGGCAGAGCTTGCGCCCGGCGGCGATCGCGAGACGGATCTCGGGATAGGTCGGCATCGGCACGGTACGAAAATGCTCCGGCCCGATCACCTCGACGGTGTGGCCGAGCTTACGGATTTCGTCTCGCACGGTCGCGATGGTCCTGACGACGCCGTTGACCTGGGGATACCAGGCGTCGGTCACAACCAGAATGTTCACGCCGCTTCCCTGACCAGACTCAGATGTTGCAGCTTCTTCCAGTACAGGATCTCCAGCTCGCCGCTCGCATGCTCGACCAAAGCGGTGCAGGATTCTACCCAATCGCCGTCGTTGCAATACAGGATGCCTTCCATGTTGCGAATCTCGGCGGTGTGGATATGCCCACAAATCACGCCGTCGACTTCGCGCCGCCGCGCCTCTTCGGCCAAAGCCACTTCGTAGTTACCGATATACTCGACCGCCGATTTGGCCTTCTGCTTCAGGTAGGCCGAAACCGACCAGTAGGAAAACCCCAGGCGCCGACGGACGAAATTGACCCAGCCATTGATGTGCAGCAACATGACATAGACATGATCGCCGACCAGCGCCAGCCACTTGGCATACTTGACCACGGCATCGAAGCGGTCGCCGTGGATCACCAGCAGGCGCCGGCCGTCGGCGGTCTCGTGGATCGCTTCCTCGACCACGGTGACGCCGCCGAACTGGGTACCGATATATTCCCGCGCCGCCTCGTCGTGATTGCCCGGAATGTACCAAACCTTGGTGCCCTTGCGCGCCTTGCGCAGAATTTTCTGAACCACGTCATTGTGAGACTGCGGCCAGTGCCATTTGCGCTTCAGACGCCAGCCGTCGACAATGTCACCGACCAGATAGAGGGTTTCACTTTCGGTCTGCTTCAGAAACTCCAGGAGAACGTCGGCCTTGCTTCCCTGCATGCCCAGATGGACATCGGAAATCCAGATCGTACGGTAGGTGCGTATCCCGGACACAGGCTCCATCAACCGACTCCTTCGCAACCCGTTGACCCGGCAGAGCCTATACAGCCGAAACGCCCGCCTGCCAATCGAGCCCGGGGCCATCTCTTTGAATGACCGCAAAATTTCTCGGAACCGTCATGATCTTATCACGGCTCCTTAGCAGATTCGTCATCTTTTCGCAAGTGCGGCGCCGGAGTCAGAGGCCGGCGATGGTCATGCTGTCGATGCGAACCGTCGGGGCGTCGACGCCGTAGCGCAGCTCGAGATCGCTGGCCGGCTCCAAAGCCAGAAACATCTCCTTGAGATTGCCGGCCACCGTGATCTCATTGACCGGGTAGGCCAGCTGGCCCTTTTCGATCCAGTAGCCGGCGGCGCCCCGGCTGTAGTCGCCGGTCAGGCCGTTTACGCCCTGGCCCATCAGCTCGGTGACGTACAGCCCTTCGTCGATCTCGGCGATCAACTCGGCGGCGCTGCGGGTGCCGCCGGCCAGATAAAGGTTGGCCGGCGAGGGCGAGGGCGGCGCCGAGGTGCCGCGCGAGGCGTGGCCGGTGGTGGCGAGGCCGAGCTGACGCGCCGAGCGCAGGTCCATCAGCCAGGTGGTCAGCCGGCCGTCCTCGATAATGGCGCGGCGTTGGGGCGCCACCCCCTCGCCGTCGAACGGCCGCGAACGCAGGCCCCGGCGCACGAAGGGATCGTCGATCACGGTGATCCCGGGCGCAAACAGCGCCTGGCCCAGCTTGTCCTTGAGAAAGCTGGTGCCGCGGGCGATCGACGGCCCGCTGATCGCCCCGGCCAGATGGGAGAGCAGGCCGCGCGAGACCCGGGGATCATAGATCACCGCCAGTTTCTGGCTCTTGATCCGGCGCGGATTGAGCCGGCGCACCACCCGCTCGCCGGCGGTACGGCCGACCGTGGCGGCGTCGGGCAGATCCGAGCCGTAGACCTTGGAGCCGAACTCGTAGTCGCGCTCCATCGCGGTGCCGGTGCCGGCCAGCACCACTACCGAAAGGCTGGAGCGGCTGGCGGCGTAGCCCCCGGAAAAGCCGTTGGAGGCGGCGAGCGCGACCCGCGAGCGGCTCCAGCCGGCGTCCGCGCCATCGGAGTTGGTGACCCCGGGCACCGCCAGCGCCGCCTCTTCGGCAATCCCGACCTGTTCGATCAGGGTCTCGGCGCCGGGCTCGCCGGGATCACAGATGTCGAGTTCGACGATGCCGGTCACCAGCTGGTCGGGGTCGGCAAGGCCGCACCACGGATCTTCGGGCACCGCCCGGGCCATGGCCACCGCCCGCTCGACCAGCGCCGCGAGTGCCGGCGGCGACCGGTCGCTCGAGGAGACGATGGCCTGACGCTTGCCGATCAGCACCCGGAGGCCGAGATCGCAGGATTCGGAGCGCTCCAGCCGTTCGATCTTGCCGAGGCGCCGGGTCAGCGACAGGCTGGCGGCGTCGTAAAGCAGGGCATCGGCGGCGTCGGCTCCCGCCGTCAGCGCCTTGCCGATCAGATCGTGCAACAGGTCGAGGGCGGCGGCATCGGCGGTCATCAACAGCGTCTCCGGTCAAGGGCAGGGGTGTGGTAGCAAATTAATCCGGGCGGGGGAATTAGCGACTCCGTCGCTCACAACAATCCCAGCGCCTTGAAGCTCACGGTCTGGCCGCGGGCGATGATCAGATGATCGTGGAGGACCAGACCGAGGGCGCTGGCGGCGCGGGCGATGTCCTTGGTGACGTGGATGTCGTCGCGGGACGGGCTGGGGTCGCCGGTCGGATGATTGTGAACCAGGATCAGGGCGTGGGCGCCCAACTCCAGCGCCCGCTTGACGATTTCGCGCGGATAGGCCGGGGTGTGGTCGATGGTGCCGCGCTGCTGGACCTCGTCGGCGATCAGGGTGTTCCTGCGGTCGAGGAACAGCAGGCGCAGCTGCTCGGTCGGCTCGTGGGCCATCGCGGCCTGACAATAGCCGAGCAGCGCCTCCCAGCCCGCCAGCACCGGCCGGTTCATCACCTGCTGGCGGGTGGCGCGGAGGGCCGCCGCCCCGACCACGGTCAGCGCCGCCACCGTGGCGTCGCTGAAATTGGCGATCTTGCGCAACCGCTCGGGCGGCGCCGTCACCACGGCCCAAAAGCCGCCGAACTCCCGGATCAGATCCTTGGCCAGCGGCTTGATGTCGCGGCGCGGAATCACCGGAAACAGCAGCAATTCCAGCAGCTCGTAGTCCTGGAGGCCGTCGGCGCCGGTGGTCAGGAAGCGCTGGCGCAGACGGTCGCGATGGCCGGCATAGTGGGGCGGCCGCGCCCCAGCCGCAGCCGGCGACGGCTCGAACCCCGGCAGGGCCGGCGACGCCTCGAACCCCGGCGGGACCGGCGGCTCCGACGCCCCGCCCGGCGCGGGGCTCCCGGCCCCGGCGCGGCGCCGGGAGCGTTCGGCATTTCTTTCAACCATCGGCGCAAAATACGGGAGCCGCGCCACCGAAGCAACAGAGCTTCTCCCGGGAACGGGACGCGGACCGGTTGCGACGCTGTCATGCCGGAATACTGCTTTACAACCGCCGCCGCCGCGGGCGATGCCGGGCCGCCGTCCCTGCCCCGGAACACCCGCCGGATTATCATGCCCCTTCGGATTTCGCCTGCCCGCCTCATCGCCGCTCTCGCCATCGCCGCCGCCGCCCTGGTGCTGGTGCTCGCGCCGCTGCCGGCCGCCGAAACCCGGGCGCTGGCGCTGGTGATCGCCGCGATCGGCCTCTGGGCCACCGGCGCAATTCCCGAGCATGTCACGGCGCTGGCCTTCTTCACCGTGGCCATGCTGACCCAGGTGGCGCCGCCGCGGGTAATCTTCGCCGGCTTCGAATCGGCGGCGCTGTGGCTGATCTTCGGCGGCCTTGTGATGGGCGTCGCCGTGCGCTCGACCGGGCTCGGCGAACGCATCGCCCAGTCGCTGGCCCGCCTGTTCGGCACCAGCTACTGGGGCGTGATCAGCGGCGTCACCCTGGTCGGGGTCGCGCTCGGCTTCGTGATGCCCTCGTCGATGGGCCGGGCGATCCTGCTGATGCCGATCGTGCTGGCGCTGGCCGACCGCTTCGGCTTCGCCCCCGGCGCCCGCGGCCGCACCGGCGTCGTGCTGGCGGCGGCCTTCGGCTGCCATGTCCCGACCTTCTCGGTGCTGCCGGCCAATCTGCCCAACATCGTGCTCGCCGGCGCCTCCGAGACCCTCTACCATTACACGCCGACCTACGGCGCCTATCTGCTGCTGCACTTTCCGGTGCTGGGCCTGCTGAAAACCCTGATGATGGTGCCGCTGATCGTCTGGCTGTGGCCCGACAGCCCGCAGCCGGCCGAGCCCCGCCCCCGCACCGCCATGAGCCGCGACGAGCACTGGCTGGCGCTGCTGCTGACCCTCGCCGTGGTGCTGTGGGCCACCGATTTCGTCCACCACATCAGCCCGGCCTGGATCAGCATGGCGGTGGCGGTGGTGCTGCTCTGGCCCGGGATCGGGCTGGTCAAGGGGCCGGCCTTCAGCCGCGAGATCAACTACGGCTCGCTCTTTTATGTCGGCGGCATCATGGGGCTGGGCACGCTGGTCGGCGAATCCGGTCTCGGCAGCCGCCTCGCCTCGGCGATCCTCTCGGTGGTGCCGCTCAGTCCCGGGGAGACGATCGGCAATTATGCCGGTCTGGCCGCGGTCAGCACCCTGGTCGGCACCGTCACCACCCTGCCCGGCGTGCCGGCGGTGCTGACCCCGCTCGCCGGCCAGATGGCCGCGGCCTCGGGCCTGCCGCTCGAATCGGTGCTGATGAGTCAGGTGCTGGGCTTCTCCAACCCGCTGCTGCCCTATGAATCGGCGCCGCTGGTGGTGGCGATGCAGCTCGGCGGCGAACGGCTGGGCTCGGCGCAAAAGCTGTGCCTGATCCTGGCCCTGGCCACCGTGATCGGCCTGATGCCGCTGAACTACCTCTGGTGGCGGCTGCTCGGCTGGCTCTAGAGCGCTTATTTCTTGCGGTATTTCGCCGGCAGCAGGGCGTTGAGATAGGCCCGGAGGTCGTCCTCGAGCGAGACGAACCGAAACGAGATGGTGCCACGCTGGGGCTGGATCGCGGTGGCCATCAGCGCCACCTGGGGCGGCGGCGCCGACTGGCCCTCGGCGGCAAGCCGCACCGAAATCGTCTCGCCGCGCTTGGGCGCCGGCGCACCCTCGGTCCAGTGCAGGCAAAGACCGCCAAAGCCCCAGTCGAAGCACTTGAACAGCCCGGCCGGGGTCTTGGCGAACAGCGGCGGCGCGCCGTGACGGCGCGAGCGGCGGCGCTCCTTGGGGCCGTGCCCCGCGGTTTCCAGCGGCGAGCGCTTGACCGCGCCGAGATCGACCCCGCGCAGCACCGTGCCCTGCATGATCGCGCCGCCGACGTCGGCGTTGACCATCACCGCGCCGGTGAACGAGGTGTTGGTGAGATCGGCGTCGTGGAGAATGGCGCCGTCGAAATTGGCCGGCCATTTGCGGTCGCCGTCGAGCGGCATGGCGTCGAAGCAGGCCCCGGCAAGGCGCGCCCGCGCGAGGTTGGTCCGCCGCAGGTTGGCGCCGCGAAACGCCCCCTCCTCGAGCACGGCGTCGCGGAGGTCGGAGTAGGAGAGATCGGCCATGTTCATCTGCACACCGCTCATGTTGGCGGTCTTGAGCGCGCAGCGGCGCAGCCGCGCCCCCGAGAGATCCTGGCCGGCGAAGACGGCACCGGTAATCTGCACCGCCTCCAGATCCAGCCGCTGGCCGTGGCGGCCGCCGCTGTCGATCCAGCGGACATGGGCATCGACCGCGGCCTTGGCCTGGGCGGCCGGCAACTCGGGATACTCGACCTCGACCACGCCGCCGCGGGCCGAGGCGGCGGCGAGCTGGGTCGAGGACAGCCGCGACAGCTCGACCACGGTGCCGCCGAACTTGGTATCGTCGAAATTGGCGCCCTGGAGTTCGGCGCCGACCAGCACCGCCCGGCTGAGATCGGCGCCCTTGAAATCGGCCTCGGCGAGATCGGAGCCCGACATGTCGCAGCCGGTGAGGTTGGCTTCGCACAGCACGGCGTTGCCGAGCTTGGCCTCGGTCAGGCGGGTGGCGCCGTCCTGGCCGGGCTGGGTACGGCCGACTCGAAAGTCGGCGCCGCGGAGAACGCAGTGGCTGAGCGTCGCCCGATGCAGGTTGGCCCCCCGGAAATCGGCGCCGGTGAGATTGGCCGAGGTCAGGTCGGCGCCCTCAAGATCGGCGCCGAAAAGGTCGGCGCCGGTGAGGTCGCTGTCGCTGAAATTGACCCGGGAGAGGTTGGCGCCGGTGAACTTTATGCCGTTAAGCCGCAGCTTTTTCAGGGCCAGACCGGCCAGGTTGCGGAACGAGAGATCGCCGCGCCGGCCGCCCAGCTTACGGACCCACTTGCCATGCAGGACCAGTTCGTTGTTGATGGCGGCGACTTCGTCTTCGGTCAGATCGGTCATGTAACAAACCTTGAAAAACGAACGACGATCGACATTAGTGATCCCCAGAGTATACCGGGCCTCCGGCAATCCAAGCAAGTGAACCCATCAACATGAAAACACTCTCATTGCTGCGCCATGCCAAGTCATCCTGGGAAAATCCCGGCCTTGCCGACCGGGAACGGCCGCTGGAGCCCCGCGGGCGCAAGGCGGCGACCGCGGTCGGCCACCACCTCGCGCTCGCGGGAAAACCGCCCCAGCTGGTGCTGTGCTCGCCCGCCCTGCGCACCACCGAGACCCTGGAGCGGGTGCTCGCCGCGCTCGGCGCCGACGTTCAGCCGGTGGTCGAGATCAGGGAGGCGCTCTATCTCGGCGGCGGGGAAACCCTGCTGGAAACGGTGCAGGGGCTGCCGGCCGAACTCGACCACGTGCTGCTGGTCGCCCACGATCCCGACCTCCACGAGCTGGCGCTCCTGCTGGCCGGCAGCGGCGAGCCCGGACCGTTGGCGGCGCTGAAGCGCAAGTTTCCCACCGGCGCCCTCGCGGTCTTCGGCCTCGCCGACTGGCGCGAAGCCGGCCCCGGCGCCGGCCGGTTGAAGGAATTTGTGCGACCGCGAGATTTGTCTTAGTCGGACCGGCCGGAATCGGCTATTGAGGCGCCGTTGTGCCAACAGCGACGACCAAGGGGCCTGTCCACCGTGGCTACCGAGTCCGCATCGCGTCATGCCGCCGGGGTCACCGGCCGCGAGATCGAGCTGAAACTCCATGCCGAGCCGCAGTTCCTGGCCCGGCTGGCCGATCATCCGGCGCTGAGGGCGGTTGCCGGCGAAGCGGCGGTGGTGCGGCGCCAGACCACCACCTATTACGACACCCCCGACCACCGGCTGGCGGCGCGCGGCGTCGCCCTCCGGGTCCGGGTCGAGGATGACGGCCGCATCACCCAGGCGGTCAAGACGCTCAACTGCATGGCGGCCGGCGACACCGCAGCGGTGTCGATCCGGCGCGAGTGGCAATGGCCGCTGCTGGAAGACGACCCCGACCTCGCGCTGCTGCGCGGCGACGGTGTCGACCAGCTGGTGCCGCCCGAGCTGCTGCCGGCGCTCAAGCCGCTGTTCGCCACCGAAATCCGCCGCACCGTGCTGGTGGTCCGCCCCGACGCCCTGACCACCATCGAGATCGCCTTCGACGTCGGGGTGGTGCGTGCCGGCGCCCGCCAGCTCCCGATCAGCGAAATCGAGCTGGAGCTGCGCTGCGGCAAGGTCGGCCATCTCTTCGATCTCGCGCTCGAACTCCAGAACATCGTGCCCCTGCGCATCGCCGGCGAAAGCAAGGCCGAGGCCGGCTACCGGCTGGTCACCGGCCGCCCGCCCGCGCCCTTTCAGTCGGAACCGGCGGCCCTGTCGCCCGCGACCTCGGTCGCCGAGGCCTTCCGCCACATCGTCCGCCACTGCCTGCGCCAGTTGCTGCACAACGAGGATTGCGCCCTGCTCGCGCTCGCCGAAAAGCCGGGCGGCGCCGATCTGACCTCGGTGCGCAACATGCGCCATGCCCTGCGCCGGCTGCGCCACGCCGTCACTCTGTTCGGGCCGGCGATCTCGGCGCCGGCCGCCGCCGGCGCCGCCAGCTTCGCCGATCAGTGCCGCACCCTCGGCCGCCGTCTGGCGCCGGCCAGCAACTGGTCGATCGTCGCCCCGGTGCTGCGGCTGGCCGGGCTCGAGCTGCCGCCGGGCGCGCCGGTGCCGGGCCTGGACAGCGAGGCCGCCGCCGAGGCCGGCGCGGTGGCGCGGGTGGCGATCCTCGCCCCCGAATTCACCGCCCTGGTGCTGAGCTGCGGCGGCTGGCTGGAACAGGAGCGCTGGTGTGCCGAGGCCGGCGCCGAACAGCGCCGTCTGCTCGGACAGCCGATCGCCGACGCGGTTTCACCCTGGCTGGAGGAGGTCTACAAGAAGGCGCGCAAGGCCGGGATCGACAAGGGCGGAGCCGAGGAGCTGAAGCGGCTGCGCCGCCGCCTGCGCCGGCTGTTCGACGCCGCCGACGGCTTTCGCGGCCTGTTCGCCCCGGCGCTGGCCCGGCCGTTCATGGCGGCCCTGACGGAGCTGCGCGGCGTCCTCGACGACGTCGACGATCTGGCCCAGACCCGCGACCTCCTGCGCTCACCCGGCATCCGCGCCGACGCCACCCGCGCGGCCCTGCTGGAACGCAGGATCGCCGCCGGCATGGCCCTGCTGCCCGACGCCTGGAAGCGCTTCCGGCAGGCCGAGCCGTTCTGGAAGCGGGGCTGATCCCGGCGGCGCACCGCTCACGACGGCAGATAGGGCGGCAGGCCGATCACCGCCTGATGCGACAGCAGCAGGACGAAAAACAGCACCACCGCCACCACCAGCGGCTTCCACGACAGCTCCGCCAGCACCAGCCGGTTGCGCCCGGCCAGAATTGCGGCCAGGGGCAGGCGCGAGGTGCGGGCGGCGAAATCATCCCAGGCCGGCCCGAGGGCGCGCCGGCGCCGACGGTCCATCGCCGCCATGCCGTTAAGCGCGGTCAGGGCGATGGTGCCGAACAGCAGCAGCGCCGCCAGATGGCCGTTGACCAGCAGGTGAGCCAGCGCCCACAGCGCGATGCCGGACATCAGCGGATGGCGGGTGATCCGGACCACGCCCGGGGTCGGCAGCACCATCCCGGTCATGGCGTCGCCGGCCGGCCCGGCCGGGTTGGCGGTGGTGATGCCCAGCGTCAGCAGCATCAGGGCCAGCGCGACCAGCACCGCGACCGCCGTGCTCGCGCCCGGCGGCGGCGACCACAGCGCGATATAGGGCGCCTCCCGGTAGGCCAGGATCATCCCGGTCATCGCCGCGAGACTCGACATCGCGAACACCGGGATATATCGCTGGAGTCCGAACCCCGCGACCAGCGCCGGCCGCACCGTCTCCGGCACCACGACATGAACGCCAAGCCAAACCAGCACCGACAGCACCATCAAGTCCATCGCTTACCCCTCCCCGGCCAGCGTGCTCCGCGCCGCCGATGTTATCATGGACCCCGCCGATGATCATCCCCGCGCCGCGCCGCTTTTCCGGCGAAACCCTGGTGATCGCCAGCCATAATCGCGGCAAGGTCCGCGAGATCGCCGAACTGCTGCGCCCCTACGCCCGCCATTTCCGCTCGGCCGGCGCGCTGGGCCTGCCCGAACCCGAGGAAACCGGCACCACCTTCGCCGCCAACGCCGAACTGAAGGCCCGCGCCGCCGCCACCGGCGCCCGTTTTGCCGCGCTCGCCGACGACAGCGGCCTCGCGGTCAACGCGCTCGATGGCCAGCCCGGCATCCAGTCGGCGCGCTGGGGCGGCCCGGAGCGGGACTTCCTCTTGGCCATGACCCGGGTCAACGACGAACTCGGCACCAACCCCGATCGTTCGGCCGCCTTCATCTGCGCCCTGTCGCTGGCCTGGCCCGACGGCCATTGCGAGACCGTCGAGGGCCGGGTCGAAGGCACGCTGGTCTGGCCGCCGCGCGGCAGCCGCGGCTTCGGCTACGACCCGATCTTCGTCCCCGCCGGCCACGACCAGACCTTCGGCGAACTGCCGCCCGCGACCAAACACGCCCTCAGTCACCGCGCCGATGCCTTCCGCAAACTGGTGGCCCGCTGCTTCGGCTGAGGATCAGCGCGCCATGACCCCGCTTGCGATCTATGTCCATTGGCCGTTCTGCCGGTCCAAGTGCCCGTACTGCGATTTCAACAGCCATGTTGCGGCTGAACTCGAGCAGGCGCGCTGGTGTGCCGCCTACCGGGCCGCCCTGGCGCGGACCGGCGACGGCCACGGCGGGCGACTCGTGACCTCGGTGTTTTTCGGCGGCGGCACGCCTTCGCTGATGGCGCCGGGGACGGTGGCGGCGCTGCTCAAGGCGATCGAAGCGCGCTGGCCGACCGCGCCCGACCTCGAGGTGACGCTGGAGGCCAACCCGACGTCGGTCGAGGCCGCCGCTTTCGCGGCGTTCAGGGCAGCCGGGGTCAACCGGCTGTCGGTCGGGGTTCAGGCGCTGAACGACGCCGATCTCCGCGCCCTCGGCCGGCAGCACGACGCCGCCGAGGCGCTGGCCGCCCTTGACCTCGCAGCGCGCGCCTTTCCCCGCGTCTCGTTCGACCTGATCTATGCCCGCCCCGGCCAGACGGTGGCGGCCTGGCGCCGCGAACTGGCGCGGGCGGCGGCGCTGGGCACCGGCCATCTCTCGGTCTATCAGCTGACGCTCGAGGCCGGCACCGCCTTTCATCGCCGCCACCAGCGGGGCGAAATCGCCACTCCCGACGAGGACACCGCCGCCGACCTTTACGAGGCCACCCAGGCGCTGCTTGAAGACGCCGGCCTGCCGGCTTACGAGATTTCCAACCACGCCCGCCCGGGCGAGGAGTGCCGCCACAACCTGACCTACTGGCAGGGCGGCGACTGGCTGGGCATCGGCCCCGGCGCCCAAGGCCGGCTGACCCGGCCCGACGGCCGGCGCCTCGCCCTCGACACCATCCGCGACCCCGCCGCCTGGCTGGCCGCGGTCGAGGCCGGCGGCGACGGCGGCCGGCCGGCCGAGAGTCTCAGCCCCCCGGAGCGGCTGACCGAACGCCTGCTGATGGGCCTGCGCCTGACCGCCGGCGTCGACCGGGCCAGCCTCCGCGGCGAATTCGGCCGCGACCTCGAGACGCTGCTGCCCCCCCGCGCCCTCGGGCGGCTGATCGCCGGCGGCTTTCTCAGTCTCGACGCGCAGACCCTGGCCGCGACCCCGGCCGGGCGCCAGCGCCTCGACGCCGTGCTGGCGGCGCTGACGGCAGAGCTGATACTCTGAGCAGAGAACGATCGGCAGAGCCGGAAAAACAGCGGCCCTGCCGAGTCGTGATGGCTCGTCCGCCGAGTCGCGATATGGTATCAAGACCAGGGACGAGCTTGATCGAAGGGAGTCATGGTCCGGCCTTCGGGTTTCCTGCCCGTACTGGGGATTGTCGCGGCGCTGGCGCCTTCCCCGGCGGCGGCGGAGCCGGGACCCTATGCCGTGGACGTCACCGGGGTCGAGGACGACGAGTTGCGCAGCCTGCTCGAAGAAACCTCGTCCCTGGTCCGGCTTAAGGACCAGCCGCCGCCCGGCCCGGTCGGGCTGCGCCGCCGCGCCGATGATGACCGCCGCCGGCTCGACACCGCGCTGCGCTCCGAAGGCTATTATGATGCCCGGATCGCGGTCTCTCTCGGCGCCGAGGCCGGCGACACGCGACGGGTGCTGGTGGCGGTCGCCCCCGAGGAGCCCTATCGCTTCCATACCATCAGCCTGACCCCGGCCGCAGGCACGGCGCTGCCCGGAGGGCTGCCCGATGCCGCCGCGCTCGGACTCGGCGCCGGCTCGGTGGCGCGGGCGCCGCTGGTGGTTGCGGCCGAACAGCGGCTGAAGGACGCGCTGGCGCTCAAGGGCTTTCCGTTCGCCCGGGTCGCCGGCCGGCGCGCCGTGATCGACCGCGACCAGCACACCATGGATGTCACCTACAGCCTCGACCCCGGCCCGCTGGTGCGGTTGGGTGAGGCGCGCTTCGCCGGCCTTGACGGCGTCGCCCCGGCGCTGGCCGCCGGCCGCATCGGCTGGCGCCCCGGCGATCTTTACCGCCCCGAGCTGATCGAGCGCACCCGCGCCGCCCTCTCGGCGCTCGGGGTATTCAACGCCGTGACCCTCGAGGTCGACAAGACACCAGCCGCGGACGGCCGCCACGACGTCGCCGTGACCGTGGCCGAGCGCAAACGCCGCTTCGTCGGCTTCGGTGCCAGCTATTCCAACTCGGCCGGCCTCGGCGGTCAGGCCTATTGGGGCCACCGCAACCTCTTTGGCGGCGGCGAGCAGCTGCGCTTCGGCGCCGAACTCGACCGTCTCGACAGCAACTCCCTGACCCGGATCGGCCTCGACCACGCCGACGAAAAGGTCACCGCCGAACTGCGCAAGCCCGATTTCCTCAGCCTCGACCAGACCCTGATCCTGACCGCCTCGGCGATCAACGAACACCCGGAGGCCTATCAGCGGCAGGCGGTGACCGAGCAGATCCGCCTGGAGCGACGGTTCGACCGCCAGCTGACCGTCAGCGCCGGGCTGATCGGCGAGCAATCGACGATTCTTGACGTCGTTGGCGAAACCGGCGCCAATCTGACCGGCCTGCCGCTGTCGCTGACCTACGACACCACCGGCACCCTGCTGGAACCGACCGGCGGCTACCGCCTCGCGCTCGAAACCACGCCCTGGCTGCGCACCGACCGCAGCGGCTCCAGCTTCATGGTCAACCGCATCACCGGCAGCAGCTATTACGACCTGACCGGCACCGGCGGGCTGGTCACCGCCGGCCGCTTCTCCTTCGGGACCATCCTGGCCGCGAACGCGGCCTCCCTGCCCACCGACAAGCGGCTCTTTGGCGGCGGTGGCGGTTCGATCCGGGGCTACGGCTATCAGAAGGTCGGCCCGGTCAATGACCGGAACATCGCGCTCGGCGGCCGCTCGCTGCTGGAACTCGGCGCCGAGCTGCGCATCCGCATCACCGAGGATTTCGGGCTGGTGCCCTTCGTCGATGCCGGCAACGTCTATTCCGGGGTCCTGCCGGTGCCGAGGCAGTCGTTACGGGTCGGCAGCGGCCTCGGAGTGCGGTATTATACCCCCTTCGGACCGTTGCGCCTCGATGTCGGCGTGCCGGTGCCCAAGCGCCGCCATGACGATCCGGTGCAGATCTATATCAGTCTGGGGCAAGCGTTTTGAGGCCGATGCCGTGACCTGGAAAGCCACCCTCCGCCGCCGGACCCGGCAGCTGCTGATCGGCGTCGCCGGGCTGGCGGCGCTGCTGGCGCTGGCCGCCGCCGGCCTTTGGGGCTGGAGCGGTACCGAGACCGGCCGCCGGACGCTCACCGCCATGGTCGCGGCCTGGGCCAGCGAGCCGGGGTTCCGCGTCGCCGTCGGCGACGTCGAGGGCGAGCTGCCGTTCCGGATGCGGCTCCACGACCTCACGGTCTCCGACCACAAGGGGCGCTGGCTGACCGCCCGCACCACGCTGATCCGCCTCGATCCCCACGCCCTCCTCGAGGGCCGGCTCGAGATCGGCGAGATCGCCGTCGACCGGCTGGAGATCACCCGGCCACCGCTGCCCGAGCCCGAACCGGCGACGGCGGCCGCGCCGCCCGCGCCGGCCGTCAGTGCGCCGCCCGCGGCGAAGGCCGGGGGACACCGGTCCGGTCGCGGCCTCGTCGTCGCGGTACGCCGGCTGGCCATCGCCGAGCTGGCGCTGGGCGGGGCGCTGTTCGACGGCGAGGCGGCCCTGCTGCACGCCGAGGGCACGGCCGAGATCGGCGATGTCGATGCCGGCCAGAGCGTTGATCTGCGCTTCGGCCGCCGCGACGGGCTACCCGGGGCCGGCCATCTCCATGTCTCCTATACCCCCGACACCGACCGCCTCGATCTCGACCTCGCCGGCTCCGAGCCCGAGGGCGGGCTGATGGCGCGGGCGCTCGGGCTGCCCGGACTGCCGGCGCTGGCCTTCAACGCCATCGGCATCGCGCCGCTCGCCGACTGGCACGGCCGGATCACCCTTGCCGCCGACGGCCGCAGCGTGCTCGACCTCGGGGCGGCGGTGCGTCCGGCCCCGGGAGGCCACCGGATCACGCTGAGCGGCGGCGCCCGGCCGATGGCACTGCTGCCGGCGCCCTGGGCCGGACTGGCCGGGCCGGCGCCGACCCTGGCCCTCGAGCTGGTGACCGACAGCGAAGGCGGCGTGGTGCTGCGTCCGGGCTCGATCCTGACCTTGGCCGCCGGCACCATCGGCGCCGAAGGCTCGCTCGACGGCGACACCGACCGCCTGACCCTGCGCCTCCGCGCCGAACCCACCGTCGAGGCCCTGGCCGCGCTGATCAGCCTGCCCAAGGACAGCCACTGGAAGCGGGCCGCCCTCGAGGCCGGGCTGGTGATCGCCCCCGGCGCGCCCGGACCGGCTTTCGACCTCAAGGCCGAAGTCGATTATCTCACCGGCTCCAACCCGCTGATCACCCGGCTGGCCGGGCCGCATCTCCAGGGCAGCGTCCGGGGTCAGGCCCTGCGCGGCGGCGAAATCCGGCTCGACGCCGTCACCCTTGGCCTCGCGGCGGGCACCCTGAACGCCAGCGGCAGCCTGTTCCCGCGCGAGCCGCGCCTGGCCGCCAGCGGCCACCTGACCGCCGATCGCCTCAACCGGCTGCTCGGCGCCTTCGGCGTGCCCCTGAACGGCACCGCCGATCTCGATCTCAGGCTGGCGGCAACCGGCGACGGCGGCCGGCTCGAGATCACCGGCCGCGCCGCCGGCTTCGCCCTTGAGAATGAAAGCGCCGATCCCTGGCTGAGGGCGCTGACCGGCGACGGCTTCAAGGTCCGGGGCACCCTGGCCTTCGATGCCAGCGGAACCCTGCGGGCCCGGGACTGGAGCCTCGACGGCGCCCGCCTTGGCGCCAGCGGCGAGGCCGAGCTGATCGGCGGCGTGCTGGCCGCCAGCGCCCGGGTGACGGTGCCGCGGCTGGCCGGTCTCGGCGTTGCCGGCGCCCCCGACCTCTCGGGCGCGGCCGGTCTGGAGCTGCGCGCCAGCGGCCCGCTGACCCGGCTCGAGGCCCGGGGCAAACTGACCCTCAGCGATCTCGGCCTCGACGGCCGCCGGCTCGGGCACAACGAGCTGGAGCTGGTGGCCGGCGATCTGCCGGCCCGGCCCCAGGCGACAATGCGGCTGCGGGCGCTGTCCGGAGTGGCCGCCATCGAGGCCCTGAGCGCCGGCGCCGCCCTGGCGCTGGCGGCCGACGGCAAGCGGCTGACCCTCTCGGAGCTGACCCTCAGCCAGGGCGCCAACCGGGTCACCGGCTCGGCCCAGGCCACCCTCGAGGGCGGCGGGCTGTCCGGACTCACCGGCCACCTGGACGGGCAGCTGCCGGCGCTCGAAACCCTGACGCCGCTGCTCGGCCAGCCGCTGCGCGGCCACGGCCGGTTCGCGCTGGACCTCGGGCGCGACAACGGCCGGCTGACCGCACGGGCGACCCTGGACGCGGCCCAGTTGCGACTTGGCGGCAGCGCCGAGGCGCCCGAACTCGCCGCCGCCGACCTCGAACTGAAGGCCAGCGTCACCGCGGCCGGCGTCGCCGAGATCACCGCCGGCCGGATCGGCGGCAGCCTCACCCTCGGCGGCCACCGGCTCAAGGCCGGCGAGCTGACCCTGGCGGCGCTGACCGCCACCCTGACCGGCTCGTCCGAGCAGGCCGGCTTCGAGATCACCGCCCCCGGCCTCGACGCCGCCGGTACTCTGGCCCTCGGCAGCAACGGCACCCTCCGGCTCGGCCTGACCCGGCTCACGAGCCAGCTCGGCGGCCTGCCGATGAGCCTCGGTCAGCCCGCCGGCCTGGAGATCGCGCCCGGCCGGCTGGCGGTGACCGGGCTGCGGCTGGCCGGCCGCGACTTCCGGCTCGGCGCCGATGGCCGGCTCGGGCCCGATGGCCTCAAGGGCCGGCTCGACATGGAACGGCTGCCGCTGGAGCTGCTCCATCTCCTTGATGCCGGCATCCCGGCGGGCGGGCGGGTCGACGGCGAGATCGCCCTTTCGGGCAGCGCCGCCGAACCGAAGGCCGACCTTTCGCTGCGCTTCAAGGATATCGGTCAGGCCCAGGCCGACGCCGCCGGCATCGGCGTCGGCGGTCTCGACGGCGCGCTCACCGGCCGCTGGCTCGGCAACCGGCTGAGCCTCTCGGGCAGCGCCACCGCCAGCCACGGCACCGCCGATCTGCGCTTCAGCGGCGAGGGGCCGCTGGTGCTGCGGCTGCGGCCGCCCGGCCTTGCCGTGCCCGAGAGCGGCAGCCTGCGCGGCACGGTCACCGGCAGCGTCGATCTCGCCGCCCTCAACGACCTGATGGCCACCAGCGGCGACCGGCTGGCCGGACGGATGGCGGTCGATGTCGCGGTTTCGGGCACCGCCGGGGCGCCGCAACTGGGCGGCAGCCTCGGCATCGCCGACGGCCACTACGAAAATCAGGCCGCGGGCACGGTGATCGACCACATCACCGCCCGCCTGACCGGCACCGGCCGGACCTTCACCGTCGAGTCCTTCAGCGGCACCACCGGCAACGGCGGCACGATCGCGGTCACCGGCACGGTGCGTCCGGCCGCGGGCGACCTCTTCGATCTGCGCATCCGGGCCGGCGATGCCAGGCTGGTTCAGCTCGATGGCGCCAGTATCGACGCCGACGCCGACCTCACCCTCACCGGCGGTCTCCGCGAGGCGCGGCTGGCCGGCAGCCTCGGCATCCGCCGCGCCGATATCCGCCTGCCCGACCAGCTGCCGACCGAGGTCGTCGATCTCGAGGTCGAGGAAGCGGTCAAACCCCTCCCCGCAGGCAGTAAGACACGGACCGGCGGCAAAGCCGCGGTCCCGCCAGCGGCCGCGACGCCCGGCCCGGTGGTGCGCGGCAGTCCGCCCGGCCGCCTCACCCTCGCGCTCGCGGTCGAGGCGCACAATCTGGTGTTCATCCACGGCCGCGGCCTCGACACCGAGTTCGGCTGCGCCCTGACCATCGGCGGCACGGCAGCCGCCCCCGAACCCAGGGGCCAGGCCACCCTGCAACGCGGCAAGCTCGATGTGCTGGGCAAGGAGTTTCAGGTCAAGCGCGGGCTCATCCGCTTCCCCGGCGGCGTCGGCGCCAGCCCCGAACTCGATGCCCTGGCCGAAGCCAAGGCGAGCACGATCACCGCCCAGGCCGAGCTGACCGGCACCGTCCGCGCGCCCCGGCTGGTCCTGAGTTCGGTCCCGGCCGCGCCTCAGGACGAAATCCTGTCGCGCCTGCTGTTCGACAAGGCGGTGTCCCAGCTGGGTGCGCTCGAAGCGGTGCAGCTGGCCAATTCCGCGGCCAGGCTGGTCGGTATCGGCGGCTCGGCCGGACTGGTCGATCGCATCCGCCGCACCCTCGGGGTCGACCGGCTGGGCGTCACCAGCACCGGCACCGCCAACCCGCTCAACCCGGCCGGCGGCAAGAGCCCGAGCAAGGCCGGCGGCAAATCCTCGGGCCTCGGCAGCGCGCTGGAGGCCGGGCGCTATGTCTCGCGCGATGTTTATCTCGGCATCCAGCAGGGACTGACCGCCGACAGCAGCCGGGCCAAGGTCGAGGTCGGCATCACCGACAACATCCAGGCCGAAGTCGGCGTCGGGGTCCGCGCCGACCCCCAGGTCGGGGTCAAGCTGCAGTGGGATTATTGAGGGATTGTTGAGCGGAGCCGATACCGGCGCGCCGATTTATCGATCCTCTTGCGCGCGGCGATCACTCGTCGGCGGGCTTGAAGCGATAGCCGACCGCGGGTTCGGTGATGATGAAGCGCGGCCGGGCCGGTTCCAGCTCCAGTTTCTTGCGCAGCTGACCGATGTGGACGCGCAGATACTGGGTTTCGTGGATGTGGGCCGGACCCCAGATTTCGCGCAAGATCTGGGTGTGGGTCAGTACCTTGCCGGCATGGCTGACCAGAAGATGCAGGGTGTCGAACTCGCGGGCCGACAGCACCACCTCCTCGCCGGCACGGGTGACCCGGCGCAGCGCCAGATCAATGATCAGGTCGCCGGTGCGCCATTCGCAGTGGGGATGCTCGGCGGCGCCGCCATGGTGGTGCAGGATGGTACGAATCCGCACCATCAGCTCGTCAATGCCGAACGGCTTGGTGACATAGTCGTCGGCGCCTCGGTCAAGGGCCTCGATCTTGTCGACATCGCCGGTCCGCACGGTCAGCACGATGATCGGCGCCGTGCCGTGTTCGCGCAGACGGGAGATCACCTCATGGCCGTCCATGTCGGGCAGGCTGAGATCGAGGATGATCAGATCCGGTTGCTCCTGGGCCGCCAGCGCCACCGCGTCGCGCCCGCTTCCGGCCTCGAGCACGACATGATGATGGGCACCGAGACTGATGCGCAAAAACTTGCGGATCTGCGGCTCGTCATCGACCACCAGGATTTTTTTCGGCGCTCGGCCCATATCCGGTCTTCCGCAGCAACGATCAGAACGCTCAGGACTCATAAATGGGGATGGCCGGCCTCGCCGTCATCCGCTGGCGGCGGATCGGCACCGGCGCGCTGAACGTCATCGACCAGCGCCTCGATGGCGTGGCTTTCGGCCCCGGCATCGTCGGGAAACTGGCCATCGGCGTCATCCCCGGCGGTCGGCTCGTCGAGATGTGAGGGCAGCGGCGGCGCCTCGGCCACCGGCAGGCCGACGGTGATTTCGGTGCCGTGGCCCTGCTCGTTGGTGCTGGCGGTGACGGTGCCGCCGTGAGCCTCGACGATGCCCCGGCAGATCGCCAGCCCGAGGCCGGTGCCCATGGTCTGCTGGCCGGTGGTCTTGACCCGGTAGAACATGTCAAAGACGCGCTCACGCTCGTCGCCCGGGATGCCCGGCCCCTGGTCGATCACCGACACCAGCACCCGCCGGCCTTCGACCCGGACCCGGATGGTGATCCGGCTGCCCGCGGGCGAGTATTTGCAGGCGTTGTCGAGGACGTTGATCATCACCTGCTCGATCAGGGCGAAATCCAGATGCAGCAGCGGCAGCCCGCTATCGATCTGGATGTCGAGCGGCCGGCTCATGATCTGCTTTTTCAGCCGCTCCAGCGCCGAGCCGATGATGTCCTGGATGTCGACCCAGTCGAGCCGGGGCTGGAGCGCGCCCGAGCCCAGCCGGGTCATGTCCAGGAGATTCTGCACGAAACGGTTGAGGCGCTCGGCCTCGTCCTGGATCGTCAGCAGCAGCTCTTCCCGGGTCTCGGGAGCGAAGGTCGGCCAGTAGCTGAGCAGGCTGGTCACCGAACCGGTGATCGCCACCAGCGGCGTGCGCAGATCGTGGGAAATCGAGGACAGCAGGGCCGAGCGCAGCCGCTCGGTTTCGGTCAGCAGCCGGGCCTGCTCGATGTCCGAAACCAGGGTGGTACGCTCGATGGCCACCGCCGCCTGCCCGGCGAGGGCGTCGAGCAGCCGGGTCTGCTCGGGCGACAACAGCTTGTCCGGCCCGGCCATCGCCACCCCCAGCACCCCCACCGGCCCGCGCGCGGTGCGCAGCGGCAGGAACAGCCATTCGGCGCCCGGCAGCGTGCCCGAAGCCCGGCCGGCGGTCTTGCCGTGATTCCAGGCCCAGTTGGCGGCGGCGGCCGAAACGGTGTCGAGCTGATCCTCGGGCGGGTAGCCGGCGACGATCTCCAGCCCGGTGTCCTTGCGCATCAGCACCAGCGCCCGGCCCTGGATGGCCGAGGCGACATGATGGACCACCGCCCAGAGAACATCGTCGATCACGGCGGCACCGGCGATCTTGCGGCTGAAATCGTAAAGATTGGCGGTGCGGCGGGCGCTGTGCTTGGTGGCCATGACCTGCCGGCGCACCGAGGCGGTGTACTGGCCGGTGACCACGGCAGCGGCGAGAAAGGTCGCGAACTCGAAAATATCCTGGGAGTTGATGATCTGGAGGGTGTAGCGCGGCTCCTTGAAGAAGTAGGCGTAGGCAAGAAAGCTGATCAAAGAGACCAGCAGCGACGGCCCCAGCCCGCCGCGCACCCCGGCCGCCAGCACCGCGGCCATGAAGATCAGCGCCAGATTGGACAGCTGAAGCACGATATCGCCAAAAAAGGCGCTGCCCAGCGCCGCCACCGCCATGGCCAGGGCGAAGCCGTAATCCTTGAGCGGCGGCGTGCCCGCCTTCTTGGCCGCCACGGCGGCGCCGGGCGGCTTGGCCGCGCCCTGCGACTGCTCGTCGCTGGTGATCACCAGCACGTCGAAGGTCTGGCCGCGGGTCAGGAGGGCGTCGGTCGGCGATTCGCTGAACAGCCGCATCCAACCGGCACGGTGCGACTTGCCGACGATGATCTGGCTGACGTTGCGCTGGCGGGCACAGGCCAGAATTTCCTGGGCGACGTTCTCTCCGGTCAGCACCGCGGTCTCGGCACCCAGCTGCTCGGCCAGACGCAGAGCCGCCGAAACCAGATCCTTGGTCTCATCGGGCAGGGTCAGATGGTGCGAGGTCTCGACATAGGTGACCAGCCAGGGCGCCTGCCGGCGCTCGGCCGCACGCTTTGCCGTGCGCACGAGGCGCATGGCAAAGGCGTTGGCGCCGATGCAGACCATGATTCGTTCGCGGGTCGGCCATGGCCCCGGAATCGCGTGGGCACGCATGTAGTTGAGCATCTGCTCGTCGACACGCTCGGCGGCGTAGCGCAACGCCAGTTCGCGCAGCGCGGTGAGATTGCCCGGCGAGAAGAAATTGGCCATCGCCCGCTTGGCCTGATCGGGAATGTAGACCTTGCCCTCGGAGAGCCGCTGCATCAGCTCCTGTGGCGGCAGATCGATGACCTCGATCTCGTCGGCCTTCTGCAGCACGCTGTCGGGCACGGTCTCGCGGACCTGGATGCCGGCGATGCGGGCGATGACGTCGTTGAGGCTTTCGAGATGCTGGATGTTGAGGGTTGAATAGACGTCGATGCCGGCATCCAGAATCTCGGTGACATCCTGGTGGCGCTTGGGGTGGCGGCTGCCCGGAACGTTGGTGTGGGCCAACTCGTCGACCAGCACCAGCTTGGGCCGGCGGCGGAGGATCGAATCGAGGTCCATCTCCTCGAAATGCAGGCCCCGGTACTCGACCTTCTGGCGGGGGATCGCCTCCAGGCCGCGCACGAAGGCCTCGGTCTCGCGCCGGCCGTGGGTCTCGACCACCCCGGCCACCACGTCCAGCCCCTCGCGCCGCCGGTACTGGGCGGTGCGCAGCATGGCATAGGTCTTGCCGACGCCGGGAGCGGCGCCGAGGAAGATCTTGAGGCGGCCGCGATGCTCGCGGTTGACCTGCTCCAGCAGGGCTTCCGGTGAAGGACGATCAGTGTCGGCGCGGTCGGCCATGATGTGCCTTTGTTCAACCCCGGAGGACGGGCGACCGGCGGCCGGTCAATGGCCGAAAACCTTGAGCATCGAGGGGATCGCGATGCCCGCCGCCAGCATGGCCCCGAGCTTGATCGTCATCCGCTGCTCCAGTTGCTTGAGTTCGGCCCGGACACTCTCGATGGCGGCCGAAAGCTCGGTCCTCAGGGTGTTGATCATGGCGGTCAGGTCGTTCCTGAGCGAATTGATCAAGGCCGTCAGGTCGGATTTGGCCGCGACGACGTCGGCCTTGGTCGCCAGCTCGGCCCCCGACATCGCTTCGGCCAGGGCCTGGGCCACGCCTTCGGCCTGCTCCAGCGGCATCTTGGCTTCCGAGCGCAAGGTCCGGGCCAGCTTCAGGGTATCGAACGCCATCGCGACCATTGCCGCTCTCCCGCTATCAGTCCCGACATTATTCACCCGCCGAACCGGCGACGCAATGCCGCGATCAGATCACCAGATCATAATGGTCCGGCGTTGCTTCGGAGTGCCAGCGGGCGATCAGGTGATTCTGGCGATCGAAGCCGAGAGAGAGAAAGCCGCGGGCGCGGATGAAGCGCTGGCGGGTTTCGGCGAAGCGCGGCATCTCGACGACATAGTCGTCCGAAACCCGCTCGGGCGAGCGCACCAGCCGGCGCAACCCCGCGGTCAGCAGGGCACCCACCGGCGGATGAACCACCCCCGGGGCGATCAGTTGCCAAAGATCGACGCCGCCGCCCCGAACCACCGCCGCCGCCCCGAGGTTGACCTCGCCAGAGAGCACGGTCAACCGGCAGCGGTGACGCAGGGAAAAATCCGAGAGCAGCTTGAGCAGCCGCAGCCATTCCGGGCGGTGAGCCGGGCTGCGCCACTGGTCGCGAAGATCGTCATCGACATCGGAGCCCGGCCGCAGGGTATTGATCGCTGCTTCCAGCCAGCCCATGCCGATGAAGGCCACCGGCACGCTGGAGACCAGCAGCACCTGCTTGCAGCCCTGAAACCGGGCCAGCCAGCCCGGCAGCTCCTTCCAGGTCGCCTCGCTCAGCACCTGGGTGCGGCTGCGCTCGGAGCGCAGATCGAGCATCAGGATGCCGATGTCGCCGACGCGAAAACCCTGGGTGAAGCTGCCGACGGCGGCGCCCCAGACGCTGTCCAGCGGATCGCGGATCGCGGCCCCGAGCTGAAACAGCGAGAACTGACGGCGCGCCACGGCAAAAAGGCCGCGATAGACCTGGGAGAGATGCTCGGCCTCGGGACGCGAGCCCCAGCCATCGAAGATGTCGTGGTCGTCCCACATCATGATCGAGGGAATCGAGGCCATCGCCCGCGCATAATCGGGCCGGGCCAGCGCGGCGCAGTAGGCGTTGAAATAATAGTCCATGGCCTGATCGGCCATGATCCGGGTGAAGGGCTGAGTGTAGCGGGCCGGTTCGGGCTGAGCCCACCACTGGGTCAGCGCCGAGCAGTCGGCCCAGAGATTGTCGGCATAGATCTGATCGCCGCCCTGAATCAGCAGGTGATAGGGTGTATCGCCCTGGAGCTTCAGCAGCTGCGTCCACATCCCCGCCGGCCCCTGGGGCAGGGACGAAACGCCGTATTCGTCGGCGATGCCGTTGGCGGTGGTGTAGGCGAGGCGGACCTTGGCGTGCTGGCCGGGAATCGTCATCGCCCAGCTGGCGCCCCGCTCGGGAAAGCCATAGCTGATGCGCCGGTCGTGGTTGCCGCGCGGCACCGAGAAGACGAAGCGCCAGACATGGCGACCCCGCCAGACAAAGACATGGCGCGGCGGCACCGGCAGCGACACCCCCTCGACCATCAGGTCGTCGGGTTCGACCGTCCCCTCGAAAACGAACAGCGCCGAGAGGCGCCAGCGGTCGCCCTCCTCGCCCCGGAAATGCAGGATCGGACCGACGACCGGTCGAGGAACCGGTTTTTCGCTCGCCATGACGTTTCGCTCCCCCTGTCCCGGACCTTGCACCGATGTCGCCCACGGGTCGCAGCCGAAGGCGCGCACGGCCAAAACATAGGCGGAACGTCGGACCTCTCATAGCAAAAAAGCAGCAGCGACTCCGGATCGGCCGGGGCAATCCCCGATAACGCCGGTCGGGATTTTTGCCCGGTCAGGCTTCGACCCGCCAGACCGTGGTCGATTTGACGTCGGTGTCCTCGACATCGCTGATGGTCCGAATCAGGTGGCGGGCGAGCGCGGTCAGGCCGGTGCGCGGCAGATAGCTGCGGCCGGGATCGCCGATGATCACGGTGACGCCGCCGGCGGCCTCGTGGCGCAGCCAGGCGATCACCGCCTCGGCCATCGGGCGCTCATAACAGACGTCGCCGGCCAGAATCACCTCGGCGCCGCAGCGGCGCGGACCCACCACGTCCTCGGCCGAAACCGTGACGGCAAGGCCGTTGGCGGCGGCGTTGAGCCGAATCGCGGCAAGAGCAAACGAATCGATGTCGACGGCGGTGACCGTGGCCGCCCCGGCCCGGGCCGCCGCGAGAGCGATCAGGCCGCAGCCGGCGGCGAAATCAAGCACCCGGCGCCCGCGCACCAGTTCGGGATGGTCGAGAATGTGGCGGGCCACCGCCTGACCGCCGACCCAGGCGAAGGCCCAGTAGGGCGGCGGCAGGCCGACCGTGCCCGCCGTCTCCTCGCTGGCCTGCCAGAGCGGCGTCACTTCGGTGGCGAGATGCAGCCGCAGCTCCGGAATCAGGGGTGCCGTGGTTAATACGGTATGACCCGTAATGAAACCATCGCAAACAGACGGGGGACACTCGATCAAAGGCTGGGACCTCACCGCTATAAATTGTCAAACGCCGAGTGCTGCCCTGGCGCCGGACGCCGCCGGCACCAGCAAAATCGTTAAAATTTCACTAACAGGCCGTGGCGAAAAAACCACCGCAGACGCTATACTTCACCTGGACAGAACATCCCTGGCATGCTAGGCAGGCACCATCAAAAATCGTGGGGGATAGGCTGATGCCGGGGGACAGGCTGATGCACCGTGGCGTGGTTCGACTGTGCGCATTTTTCCTTACGCTGTCAATTTTGACGGTGTTGGTACCCGCCTCGGCTCAGGCCCAGATGTGTGTCCGCTATGCCCGTCAGCTGACCAGCTTCACGATCCAGGGCGATGCCTGGACGTGGTGGCAGCACGCCGAAGGCCGCTACCAGCGGGGCGTCCGCCCGGCCGAGGGATCGGTGCTGGTGTTCCGTCGCACCGGCCATCTCCATTACGGCCATGTCTCGGTGGTGAGCCGGGTGATCGACCGCCGGACCATCCTGGTCGACCATAGCTGGCTCGAAGGCACCGTGCTGCACCGCGGCATGAAGGTGATCGACACCTCGCCCAACAACACCTGGAGTTCGGTCAAGGTCTGGTACGATCCGGCCGACCGCCTGGGCATCCGGACCTACCCGACCTTTGGCTTCATCTATCCGCGCGGCCATCGCGGCTTCGAGCAGCCGCTGACGGTGGCGGCCAACGAGCGTGACGGCGACCACGACAATGAGCGCGACGGACCGGCCGCGGTCCGGCCGGCGGCGCGCACGCCGGTGGCCCCGGCGGTTCGCGCCGCGGTCGCCTCGGTGTTCGTGCCCCATCGCAAGCCGGCTTCCGCCGGCCCGGCCCCGACCGTGGTCGCCGCCGCGGCGCCGGCCGATCCGGCGCCGGCAACCGGTCTCTACGGCGCCCCGCGCCACAAGCCCGGCCCCGCGGTCGCCACCGCAGCCGCCGGCGCGACGGCCGGAACCCAGCTGGCCGAAGTGCCGCAGGTGGTGGTGCCCCGGCGGAAGCCGATCGGCCATGGCGGTTCGCAACAGGTCGCCGAGGCCCGCGGCCGCGACGGCTCGGGACTGAACGACTGATCGCGCCCACCCTGGCCGAGGCGGCGGTGGCGGTGTTGACCGCCGCCGGCCCGGCCGAAAAGCTATCCCTGACCAAAGCCGCCGCCGCCGCGTGGCGCGATGGCCGTCTGACCGTTGTCGGCCGGGCATCGCCTCCCGATCGCCCGGCCCGGCCCGACCGGCCGGCGTTGCGGCCGCCGCGCGAGATGGTCCGGCGCGGCCGGGCGGTGTCGGTCAAGGGCCGGGTGGCGATGCTCCACGCCCTCGCCCACATCGAGCTGAACGCCATCGACCTCGCCTGGGACCTGATCGCGCGCTTCGACGCCGACGACATGCCCAAGCCCTTCTACGACGACTGGGTAACGGTGGCCGACGACGAGGCCCGGCATTTCGAACTGCTGGAGGCCCGTTTGGCCGATCTCGGCGCCGGCTACGGCGATCTGCCGGCCCATGACGGCCTCTGGCAGGCGGCGCTGAACACCGCCGGCAGTCTTGCCGCCCGGCTGGCGGTGGTGCCGATGGTGCTGGAGGCGCGCGGCCTCGACGTCACCCCCCGCACTGTCGAGATGCTGGCCGCCCATGGCGACCAGACCAGCGCCGCCCTGCTGCAAGCCATTCACGACGATGAAATCAGCCATGTCGCCGCCGGCCGGCGCTGGTTCGAGTTTCTCTGCGCCCGCCGGGGGGTCGAACCGGTGGCAGAATGGCGCCTGCTGCTGGCCCGCCACTTCGGCGGCCTGCTGAAGCCGCCCTTTAATGATGAAAGCCGCCGCCGGGCCGGCCTGAGCCCGGCCTATTACCGGGATGCGGCCGAGCCGCCCGCCGGCTGATGCCATGGACGCGGCGCAGCCTCGGCCCGGACACCGGAGTCGAGCCGCCGGGAGCGGGACAGCCGCGCGGCGGCGGCAATGCCGAGGCCGGCAGTCTCCACCCGCCCGAGCGGCCGGGCCTTGATGATCTCGAGCACGCCATACCTGCGCAAATAATCGGCGACCGCCCCCTCCCCGACCACCAGGGAGAAATGGCGGTTGGTCAGGCGCAGCCGGCCGTTGAGCATCAGAATCTTGCCCACCGCGTAATGGTCGACCAGCAGAGTCTCGGTGGCGTCGAACACCATGAACTGCCCGGCGAGACGGCCGGCGGCGGTCATCGCCTCGGCGATGGTCCGGCGCTCTGACGTGATCATCTGGCCGGCGGCACGGAGGTTGCCCACCACCACCCCCGAGGGCGTGGTCAGGCACTCCAGATCGACCCTCAGCCTGGTGCCGACAGATGTCGCGGTTGTTGTCATGGGCAGAATAACCTGAGAGAGGCGCCGGCCGCACCGGCAATCGGGTTTGTCCTGAACAATATCAACTCCGGAGCGTTAAGGCCAGTGATTATGATGACGGTATACGGTCAAAATGGGCGACGTCATGCCGATCGGTGGCACAGAAGGACATGGCGGTATAGTTAATCGTTCCTCGCTCCGCAGAACCCCAGCCAATCAGGTTCCCGACACCTTACCGGCGGCCCGAGCGGCGCAACTCGGTGCCGCGCCGGGCGCCGGGGCGGACGCAATCGGGACGGCCCTCGCCTTCTCAATCAATATCCCAACCCGATAAAGAGGTTCCTTATCTCTCCAAACAATCCTTGCTCCCGACGCCGACTTTATTATACACAGAGTGTGGAAAACCGCCGGGCATCCGGCGCCATTTTGTGGTCGCGACGACAGAATGCTGAAAGAGTCCTCAGTGGTTTTCCAGTTGAGATTTGTCCCTGGTGACATCGGCCTGCCATGACCACGACCAGTTTGGCCCCCACCTCGATCGATGATATTGAGCTGGGACGGAACAAGATCACTCAGGCTGAACTTGACGAAATTCTCAAGTTGCATGAGGCGTTCCTGAAGCGGCGCACCAAGGGGGTGCGCGCCAGCCTGAAGCTGCGCGATCTCTCCTATCTCGATTTCGCCGGCCACGACCTCAGCGATGCCGACCTCAGCGGCGCCAAGCTGTTCGGCGCCAATCTCAAGGGCGTCAAGCTGGTCAACGCCAACCTTTTTGCCGCAGACCTGCGCAGCGCCAACATGGAGCAGGCCGAGTTGCGCCGGGCCGATCTGCGCGGCGCCAGCCTGCGCGGCTCGATCATGAATGACGCCATCTTCATTGATGCCGACCTCCGGGGCGGCGTGATGCTCCGGCCCGGCCGCGACGGCGAACTCAAGCAGCTCAGCCACAACGAGGGCGGCGTCGAAATGGGCGCGGCCAGCGCCCAGCGCGCCAACATGACCGGGGCCAAGATCAGCAATGCCTTCATTCTCCAGACCGATCTCACCGACGCCGTGCTGGTCAACGTCCGCTTCATCCGCGCCGATCTCAGCAATTCCAACCTAACCGGCGCCACCCTGGAGGGCGCCGACCTCACCGAGGCCAATCTCAGCGGCGCCTGCCTGCAGGGCGCGGTGCTGTCCAACGTCTGCCTCGCCTACACCAACCTCCGCGACGCCGACCTGATCGGCGCGATCATGGACTCGGTGGATCTCTCCACCGCCGATCTCACCAACGCCACCATCGTCCATCGCCTGGAGGGCTTCGACGCCTCGCTGCGCGAGATCATCGCCGCCCATGTCGAGTGGATTTCCTCGGGCGGGCGCAAAGGCCGGCGCGCCGACCTCTCGAAGCACGACCTCAGCCAGGAAAGTCTGGCCGGGCTCAACCTCTCGGCCGCCAACCTCGCCTATTCGATCCTCAAGGGCGTCGACATGGCCAAGATGTCGCTGGTGATGGCCGACCTCTCGTTCGCCGACCTCCGCGACGCCGACCTCAGCAACAGCGATCTGCGCGGCATCAACCTGACCCGCGCCACCCTTACCGGCGCCAAGCTGACCGGCGCCCGCCTCGGCCCGGTCGAGATGACCGGCTCGACGGTCAGCCACTGGACCGCCAATCTGGAGAGCGCCCGGCTCGGCCGTTGCGTGCTCACCGGCGCGGATCTCCGCGCCGCGAAACTGCCCCGGGTCGACCTGACCAACGCCAACCTTCGCGGCGCCGATCTGCGCAAGGCCTCGCTCCGCGACGCCATCCTGACCAACGCCGACCTGCGCGGCGCCAAGCTGGAGGGCGCCGATCTGCTCGGCGCGATCGACTACACCCCCGACTGAGCGCCACCCCGCGACCGGCTCCGGATCATCGGCTCCGGGTGCGCGAGACCATCCTGGCCGGTGCCCCGATGGAAAAACTGTGGTACCCTCGGGATCGTTGGGCTCCCTCGGCCTGCCCGCGCCAGCCAAGAGTCGAGCGTCATGACCAGCCTGCCTGCCGTGGAGCCGCCGCCCCGGCCCGACACCTTCCCCGACCGCTTCATCAATCGCGAAGTCAGCTGGCTGGCGTTCAATCAGCGCGTCCTCGAAGAAGCCTACAATCACAGCCACCCGCTGCTCGAACGGGTGCGCTTCATCTCGATCAGCGCCAGCAATCTTGACGAGTTCTATATCGTGCGGGTCGCCGGCCTCAAGGGCCAGGTCGCCCGCGGCATCTTCACCCCCTCAGCCGACAACCTGACCCCGACCCAGCAACTGACCGCGATCAACCACCGGGTCGCCGAGCTGGTCTACGATCAGCAGACCTGCTGGCTGGAACTCCGGGAAGACCTGACCGAGGCCGGAATCACGGTGGTCGACACCACCGAGCTGACCCGCGAGGAGCACGAGTGGCTGGAACAGAAATTCCTCGCCGACATTTTCCCGATCTTGACGCCGCTGGCGGTCGACCCGGCCCATCCCTTCCCGTTCCTGCCCAACATGGGCTTTGCGCTGGTGCTGCATCTCCACGATCCGGTGCGGGGCAAGGAGCTGGACGCGCTGGTGCCGCTGCCCGGCCAGTTGGAGCGCTTCATCCGCCTGCCCGGCCACGAGGTGCGCTTCGTTCAGCTGGAGCGGGTGGTTTACCTCTTTTTGGCGCAGCTGTTTCCACCCTTCACCGCCACCGCCCACGGCGTCTTCCGGATTCTGCGCGACAGCGAACTCGAAATCGACGAAGAGGCCGAAGATCTGGTCCGGACCTTCGAAACCGCGCTCAAACAGCGGCGCCGCGGCAGCGTGATCCGCCTCGAGGTCAACCGCGGCATGGACCCGGGCCTGCGCGAGTTCCTCCGCCAGCAGTTGCGGGTGCTCCACGAGGATGTGCTGGTGCTCGACGGCCTGATCGGCATGGCCGACATCCGGCAGCTGATCATCGAGGAGCGGGCGGATCTGGTGTTCCGGCCGTTCAACGCCCGCTTCCCCGAGCGCATCCGCGATTTTGGCGGCGACTGCTTCGCGGCCATCGGCCAGAAGGACATCATCGTCCACCACCCCTATGAGAGCTTCGACGTGGTGGTGCAGTTCATCCGTCAGGCGGCGCGCGACCCCAATGTGGTGGCGATCAAGCAGACCCTCTACCGGACCTCGAAGAACTCGCCGATCGTCCAGGCCCTGGTCGAGGCCGCGGAATCGGGCAAGACCGTCACCGCGCTGGTCGAACTCAAGGCCCGCTTCGACGAGGAGGCCAACATCCGCTGGGCGCGCGACCTGGAGCGGGCCGGCGCCCAGGTGGTCTATGGCTTCGTCGACCTCAAGACTCATGCCAAGGTCTCGCTGGTGGTGCGGCGCGAGGCCGGCGGCCTGCGCTCCTATGTCCATTACGGCACCGGCAATTACCACCCGGTCAACGCCCGCATCTATACCGACCTCTCGTTCTTCACCTGCGATCCCGCGCTGTGCCACGACGCCGCGGTGATGTTCAACTACATGACCGGCTACGCGACGCCGAAGACCCTGGAGAAGATCGCGATCGCCCCGGTCAACCTGCGACAGCGCCTCTATGAGCTGATCGAGGCCGAAATCGGCCACGTCCGCGCCGGCCGGCCGGGCCAGATCTGGCTCAAGCTCAACTCGCTGGTCGATGCCGAAATCATCGACCGGCTTTATGAGGCCTCCCAGGCCGGAGTGAGCGTCGACATGGTGGTGCGCGGCATCTGCTGTCTCAGACCCGGTGTGCCCGGCCTCTCGGACAACATCCGGGTGCGCAGCATCGTCGGCCGCTTCCTGGAGCATACCCGGGTGATCTGCTTCGGCAACGGCCACGGCCTGCCCTCGGAGCGGGCGCTGCTGTTCATCTCTTCGGCCGACTGGATGCCGCGCAACCTCGACCGCCGGATCGAGGTGCTGATGCCAATCGAAAACCCTACCGTCCATCAGCAGGTGCTCGACCAGATCATGACCGCCAACTTCAAGGACGAAACCAACAGCTGGACCCTCGATGGCACCGGCCAGTATCATCGGGTCCGGCCCGGCCCCGAGCGTTTCAGCGCCCACACCTACTTCATGACCAATCCCAGCCTGTCGGGACGCGGCAGCGCCATCGCCGCCGAGCGGACACCGCCGCGGCTGGTGCTGAAGGCGGTGCGCTGATGGCGGGACCGGCAGAAAACGCCCGCGACCAAAGTCCCGACCGGCTTCGGACCGTCACCCTGGAAAGCTAGCGCATGCCCCTGCCCTTCGCCCGCGACTGGACCGACGCGCCCCGGCGCACCGCCCGCATCGGCGTGATCGATATCGGCTCGAACTCGATCCGGCTGGTGGTCTATGACCGTAATTGTCGCCTGCCGGTGCCGATCTTCAATGAAAAGGTGCTGTGCGGCCTCGGCCGCGGCGTCGAAGCGGGCGGCGTCCTCAATGCCGAGGGCGTGGCCCTGGCCCTGGCCAACCTCGCCCGCTTCAAGACCCTCAGCGATGCCATGGGCGTCGAGCGGCTCGACGTTCTGGCCACTGCTGCGCTGCGCGATGCCCGCGACGGCCCGGATTTCGTCAGCCGCCTGCGCGGCCTCGGCCTCGATGTTCAGGTGATCAGCGGCGAGGAAGAGGCCCGGCTCTCGGCGCTTGGCGTGCTTTCGGGCATGCCCGAGGCCGATGGCGTCGCCGCCGATATGGGCGGCGGCAGCATGGAGGTGATCGCCATCGACCGCGGCACTCTCGGCCAGCGCGCCAGCCTGCCGGTGGGACCGCTGCGCCTGATCGAGGCCAGCGGCGACCGGCCGCTGCTGGCGGCGCGGGTGATCGAGCAGCATCTCGAGAAACAGGGCTGGCTGAAGGGCCTGCGCCGGCGCCGGCTCTATGTCGTCGGCGGCTCCTGGCGGGCCCTGGCCAAGCTGCACATGGCCCAGGTCGGTTATCCGTTGCGGGTGATCCACCACTATACCATCCCCGGCCCCCAGGCCGCCGATTTTGCCGCCCAGATCGCCCATCTGGCCCGGACCAGCTATGACAAGGTGACCACGGTGTCGCGGCGCCGGGTCGATTCGCTGCCCTATGCCGCCCTGGCCCTCGAGGGGCTGATCCGCACCGTTGATCCGGTGAGCGTGGTCTTTTCCGCCTATGGCCTTCGCGAAGGCCACCTCTTCGACCAGTTACCGGCCGAGGAGCGGCGGCTCGACCCGCTGGTCAGCGCCGCCGCCGAACTCGCCGCCCATCAGGGCCGTTTCGGTGCCGGCGAAATCCTCACCGCCTGGACCGACGGCCTATTTGCGGGTGAGGATCTGCCGGCGCTGCGCCTGCGCCGGGTCGCCTGCCTGCTCAGCGACCTCAGCTGGGCCGAGCATCCTGATTACCGCGCCGAACACGCCTTCGAACGGGTGCTGCGGTTGCCGGTGGTCGGCATCACCCACGCCGAGCGGGCGACGCTGGCGGTCACCAGCCTGGTCCGCTATGGCGGCCGGCCCGACGATCCGCTGCTGCGGCCCCTGCGCCAGACCCTGCTCAGCGATGCCCAGATCATGCGCGCCGAGGTGCTCGGGCTGGCGCTCCGCCTTGCCCACAGCCTGACCGGCGGCGTCACCGGCCTTCTCAACCGCATCGGCCTCCGCCTCGCCCCCGACCGCCTGGAACTGCTGCTCCCCAGCGACCTCGCGGGCCTGCGCGGCGAAGTCACCGACCGCCGGCTCGAATCGCTGGCGCGGGTGCTCAACCGGGATTGGGCACTTCAAACAATATAAGCCCGGACGGTCAGTGGACCCGGCCGGCGAGATAGCGGCCGAAGGCGGCATCATCGGTTTCGACGTGGCTGATGAACCAGTCGTCGAAGAAGCCGATGGTGCCGAGCACGATTTCGTCGTCGACCAGTTCCCTGTTCTGAACCAGAATCGCCACCAGCCCCAGCAGCATGTGATGCTGCTCATGATGAATATCGGCGCCGGGATAGCCGGTGGCCGCCATCAGGCTCTCTTCATAGGCGAAATGCTCCTGGGTCCGCTCCAGCAGCGACCTCAGGATCGCGGTGACCGCCTCCCTGCCCTCGCCGCGGGAGACTGCGCCGTGGAGCGCGTTGATGATCGACACCATGGCCAGATGCTCGGCATCAATCCGGTCCTCGCCAAGCAGCCACGCTTCGCGCCATTCGATCAACATCCCCCAGCCCCCCAGTGCCGCGCACCAACCGCCGAACGATAAACCGGGAGCACTCTTTACACACGCTCGATCGCTAAGTATTTTTAGCCGTCAATTTGCATGCCCTGGGCAGCCTGGACAGCCTCGCGAACACTGACACCCTTGCGTAAAATGTTATCGACGGCACGACCCTGAACATACTTGATACCGGCCTGCCGGGCAAAGACCAAGCTGGACACAGAATCGCAACGCGCTAAAATAAAACGGCAGCCTTCCTGCTCTGACACCCGTTGCAGGAAATATTTCTTGAAATTTTCCTCCATGTCGAGCATATCGCTGGTCCAGAATATTTTGGCATACTGGACGTCGAGATACTCGAGATCAAAATTGGTTACCCAGAACGGGTTCAAGGCATCGATCGAGATGCTGTACTTCCGATCCTTGGCGAACTCGCAGACCTCATTGAACAGCGGCAAATTTTCAATGAGGTCGCTTTTCGAGATTTCCAGCACGATGTTGCCGCGAAAATCCAGCGGCAGCCGCTCGTCGAACTTGACGAAGCCGGTCGACATCACGCTCGACAGATTGATGTTGATGCCGATCCGTCGGCCGCGCATGAACGACAGGCCGTGACCGAGGGCGCGCAACACCGACTGGTCGAGATTGGCGGTGAAATAGTTGAACAGCCACTTGTTGGCCGCGATATCATAGTCGGGACAGAGCCGCTCCTGAAGCAGCCGGATCGAGATGTATAGCTCGAAATACTCCGGATCGTTGACGCCACCGTCCCCGATATTGACGATCGGCTGATTGAGCAGGAACGGCGACAAGTCGAACATCGCCATCGCCCGCTCCAGCTTGCCGAGTTCCTCCAGGGTAATCGGCGGCTTGGTTTCCTCGGCGGCGGCGGCGCCGGCCTCGCGCTCGAGTTCTTCGACGAAGCGGGTGACGTTGATGAAGTTGAGCGACAACTCCATGATCGAGTAGAGCGAGGTCTCGCGGTAGGGATTGGGGCCGGTCAGCACGGTCCGCGCCAAAAACAGCTGTTCAATTTTCTGGCAGACCTCGGTAATCGCCGCCAGCTTCAATCCCTTGTAGAGGACGATCACGTCGCCATTGGAAATGGAAAAAAGCTGTAAAAAAGCGGCCTTATAAGCGAGTTCATTAATAACCGTTCGAACGACCAACTGATTATTGGCGTCACGCTCACGCAGCAAAGAAAGGTGCAAATGGATGAGCCGCATTCCTTGCAGCTCGCTTTTGGCATTTCGCAATAGCTGGAGAAGCTTTTCGTTATCGAATTCCACCTTTTTGTCGGCAGCACTCTGCACGGCCTGCTGCTTCTCAAGGGAGGAGAGCCGAACCCGGTCCTTTCCTGGTACCTTTCCCTTGAAGCTGCTCATGGATTCAATCCTTAGACATTGCTAACAATGAACTTTGAAGGCACTGCCATTCACCGAAAGCACCGCTTTGCGACCAAACAGTGGCATGTTATCCGAGCCTTCTTGATCTTGCTGCGTCGGATTTTATTGACCATAACTTAAAATGCGGCGTTGACAAGAACAAAAAATGGCGCCTTTCAATCGTTTGTCATCTCGAGAGAGACGTGTTGCCAAGGCCCCACAGAGTCAACCGATCGTTGATGGCGCCAGGGAAACCAATTTAAGCCGGTTTCCGGAAATCGCCAGGGCCAGACTGCCATGTTTCAATGCCAGGGCGTCCTTGCCGAAGAGGTCGAGCCGCCAGCCCGAGAGTGCCGGGACATTGGCCTCGTCATCGACAGCGATCGCCTCCAGGTCGCTGGCCGAGGCGATCAACTTGGCGGCGACGTGATGGTCCTCGCTTTTCATCTTGAGCAGGACGCGCAGCAGGTCGATCACCGGCACCACCCCCGCCGGTGCGTCCTGAGCAGTTTCTTCCTGCGGACAGGCGTGATCGGGAACGGCAAGACCGCGCATCACCGCCGCCAGCAGGTCGCCGCCCAGCCGGCCCTCGGCGAACCCGCGGCCAAGGCCGCGAACCCGGGCCAGATCGTCGATGCTGGCCGGCGCATGGGCGGCGATCTCCAGCAGCGCCTCGTCGCGCACCAGCCGGCCGCGCGGCAAATCCCGGTTTTGCGCCTCGCGCTCGCGCCACGCCGCCAGCTCGCGCAAAATCGCCCGGAAGCGGGGCTTGGCCGAGCGCAGCTTGAAGCGCTGCCATGCCGTCTCGGGATTGACGGTATAGGTGCCGGGATCGGTGAGCACCGCCAGTTCGCGGTCGAGCCATTCCAGACGGCCGCTCTTGACCAGCCGCTTGTGCAGCTTTTCATAGATCGGGCGCAGATGGATGACGTCCGAGAGGGCATAGGCGAGCTGGCGCTCGGTCAGCGGCCGCAGCGACCAGTCGGTGAAGCGGCTCGACTTGTCGAGGCGAACCCCGGCCAGCTTCGAGACCAGGGTCTCGTAGCTGACGCTGTCACCAAAGCCGCAGACCATCGCCGCGACCTGGGTATCAAACAGCGGCTCCGGCACCCGGCCTGAAAGATGATGAAAGATTTCAATATCCTGGCGCGCGGCATGAAAGACCTTGAGCACCTTGGGATCGGTCATCAGGGCAAAAAGCGGCGCCAGATCCAGCCCCTCGGCCAGCGGATCGACGGCCACCGCCTCTCCCGGCCCGGCGACCTGGATCAGACAGAGCTGCGGCCAATAGGTTTTTTCCCGCAGGAACTCGGTGTCGACGGTGAGGAATTCGGCCCCGGCCTGACGCAGGCAGAAGGCTTCGAGGGCGGCGGTGGTGGTGATCAGGGTCATGACGCACTCATACACGACCGGCGCGACCAAGGAAAGCCGGGCCTGGGACGTAGATCGGGGAATTGGTCTCAGAGTGTCCGGGCCTTGCTCTTGGGCGGCGGCTGGAGTTCGATCGAGACCAGCTGATAGCCCTGGCGGTCGGGGTGACGGGCGATGATTTTTTCCCGCGCCTTGGCGTTATCGAGGGCAAACACCAGGAACCTCCGTCCCTTGCGCCAGCTTTCGACCGCCTCAGGCAGCGCATTGTGGTTAATGGACTGGTCGAAGCCGGGGTGGACGATGGTCGCGATCCAGCTCAGGTCGGCCTTGGTCCGGCGGTCATCGAGGACGTAGAGGCGATGGTCGATGGCGCTGGCAGCCTGCATGCTGGCGGCGGCCTGTTCGACCTCGGTTTCGGTCGCCGCCTTGCGCTTTTCGGCCTCGCGGATCGAGCGCTTCAGCATCAGGCTGGTCCGGGCCGCCTTGCGGATGCGGTCGACCTGGGACGACCGCGCCTTGACCAGCCGGTCGACCCGGCCGCGGGCCTCCTGCACAATCTGGAACGAGCGCGCCAAGCCGGAAAACAGGGCCATCACAGCCAGCGCAAGGGCGACGATCAGTTCTGGTGACATGCCTCAGCCGCTTCGGAACCAAAGAAATCGGGCGACACCCAGGGAACGCGCCGTCAACCACAGCACGACCACCGCCAGCGCGCAAGGGCCGCGGCGCGCCCGCGCTATCATGCGCCGTCCCGATTGTCTTTGCCAGCGCCGCGCGGTATCGTCGCGCCCGGGTGCGGACCGTCGGGCCGGCCCGCCCCAAGGAGACGCCGCCATGCGCCGGACCGGATTTGCGCTCGCCCTGCTGACCCTGATCCTCACCGGCCCGGCCGCGGCCGAGCCGACGCCCAGCTTCGATTGCGCCGGCGCGCGCAGCCCGACCGAAAAGGCGATCTGTGCCGACCCGACGCTGGCTTGGTTCGACCAACAGTTGAGCCGTCTCTACGGCGATGTCCGCCAGCTTCAGAGCGAAGGCCAGCGCGCCGGCCTCCGCGACCAGCAGCGGGCGTGGATCGGCCAGCGCAACGCCTGCGGCGGCCAGGCCCCCTGCATCATCAGGCTGTCCTGGCAACGGTTGCAGGCCCTGAGCGGCCTCGTCAGCACCAGGGGCCTGACCGGCAGCTACCACTACGCCGAATCCTACGCCACGGGAGAGCTGGGGCTGGTCGAGTTTCCCGGTAACCGCGTCGCCGGCTTTATCGAGACCATCAACAACAGCAGCACCCACCAATGCAGCGTCGACATGACCGACCTTACGGTCACCGGCCAGACTCTGAGCTGGGTCGACCCCGGGCCGGCCGATGGCGACGGCCCCTGCCGGGTCGACATCACGGTCGGCAGCGGCGGCGCGGTGGTCGCGGCCCAGAACTGCCGCAACTGGTGCGGCATGTCCGGCATCTTCGCCGGCCGCTACCAGCGCGACCGGACCGGGCGCTAGAACCGGCCCGTCAGCACCCCTCGTGGGGCAATTCGTCGTCCTCGAGATCGGCGAGATCGGCGGCATCGCCGAAGTCGCCGGGATCGGGTTCGGGCGGCTGGTAGGCCAGCGACAGCCAGGCGGCACGCAGATAGACCGCCGGCCCATCGCCCGCGGCGGAGATCAGGGTGAACAGCCGCAGCGAGCGCCCCGACAGCGTCATCGGCTGGCCCATGGCCAGCGGCGTGTCGTCGGTGCTGCCGTCAGCAAAGGCGGTGTCGAGCAGGCAGCGCCAGCCGATGCCGCCGGGCAGCACCGGCAGGGTGAACGGCACCGCGCCATAATGGGCGTTGAAACAGATCAGCAGCACGTCGTCGGTGACCGGCGCGCCATCGGCGCCGACATAGCTGCCGGCCTGACCGTTGAGCAGCAGCCCGAGACAGCGGGCGCTGGCGTCGCGCCATTCGTCGCTGGTCTTCTCGGTGCCGCGCGGCGTGAACCACAGGATATCGCGCACGCCGTGACCCGAAAGCTCGCGCCCATGAAGAAAGCGCGGCCGGCGCAGCACCGGATGCGCCCGGCGCAGCGCGATCAGCAGCCGGGTGAAGCTGAGCAGGGCCCGGTCGGCCTCGGTCTGCTCGGGCCAGTTCAGCCACGAGACCGGGTTGTTCTGGCAGTAGGCGTTGTTGTTGCCCAACTGGCTGCGCCCCATTTCGTCGCCGGCCAGCAGCATCGGCACGCCCTGGGACAGCAGCAGAGTGGCCAGAAGATTACGCTTCTGGCGCGCCCGCAGCTCCTGGATCGCCGGGACCTCGCTCGGGCCTTCGACACCGTGGTTCCAGGAGAAATTGGCGTCTGAGCCGTCGCGGTTGTATTCGCCATTGGCGAAATTGTGCTTGCCGTTGTAGGCGACCAGATCGGCCAGGGTGAAGCCGTCGTGGGCGGTGACGTAGTTGATGCTCGACCACGGCCGCCGGCCGCGCCGCTCGAACAAATCCGCCGAGCCGGTCAGCCGCGCCGCCAACTCGGGCAGCATGCCGGCGTCGCCGCGCCAGAAACGGCGGACGGTGTCGCGGAAACGGTCGTTCCACTCGGCCCAGCCGGGGGGAAAGCCGCCGACCCGGTAGCCGCCCGGGCCGACATCCCAGGGCTCGGAGATCAGCTTGACCTGGGCCAGCACCGGGTCCTGGGCGCAGGCGTCGAGAAAGCCGCTGCCGGGATCGAAGCCATAGCTCTCGCGGGCCAGCGCGGTGGCGAGGTCGAAGCGGAAGCCGTCGACATGCATCTCGGTCACCCAGTAGCGCAGGCTGTCCAGCACCATCTGGAGCACGCGGGGATGGATGAGGTTGAGGGTGTTGCCGGTGCCGGTCTCGTCGACATAAAAGCGGCGGTCGCCCGGCTGCAGCCGGTAATAGGAGGCGTTGTCGATGCCGCGGAAGCTGATCGTCGGGCCGAGCTGGTTGCCCTCGCCGGTGTGATTGTAGACGACGTCGAGGATGACCTCGATCCCGGCCTCGTGGAGGCGGGCGACCATGGTCTTGAATTCGTTGATGTGGTGGCTGGTGCCGAGATAGCGCGGCTCGGGCGCGAAATAGCCGACCGAACTGTAGCCCCAGTAATTCTGCAGGCCCCGGGCCACCAGATGGCGGTCATCGAGAAAGGCGTGGACCGGCAGCAGCTCGACCGCGGTCACCCCCAGCGCCCGCAGATGGTCGAGCACCGGCTTCGAGGCCAGCCCGGCGAAGGTACCGCCCAGCGCCTCCGGCACCTCGGGATGGCGCATGGTATAGCCGCCGACATGGACCTCGTAGATCACGGTTTCCGGCCACGGCACCTGCGGCCGGCGGTCGCCGCCCCAGGTGAAGGCGTCGTCGACCACCATGCATTTGGGCGTGACCCGGGCGCTGTCGCGGCGGTCGAAACTGAGATCCTCGCGCGGGGCGCCGACCTTGTAACCGAAATGGGCATCGGACCATTTCAGCGCCCCGACCAGCGCCCGGGCATAGGGGTCGATCAGCAGCTTGTGGGCATTGAACCGGTGGCCCTGCTCAGGCCGGTAGGGGCCGTACACCCGGTAGCCATAGAGCTGGCCCGGGCGCACCTCGGGCAGATAGGCGTGCCAGACCTCATCGGTGTATTCGGGCAGGCGGATGCGATGGGTCTCGCGCTGGCCATGGGCGTCGAACAGACACAGCTCGACCTTCTCGGCATTGGCCGAAAACAACGCGAAGTTGACCCCGAACCCGTCCCAGGTCGCCCCCAGCGGATAACACCGCCCCGGCCACACCGCCATGGTCATCGGAACGCTTCACTCCGGAGCACCATCACCACCCTCGTCATCGGCGCCCGGCGCAGCACGGGCGGTTTGCGATCGATCGCTTTGATCCTACTTGGCTGAGGGGGCGGCGGGCAAGGCGTTCGGTTGGTCGAGGGGCGCGATCCCCCGAGCTTAGTGTGCCTCATGGAAAGGCCGGAACATCTGGCTCGAACCACCCGGCTTCTTTTAGACAGCGGGCCAGTAATGGAAATAATTTATTCATTATTCTATAATCTCCACGCTTGTCGTTTCGATCAAACGATGATACAAACTTTTGCCTAGACGCCCTAAGCTCTTTGTCATTTAAAACTTTGAATGTTTCTTTTGCGATACCGTCAAAAGAATGGTATTTGCTCAGCCCCCCG
>SESF01014249.1_pt1 | contig 68600 bp, 65 predicted proteins | sample 3171521 | NCBI WGS metagenome assembly SESF01 (sample SAMN10866945, study PRJNA518727) | freshwater metagenome | biome: subpolar coniferous forest; feature: holomictic lake; material: water; isolation source: holomictic Lake 227, 6 m and 8 m depth | place: Canada: near Kenora, Ontario | collected...
CCTAATCCGTTACCAGTGCCGTAGTTATGTGTAGAAACACGTTTGCTCGCCGATTTTTACTTTTTATGGTTATTTCTTTTATGTAAAAGAGCAAGTAGCCCCTCCAACGATCAGTACCGTGGCAGGTTTGGGGGGAGAGCTTTTTTTGATGTTCGATCATTACCGTTATCTTGCCTTGCCGCTGTAGTGAATCAGGCCTGAGGCTTATTGAGGTATCTCCTTTTTTTCAGTATGACGAAAAACTGCTCTCGTTACATTTTTATTTTTAATCCCGCAGCAGACAAGGGGCGTGCTTTGCGCAAGGCTGAGTGGCTTAACGCTCTCCTCTCTGAAAGGAGTGACTCGGAACTCTTTACGACAACTTATGCTGGTCATGCGGGCGATATTGCTTGTTCTGAAACAAGGGAGGGTGTCTGTATGATCGCCTGCGGTGGAGATGGAACGCTTCACGAAGTGGTCAATGCAGTTGCTGGACGGGGTGTCACGGTCGGGATTATACCGATCGGGTCAGCAAATGATTTTGTCAAAACTCGCCATCCCAAAAGCAGCGCACACTCAGTGTTCACCCGTCTGTTTGATGGGCAGAGCAAAGCTGTTGATCTTGGCAGTGTCGCTTATGGTGATGCAAGGCATCGCTATTTTATCAACTCCCTCGGCATCGGTTTTACCGGCAGAATTGCAAAAAGCGTTCAACAGTCGCCTCGGTTAAAGGGAGAACTTGGTTACGTTTATGCACTTCTCAGCGTGCTTTTTGGTTACAAGCCTGTAACAATGGGAATCAGGATTATCCTTGAAGATTCCATCATTGAACTTCACGAGCCAATTTTTGTGTTTTCTGTGTTGAATGGAAAAGTTGAGGGAGGTAAATTCAGGATAGCTCCGAATGCTGAGTTGTCGGACGGTTTGCTTGATGTCTGTATCCTCAAGGCGGTGCCAAAGCATCAGTTTTTCCGTTATGTGCTACTTTATCTTCGTGGAACTCATATCAGTGATTCACAGGTTCTTTATTGCAAGGCGCGGAGTGTTGAGGTAACGCTTGAAGCGTCGGAGGCGATGCATCTGGATGGGGAACTCTATGAGAATATTTCCGGTACGGTTATGATTTCGGTTGTTCCACAGGGCCTCTCTGTGCAATAGGGCTCTTATGAAATCTCAAGTTCTGAAAGAAAGCTTTTGATCGACTGGTGTTTTCCCAGTCCAAGCTTTTTATGCATTCGGTAGCGGATGCTTTCCATCCCTCTTGTTGTGAGACCGATAGAACGGGCAATTTCCGAGGTGTCGTAATTCAACCTGACAAGCAGGCTTATTCTCAGTTCGCGCGGGCTGAGGCTGGGGAACTTTTTCTGCAACGCAGATAAAAAAAGTGAATCAGAGCTGGTCAGTTCGATGTCTGGTTGTTTTTCGATAATCACTTTATCAAGAAGGTTCAGACAAGAATTGGTGATAGCGCTTTTAACGCAGGGGTCAATTTCAAGGGAGTCGAGCTTGTCAACAAGATCACGCAACCTGTTTTTATTATCTGTAATGACTGTTGTTAGTTTTGTCAGCTCCAGATCCCGCATCTCAACCCTCCTTGCAAGAGCTGCGATTTCGTTTTCCATGTCGCGACTGGATTTTTTGTTTACCTCCGTTTGCGCATTTATTTTTATCACCATCTGGGTTATTCGATACTCAAAGTCCTGTTTAAGCTGTTGCTGTTCGCTCTGTTTTTTCGCTTCTCTTGCTATAAGGTCTTTGCGCAAACAGTCTATTGCCTTGAAAAAAGAGTAGTAGTGGTGGCCTGGCGGGGGCAATGTTATTTGCTCGTCAAGCATGTCAAGCCAGGAGATCCTTGCAATGGCCTCAAGAAACCGTTTTTTCAGGGTTTGATCTGTGTGGTGGTTCACACAGCAGGATTCCATTGGTACAAGTTTGCCCGCCTTGAATGCAGTGACCTGTTCAATGGCCTCTTTATAGTTTTTGGCCAGTATGACGCAAATTTTGTCTGGAGCAACTGCCCCAAAAGTTTCGACGATAATGCGCATGGAGTCTGCAATGTTGTAAAAGCCAACAACGCCGAGAATAGGGCTCCAGTTAAAAAAGAGATCGGTTATCGCCAGTTTGTAGTCGAAGGTAATACTGGAGATGCCAGTCAGATCGAACAGGATGTGAAACTGCTTGTTCAGCAGATCAGATTCTGTGAGCACAAGTTGCAACAGTTCGCTGTCCATAAAGTCGAGGACAACATCCCGCCCTGCTTCAACCTGGGCCCAGGTGTGTATGATATTGCCATCAATCACACTCACCCGCTTGGTATATCCCGCAGCAGGGTGATGGTTTTTCCAGTGGCTTTTTGCGGTTATTTCGAGGGTCTCTCTGATATTTGAGTTTGGGTCTGTCATTTGATTTGGCCCTTCCTGCATAAGGAATTATAAAAATTATTACAGGGTCAAATTCGGCAGAGTACTCATCGCTGCCGCTTTTGTGATGGTGATTATCGGTACTCATACTCCTTGTTACAAATCGCAAGATATGCTTTTTTAATGAATTTTTTGATAAAGGAGCCCTTTCTTTACAGGGAGGGTCAAATTCACTGCTTTTTTTATATTTCCTTGTGGTTGGTGTGTGACGTAAAATTTCTTATAGGCAATACGCCCCCGTCCCATTCCGCAACGGTAATTTTAAGCATAACTGATAACATAAACCATCTTCCATGAAATACATCATTGGTCTACTGGCAGCAATCCTTTTGTTATCACCATGCAAGGGATTTGGCGAAATACCTTTACCTGAACAAATAATAGAATGGCGCAGGGCTGCTAATCAAGGGAATGCAGAAGCTCAATGGGTACTACAGCGGCAAAGGTGTAAACCAAGACTATGCAGAAGCACTCAAATGGTATCGTCTTGCTGCCCAGCAAGGATATGCACCAGCTCAGCGTAATTTTGATGCACTACAACCCAACGTAACTATTACTCGTTACAGGGATATAGACGAATTGAAGTTAATGTTCCCTGGCAAAAGTGAACAAGAATTGAATTCAATGTTTCCCCTACCTTAATGAAGGAGAGCATGCAAAACCGGGGGAGGCTAAGCACACTGCAAAAGTTTTTCATCGCTTTTCTGTCAAAAACCTGGATGCCATTTGCGAATTGTTTGTTCTAAATGGGGCCTGCTCACGAACTGCAAATATAAGCACGTTATGCCGTTTTAGTAAAATCCAAAAGCCGGGTACGGGTCGGCAAAGGCGGAATTGGTTGCCGTCCACATTTCAGGTTCCAGTATGCCCTCGAGCGCACATCAAAAACGCCAGGTGGAGCATGCTCCAAAACCTCACAGAATTCGTCATTCCCAACGATGCCTTGCAGCGCTTTTAAATCTTCAGGCGTACCAAAAGTCATAACATGCGCAAGAAAATGCACTGGATCAGCAAGTTCTTCCTCTGGCGTATTGAACCATACAACCCGACGTGCTACGTTTAAAATTTCCGGAGTAATGGGTAACGGTTTCATGATGTTGGTTCGTTTTCATCCGTCCGCTTGGCATAAGGCGTTAATATGGGAAGAGAGACTGGATCAACAGAAGCAACGGCAATACTCAACCGCTTGCGCACATCTACGGATAAGGTTGGAAGATCATCAAAAAAAGAGAGTGCCTTCAATGCAATCATAGGGTTGAAGCTGCGAATGTATTTTTGCCCACCTGCACGCGCTCCGCTCCCTTGAGATAAGGAAGAGCATCAGCCAGATCATCCGGATCAAAAGGCTGATTAGAAAAAAAATCAAAATCAACTGAAGTCCTGTGCCCCAAACGCAAAGCAAGCGCAGTTTCGCCGTAAAGCGTAAATGTCGCTGGCGTAGCGTCAAGTTCCGGCCAGAGCCGATACTGCGGTGGCGGAAGAATGGATAGATTAGGAGTAAAAATCATGTCAAATTGATTTTGTTTCAATCTCAAAAAGGCTCTAAAATGATATCAAAATAATGTCACTTTAGGACTTCTACTGCATAGCACAGGCATCTGTTATCGTCACACGCTCTGGCATTAAAAATGAATCATGATATAGCCGCAAGCCCTTTTTGTTTCACAAGCGAAAGGAGTTTCAGTGTTGGCCCTGCGGGTTTCTTGATTCCCCGTTCCCACTGGCTGACAGAATCTTTGCTCACATTCATGTAAAGAGCAAAAACAGTCTGGCTCACCTCCTCGCGCTCACGCAAGGCTTTAATCTCTGTGGCGCTGAACGTATGAACCGGTGTCAAGCAACCCTCGTCAAACTGCCGCATCGTCTTTTTGTCGATAACACCGGCATCATACATGCCAGACATGGTTTCGTGGATCGCTGCAAATGCGTCGCTTTTGTAGGTTTTAACTTTATTCATCGCATTTTACGGGCCGGAAGTCCCCTGTTTTAATAAGTTTTTCGAGCTGATCCTCAGAAAGCTCAAAAGTGCTTTTCGCCATCTTTTTGATCTTTATCCAGAATTTCCTCTTCCTTGGCGAACTTTGAAACCCACTTGTTTTTGAAAATCTGCACGCTTGTTTTCTTGACCGGTGCGAATGCCTCATCTTACGCAAGATATAGAACTGGGTTCGATTTAAAAAAATCCATGAATGGATTGATTCTTGTAGGCTATTATTGCCCATCCCCCGAAATTTTGATCACAGTCGATGTTGATATCAAGCGGTAATGTGCCTGCACTTCTGAGAATATTGAAGGTATTGGCAGGTAGCAGGTATTCCTCGAAGTCTTTGAACTGGCGTGATCCCTCTACCCACATATCGCCGGAGCGGAGGCTGTTCTTCAGTTCCGACAGAGCGCATAATTCATAATAGTGCCGATCAATACCTTCACCAGCCAACACAATACCCTTATCGGTTTGCCATGCTAACTCATCTAACCCTTGTACAGAAGGGCGAAAATGCCTATTAGTAAATGCCTTGAAGCCAAAAACTGATAAATGATCTTTAAAATACGTTTCATGAAGCGACCCCCTGAAGAACTCAACAAAATCCGCCGACGATTTCGCTTTCCGGTTAAAAAGTGCCGCCGCATCAAACTGTAAATCTTTTTCAATTATTCTTATCTTGTTCAGCACGTCAGTTTTCAACTCTTTATAGGGCTTCCGGTTTTTTTGCTCAACCTGTAGCCTGAAGAAAACGACCATCATCCTTATGGTAATCGTCAATGAGAAAACTGAGACTGCCATCAGCCATTGCTCTTTCTCGAATCTTTGCGCCCCTGTTCCCTGGATTAATTATCTAAAAATGAGAAGAACCAGTAGCAAGGGATAAAGAGCGAAAGTTGTTCTAAAATATAAAGATACAGTGAAGTTTCATGAAAGGTAGTAAACAGTAAAATACGCCACTTATAAAATGCAGGTTATTGTGTTTGAAGAGACCGGGGTTCTGGAGCTGAAGCCTCTTGTCAATCTTAAACCGGTCTACGCCCTTCGTACCGGGTTTCGCTCCCTTCAGGAAAAGCTAGACTTTTCGACAAGGGGGGAGGTGAAGCTGACCTGGCATCTTCGCCGTTATCTGGCCCCCTTTTATGCCGAGCAGCATCCGGAATTCGTGGTCAACCGGGTTGAAGAGAAGGATATTTTGCTGGTCAATGGTCGTATTATTTTTGATGCGGCGGCCTCCAGAGCGGTTGTTGACGGTGAATTTGAGCCGGGAACTGCCTATATGCAGGGTGATGATCTGCTTTTTGCGAGAGTGCCGAGTTCCCTTATTACGGATGAAGAGGCTCTTTTGCCGGATCTTTTTGATACGTCACTTCTTGCCGCAGAGCTTGTTACAGAGAGGGTTACGGGGTTCCGCCTTGTCACTCATCTTTGGGATCTGATAGCGTTTCATCCCGATGAGCTTTTGCGGGATGCTGAAACGCTTGAGCTTGGACGAGTTGAGGGTGATGTTCACTCTTCGGTGGCTCTTGTTAACCCTTCAAATATTTATGTCGCTCCGGGAGCAGTTGTTCGGGCGGGTGCGGTGCTTGATGCTGACGATGGATTTGTGGCTGTCGGGGCTGGAGCGATTGTTGACCCGCAGGCTGTATTGATGCAGAATGTTTTTCTTGCTCCCTGGTCGAGAGTGAAGATCGGTGCAAAACTCTACAGCAATGTCGCTGTCGGGACGGCATCGAGAGTGGGTGGTGAAGTTGAGGACTCCCTTCTTGAGCCTTTTGTGAACAAGCAGCATGACGGTTTTCTTGGTCACTCCTACATTTCATCCTGGTGTAATCTTGGTGCGGGCACCAATACCAGTGATCTCAAAAATAACTACAGCGGCATAAAATTGTTGCATAATGGCCGGTTGCAGAAGACCGGCATGCAGTTTCTTGGACTGTTGATGGGTGACCACAGCAAGTGCTCCATCAATTCGATGTTCAATACCGGAACGGTTGTTGGAACAGGGTCGAATATTTTCGGTGGCGGATTTCCTCCAAAGGAGGTCCCTTCTTATGCTTGGGGGGGGATGAATGGTTTTGAGCCTTATGAGGTTGAAAAGGCTGTTGAAACCGCACGGAGGGTTATGGAGCGTCGTCAGGTTCCGATGAGCAGCACTTATGAGTCGATGTTTCGTTCTGTTGCAGCCATGGAGAGCGCATCGCGGTTATTTGTCTAATTTTTAATGGATATGCATGATTCTTGTTGTCGATAATTATGACTCGTTCACCTATAACCTGGTGCAGTATATCGGAGAGTCCGGGGTGAGGGTTGAGGTGTACCGCAACGACGAGCTCTCTGTCGGGGAGATTGTCGCACTCGCTCCTGAAAAGATTGTTATTTCGCCAGGCCCTGGAACTCCAATTGATGCAGGTGTATCAATGGAGCTGATTGATGCGGTAAAGGGTAAAATTCCTCTCCTCGGGGTTTGTTTGGGGCATCAGTCGATCGGTGCCGCTTTGGGTGGACATGTGGTACGTGCTGCAACAATCATGCATGGCAAAACCTCCCGGGTTTTCCATGATAACCGGGGAATTTTCAGGGGAGTGGACAATCCGTTTGTGGCAACAAGGTATCATTCACTCATTGTGGAACGTCAGACGCTCCCGGAGACTCTTGTTATCCGGGCATGGACTGAGGATGGGGTTATCATGGGGATGGATTCGGAGCCGCTTGGGCTTTATGGTGTTCAGTTTCACCCTGAATCCATTATGACCAGTGAGGGTAAAAAAATCATCAGGAATTTTCTTGAACTGTAGTATCTGACTGAGAGGATTGGGTGTATGGATATTTATCGCTGTTCTTCACGAAGTGAGAGGGAGGGTGCAAAGGGCGTTGTGCAGCATGCCGGTTCAGGCCGGACAACTGATTTTATGGCTGATGGATGGCGGGTTTTCAAGATTATGTCGGAGTTTGTCAGCGGCTTTGAGATGATGTCGGATGCAGCGCCAGCGGTTGCTGTTTTTGGTTCTACAAGGGTACTGCCCGAGAGTACTGAATATTATATTGCGGAGAAGCTTTCACACCTGCTTGCCGAAGAAGGTTTTTCAGTGATTACGGGAGGGGGACCAGGGGTTATGGAGGCTGCGAACAAGGGTGCCCAAAGCGCTGGCGGGGCATCAACAGGCTTCAATATCAAGCTTCCAAACCAGCAGCAGCCCAACAAATATATTGATCAGGACAAACTGCTCAGTTTTGACTATTTTTTTGTGCGCAAGGTGATGTTTATGAAATACGCCCAGGCATTTATTGCTTTGCCGGGTGGTTTTGGTACGCTTGATGAGGTGATGGAAGCTGTTACGTTGATACAAACAGGAAAAAGTGAGCGTTTTCCCGTTATATTGGTGGGAAAAAGTTATTGGGAGGGATTTTACGGCTGGATTGAGCAGACGATGTGCCGTGAGAAGGGTTATATCTGTGCGGACGATTTAAACTTTATTTATCTGGAAGATAGTCCGGAAGAGGTTGTTGAAATTATCAAAAGATTTTATCCTGACGGTTATTCCCTGAATTTTTGATGGCGGCATTGCTCCTTTTCAGGATTCACTTCAGCCATTTCTTCAGCAACACTCAGTTGTGCATCGGCTTTTCGGAGATAATGGAGTCCGAAACTCTCAGAATGTTATTTTTTTTTAATTCAAAAGGCGTTTTATTGTGATATTTCCGTGCGAAAAAGCTGTATGGTACTACCTTCCTCAAATCAGGGCCGATCTTGCCATTGAACTCGTGAAAACTGGTATGACCCAGTCGAATGCGGCAAAAAAGCTTGGTGTTACACCTGCTGCGGTTTCGCAGTACATTCATAAAAAACGGGGCATGCAATCGGTCAAGAGCAGAAGCTACCGCAAGGAGATTGAGCAGGCGGTCAAAATAATCTGTGAAGAGGCGTCGATGGATGAACTGCATCATCTTGTTTGCAACTGCTGTCATCTGCTGCAAAAGGAGGATGGTCAGAATACGTGTGGCAAATAGGGGTGACGACCCCTACAGTTCGACAATGATATGTGATTCAGTTGCATGTCCGGTCAGCAGATTTTTCAGGGTATCGATCAGCTCCATGCCGTATTTGTTGAGATAATAAAAAATGTTGATGAGCCGTTCCTGGGGCAGCCCTTCCGGAAAAAGCGCGGTTTCTGCTTTCAGGATCTGTTCGAGAAGTTCTTCATGTTTGCGTCTGCTTGCTTTCCACGTTTTTTGTTCAATGGTTTCCATAATTTTTGCTGATTGTATAGTCGATGCGGCCAGCAAGGGTTCAAGTGTGGCGTCTATTTTGGCAAGCACTGGCTCAAGGGAGGCAAATGCCTGTCGTATCTCTCTCTTCGCCTCTTCAAAAAGTGCCTCAAGTTGAGGGTTTTCAGCGATGCCGATCGCATTTTTTTTCAGTTGTAGCAGGTCACTGAACACTGCGTGGTAAATTTGTTTGCGCGAAACTCCCGGTTTTCCCGTTACCTGAAGCAGTTTGTCCATGATGCGACTTATCTTTGGTTCAACAAGTGTGAAACTCCCTCTGGGAATGATAAACGGCATGGTGATGCCAAAGTGTTCGTAATTTTTTCGGTACTGTGCAAGGTAGCTGATCTCTCCAGGTCCGGCAATGCAGGCAAAGGTTGGTAAAATAACGTCCTGGATAATGGGTCGGAGAACGACGTTGGGGCTGAACTGTTCAGGGTGCTCCTGACAAAGTTCAAGCATTTGGTGTTTTGAAGAGCGCTGTTTTTCGGGCAAAATAAAGAAAGAGTCCTCCGTCGGGTGTTCAATTTTTTGTCGTTGGCCAAGATGGTTGATATGAAAAAGATTGACCGTTCTTGGTTTTGTTTGCGCAGTGTAGCCAAGTTGTTCGAGGCGTGAACTTTGTGCTATGACATTATGGGAGGAGGCCGGTGAGGTTGAGAGCTCTCGCACAAAGATTTTGGCTGAAAGCTTTTTGAACTCGGGATCCTGGCTGGAGAGCAGGATCAGCGGTTGATGGCGGAAGAGCCGCATCATGGTGCCCGCAAAGCTCATCTCGAAGGTGTTTCCTGGATAATAGTACTCTCTGAGAATCTCCGAGATGCTCTCTTTATGGGTGGAATCAGGCAGGAGGCGGAGGAATTCTGCGACGGTATTTTCAATCTCTTCGCCGAAGCAACTGTTGGCAACCATCTGATCCGGCATGCGCCGGTAAGGTTCCTGCCGGAAGTGAGCAACCTGGTTTTCAGAAAAAATTGCCGTGTGGGCCGATTCGTTATAGTCATGGTCTTCACCTTCAAGCCAGAAGATTGGTACAAAATCGTATTCAGGAAAGAGTGCTTTCTGTCGTTCGGCAAAAATAATGGCAGTCAGAGCTTTATAAATGGTGTAGATTGGGCCGGTAAAGAGGCCAAGCTGCTGCCCGGTAACGATGGCCATGCAGCGCGGGGAACGGAGTTTTTCAATTTCGCGGAGGTGAAGCGCTTTGGCTCCGTAGCGGGTGTTCTGCCGGGAGAGGAGCCTGACAAGGGTTTCGCGCTCAAAGCTCCTCGAAGCGAGTAGCCCGAGCTGGCGGTAGTAATCAGCCTCTCTCTGGTAATCAAGATGGAAGCACTCCGAAAGTAACTCAGAGCGAGCGGAGCCCTCCGAGGTATAGTCACGGAAAAGCTTTGAAAATCCTTTTTTTGGTGTCAGGATTTGTTTGTATTCGATCAAAAAGGTGTTCACGGTTTTATTTTTGCAGGTTCCATTGTTCAAGAGCACCGATAAGCGCGTGGTGGGTCAGATCACACGAGAGCGGTGTAACGGTGACATAGTTGTTCCTTATGGCAAATTCATCTTTTTGCAGCGTATCATCAAGCAGGCGCAGAGTCCCATTGAGCCAGTAGTAGGGGTTGCCAAACATGTCGTTTCGTTCAATGGCTGACTCTTCCCAGCGTGAACGTCCCTGCCGGGTGATTACGATACCGGCAATCTGCGACTCCTCTACATTTGGAATATTGACAGAGAGAATGGTATCCGGAGGCAGCCCTTCAAGAAGCACTTTTTTTGCTAGTTTGCGTGCAAATTTTGCTGCGTATGTAAAGTTTGCATTTTCGTAGGTTGTCAGAGAAAATGCAAGTGAAGTGATGCCCTGGATGGCACCTTCAAGAGCCGCCCCGATGGTGCCTGAATAGAGGGTGTTCATTGCTGTGTTGCTGCCGTAGTTGATGCCTGAGACAATAAGATCCGGCTTTGAAGTCAGAATATGGCTCAGGGCAACCTTGATGCAGTCCACAGGGGTTCCGGAGACGGTATAACCAAAGAAACGACCGTTTTTCAGAAATTTCTTGATTCGCAGCGGAACGCCGAGCGTCATGGCATGACTCATTCCGCTGTGGGGTTCGGCTGGCGCAACAACTGTAACCCGGCCAATTTTTTTCATCGCTGCCGCAAGCACATGAATACCTTCGCCTTCAATGCCGTCATCATTACAGACCAGTATGTGAGGTTTCTCTGGCGTTTCGACGTTTTCTGGTTCGTTTGTCATGAGCATATTATTGTGTCAAATGTGTGCTACAGGAGCTTGTGGGCGCATTGAAAATACAAAAAAGTTTGACTCAAAAGTTATGACCGATACTGAAATAAAAGATTGTATCTGAAAATTTTAACGATGCAGATTCCACATCGAAAGGCTCCTGGGGAGGTGTGAAAGCTTTTGAAACAGTCAGCCTTGTAGGGCCGAGAGGGGTATCCCATATCATGCTGGTTCCCACACCGTGGATAATGCGTGTCGAAGAGATATCGCCCAGCTCTTTCCAGACATTCCCGACATTGTAGTGCAGGAGCAGCGACAGCGGAAAAAGAATTGCATAGGATGGCTTGTAGCTCAACTGCATTCCGGCAGCAATCATATTGTCGCAGGGAAGCTCGTTTTCTTTTAATCCGATGAAGCGCTGGCTGCTCGACGTTCCGGGTCCGCCAAGGAAAAACTTTTCTGACAGGGGCAAATTGTTGCTGCTCAGACCGAAAAGTCCTGAAAGTTGCAGCACAGTTTTGCTTCCGAGCCGAAGATTTTCTTCGTGGTTCCCCGATACCTGCCAGAAAATACTATGATTGTCGAGCATGACCGGGGTCATCGAATATCTGAAGTTTGTGGCGGTACCTGAGGTGGGAATCACCGGGTTGTCTCTTGAATCAAGGGAGAACTGCGTACCGATGGAGAGCATATTGGTGGATGCTGTCTCCAGTGGTGTGCCTGCACTTTTTTCAGCGTAGGATTGTGAATTTTGCAGGGTCATATCGGCCACAAATTTTCCGTTTTTTCGGATTCTGATACCAAAGGTCGGGCTGATACCATATTTCTGTATACCGTAATTTGTTATGTCGCCCTCTCTGTTGAGGTTTTCAAAAGAGTGCTGGTCATAAAAGAGGCGTGAGGATATTGTCAGGTGCGATGGCCCAATGCGTGGCATATTGAATTCAAGGTTCAGGAGGTTGCTTTTTCTTCCTGTTTTCAGCCAGCCACCAATTGAATTTGTTGTTCCACCGAGATTTTCGTTTCTGACATCAAGCAGGAATTGGGCGTTGTTGGTTTCATCATAACGTAACCCGAGCCGGAGGACTGAGGCTGTTTTTTCTTCAAGAGAAAATTTGAGCAGCCCTCTCCCGTCGGGCGTTGAGGGTGCGGGAGACTCTTCGTAAATTGAAACACGACTGAAGACTCCTGTTTCGTAAAGATTATCGACAGACTCTTCTGCATGACGTATGTTGAACGAGCGCGTCGTATCTATTTTAATTTCGCGCTCTACAGGGGTCAATCCTGTGATTTTTTTGTCCTGATGTATCTCAATGCCGTCCGGTTTTCCGGAAGAGAGCTTAATTTGAAGCGTATTGCCTTCCATTGAGGTGCTTTCAATGGTGACAAGGCTGTACCCTTTTTTCCGGTATTTTTTAATCAGTGCTTCAAGAGCTTTTGTGCATGCGGTGTTGGTAGAGAGCGTTTTTATTATTGGCCTGAAAGAGGATTCGATCTCTTCTTGCGAAAGTGCCTCGGGCACTCCTCCCGTCACAGATATGTTGTGTATTCCCGGAAGCGGTTCAAGGTGAAAGATGATGGTTTTTCGTTTGCTGTCCACCTCTGCGTAGACTTTGGTAAAGAGATCGGTTTCGAGCAGTTCCTGAAGGCTCCGGGCAAGGTCGGTTGCATTGCGGACAAGAGCCGAAACAATAAGGTAGTGCTCCCGGAATTCAGGGCGCTCCTCCACAAAATGAATGGTTTTTGTATAGTCTCCAATTGCAATGCTGCGGTGATTAGTTTCCTCTATGCTGCGTTTTATGGTTTTGGCAAGTAGTTTTCCCTTGGCGTACCCTGCATCCACAAGAGCTTTTATATTTGAAAAATCGGTCGCCTTATGTTCACTGAGGTCAGGAGTGATGACGATATCAGCTTTTGCCAACTGTGCAGGATATTGCATTTTTGTTAAAATGGTCATGGCCTGATCGGCCGCTTTCCAGGGAAGATCAAGTTCTCCGCCGTTTGAGTACATGCTTCCATGTGTATCGACGGCAATTTTGTAGCGTGCGTTGATGTTTTCAAGTTCATCAACAGGAAGATTTGCAACGAGTCCGCCGTCAACCAGTTGATTGCCATTACTTTTGATCGGTTCAAACAGAATCGGGATGGTGCTGCTTGCCCGCATTGCTTCTGACAGGGAACCGGAGGTGAGTGTGATACGTTTTCCGGAGACAAGATCGGTCGATACAGCTCTGAAATTGACAGGAAGGGTTGAGAAGCTGCCGGAGGGCTTGTAGAGACTGTTCAAAGCCAGAAGATCGAGGGTTCCGGTCAATACCTGGGCAGAATTGAGCGATTTTGGCATCAGAAGCTTCAGTTTATCGAAACGGATTGCTATGGATGCCCGGTCGCGTATTCTTTGCTGTTCCAGAAAGATGTTGGAGCGGGAGTAATCGTCATGGAGTGAAATCATGGATTGCCAGGGCATGCTTTGGGCAATCTCTTCAAGTTCTTCCGGGCTGTAGCCACAACTGTAGAGCCCACCAACAATTGCACCCATGCTTGTCCCTGCTATAAAGTCAATGGGAACGCCCTCTTCATCAAAGGCTTTGAGCACACCTATTTGCGAAAGAGCGTTGGCACCACCGCCCGAGAGAGCAAGACCGACGCTTTTTCTTGCTGGCCTCATGGAATGGCGAAGGGCGTAGCGGTGCATGGGTAGTACAAGCGTGTCGGGGTAGACAAGAGTGATGGTCGATGACGAGGCAATGGCACAGGGAGGTGAGGTCACTCCCGGCAAGAGGGCGGCAAAAAGTGTTGCTATGCAAATAATTATTCTGATGTTCAGCAATTGTGGTGCTCCTGGTTCATAAAGCGATGATAAGGGCTCTTTTTTCGGGCTGCTTTTGAGAATCTCATGCGGAGTTCCTATCTTGAGCTTTAATGTATAACCTTTACACCTCATTTTGAAAATGGCTTGGTTTAAACGGGTAACCCCCTCAATACGTCCTACCGACAAACGTGATATGCCGGAAGGGTTGTGGTGGAAATGTGAAAAGTGTGGAGCGACGCTTCATAAAAAACAGTTTGAAGATCATTTCTTTACCTGTACAGAGTGCAGTCACCATTTCAGAATATCCCCCTACAAGTATTTTTCGATTCTTTTTGATGGCGACAGGTACTCCGAGTTTGATGATAACCTGCGTTCAGCCGACCCTCTTGTTTTTACTGATACGAAAAAATATCCTGACCGGGTGCACGATACCATTGAAAAGAGCGGAAAAACCGAAGCGTGCCGCAATGCTTATGGAGAGTGCGGAAGCAGCCCTCTTGTTGTTTCAGCGATGGATTTTGGCTTTATCGGTGGCTCAATGGGTTCGGTTGTTGGTGAAAAAATAGCACGTGCTGTCGACAAATCAATTGAACTTGACGCTCCTCTTCTTGTGATTTCACAGTCGGGCGGAGCAAGGATGATGGAGGGTGCCTTCAGTCTCATGCAGATGGCCAAAACCGCAGCGCGACTGACCCGGCTGAGCGAAAAAAAGCTCCCCTTTATCTCCCTGATGACTGACCCGACCATGGGCGGAATCAGTGCCTCCTTTGCCATGCTGGGCGACATCAATATCAGTGAGCCAAAAGCCCTTATCGGATTTGCAGGCCCCAGGGTGATCCGTGATACCATCAAAAGGGATCTGCCTGAAGGGTTCCAGCGTGCAGAATTTCTGCTTGAACATGGTTTTCTTGATCGTATCATCCATCGTCGGGATCTGAAAAATGAGCTGGTCACCCTCCTTGCCATGCTGAAGGTTTAGCTCCAGGCAAGCGCAGAGGCCGTAACAGGGAATTGCGTCATGAAAATTTTTTTGATTTCAAGGGCAATTTCCTGGTGTTCCTGTTGCGTGCTTTTGTCGGTTCGTACCTCCAGATAGTGGATCCAGCTTCTCACCGATCCCTTCATGTAAAGTTTTGTTTGTGTAGCCATTGGCAAAAGCACTCTGGCACACTCCTTGGCAATGCCCTTTTCAAGAGCCGTGTTGTACTCTTCAAGCGTCAATCGGGCAATGCGTTCCTGTGCTTTATCAAACCACTCTTTTGTTGTATCGTCAAGATCGTTGAGTGAGTTCTGCCGGTTTTTGCTGTCTTGCCGTCTCGGCACATATCGCTCAATCTCCTGTGCTTTGGCGTAGCGCTGTGAGAACTCCTGAAATTGAAAGCTTCTATGGCGGAGAATTTGTGGCGAAATGGCCCTTGAGGTCACAATTTCAACCGTCATATCCACCATCTCAAAGACGCTCCAGTGCTTGTGCATAATGCAGTAAGCGAGCAGCTTTTCATAGTCGGGAGTCTCCTGATGAGGGCTGGATACTCGTGCGCAGTAAGCCATAAGGCCTTCGGGGGAGAGTGGCTGATTGTCGACTTCAATGATCGGAGAGGTGACCGAGATAAGGCGTACCTGCATGTTCCACAATGTTTTGGTTGTATTGAAATCGAATATAGAAAAATGGAAGCACTTTTCCCTTAACCTCCATTTTGGCGAAAAGCATCCTTTTTTGCTAATTGGAACCGGAATTCTTTATTTTAGACAGCGACTTACCAAATTCAAACGACAGGGCAGTTATGGCAAATATTAATTTCGGTTTTGAGCACCACGCCAGAAAGATGTATTCAGGGGCGATAGAGGAGGGGATTACCAACACTCTTGTGCCTATGGTTATAGAGACTTCGGGGCGCGGCGAGCGGGCCTTCGATATTTTTTCACGGCTTTTGCGTGAACGCATTATTTTTCTTGGCAGCGGAATTGACGAGCATGTGGCAGGGCTCATTATGGCCCAGCTTATTTTTCTCGAATCAGAGGATCCTGAGCGTGATATCTATATTTATGTCAACTCTCCGGGAGGAAGTGTCTCGGCCGGTCTCGGAATATATGACACCATGCAGTATATCCGTCCCGAAGTATCGACAGTTTGTGTTGGTATGGCGGCAAGCATGGGGGCATTTCTTCTTGCAAGCGGCGCAAAAGGCAAGCGGGCTTCGCTTCCCCATTCAAGAATCATGATTCACCAGCCCTCCGGTGGTGCACATGGGCAGGAGACTGATATTGTTATTCAGGCACGCGAGATAGAAAAGATCCGCACGCTGCTCGACGAACTGCTTGCCAGCCATACCGGCAAGGATGTCCGTCAGATCCGTGAAGATTCGGAACGGGATCGATGGATGAATGCTACTGAGGCGCTTGAGTACGGCATTATCGACGCCATTTTCCAGAAACGTCCCATGCCGGAAAAGAAGGACTAACCCCGACCGATGTTATCATGAGTGATCAGACCGAAGTTTTTAATCTGGAGAAGAGCTACAATCATCACGACGTCGAAGAGCGGTGGGGAAGTGCGCACTGGGAGGCGATCGGCAGTTTCCATGCCGAAAGCTCCCGTGTGCTGGAGGGTGGCAAAGAGCCCTATACCGTGCTCATGCCCCCGCCCAATGTGACCGGAAGCCTGACGCTTGGCCATGTACTGAACCATACTCTTCAGGATATTTTTATCCGCTACAGCCGCATGACCGGCAAGGAGGCCCTGTGGCTTCCCGGTACCGACCATGCAGGTATCGCAACGCAGACGGTGGTGGAGCGCAAGCTGAAAAAGGAGGGGATAACCCGCCACGATCTTGGACGCAAGGAGTTTTTGGGCCATGTCTGGCAGTGGAGGGAGGAGTACGGCGACCTCATTTTGCGGCAATTGCGCCGGCTCGGCATCTCTTGTGACTGGCGGCGCAACCTCTTTACCATGGATGAGAGCGCCTCAAAAGCGGTCATCAACGCCTTTATCACCCTCTACCGTGATGGATTGATCTACCGTGGCACCCGTATCATCAACTGGTGTCCTGTTTCACAGACGGCACTCTCGGATGAAGAGGTGATTATGAAGTCGCGCAAGGATAGTCTGGTCTATCTGCAATATGCCCTTGTCAATTATCCAGGACAATTCATTACCCTTGCCACCGTCAGGCCCGAAACCATTCTGGCTGACGTCGCCATTGCCGTCAACCCCAACGATCCTCGTTACGCCGCTCTTGTAGGCGAACTCGCTGTTGTGCCGATTGCGGGACGCTATATTCCCATCATCGCCGATGACTATGTCGATATTGAGTTTGGTACCGGTGCTCTGAAAATTACCCCGGCACATGATGCCAACGATTATGAGGTCGCCAAACGTCATAATTTACCCATTCTTTCGGTTGTTGGCAAAGATGGCAAAATGACCGACGAATTTGGCTATGGCGGCATGGACCGGTTCGTTGCCCGTGAAAAAATTCTTGTCGACCTCCAGGAACTGGGCAATCTTGTCCGTGTTGAGGAGTACGAACACAACGTAGGCTATTCCGAGCGGGCCGATGTGGTTGTTGAGCCCTATCTCTCCGAGCAGTGGTTTGTCAACATGAAACCTCTGGCTGAGTCAGCCCTTCAGGTTGTCAATGATGGAGAAATACGCTTTCACCCCCCGCACTGGATCAACACCTATCGTCACTGGATGGGCAATATCCGCGACTGGTGCATCTCCCGCCAACTCTGGTGGGGTCACCGCATTCCTGCCTGGTACGACAGCGAGGGCAAGGTGTGGGTTGCCGCATCCTGGGAAGAGGCGTGTCATCTTGCCGGTACCGACAAACTGGTGCAGGACGAAGATGTGCTCGACACCTGGTTCTCCTCATGGCTCTGGCCACTGACAACGCTCGGCTGGACAGACAAGCAGAGTGATAATGACAATCTCAGGGCATTTTATCCTACCGACACGCTGGTGACAGGCCCGGATATCATCTTTTTCTGGGTTGCTCGAATGGTGATGGCCGGGCTTTATTTCAAGGGTACGGTCCCTTTCCGCGACGTCTATTTTACCAGTATTATTCGTGACATGAAGGGGCGCAAGCTCTCAAAGTCACTCGGCAATTCGCCTGACCCCGTCAAGGTGATTGACACCTATGGCACCGATGCCCTTCGTTTCACCATCATCTATATTGCACCTCTCGGTCAGGATGTCCTTTTCGGCGAGGAGAAGTGTGAACTCGGCAGGAATTTTGCTACCAAAATATGGAATGCCTCGCGCCTTGTTTTCATGCAGCGCGAAAAGTATTTCCGCGATCACGAAGAGTTTGCCGCCGTCTATCTGAATTTCGATCCCCGTTCCGTAACGGGTGATCTGGCCGGAGAGTGGCTTCTGGCTGGATATCACGCTATGCTTGTGCGCTACCATGCCGCTTTCACGCAGTTCAGGGTCAATGACATTGTCAAAAATCTTTACGACTTTTTTTGGCGCGACTATTGTGACTGGTACCTGGAGGCTTTGAAGGTGAGGCTTGCAGGAGAGCTGACGCGAGAAGAGTCGCAGCAGACAGTTTGCCTGGCAGTCTCTGTGCTTGAGGGCACCCTCAAGGCGCTTCATCCAGTGATGCCCTTCATTACCGACGAGATCTGGCATCAGGTGCTTCAGCGCCCGGCAGATGAGAGTGTTGCCCTTTCGCCAATGCCCCTTTCCGACAGTGCACTTGCGGGGATCGATCTTCGTGCTTTTTCACTCGTACAGAAGCTTGTAACCGAGGTAAGGAGTCTTCGCTCGCTCTTTGGGGTTCCTCATAGCAGTCGGGCCACGGTGCTTTTCAGGCCCGCCAATGAGGGTGATCGCTTGCTTCTTGAAGCTGCTCATCCGCTGATTGCCGCGCTTGGTCAATGTAATCCGCAACTCATGGATGGTGGTGATCGACCGCCACACGCGGCTGGTTCGGTGGTGGAGGGCAATGAACTATTTGTGCTGCTTGAGGGGTTGATATCATTCGATAAAGAGCGCGTCAGGCTTCAGAAAGAGATCAGTAACATTACCTCCTATGTCAGCTCGATTCATAAGAAATTGGCACACGGCGGTTTTGCAGATAATGCTCCACCGGATGTCATTGCAAAAGAGCGTGAAAAACTCAGGGAGGCAGAGCAAACCCTCAAAAAGCTTGGCAACAATCTTGCAGTGCTCGCTGATTGAGCGTGGGTGAGGGTGTTGTTATTTTTGTAGCTTGTGTCTGACGGCGTTGCGATTGTGGGAAAAAATCTTTTCCTTAGCTTTAGACCGAATGAAATGATATCTTCCGACTTTTCCGGTTTATCATGCAACATGCAGGCCGTCAGGAAAGTTAAAACGCTGAAGTTCGCAAGGAGACGTTATAGATGAGGCAACTTAAAATAAGCAAACAGATCACCAATCGTGAGAGTCTCTCCCTCGATCGTTATCTGCAGGAGATAGGAAAATATGATTTATTGACAGCCGAAGATGAGGTCAAGCTGACCAAGGCGATCAAGGAGGGCTTTGATATGCCTGTGGATACGACCGAATACAAGAGGGCAAAACGTGCTCTCGACAAGCTGATCAAGGGTAACCTGCGATTTGTTGTTTCTGTTGCCAAACAGTATCAGAACCAGGGGTTGACCCTCGGGGATCTGATCAATGAAGGAAATCTTGGTCTTATCAAGGCGGCAAAGCGGTTCGATGAAACTCGTGGTTTCAAGTTTATCTCATACGCGGTATGGTGGATTCGTCAGTCCATTCTTCAGGCTTTGGCTGAGCAGTCGCGAATTGTGAGGCTTCCGCTCAACAGGGTGGGGACACTCAACAAAATCAGCAAGGCCTATAGCCAACTGGAACAGGAGTTTGAGCGTGACCCGAACACAAGGGAGCTTGCCACCCTTCTTGAAATGGATTCGCAGGATGTCGCCGACACCCTTAAAATTGCCGGACGCCATGTTTCCGTTGATGCACCTTTTGCTCAGGGTGACGACAACCGTCTTCTTGATGTGCTGCAGAACGATGGCCATTTGCCCGATTACGGCCTGAACCGCGACTCACTTACCCTTGAGGTGGAGCGCTCACTCTCCGTCCTTGCTCCGCGCGAGGCTGATGTCATCAAATCTTACTTCGGAATTGGCATGGATAACCCGCTCACCCTCGAAGAGATCGGCGAAAAGTTCCGCCTGACTCGAGAACGCGTTCGCCAGATCAAGGAGAAGGCGATTCGCAGGCTCCGCCAGTCGGCATACAGCAAGGTTTTGAAGGAGTATATCGGAAGCTGATTGTCAGAAGCAGGCAACCGGCGTATTGACGTTCAAACCGTTTAAAGACACCGTCATCTCAACACCAAGGCATCGGAAAGAACCCGGTGCCTTGGTGTTTGTGCCCTTGGCACGGGCGCAATCCTGAAGGTGTGGGGGCTGGGCGGCGTGCATGAGGTTCAGTCGATAGCGTTTTTGTAGATGGCGTAGCCGATGCCGAGAAAGAGGATATTTGGAAGCCATGCGGCGAGCATCGGGTTGATGATTCCCTGGTATCCGGCGATGGCGCTTGTTTTTTGTAATCCAATAAAGAGAAATCCGGCTAACAGGGTAATGCTTATTTCAGTGGCGACTCCTCCCCGCTTTTTTTTAGCCGAAAGGGGTACGCCGATGAGAATGATGACAAGTGAGGCGAAGGGCAGGGCTATTTTGTTGTGAAATTTTACCATTGAGCGCTCAAGCCCTGAAAAGCCGGCACTCTGTTTTTTTGCAAGGTAGCGGTAATGGCGGATGATGTCCATTTCATCCGGCTGGAGATTGAGTTCCGCCAGTGTGCGCGGCGAAAGGGCAAGTTTAAGCGGTTTCAGGTGCGCGAAATGAAAGGCTTCACTTTTTCCTGTAAAAAATCGGGTCGAAGCGTTCTGCATCACCCATTCGCTCATTTTTTTGTTGTAGCGCATAGTGTCTGCATCGGTGCGTGATATGAGTCGGGTTCCGCTGAATTCCTCGATGGAAACTGTGTTGAGCGTGGAGCAGTCTGGATTGATGAGCCCTATCGACACCATCCGTTTTCCCGGTTCAAGAATATGGATATTGCTGTTGCCGTGAGGTTCGGAGGGATTTTTTTTGAAATAGCGCTGTTCAAAAGCATTCTTTTCGGTAAATGCCGAGGGCGAGATCCAGCATGCGTTAAGGAGATTCAGCACAAGAATAACCATTCCACCGATAAAAAATGGGGTCAGCAGTTGGCGCATACTGACACCAGCGGAGCGTATTGCCGGTAGTTCGCCTGAAAAAGAGAGCCTTCCAGCAACGAGGATTGAGGAGAGCAGGGCGCTCACGGGAGAGATCACCAGAATGATGGAGGGTATCGAGAGGGTGTAATAACGGATAATCTCGTACAGAGCGAGATTTTTGTCCATGAACTCGTCCAGTTTTTCCACCATGTTGACGAGAACGAACAGGCAGGCAAAGGCTATGGAGGTAAAAAGAAAAGCCTTTGCAAACTGCCTGAATATATACTTGTCGAGAATCTTCATTAATAGCCGAAAATATCCTTCAGCGAAAGCTCTTTCACGGTGCCATACCTTTTCAGGGTTTTCATGTCAAGCCCTTTTTTCTTGCCAAGCACCAGCATGACATGTTTTTTGTTTTTGAAATGGTCGTTGTGAAATTTTTCAATATCAGCAAGAGTGAACAGAGCGGCATCACGATAAATATCCTTTCTGATATCATGGTCGTGTCCAAGTCGGACAGCCTCTTCGTAATTGAACAGAACCTCTGTTCTTGTAAGCCGCTCGGTTGAAATTTTCTGCAGAATGCCGTTTTGGGCTGACGCAAAAAGTTCGGGTGACTCAGGCAGCTTGTTCATCAAAATAGAGATACCATCAAGTGCTTCAGGAAGCTTGTCGGCCTGGGTACCGATATAGCTGACAATATAGTTATGCTCATTTTTCTGTTTCGGTGTTTTGTAGACCGAAAAAACAGAGTAGGCGAGCGCTTTGGCTTCGCGCAACTCCTGAAAGACCACGGACGACATCCCGCCTCCGTAATATTCATTGAAGAGGGTGGAGAGGGGGAGTATAGATGGATTGTACATCTCATCTCTTGTCATCAAAATGACCTCCGCCTGTGTCATATCATAATCGACGAAATAGACAAGATTTTCGTGTTGCTCAAGATCATGGAATGGGTCGTTGACCGGCGGGGTTTTGAACGATTCGGGGTAATGGCGTACCGAGCGCAGCTCACTGAGCACCTCATTTGACGTTGCAGGGCCGTAGTAGAGCACCCTGTGCTTGTATTGCAGGAGGTTATGTACCTCATCAAGCAGCTCTTTTGAGGTGACTTTTTCAAGCTCCTTGTTGCTGAGAATGTTGGTGAAGGGCGAAGATGGCCCGTATTTGCCATAATTGGTCATTGCCTCAAAGAGAATCTTTTTCTTGGCCAGCTTGGCATCCGTACGCTCTTTTAGTGTACCGGCTTTCAGCTTTTCAAGCGCCTCCTTGTCGGGTTTTGCATCAACAAGAAGATTTTCAAGCAGTCGAATGGCGGTAGCGGAGTTCTTCTGAAGTCCAGAAAGTTTCAGGTAGACGTAATCATCAGAGGTAAATGCCGAAAAGCTTGCGCCAATCTTGTAGAGTTCCTGGCTGAATTCCGCAGGAGTGAGATTGCCTGCTCCAAGATAGGAGAGGTATTCGAGGGCAAGCTCTATTTTTTTGCTATTATTTTTTCCGATGTCGAAGACATAGTAAAGCGAGAAGAGCTCGTTTTCGTTGTTTTGCAGATAGTTCAGCTTGATGGATGGATGTACATCAAAAAAACCGATATCTTTTTTGTAGTCAAGAAATACAGGGGCTGTTTTTTCGGATTTCAGCGCCAGAAGTTTTTCGGCAAATGGTGACGAGCTGTTTCGGTTTACCTTCAGCGGAGTGATCGGTGGTTTCTGGATCTTCGTTTCGCTCTCGGGTGTGCCGTGCTCCTTGTAGACTGCGACATAGTTTGAGCTGTAGTGCTTCCTGACAAATGCTACAAGATCCTCTTTGGTGATTTTTTGGAGACGATCGAGCTGGCTGACATGATCGGGCCAGGCCATACCCCACACAAAGGCATCAACATAGGCTTCAACACGTCCCCGATTGCTTTCATAGAGCTTGAGTTGCTCAATTTTCATGTCGTTGATTGCCGCTTCGAGCAGCCAGTCCGGAAACTTTCCCTCTTTGAGCAGTTCGATCTGGGCGAGCAGCATCTCCTTCACTTCGTCAAGGCTCTGACCCTCTCTTGGTTTTCCACTCAGAATATGGGCGGAGTAATCCTTCATCAGTATGAGCATCGAACCGGCATCGAGCACCTTCTGTTGCTGGTTCAGGTTAAGATCAATCAAGCCAGCCGTCTGGTTGAACAGTACCTTGTCGGCAAGGGTGATGTAATCGGCATCAGCGCTGTTGATTCCATTGAAGCGGAATCCGATAACGATCTCTTCCGATTCAGGCCCTTTTGCCTTGATGACCAGAGGCTCCGTGATTGCGTCTTCCACAGCAGGGGTAAAGTGAGGCACCTCTTTGGGCTGAAGCACTGAAAATTTTTTGTCGATCAGCTTTATGGTTGCATCCGGATCGAAATCTCCGGCAATGCAGAGCGCCATGTTGTTCGGGACGTAATAGCTCTTGTAGTAGTTGACGACATTGCGGATCGAAGGATTTTTCAGATGCTCTGCCTTGCCAATGGTGGTTTGTGTACCGTAGGTGTGTTTTTTGAAAAGTCCGGCAAAAAGATTTTCCCATATTTTCCGGCTGTCACTGTCCATCGTCATGTTCTTCTCTTCATAGACGGTCTCAAGTTCCGTATGAAAGAGCCTCATCACCGGATTGCGGAAGCGCTCGGCCTCCATTGAGAGCCACTGGTTAAGCTTGTTCGAGGGGATATCATTGACATAGACGGTTTGCTCTACCCAAGTGTAGGCATTGGTACCCTGGGCGCCGATTGAGTTAAGAATCTTGTCGTACTCGTTTGGTACCGTATAGGTTGCGGCTACGTTGGATATGCTGTCGATATCCTTGTAGATTGCGGCTCGTTTTTCGATATCTTCGGTTGAGCGGTACTGCTCATAGAGTTCGGAAATTTTTTCGAGTGCGGTGTGCTCTTTTGCATAGTCAAGAGAGCCGAGTGAATCTGTTCCCTTGAAGAGCATGTGCTCAAGATAGTGTGCAAGACCGGTTGTCTCTGCGGGGTCATTTTTGCTTCCAGCCCTGACGGCAATGGATGTGTAGATTCTTGGCTCGTCAAGGTAAGGGCTCATGTAGACGGTCAAGCCATTTTTGAGCGTATAGATTCTTGTGTGGAGTGAGTCTCCGGGAACCGTTGTGTATGGGTAAGGCTTCTCTTCGTTGATCATGGGTTTACAGGAAATTAAATGCAAAAAAAGTATCCCGATGGTGAATATGGGGATATGGCGCGTCATAACTCTTCGAAAATTATCCGGCATCAAAAAAAAAGATAATAATGGGATTAAATGTGGATAATTGCAACCGCTCTGAATGGCCTTTTTTTAAAAAGATGCGCTCAAAAGCCATCAGTTCAGGAGGGGCTTGCACAGGAGGGTGACAATTTTCATTGTACTGATAGATAATCATTGTCGAAGAACTAACAAACAGCATTAATAGTTCTTTTGTAAGCTTGGAATGAGTGCTGTGAAAATAATATCAAGTGTGGAGCGTTGTCTATGCAGGTGAAGGGGAGTGGAATATACAATCTTGTGAGTTCTTACAGTCCGGCGGGTGACCAGCCCAAGGCTATTGAAGCCCTTTGTGACGGGGTTCGTTCAGCAAATCCCTGGCAGACGCTGCTTGGTGTTACCGGGTCGGGGAAGACCTTTACCATTTCAAATGTTATCGCTCGTTTCGACAAGCCGGTTCTGGTGATGAGCCATAACAAGACGCTTGCCGCACAGTTGTACGGGGAACTTAAGCAGTTTTTCCCCGATAACGCCGTCGAGTATTTCATCAGTTACTACGATTTTTATCAGCCCGAAGCCTATCTCCCCTCTCTCGACAAGTACATTGCCAAGGATTTGCGTATCAACGATGAGATTGAGCGGCTCCGGCTCAAGGCGACCAGCTCCTTGCTCAGCGGTCGAAAGGATGTTATTGTGGTAAGCTCTGTCAGTTGCATCTATGGTCTTGGCTCTCCTGAAGACTGGAAAGCGCAAATTATCGAACTTCGTGCCGGAATGGAGAAGGATCGCGATCTTTTTCTGAAAGAGCTGATTGCGCTTCATTACGTTCGCGACGATGTTCTGCCTACTCCGGGGAAGTTTCGCGTCAGGGGAGATATTATTGACCTTGTGCCCGCCCATGAGGAGCTTGCTTTGCGCATCGAGTTTTTCGGTTCTGAAATCGAAAGTATTCAGACTTTTGAAATTCACAGCGGGGAGGTGCTTGGGGTCGAAAGCTATGCCTTTATCTATCCCGCCCGGCAGTTTGTTGCCGACGAAGAGAAGCTCAAGGTGGCGATGCTCTCCATTGAAAATGAGCTTGCAGAGAGGTTGAACTATTATCGTGCCGAAAATCGTCTGCTTGAAGCCCGCAGGATTGAAGAGCGCACCCGCTACGATCTTGAAATGATGAAGGAGCTGGGCTACTGTTCAGGCATTGAAAATTACTCAAAGCACCTTTCAGGCCGTCCTTCCGGAGAGCGCCCCTGCTGTCTGCTCGACTACTTTCCTTCAGATTACCTTGTTGTCGTTGATGAGTCGCATGTGACGCTGCCGCAGATACGGGGGATGTACGGGGGAGACCGTTCTCGTAAAAATATTCTGGTCGAGCATGGATTCAGGCTCCCGTCGGCGCTTGATAACCGGCCGCTCCGATTCGAAGAGTTCGAGGAGATGGTGCCACAGGTTATCTGCGTTAGTGCCACCCCGAGTGAAGCTGAACTGCTCCGTTCCGGCGGGGTGGTGGTCGAGCAGCTCGTTCGTCCTACAGGTTTGCTTGATCCTCCGGTGGAAGTTCGTCCTGTGGCGGGTCAAATCGACAACCTGCTGGCTGAAATCCGCATCCATACCGCAAAAGGCCACAAAGTGCTGGTTATGACCCTGACCAAAAGAATGTCGGAAGATCTGCACGACTTTTTCAGAAAAACAGGGATTCGTTCGCGCTATCTGCACTCGGAGATCAAGAGCCTGGAGCGGATGCAGATTCTTCGGGAGCTCAGGGTAGGAGATATTGACGTGCTTGTCGGGGTCAACCTGCTTCGTGAAGGGCTCGATCTTCCTGAGGTCTCCCTTGTTGCCATTCTCGATGCCGACAAGGAGGGTTTTTTGCGCAATACCCGTTCGTTGATGCAGATCGCAGGCAGGGCCGCCCGCAACCTTGACGGATTTGTGGTGCTCTATGCCGATGTTATTACCCGCTCGATCCGTGAGGTGCTTGATGAAACCACAAGACGCCGCACCATCCAGCAGCAATACAATGAGGAGCATGGCATTACTCCCCGCTCAATCACCAAATCGGTTGACCAGATTCTCGACACTACCGGCGTGGCTGATGCGGAAGAGCGTTACCGCAGGAAGCGTTTCGGTCTTGAGCCCAAGCCTGAGAGGGTGCTTTCCGGCCTTATCGACACGATGACACCTGAAGCGGGCTATGCGATGGCCGCAGAACTTCGCCTGGAAATGCAGGAGGCGGCCCAGCAGATGGAGTATGAAAAGGCGGCCTGTCTGCGTGATGAAATAACAAAGCTTGAAGAGGCACTGCAGCGGTTGGCTGCCAACGGTTGATTTTTTTTGCGGTTCTCGCGGTTTGTATTGTTATGCAGAAATACCTTATATAGTAGTCAGTAGTCAGTTATCAGTAGTCAGCACTGATAACTGAACTGACTACTGATAACTCTTTTTGCGGTTCATTTCAGTTACGTTTGCAATGTTAGCACAGATAGGCAAGGAGCATTACAATAAACTCCACGAGATACTCCAGCTTGCGCGCAAGAATCTCAAAAATTTTGATGAATCATTGATTCAGCGGGCCTTCTTTATGTGCTATCGGGCGCATGAAGGTGAAAAAAGGGCTTCAGGGGAACCATTTTTTTTTCATCCGGTCGAAGTTGCTACCATTCTGCTCAATGAGCTGCCCCTTGATGATGTCTCTGTAGCTGCGGCGCTTCTGCATGATGTTATTGAAGACAGCGGTTATACCTACGAAGATATTGTGGCTGAACTTGGTGTTGAAGTTGCCGAAATTGTGGAAGGGCTCACCAAGATTTCTGGCATCACGATCAACCGGGAGACGACCCAGGCAGAGGGTTTTCGCAAGATGCTGCTCTCGATGGTCAAGGATATTCGGGTTATTCTTATCAAGTTCTGCGACCGATTGCACAACATGCGCACGCTTGAATCGCTGCCGGAGCATCGGCGCTTGAAGATTGCCCTTGAAACGCGGGATATTTATGCCCCCCTTGCGCACCGCTTCGGTCTTGGAAAGATGAGGGTTGAGTTCGAAAACCTCGCCCTCAAATTTATCGATCCAGAGATGTACGACTTTCTCCAGCAGAAACTTCGCATGGGCAAGGGTAACCGTGTCAGCTATCTGGCCAAGATCATTGCACCCATCAAGGCCGATCTTGAACAGCAGGGGTTCAAGGTCGAGGTGCAGGGAAGAGCCAAGCATCTTTTTTCGATCTATAACAAGATGCGCAGCAAGAACAGGAGCTTTGAGGATATTCACGATTTGTATGGTATCCGCGTGATTGTTGATACGGAGCGCATTGCCGACTGCTTTTCGGTTTATGGTTTTATTACACAGAAGTATCCACCGGTACCGCAGTACTTCAAGGATTATATTTCAGTACCAAAGCATAACGGGTATCAGTCGCTTCATTCGGCCATTATCGGCCCGAAAGGTCACATGGTTGAATTGCAAATCCGCACAAAGCGCATGCATGAGTTTGCCGAACTTGGTGTTGCGGCCCATTGGCGTTACAAGGAGAAGATATCACGCGATGATGTCCAAATTGATTCGTTTCTCCGCTGGGCCAGGGAGCTTATCAAGGATGCCGATTCGGCGGCCTCTTTCATGGAGGGGTTCAAGCTCAACCTTTATCGTGATGAGATCTACGTTTTCACTCCAAAAGGAGATATGAAAACCATGCCGGCCGATGCCACGCCAATTGATTTTGCATACTCCATCCATACAGAGATCGGCAATGGCTGTATCGGGGCCAAGGTGAACGGCAAGATTGTTCGATTGAATGCGCAGCTCAAATCAGGCGACCGGGTCGAAATTATCACCTCAAAAAGCCAGAAACCGAAACAGGACTGGCTCAAGATGGTTGTAACCCAGCGGGCAAAACTGAAAATTCGGTCGGCCATTAATGAAGATCGCAGGCTGCAGATTGAGAAAGGGCGAGGGATGTGGGAGAAAATGGTTGCCGGTACCAAAAGGCTTTTCTCGGATAGTGATATTATTCAGCAGGTGAAGGGGTATGGCCTTAAAACTCCGGCAGATTTTTTTAATGCCCTTGGAAGCCAGCAGATCAGCGGAGAAGAGGTTATTGAGCGGGTTACCAATTTCCGCAAGGAGGAACCGGCCGCAAAAACCCTCAGTGATGAAGCGCGTGAGGTTGAGGATTATCTGCAAAAAGCGCGTCAGGAACAGGGAGATGAGCGGGCCCCATCCAAAAAGGATGAGGTCGTTATTGCCGATATGAACAATATTGCCTACGCCTACGCAAATTGTTGTCAGCCTGTTCCTGGTGATGATGTCATTGGCTTTGTGACGGCTGAGGGTGTCAAGATTCACCGCAAGAACTGCGTCAATGTCAGCAATGAAAATTTGCTCAAAAGTGAGCGCACCGTCTCGGTATCGTGGAACCGTAAAGTAGAGACCGATTTTCTTGCCGGCGTCAAGATTGTTGGTGAAGATCGTCTTGGCATCATGAATCAGCTTACGACGGTCATCTCCAAATTCGACACCAATATCCGAACCATTTCGCTGAACGCCCATGATGGAATGTTTGTTGGTACGATGATGATCTACGTTCGCAATGCAGAAAAACTGAACACCCTGATGGAGAAGTTGAGAAAAGTGCAGGGAATTTTTACGGTTGAACGGTTGGTCAATTGACCCTCTCGAAACGGCGATATGTGGGTAACATTAGGAATGTGACGCTTGTTTGCTGTGGGCGGTAGATTTTTTGTATATTTTTTTGCAGATATGATTAACAGTATAAACGAGATCAAGGAGAGCGTTATGAAGGTGTCGATTGCGAGAGTTGTAGCATTTTTTCTTTTTTTTAGCACACTTTCAGGGTGCGGATACAACGTCATACAGCAGAATGAGGAGGCGGTAAACCAGTCGTGGGGCGATTTGGAGTCGCAGTTGCAGCGCAGGGGTGACCTGGTGCCGAACCTTGTAGCAACGGTCAAGGGTGCCGCAAACTTTGAAAAGGAGACGCTCACTGCGGTAGTTGAAGCGAGGGCAAAAGCGACCTCCATTCAGCTTACACCTGCCATGCTCAGCGATCCGGCGGCTATGGCAAAATTCAGCAGTGCCCAGGGCGGACTCTCTTCGAGCCTGTCGCGCCTGCTTGTGGCCGTAGAGCGCTATCCTGATCTCAAGGCAAGCCAAAACTTCCGCGATTTGCAGAATCAGCTTGAGGGAACCGAGAACCGTATCAGCGTTGCCCGTCAGCGTTACAACGAGGCGGTAGCGATTTTCAACTTTTCAATCAGGAAGTTTCCTAACTCAATGACCAACAGCTTGCTGCTGAAGCTGAAAGCCAAGGAGTATTTCAAGGCTGATGAGGCCGCAAAAGCGGTGCCAGCAGTCAAATTTTGATGGTGCGGCCTGTCATGAACACTATGATGATATCCCGGCTGAGGGTTATGCTCTTTCTGCTCTTCGCGCTGATCGGGTTTCTACCCCTCAACGGTTTTTCTGCAATTCCTGTGCCCGCTCTTTCAGGGCGGGTTAACGATTATGGCACCATGATTTCTGCATCGGTGCGTGCGGAGCTTGAGATGCGGCTTCAGCAGTTTGAGACGGCCGAGTCGACGCAGATTGTTATTCTAACCATTCCATCACTTCAGGGCGAGCCCATCGAAAACTTTTCAATACGGGTGGCCGAGAGCTGGAAAATAGGCCATAAAGGCTCCGACAACGGAGTGCTCCTCATTGTCTCTCGCGATGATCGCAAGACGCGCATTGAGGTCGGTTACGGTTTGGAAGGGAGGCTGACGGATCTGCTGGCCGGAAGAATTGTTCAAGACGAGATTGCTCCGGCCTTCAAGGCGGGTCAGTTTGATGCCGGATTCACCAAAGGGGTTTCGTCGATTATTGCTGCGGTTCACGGCGAGTACAAGGCTAAACCCCGGACGAATGGTAACCGCCCCTCATTTACCCTGCTCACCCTTATTTTGCTGGTTATCTATTTTATCAGTCAGATTTTCCGTGGCCACAGAGGCGGCCCGATGGCCAACGGCGGCTTTGGGGGCGGTTTTTTTGGCGGTGGAGGTTTTGGCGGCGGCGGTGGGGGAGGCGGCTTCGGCGGTGGCGGCGGTGGTTTTGGCGGTGGTGGAGCATCAGGTGATTGGTAAATGCTACATTAACAAAAGTTAGAGATGAAAGACGCAGCGGAAAAGTTCTTGACGGCGGGGGAACGGCTTCAGATTGAGGCGCGAATAGCGGAGGCTGAAAAGCGTACCTCGGGTGAAATTGTGGTGATGGTGGTTCCCTCAAGCTACCACTATCCTCTCGCAAGCATGATTGGCAGTACGCTTCTTGCCATACTTCTTGGCATTGCCGTAGTGCTTCGTATGGGGGGGGAGAGTATGTGGTTTTTTCTTGAAGTTTTTGCTTGCTCGTTTATCCTGCTTCACGAAGTGCTTAAACGTACTCCTTTTCTCAAGCGTCTCTTTGTCACAGCTTCCGACATGAAGGAAGAGGTTGAAGAGGCGGCCATTAACTCCTTTTATCACAAGGATATCAACCAGACCATTGATCATACGGGCATTCTCATTTATATTTCACTCTTTGAGCGAAACGTTCGTGTGGTCGCCGATAAAGGCATTAACGTCAAGGTTGACAGGGAACTCTGGCAGGAGATTGTCGGAATCATTATCAGTGGCATCAAAGGCAAAGGCCATGCCGCAGCAATATGTGCTGCGGCTGATCGGTGCGCAGAAATCCTCGCAGCCCATTTTCCCCTTAAAACCGGTGATCGCAATGAGCTTGCCAATGAGGTGATTATTGGCCGGGGGAGATAAAAAATGTTAATGGAGAAAACCAGTGAATGTTAAAGATATTGTCACCATTGCGGTCAATCATGTCAGTGATATTTTTGAACATGAAGAGATAAGTAATCTTGGCTTGGAGGAGATCGAATTTGATGATCAAGTTGGCGAATGGTTTGTGACAGTTGGATTTTCGCGTCCATGGGACTATCCACAGAATACATTAGCCGCTCTTTCCGGGCCCGGAGGCCGACCAAAACGTTCATTCAAAACTGTCAGAGTAAATAAGAGTGGGGAGGTTGTAGCGGTCAAGAATCGAGAGGTTATGAGTTGAGATGAAACAAATTATTATTGACACCAATCTCTTGGTGTTATTGATTGTCGGCCTTACCGATTGCCGTTTTATCGGAAAACATAAAAGAACAAGAAGTTTTGAGGTTGCTGATTATGATATATTGGTGAATGCCTTGTCGATGTATGATGAAATCGTGGTAACGCCCCATATACTGACTGAAACATCCAACTTGATTGCACAAACGGCTGAATCTACGGCATCGTCTTTGCGGAGTACTCTTTCAGAACTGCTAAAAACCCAGCGTGAGGAGTTTGAGCCCGGTATTGAAGTAATCAAACATAATTCTTTTCTTCGTCTTGGATTGACCGACTCCGCAATCATGTCTCTTGTAGAAAAGAATATCCCGTTAACAACAGTGGATTTAGACCTCTATTTTGTTGCAGTAAAGCATCATCCAAATGTGGTTAATTTTACACACTTGCGGCAGGCAAGGATGTTTGGTTTTTGAAAGTATCGTACAGAACAGGCACTTTTTCTATGGTAAAATTATCTTTCCCTTGAAAAAAAGCTTTGATTTTCCTGTTTAAATGTTTTTTTACAGTCAGTTGTCATTCAGCTTAATAACTTTAGTCGCCGCGTCGTTATGAAAAAAACAGCATTGTACTCCTCGCACGAAGAGGCTGGAGCCAAGATTATTGATTTCGGTGGCTATCTTATGCCTGTACAGTACAAGGGAATTATTGCCGAGCACAATGCGGTGCGCAACGCAGCAGGACTTTTTGATGTATCGCACATGGGCAACTTTTATGTCAGGGGGGCAAGGGCAAAGGAGTTTCTCCAGTTCATGACCACCAATGACCTTGATCATGCGGTTGACTTTCAGGCGCAGTACAACCTCATGCTCTATCCCCACGGAGGCATTGTTGATGACCTGATTATCTACCGCATCGACAGTGAAACATTTTTTCTTATTGTCAATGCGAGCAACGCTCCAAAAGATTTTGAGTGGCTGCAGCAGCACGTCGGCGCTTTTGACGGGGTTGTGCTTGAGGATCACACCGACCGACTCTCTTTGATAGCCTTGCAGGGTCCTCTTGCCCTGAATATTCTTGCGAAAGTTTTTCCTGAACTTGATGCCGAAGCTCTTGGCTCTTTCCATTTCTGTAAAGTGCCTTTTCAGGGTTCTGAGGCGATGATTGCCCGAACTGGCTATACCGGTGAAAAGGGAGTGGAGATCTGCCTGCCCAATGAGGCGGCGCGCCCCTTGTGGGAGGCCCTGTTTGAGGCGGGCCGGGAGAGCGGCATTCAATTCATTGGCCTTGGTGCACGCGATACACTTCGCCTTGAGATGGGATACTCACTCTATGGCCATGAGATTGAACAGGATACCAATCCGCTTGAGGCACGGCTGAAATGGGTGGTCAAAATGGATAAAGGTGATTTTATAGGCAGGGAGGCTTGCCGGCAGGTTGCGCTTGACCTGAAGAGGGGAGTTGCAGGCTTCTCGCTTGATGGCCGAGTGCTTCCGCGTCAGCATTTCAAGGTTTATAACAGTGAGCGTGAGGAGATTGGCCGGGTCTGCAGCGGCACCCTTTCGCCGACGCTTCAGGAGCCTGTTGGCACCTGCAATGTGTTGCGCGACTACATCAAGGTGGGCACCCCCATTCTGGTTGAAGTTCGAGGGAACTTCCATGCCGGGGTGATCAGGCGTTTGCCGTTTGTTACAACCTCTTTGGGCTGAACGCAATAACGTATTACAGAAGTGAGTGTACAGGTGAAAATGAAAAAAGGGCAAAAAGGAGTCAGGGTAAAAAATCATAATCGCGATACGTTGCAGAGGGAGCTGATGGGCATCGTTCTCATGCTCGTCTCGTTTTTGCTGATCTGCTTTCTTTTGAGTTTTCATCATGATGATGAAGCGATTTTTTCGACGGTTGGCTGGCTCGATGTATTCAGCAAGGATGCCCTGAATGCGGCTGAGACCATTCACAATCCGTTCGGACCGTTAGGAGTCAAACTATCCTCTTTCTTTATAGGTACTTATGGATATCCTGTCATTTTCCCCCTGACAGCGCTCCTTTTCTGGGGCTGGTCGATGTATCGTGCAAAAAGTCTTAAACCTGCACTGCTCTATTTTCTTTACAGTTCGATGCTTTCGGTTGTCATCTCTGCCATGTTCGGTCTTACCTCTACTTCGTTCACTGACCCTCTGTCAGGCTCGATTGGAAGAATGCTTGCAGAGAAACTCAAGGTCATCGGCGAAGCGGGGGCATGGGTTTTTCTCGCTGTTCTTGCCCTTGTCTTGACCATCTATATGGGAAAGGGGCTCCTTGAAGTCCTCATGGTTGAAGCGCAGCCACTGATTCTATGGAGCCGCAAAAGGTGGGTAGCATTTAAGGCAAAGCTTGATGAGAATCATAAAAAAAGGGTTGAGCAGAAGAGGCTGAAAGCTAAAGAGAGAGAGCTGAAAAAAGAGGTGCAGAGAAAGCAGGCGCTGAAAAATGAGGTTCTGAAAAAAGAGGAGTTGAAAAAAGAGGCGCAGAAACAGCATACTCTGGAATCGACGGTTTCACCGGTTGCTCCAATACAAAATGAGTTGTTTCAGCCGGAGCTTTTTTTGCCGGAGTCTGAGGCTGTTGAACCACAGCCATTGGAGCCGCAGACAACGGTGCCCGGAGAGCCGGAGATGATTATCCACAAGGCGGTTCATGAAAAGGAGGCCGATCTCGACGAGCGACGCTTGAAAGTGCAGACCAAGGATCGCGAGCCCTACCGTTTTCCTTCAATTGATCTTCTGGAGAAGGTGCCGGACGATAATGATCAGATTGATGAGCAGCATTTGGCCGAAAGCAAACAGAAACTGCTTGAGAAACTCAAGATCTACAAGATAGATGTGAAGAGGATCGCAACCACCGTGGGTCCCCGTGTCACCCTTTTTGAGCTGGAGCTTGAGCCGGACGTCAAGGTCAGCAGGGTAAAATCTCTTGAAAATGATCTTGCCATGGCACTCTCGGCACGCGGCATCCGCATCATCGCCCCAATTCCAGGCAAGAATGCGGTTGGTGTGGAGATTCCCAACGGCACCGCCAAAACGGTCTGGCTCCGTTCGGTTTTGCAGGTCGAAAAATTCAAGAACAGCACCATGATGCTGCCGATTGTGCTTGGCAAAACCATTACGAATGAGGTCTATATTGCCGATCTTGCCACTATGCCGCACCTCCTGATTGCCGGTGCAACGGGAGCTGGAAAGTCGGTCTGCATCAATGTCATTATCTCAAGCCTGCTCTATGCTTGCAGTCCAGACAAGGTGAAGTTTGTGCTGATTGATCCCAAAAGGGTGGAGCTTTTTCAGTACCAGCATCTGAAAAACCATTTTCTCATGCGTTTTCCCGGTATTGATGAGCAGATTATCACCGATCCCCAAAAGGCGGTCTATGCGCTGAAGTGCGTGGTCAAAGAGATGGAGGTTCGGTATGAAACCCTTGAAAAAGCGGCTGTCCGCAATATCGGTGACCACAACCGCCGCATTCCCGAAGAGGCGCTGCCCTACATTGTCGTCGTTATTGATGAACTGGCCGATCTGATGATTACTGCGGGACGGGAGGTCGAAGAGCCGATTATACGAATTGCCCAGCTCGCCCGTGCGGTTGGTATTCACCTTATTGTGGCGACACAGCGTCCTTCTGTTGATGTTATTACCGGCATCATCAAGGCGAACTTTCCGGCCCGTATTGCCTTTCAGGTGGCCAGCAGGGTCGATTCACGCACCATTCTTGATGGCTCCGGGGCCGAGCAGCTTCTCGGCAATGGCGACATGCTTTACCAGCCCTCAAACCAGCCGAAATCAATGCGTATCCAGGGGCCCTATGTCTCCTCGGGTGAGGTCGAAGAGATTACCTCTTTCATCGGCTCACAGCACGCTCTCAAGAATATGTATGTGCTGCCTGCTCCTGATGTGCAAAAGGGTAACGGAATGTCGTCGTCGGGATATCAGGAAAAAGATGGTAAAGACAGTATGTTCGAGGAGGCTGCCCGGCTTGTTGTGACGCACCAGCAGGCGAGTGTTTCGCTGTTGCAGAGGCGTCTCCGGCTCGGATTCAGCCGCGCAGGGCGGGTTATGGATCAGCTCGAATACAGCGGGATTGTGAGTGAGGCCGACGGAAGCAAAGCAAGGGAAGTCCTCATCAACAATGACGACTCCCTTGAACTTTTATTGCGAAATCTGGACGCCTGAGCCTTTAGACTGATTCAACGCGTATAATTTCCGGCACTGCTTTTTTGATAGCTTGCTCAACTCCGGCACGCAGGGTGAGGGTGCTCATCGGGCATGAACCACATGCGCCAAGCAGTTTTACATCAACGGTCATCTCTTTGGTAATACCGACAATCTGACAATCGCCACCGTCAACCTGCAGGTAAGGGCGGACAGTTTCGAGTGCGGCAATAACGCGGTCGTAGAGTGCATCGCTTTTTGGCAGATAATCCTTGCTGGAACTCATGGTATGCTATGGTTTACAATGGTTGAAAATAACGGTACTTTTTTTTATATCAGAACAGAGTGGCAATATCAAACCTCTTGCTGAAAAAAACAATATGAAATTCATCATTGTTTGGCGTTGCTTTCTGCTTCCATGATGGAAATCCTTCGGACAACCTCCAGGCCAGTCTGATTGATCGCTTTTGATGTTGGCGAATCGGGATGGCTGAGCAGGCAGGGTGTGCCGCTGTCACCGCCTTCGCGCACCGCCCGGTCGATGGGGATGGAGCCGAGGAAAGCAAGCCCCTGGGTACGGGCAAAAATCTCCCCTCCATGATGCCCGAAAATATAGTCTTTCGTTCCGTCTGGCAGTTCATAATAGCTCATATTTTCCACCAGTCCGAGAATGGGGACATTGACCTTGCGGAACATGCTCACCGCTTTTGAGACATCGGCAATGGCTACATCCTGCGGCGTTGTCACAATAATGGCACCAGTCAGCGGGATGGTCTGTGCGATGGTGATCTGAATATCTCCGGTACCAGGCGGAAGATCAAAAATGAGGTAATCGAGTTCCTTCCACTCCACCTCATTGATAAACTGTTTGACAGCGCTCGAAACCATTGGTCCCCGCCAGATTACGGCCGTATCGCTCTCGATCAGAAAGCCGATAGACATCAGTTTGACGCCCCATTTTTCGAGCGGAACAAGATTTTTTCCCTCAACTTCGGGTTTTGCATCAAGGAGTCCGAACATGGTTGGAATGCTCGGGCCATACAGATCGGCGTCAATCAGCCCAACCTTTGCGCCTGTTTGGGCCAGTGTGAGGGCAAGGTTGACCGCAAAAGTGGATTTTCCTACTCCGCCCTTTCCTGATGCTACCGCAATAATGTGTTTTACCTCTTTTAGCGGACGGTCATGGTTGCAGTGATGATGACCGCAGGATGCGTGTTCGGAGTGACCATTGCCTTCGTGATGGCCGCAGGATGAAGGTGTCGATTCATCGTGGAGTGTCGTCATGGAGTGTTATTGTTATATGTTGCAAAAAAAAAATAGTTATGGTTGATTGGTGGCCATGCGCTTATTTCTGCATGAAGCGCATCGAAATGGCGACCCCCTCCAGGCTGAATTTTTCGCGCAGTTTGTTTTCAAGAAATTTTCTGAAATTTGGCTGCACCAGAAGAGGATCGTTGCAGAAAAAGGCAAAGACTGGCCATGCGGCATTGATCTGCGTCATGTACTTGATTTTCAGCTCCTTGCCTGTTTTTGTGGCAACATGTGTCTGTGAAAGTGCTTCTTCAAGAAACTTGTTGAGCACGCTGGTGCTTATTTTACGGGAGCGGTTCCGGCAAATCTCCTGCGCAGTATCAATGGCCCGATAGAGGTTCTTTTTGGTGAGCGCTGAAATAAAGAGCACAGGAACGTAGGAGAGGTTCCCCATTTGCATTCGAAGATCCTCCTCATAAATCTTGCTTGTCTTTGAATCCTTTTCGACCAGATCCCATTTATTGACCAGGAGGAGCGCCCCTTTTTTGCGCTCAACGGCCATATTGATGATTCTCATATCCTGCTTTTCAATGCCCGGAGCGGCATCAAGCATCACAAGGGCAACATCGCAGCGCTCAATGGCATGTTCGGTTCTCAGTGAGCTGTAGTACTCAATGCCCGCATCAATTTTCGTCCGTTTTCTCAGTCCTGCCGTATCAATCAGGAGAAAATCCTCCTGCTTGCGGGTAAAGTGGCTGTCGATGGCATCGCGTGTGGTGCCCGGGATGTTCGATACAATCAGACGGTTTGAACCAAGCAGGGCATTGACAAAACTTGATTTCCCTACATTGGGTCTTCCGACCACGGCCAGTTGGGTGGCACACGCTTTGTTGCTGTGCTCTCTCTCCGTTTCAGGCAGCGACTCAAGGATCTCATCAAGCATGTCGGCAACTCCGCTTCCGTCCCGGGCCGAGATAAAGTAAGGGTCGGTGAACCCGGTACTGATGAACGAGGCTGCGTCAATGGTGAGCTGCGGGGTTTCAACCTTGTTGACTGCAAAAAAGAGCTGCTTGTGATTGAAGGTTCGCTGCAGCAGCCGGCCGAGTTCGAGATCCTCGTAGGAGAGGCCTGCACGAACATCGGTTAAAAAGATAACAATATCGGCATCACGAATGGCCGTCAGGGTCTGCTCAAGCATCGCCACGCTGATGACGTCACCTTCGGCATTATAGCCTCCGGTATCCATCAGCGAAAACTCCTTGCCTTGCCATTCGCCCTCTGCAATATGGCGGTCTCGTGTAACGCCGGGGGTTGGATCGACGATGGCGCTTCGTTGGCGCAGGATTCGGTTGAACAGAGTTGATTTGCCGACGTTAGGACGGCCAACCAGAGCAATTAAAGGCTTCATAAGAACAGACGCGGTCTTGATAATAAAGTTGAGTGAGGCCCACAAGGGATTTCCTTTTGAGATATAAGGTATAATTTGTAGAATTAAGCGGAATAATTTACATTAACGAACTTTATTTTTCCGCAAAAGTTCAGATAATCAAGAGCAAGAGAATGAGTAAGACGATAAGTTTCAAGACATATTCAGCAAAGCCGGCAGAAGTTGATCGCAAGTGGTACGTTGTTGACGCCGATGGGCAGGTTTTGGGTCGCATGGCTTCTGAAATTGCAAAAGTCCTCAGGGGCAAGCACAAGCCACAGTTTACGCCGCATATCGATACCGGTGACTTCATTGTGGTAACCAATGCCGAAAAAGTTGCGCTCAGCGGCAAAAAAGAGGAGCAGAAAAGCTACTTCTCACACTCACAGTATCCAGGTGGAGTCAAGGTTGACCATGTCAAGGATTTGCTGAAGAAAAAACCGGAAAGAATTATCGAAAATGCTGTGTGGGGCATGTTGCCGCACAACAATCTCGGTCGCCAGTTGTTCAGAAAGCTCAAGGTCTATGCGGGCGCTGAACATCCGCACGCTTCGCAGTCTCCTGTTGAAATGAAGGTAAACTAAATATTAAAGCATTGGGAATGAAAGAGGTTATTGATACAGTAGGTCGCCGTAAAACCTCGGTGGCTCGAGCTTTTATGATTCCGGGAAAAGGCCGGGTTATTGTCAACAAACTGCCGATTGAAGAGTATTTCAAGGATGAATTCAAACGTCAGCAAGCCCTTCGCCCACTCGTCATCACTGAAAGAGCCGAAGAGTTTGATATCAAGATCAACGTTCAGGGAGGCGGTGTCAGCGGTCAGTCAGGTGCAGTGAGCCTCGCAATTGCCCGTGCCCTTACCGAGTTTGATGAAGCTGCCCGTGCCATTCTTAAAACAGAGAGGCTTCTTACGAGAGATCCCCGTATGGTTGAACGTAAAAAATTCGGACGCAAAAAGGCCCGCAAACGTTTCCAGTTCTCAAAACGTTAATCTGGTGGTGCTTTTGTCACGTCCATTGTATTTTAGAACACAACTTCGCATATCACGCCATTCTGGATTTTATTCAGATGAAGCTCTCCGGAAGTGTCCGACGCCTTGCGCCGGATACCGGATGGTAAGGGCATGGTAGAGGAACAACTTAATCACAAAAAGGTACAAATGTCACATTTTCAGCTTGAAGAGATGCTCCGCGCAGGAGTCCACTTTGGTCACCTTGCACGCCGCTGGTGTCCAAAAATGAAGCCGTACATTTTCATGGAAAAGAACGGTGTTCATATTATAGATTTGCAGAAAACGGTTGTTCTTGCCGATAAGGCGCTCAAGGCGCTTGAAGCAATCGCGCAGACAGGCCGGGAGATCATGTTCGTCGGTACAAAAAAACAGGCTAAACATATTATTGCCGAACAGGCAGAGCGTGCAGGTATGCCTTACGTCTGCGAACGTTGGCTGGGTGGTATGCTTACCAATTTCCAGACCATTCGCCAGAGCATTCGTCGTATGAACTCGATTGACCGTATGGCGACCGACGGCACCTACGATATGATTACCAAAAAAGAGCGTCTCATGCTTGGCCGTGAAAAAGAGAAGCTTATGAGGATCCTCGGTGGTATTGCCACCATGAACCGCCTTCCAGCCGCACTCTTTATTGTTGACATCAAAAAAGAGCATATCGCCATTAAAGAGGCACGCTCGCTCGGTATTCCCATCATTGCCATGGTCGATACCAACTGTGATCCTGAACTTGTTGATTTCGTCATTCCAGCCAACGACGATGCCATTCGCTCCATTCAGTTGATGGTCAAGGCAGTTGCTGATGTCGTTATCAAGGCACGCGAACTCAAGGTCGAAAATGAGGTGCTTGCCGATATGGATGAAGTGGAAGAGAACGGCGGCGACGAAAAGGAAGAGATCAGCGAATAAACAGAGCCATATAATCAATAAGAGTGAAATTTCAATGAGCCAGACTTCAGCAAAAGACGTTAAAAGTCTTCGTGATATAACAGGCGCAGGTATGATGGACTGCAAAAAAGCCCTTGATGAGACCGGTGGGGATATGCAGCAGGCTATCGACTATTTGCGCAAGAAAGGTGCAGCCCTTGCCGCCAAGCGTGCAGACCGCGATGCCCGTGAGGGAATGGTCGCTATCAGAATGACTGCCGACCATAAGGTCGGAGTTATTCTTGAACTGAACTGCGAAACCGACTTCGTTGCCCGTGGCGAAGTTTTCACCAGCTTTACCGCTGCACTTGCCGATCTTGCACTTGCAAGCCATACCACATCTCCCGAAGCGCTCTTGACGCTGACGCTCGGTGAGGCCTTTGGCGGCGAAATAGTGGACGACGCCATTAAGACTATGACCGGCAAACTTGGCGAAAAAATCAGCCTCAAGCGCCTCGTCTATCTTGATGCCGAGGATGGCATTGTTGAAGCCTATCTTCATCCGGGCTCACAGCTCGGCGCAATTATTTATATCGCTACAGACAAGCCTGAGCTGGTTGGCGAACTGGCAAAAGATCTTGCCATGCAGGTTGCCGCAGCCGCCCCCATTGTGGTTGACCGCTCCTTTGTGCCAGCCGATTATATTGCAAAAGAGTCCGAAATTTATCGTCAGCAGGCTCTTGAGCAGGGCAAAAAAGAGGCCTTTGTCGATAAAATTGTCATCGGACGGCTCGAAAAGTACTACCAGGATGTTGTGCTTAGTGAACAGTTCTTCATTAAAGATAACACCACCAAGGTCTCTGATGTGCTTGTTGAGTTCCGCAAAAAGCATCAAGCCAAGGTTGATGTGATTGAATTTGCCCGTTGTAAATTGGGAGAATAAAAAAAAAGCCTCGTTGTTGCGAGGCTTTTTTTTGTACATAACTTAATAGCGATGTTGTTTTTGTTAACCCTTTCTTTTTGAGGATAAGTGATATGCTCCACTACAAGCGCATCTTGCTCAAATTAAGCGGCGAAGCTCTTGCCGGAGAGGATGGCTATGGCATCAACCCCAGGATGCTTGAACGCTATGCAGAGGAGATCAGGGAGGCCCGCGACATGGGTGCCCAGATCGCCCTGGTGATTGGTGGAGGCAATATTTTCAGGGGCATGTCGGAAGCAGCCGCCAATATGGATCGTGTCCAGGCCGACTACATGGGGATGCTTGCAACGGTGATCAATGCGCTGGCCTTTCAGGACGCACTTGAACGCAAAGGGGTCTTTACCCGACTTCAGACAGCCATAAAAATGGAGCAGATGGCTGAGCCATTCATTAGGCGCAAAGCGGTGCGTCACCTCGAAAAGGGGCGCGTTGTTATTTTCGGTGCAGGTACAGGAAACCCCTATTTTACCACCGATACCGCCGCATCGTTGAGAGCTATAGAAATTGAAGCCGATATTATTGTCAAAGGCACACGCGTTGAGGGTGTCTACGATTCCGATCCTGAAAAAAATTCCAATGCAGAGTTTTTTGCCGACATCTCCTACCTTGATGTTATTCGCAAAAACCTCAGGGTCATGGACATGACCGCCATCACCCTTTGCAGTGAAAATGCACTGCCTATTGTGGTGATGAACATGAATGAAAAAGGGAACTTCACCCGGCTGCTGCGTGGCGAAAAGGTGGGTTCGCTGGTACATGGCTGATATGGGGGGAACTCTAACAGGGCTCCTCAAAATCCATCTCCGATTGAAAGAGACGACTGAGTTCGGCCTGAATCTCCCTCCGCTCAAACCCCCGGTTCGAAAGGAAAACTTCGAGTTTCCTTTTGCAACCGGCTTCGGTTGCCTCATGCAGTGACCCGATTTTTTTTTCCGCCGCCTGGCGGCAGAGTGTAGCGCTGTCATACTCCTTGAGGAGTTCACCAATAATGGCCTCCGCAACTCCTTTTTTGCGGAGTTCCGCACCAATCTTTAATTTCCCCGATGGTCTTCTTCTTGAGCGGCTTCTTATCAGCTCCATGCCGAAGGCCAGGTCGTCAAGCACACCCCGGCTTGTCAGCTTTTCCATTGTCTCTTCAATGCTCTGGGTGCCATACCCCTTTTTCAGGAGTTTCCGCTCAAGTTCCTTACGGCTGTGATTGCGCAGCCCAAGCAGCTTGAGGGCGAATGCCATTGCTGACGGTGAATTATTGTCTGCCATGATTGAGAGGGTGCAGGGCTTTGAGTTGTAGAAGAGCTTCGTGAAGGGTTGCGTTCCTTTCATTTTTCATTACAATTTAACTGGCAGAGAGTCGCTGATCAAAAAAAATATTGACAATGAATTGTTATTACAGCAAAAACACGATTCCAGTGCATTGACACTCTTACGGATACTTTTTCTCTCTCTTCAATTTTACTATATTCCTTTCCGTTCAGGGTGAACGTGTCGGCTAGGCAGGCTGAGATGCCTTGTTCATAATTTTTTCTATCAGTTAAGCGTAAAAGAGAGATGGCTCGTTATACCCCCGAACAGCTTGTCAAAAGAAACGCTTCTGTCTGGACCGATATCCAGATTATCCTTGCTCCGATTCAGTTTCTCTTTTTTGTTGTTGGCCTTACAACCACAGCGCTCTATAAATACTCTCTCTTTGTTACCAGTTTTTATTGGGTCAGCGTCGCCATTCTTTTCAAGACGCTCTTTTTTGCCCTTCTTTTTATAACAGGGATGTTTTTTGAAAAGGAAATTTTCAATAAATGGGTCTACTCAAAAGAGTTTTTCTGGGAAGATGTCGGCAGCACCATTGCCGCATTTTTTCACCTGCTCTATTTTTTTCTGGCTTGGCGCCATTATTCTGAAAAAGTGTTGCTCTTCGATGCTTTTCTTGCCTATTTCACCTACGTGCTCAATGCGTTGCAGTATCTGGTGAGAATCATCCTTGAAAAACGCAATGAACGCAAGCTTCGCATCGACGGACAAATCTGACGGGGGCGGTTTTTTTTTCTCAAGATACTTTACTTGTCATGCAACACAGTTTCAAGAGGCTTTGGAATACCACTTTTCTCTTTGTCGGGCCGATCTGGTTTCTGCTTGTCTGGATGATCTGGTCTTCCGGGCAGTTACCCTCCATCAATGACAAGCTCTCTTTTCTTGGTGTGGTAATTCCCGGTTTTCTCCTTATCTACTGCTCCGGCTTTCTTATTGAGGGGTGGCATGAAAAGAAAAAGAGAGGCCGGGTGTGACTCTGGGGAGCTCCCTGTTTTTGATTATCGTTTTTTTTCTAATAATACACGCCGTGCGCCGGGTGTCAAGAAGTATCAACTCTTATGCAGAACCTTTGGAATGACGCAGATCTTCAATGTTCCGTCAGTGAGCAGTGCAGCTCAACCGGGATGCAGCCAGAACTTGCAGAGCTTGTCTATGCCTCTCGCCTGCTTGGCCGCGAAAGTTCGCTGGTAATGCACGGCGGAGGGAATACCTCAGTCAAATGCGAACTGGTCGATTTGGTTGGAAATCGGGCTGATGTGCTCTTAATCAAGGCAAGCGGTGTCGATTTGAGTCGCGTTTCTGGCTGTGATTACACGCCGCTCAGGCTTGGACCGCTACGCAAACTGGGTGAGCTTTTCAGCCGCAACGATCATGTAAGCGAAGAGGCTCTTCAGCGCTTTTCGACCAAAGAGTTTAAACACCTTCTTCTTTTGAACATGTTCAGTCTTACTGACCACATGGCAGAGAAGAGGCTGACCCCTTCGATTGAGACCCTTCTTCACGCTTTTTTGCCGCACCGCTTTATTTTTCATACTCATTCGTTCGCCCTGCTTACCCTCAGCAATCAGCCCGATGGTACCACTCTCGTTGGTGAAACGCTGGGTGAGGATTTTGGTTCTGTTCCCTATATCAAGCCAGGCCTTGGCCTTGCACGCGCTGCGGCCATTGTGTATGAGAAAAATCCGGAGATCAAGGGGCTGGTGCTGCAAAAGCATGGTCTGGTCACTTTTGGTGCAACGGCAAGTGAGGGATACCACCGCATGATAGAGGCCGTCACGACGCTTGAAGATCGGATTGCCAAGGCTGGTCGAAAGGTCTTTCCGTTGATACCGCTCCCGGCAGCAATTGCTTCGGTTGAGGTGGCAGCACCCATTATCAGGGGAGCTTGTGTTGATGAAAAGGCTCCCGGTATGCGCGAGTATCACCAGTTCATTCTTGATTTCCGTACTTCTCCCGCCATTCTCGACTATGTCAATAGTGCTGATCTTCTCGCTATAAGTCAAAAGGGTGCCATGACGCCCGACTTTATTATCCGTACGAAAAACAGACCTCTTGTTGTTCCGGCTCCCGATGCAGCCGATATACCGGGGTTCAGGGCTGTGGTGCACGAGGCTGTGCAGCGTTACCGTCAGGAGTATATCGACTATTTTACCACCCAGCAGCAGGCCTCCGATATGTCGGTAACCATGCTCGACCCCTTGCCAAGAGTGGTGCTTGTGCCCGGTCTTGGGCTTTTCGGTCTTGGAAAAACCGCCGAATTGGCCGCAGTCAACGCAGATATTGCAACAGGTACCGCCTCGGCCATCCTTGATGCCGAATCGGTTGGCACCTTTGAATCTATCAGCGATCGCGAGGCGTTTGAAATTGAGTACTGGGACATGGAGCAGGCCAAGATGACCAAGGTGCATCATGATGTGTTTGCAGGTAAAATTGTGCTGGTTACAGGGGCCGCGAGTGGCATAGGCCTTGCAACCGCCAAAGCCTTCCGCCAGAGAGGGGCTGAACTCATCATTCTGGATCTGACCCGTGAAGCACTCGATCGTGCAGCAGAGGAGCTTGGCGGCCACCTGCTTGCCCTCACTTGCGATGTTACCTTAAAGAGTGATATTCGAGCCGCTTTTGATGCCGCCTGTCGCCGGTTTGGTGGTGTGGATATTATTGTCTCCAACGTTGGTGCGGCTATTCAGGGGCGTATCGGTGAAGTTTCCGACGATCTGCTGCGCAAGAGCTTTGAAATCAACTTCTTTTCGCACCAGTCCATTGCCCAGGAGGCGGTCAGGGTGATGAAGCTTCAGGGCACTGGCGGCGTTCTGCTTTTCAATGTTTCAAAACAGGCGGTTAATCCCGGTCCTGACTTTGGCCCTTACGGTCTGGCGAAGGCGGCGACGCTCTTTTTGGTGCGCCAATACGCTCTTGACCATGGACGTGACGGCATTCGTTCAAATGGAATCAATGCCGACCGTATTCGCAGCGGCCTTTTGACTGCCGAGATGATCAAGGCTCGCTCAACCGCTCGCGGTTTGAGTGAAAAGGAGTATATGGCAGGAAACCTCTTGCAGCTTGAGGTGACCGCCGAAGATGTCGCAGAGGCTTTTGTCCATCTTGCGCTTGAAATCAGGACAACCGGTTCAATTACCACAGTGGATGGCGGCAACATTGCAGCCGCGCTTCGCTGAAGAAGAGAGAGAGTTATCAGGAACCAACAACCACAACCGAAAAAAGCGGAGAGCACCTATCATGGCGGAATACGATAAAGATAAACAGGCAAAAGAGTACTATCTCGACACTCCGATTAACACGCACGGATTTTTTCTGAAAGGGGCTCACTCTCTTGATTGGGGAATGAAAAACCGTCTATCGAGGATCTTCCGTCCTGACACCGGAAAAACGGTCATGCTTGCCATTGATCATGGCTATTTTCAGGGTCCGACTACCGGTCTTGAACGTCCCGACGTCAACATTGTGCCGCTCATGCCCTACGCCGATGCTATCATGTTGACCCGTGGTATTTTGCGTACCACCGTTCCGCCAAGCCTTACCAGGGCGGTTGTGATGCGCTGCAGCGGTGGCCCAAGCATTCTCAAGGAACTCTCTGACGAAGAGCTTGCCGTTGATATCGAAGATGCCATCCGCATGAATGTGGCTGCAATTACCCTCCAGATCTTTATTGGTGGCGAGTATGAGACCCGCTCCATCCACAACATGACACGCCTTGTTGATATGGGGCTGCGTTACGGTATTCCCACCATGGCGGTGACTGCTGTGGGCAAGGATATGGTGCGTGATGCCAAATATTTCAGGCTTGCCTGCCGGATGGCTGCCGAACTTGGTGCGCAGATTGTGAAGACCTATTATGTGCCTGAAGATTTCAATACGATTGTCGCTTCGTGTCCGGTGCCGATTGTCATGGCAGGCGGCAAAAAACTTCCTGAGCTCGAAGCGCTTGCAATGTCACGTAACGCTATTGATGAAGGCGCATCGGGTGTTGATATGGGGCGCAATATTTTCCAGAGTGACAGCCCGCTTGCCATGATGAAGGCTGTCAACAAGGTGGTGCATGAGGGGTTGAGTGCAGAGGATGCCTTTGAGTATTTCAATACCATCAAGGCTGAAGGATAATTTTTGACGGGTAATGTATTTCGACTGCAGTTATGTTCAGGTGGTCTGCTGCGGTCTTTTTCAAAAGAGTTCGATTTTCTTAATGGGCACCCCTCGGCTCCATCCGGCCAGGTCGGAAGATTGGGGGGGTATGATGTTATTCTATGAATAGTGAGGATAGAAAAGGTTTTTTTGCTTCCAAAGAGCAGCTCGATATGGCTGACTACTTGACGCTTGATTACTATCTGGAGTGTGTTGGAGATATTGAGACCGCGCTTGCCCATTTTTGCAGTGAACAATCGACGGCACAGTGGAAACGCGTTGACCATGATGAAGATTTTCGGCCCAAATATGCTGCCAAGGTGATCAGCCTGACGGTAGAGGGGGAGCTTGAGGCGCTTAGCTATCCGGTACACCATTTTGAATCAGGCCCGATTCACGCATGCCGTGTCACTATTGCACATCCTCATTGCAATTTTGGGACCAAACTGCCCAATCTGCTCTCTGCTGTTTGCGGGGAGGGAGTCTTTTTTACTCCCGGAGTGCCAGTGGTCAAGCTGCTTGATATCGGCTTCCCCGACTCTTATCTCAAGGATTTTGACGGCCCGAAATTTGGTATTGATGGTATTCGCGACCTCCTGCAGGCCTATAACCGCCCGATTTTTTTTGGAGTGGTGAAGCCCAATATCGGCCTCACTCCCGTCCAGTTTGCCGACATTGCCTACCAGAGCTGGCTCGGCGGGCTTGATATTGCTAAAGATGATGAGATGCTTGCCGATGTTGACTGGTCAACACTTATTGAACGATCACACGTTCTTGGAGAGGAAAGAGTGCGGGCGGAACGGGAGACGGGGGAGCCAAAAATATATTTGGCCAACATCACCGATGAGGTTGACCGACTCCTTGAGCAGCACGATATCGCCGTCAGCAACGGGGCAAATGCGCTGCTCATTAATGCCTTCCCGGTTGGACTCAGTGCCGTCAGAATGCTTGCCCGGCATACAAAAGTTCCTCTGATCGGCCATTTTCCCTTTATCGCCGCCTTTAGCCGAATGGAGAAATATGGCGTTCATTCAAGGGTGATGACCAAGCTTCAGCGCCTTGCAGGTCTCGATTCAATCATTATGCCTGGCTTCGGCAGCAGGATGATGACACCTGAAAAGGAGGTAAAGGAAAATATTGCAGAGTGTTTGCAGGATTTGGGTCATCTCAAACGTTCACTTCCCGTCCCTGGAGGAAGTGATTCTGCGCTGACGCTTGAAAAAGTCTACCGCAAGGTGGGGAGTGTTGATTTTGGTTTTGTGCCGGGTCGAGGGGTTTTTGGTCACCCCATGGGTCCCAGAGCCGGGGCAACAAGTATTCGCCAGGCATGGGAGGCTATTGAACAGGGAATAGCACTTGAACGTTATGCCGTCGGACGTCCTGAACTTCAGGCAATGGTTGAGGGGGGGGAACAAGTAAGCAGTTGTCAGTAATTGGTATACGGTATATATTTGTAAAAGGGGGAGGCTGGCTCATGGGGAGACTGGACAATAAAGTTACCGTTATTACTGGCTCTACCAGAGGCATCGGCAAGGCTATTGCCCATGAGTTTGTGCGCCAGGGAGCCAAGGTGGTGATCACCTCTTCCTCGGCAATCAATGTTGAAACGGCTGTTGCAGAGTTTCCTTCGGGAAGCGCTTATGGTTGCCTCTGCGACGTTGTCTCTGTTGCCGATATGGAGCGACTGATTGTGACGGCGGTAGCCAGATTTGGTCGTATTGACTGTTTTATCAATAATGCGGGTATCTCCGATCCCTTTCAGAGTATTACAGAAAGTGATCCAGAGGTGTGGGGAAAGGTTATTGATACCAATCTTAAAGGCACCTATAACGGATGTCGTGCTGCAATCAGCTATTTTCTCAGGGAAAATATTCCGGGAAAGGTTATCAACATGGCTGGTTCTGGTACAGACAGTGGCTCAAATACCCCCTGGATGAGCGCTTACGGTTCTACCAAGGCGGCTATTGCACGTTTTACCTCTGCGGTTGCCCGTGAGTACCGCCATACCGGTATTTCAGTCATGCTGCTTCACCCAGGACTGGTGCGTACCGGTATGCTGAGTATAGAGAACCCGACGCAGGAACTTTCACGGCAGTTGGCTACTTTCAACACGGTGCTTGACATTTTTGCCCAGCCGCCATCGGTTGCTGCAAGGCTTGCAGTACAACTCGCTTCCGACTGGAGCGATTCTAAAACCGGCGTCTATCTTTCTGCTTTGAATGGAAGAAAAAAAAAATGGTTGCTCATGACCTATCCCTTCCGTAAAATAGCGAAGAGGATTGACCGTCGAACCTATTAACGCCCAAGGATCGTCATGCCGAAAATTGCACTCTCTTTCACTCTGATTTTCACTCTTGTTTTTGCGACACTTCAGGGTTGTTATAGCTTTACAGGCTCATCGCTGCCTGCGCATCTCAAAACTATTGCAATCCCGGTTTTTGAAGATCGTTCAGGTGCCGGTATAGCGCAGTTCAGGGGTGAGATTACCGGCGGGCTTGCCAACAAGATCGAAGCGCAAAGCATGCTTCGCTTGACGCCCTCCATGGCTCGTGCCAATGCGCTGCTTGAAGGGGCTATTACCTCCTTTTCTGATGCTCCAAGCCAATTGTCGAGCACAACCGAGCGGGCTATGACGAATCGGGTAACGCTTGTTGTGCAGGTCAGAATGGTTGACCAAATGAAAAAAACGCAACTTTTTGAGCAGTCATTTGTCGGATTTGCCGATTATCGCACTGGTAATGCCATCGCCCAGCAGGAGGCACTGCGCAGTTGCGTTGGCCAGATTATCGATCAGATTTTTGACCGGGTTGTTTCGGGATGGTAGGCTCTCCGGCTGAAAGAGAAATGGCCCTTATTTTATTATTCTTCGTAACATAACGCCTGCCGCAGGCAGGTATCAGTAAAGGAGATTGTTATGGATGTACACAGGGATGTTGACTATCGTCTTGAACTTGCGCGAGGCTTTCTTAATGAAGCAGAGCAGGATTGCTCTCTCAAGCGCTGGCGGGCATGTGTTTCCGGCTCCATACTGGTTCTTGAAAATAGTGGCGTTGCCGTGCTGATGCTTTTTGGTGTCTCTCCCCTGACCCACAAGCCCGCCCGCCATTTAGCGCAGCTTGTGACGGAAGGGACGGTCACCAAAGAGGTTGCTGCATTGATTGAAGAGATTTTGCCGGAGCTTGAAAAATATGACTCATACGAAAAGATGCTGGCAAAATATGGCAATGAGTCATCTTACCAGTTACCCTGGGAACTTTTTCATGAAGCTGAGGCTTTTTCGGCGCTTGAGGCGGCCCGCAAGTCCATGCGCGTGAGTTCCGCACTGGCTGAGGTGGTTCAGACTGCGGAGTGACCATACGGAACAGAAGCTGTAACGGTATAAAAACCAGGCGAAAGCCGACGTGGACGTTGTGGTGTTCAGCATTGTCATAGCTCCGGTTAGCCGACTGGCAGTACTTGGTATAATTGCTCCGGCACCCGCCATTAAGGATAGGGCTTTAACCGTTCACCGGCAACAGAGGGTTGGTAACTGTTCCTGCCACATTACGTTTTAGTCATTGCACTACTCCCGGATATTGACATGCATGGTATACAAGCCCGGTGTACGGCCTCATGCCCGGCAGTCATACTCACGCTCCGCCTCTGTGCAAAGATTGCTTCTTCTCTCAACCCTTCACAATTGTTGTTTCAATCGGAATCATTGTAATTGAACCATGTTTTTTTAAGCGTTGAATAAAATTATTGCTAATAAAATGAAGATTTCAGGGAAGTCTTGTGATCTGCTTGTGCCTCATAGAGAGCTTTTTTTGTAACCATTTTATTTCCATCTACATTGTTCCTCATAAAGAGAGAACCCTGCCAGGTTTTCATCTTCCAGCTCGGCGCAATAGTTATGATCAACACGGATTGAAAGGCATGGATTTTGTACTATTGTTCCTTCTGCGGCGAGTCCGAAGTATTTTGCTGCTTCTCATAATTTTTATGGGCCTCTCTTTTCTTTCGGCTCGCGCTGCTGTATCGCCTGTACGGCTCAATAATGCCCCCTCCTACGATTTGGCGGGACATTTGGAGCAACTGGCCGATTCAGACGGGAAACTTCTCCTTGCTGACGTTCTATCCCCGGCACTCTCTTTACGTTTCAAGCCACTTCAAGGATGCCTGAGGGGGTACAGCCGTGATGTTGTCTGGTTGCGTTTTAAGCTCATCCGCAGTAAGGGATTTCCTCTCCATGCCTTCCTTCGATTGCTTCCGCCCAATGTGGACAATATCAATGTCTATGTGCAGAGTGGTGAAGTATCATCGGCGCCAGCCTCCTGGCAGGAGATCTCCCTTGGCGACCATATTCCGCTCGTCGATCGCCTCGTGCAAAATCTTGATCTGGTTGCCCCTCTTACCCTGCCCCTTGAGAGACCGGTCGAGGTGTATATGAGGATTCAAAGTTCCAGAGCAATCGACCTGGTCGGTTCCATTCATACCCGTAATGATTTAGTGCATGTTACTGATAGTGGAATTATTTTCCAGAGCGCCTATTTTGGTATTGCACTGATCATTGCTGTGCTGAATCTGCTCTTTTTCATCCGCCTTGGCGACCGGATTTACCTCTATTTCTCTCTTTTTATTTTCACCCTTTTTATTAATTATCTGGTACAGGGAGGGCTTCTTACCCTTTTGCTTCCCTACTCGGAACGTCTTTTTTCAAATTATTTTACAGGTATCTCATCTGGCGCGTCGTTGCTCTTTTCCTCACTCATTTCAATCCATATCTTTACGTCGAGTTTCCCCAGGGTTTGCCGTTTTCTGAGGGTATTACCCATTCTCGGTGTTTTGGCCATCATGTCGATCTCTTTTGGTTTTTATGATGTGATGCTCTTTTTTACGGTTCCCGGACTCGTTGTTCTGATTGTTGTTATCAGTTTGCTGAGTTTTCGTCTGCTCATAAAAGGAGAACCGGACGGAATGTTCTATCTCGCCGCATTTGGAGTCAGCAATTTTGGCTATTTATTGGATTTGTTGATGCAGGTTGGATGGATTCATCTTGACTGGTGGAGTTCTGGCACTGTCCAGCTCCTCTCACTGCTCAACATGATTCTGATGTTTCTGATTATGACCAAGCGCTTGCGCATGACTGAAAAACAGCTTGCTTCATCCGCTCTTGATTCTGAAAAGAGAGCGCTTGCTCTTGCTGATGAGATGACTATGGAGTTGCAGGAAAGAAAAACAGAGCTTGAAGTGGTGCTTGCATCTGAACGGATGGCTGCGGAGGCTTTGCGTCAGAGCGAGGAGCAGTTCAGGAGCCTCTTCGAAGACCACTCCGCTGTGATGATGGTTCTTGATCCTGCAACCGGTGCCATTATTGATGCCAATCAGGCAGCAGCAAATTTTTATGGATGGCCGATTGATGAGCTTTGCCGGATGCATATCCAAGAAATCAATACACTTCCGCCCGAAATGGTCGTGGCTGAAATGGAAAAAACGAACTCGTTAAAGCAAAATGAATTTCAATTTAGGCATCGGCGCGCTGACGGCTCATGCCGCGATGTGGCGGTTTTCAGCAACAAGATTGAGGTTGCTGCCAAAGAGCTGATCTACTCCATTATTCATGACGTTACTGATCGCAAGCGTTATGAGCAGGTCAATGCTTGTCGGTTTCTTATGCTCCAGATGGCCTCAAGCGCTTCGATAGATGAGCTGTTGAGAGCGGCCCTTGCAGAGGCGGAACGACTGATGGAAAGTTCGATAAGCTTTCTTTTTTTTGTTGATGAAGATCAGGCAACTTTTTCATTGCATGCATGTTCATCCCCCGGTGTAAGGAAGGTCTGCCTTGCAGAAAAAGCGGGCGAGAATCATCCACTTGGGAATGCAGGGGTATGGCATGATATTGTAGAGGGCCGGAAGGCGGTGATTCACAACAATGGAGCCACCTTCAACCATTGCGCAGGGATGCCTGAGGCTCATGCAGAAGTCAAGCGTGAACTGCTTGTGCCCATAATAAGGAACGAGAGCGTTGTGGCAATCATGGGAGTTGGAAATAAACCTTATAATTATGATGAGAAGGATATTGAGTGGGTAGAGATTCTTGCCAATCAGCTCTGGGATATCATTGCCAAAAAGAGTGCTGAGGAGAGGGCGAAAACACTTCAGGATCAGCTTCAGCAGTCGTCAAAGATGGAGATGATTGGTCATCTTGCTGCAGGGATTGTCCATGAAATAAAAAATCCTCTCAATTTTCTTTCGCTCAGCCACTCTGCCCTGAAAGAGGATTTTGACGATCTTGTTGAATGTGTTGCTTCTTGCCGCCGCATTATTGAAAATGTTGCGGCACTCCGCACTGTTGCCGAAGAGGTTGAACAGTTTTGTGAAATGGAGCAATCCATTGGCCTTGATGATCTGCTCCATACTATTCCCCAAACCCTGGAAAACTCTGAAAATGGAATTGAACGCATAAAAACCATCTGTGAGGGTTTGCAAAACTACTCTTTCAAGAATGTTACGGGTCGATTCAGCCACTATGATCTCAACAAGGCAATTCAGGATGCGCTTGTTATTGGCAAAAGTGACTATCGCTCTTTTGCCACCATTGAATTGAAGCTTGAAAACCTCCCGATGGTTCATTGTGATCCAGCCCAGATCAATCAGGTGCTCCTCAACCTCATCATCAACAGCTCTCATGCCATTCAGTCACAGAGCCGGGGCTCTCATGGCAAGATAGAGGTCAAGACATGGGTCGGCTCTGACTGCGTTTTTTGCTCAGTTGCTGATGATGGCCCGGGAATCCCTGAAGAGTTTGTAGAGCGGGTTTTTGAACCTTTTTTCACAACAAAGGAGATTGGCAAAGGAACCGGGCTGGGCTTGAGTATCTCTTATGATATCATTGTTAAAAAGCATCATGGAACCCTTTCAGTCGATTCTTCACCCGGTGGAGGTGCAGTTTTCACTTTTTCATTGCCGTTGGAAAAAGTATCCCCATCATTGATATATTAGGGTTTAAGCATAAAAATATTTCTTTAATACCGGCTAAAAGATTTTACCTCCCAGGAGTTCAGCCTGGGGGGGATCTGTACGGGCATAACCATAAGGGAAAAATGAACTTGAAAGTTGTCGCAGTTAACGGGAGCCCCCGCAGGGAGGGCAATACTTTTCATGCACTGATGGGAGTTGGCAGGCAATTGCAGGAGAACAATATCGATTTCGAAATTCTGCACATTGGCAATCAGGTTGTAAGGGGTTGCCTTGCCTGCGGAACCTGCGCAAAAAACAGGGATGAAAAGTGCAGCATCGCTACCGATCCGGTGAATGAATCGATTCAGCAACTCAAAGCGGCAGATGGACTCATCCTTGCTTCACCAGTCTACTATGCGGGCATTGCAGGTACCATGAAGTGTTTTCTCGACAGGGCTTTTTATGTTGCCGGATGCAATGGAGGGTTGTTCCGTCAAAAGGTTGCTGCAGCGGTTGTCGCAGTTCGTCGCACAGGAGGATCCTCCACATTCGACAGCCTGAATCATTATTTGACCTATTCGGAAATGATTCTTGCGACCTCCAATTACTGGAATATAACTCATGGCAGGACTCCTGGCGAAGTTTTGCAGGATGCTGAAGGGGTACAGATTATGGATCTTCTTGGCCAAAATATGGCGTGGCTGCTGAAAATGCGTGAGCAGACCAAAGCCCTGCTTCCCGCTCCGGAGCCTGTTGCAAAGATTTTAACCAATTTTATACGATAATTAAAAACGATGTGATCGTATGGATGAAGCCAAGGTACAGAACGCTCAAGAAATATATCCTCATATTGTTACTGAAAACGCGCACTATGGTTATCTCCGCTGTCGGGTGATTGTTGAAGAGGGGCAGCCGATTGATTTTATTCATGAGGAGGTCAATTCGGGTTATGAAAAACTGACAGGCTTGACAAATGTTGTGGGAAGCAGCATGTCGGAGGTTATACCCGGTATAGCTGAATCGAATCCAGGCTTTTTTGAAAAACTCTTCGAGGTGGTGCGGAGTGGAGTTCCCCGTCGATTTGATGGGTATTTTGAGCGATTGAGCAAATGGTATGATTTCTCGGTCTATTCACCTCGGGAAGGCTATATCGTTGCACTCTTTTATGATATCACCGGACGCAAAGAGGCTGAAAAAGCTCTCAAACAGAGTGAAGAGCGGTTCAGGACACTCTTCAACAGCCATTCAGCAATCCAGGCTTTGCTTGATCCCGATACAGGGAGGGTGCTTGACGTCAATGAGGAGGCGTCAGAGTGGTATGGGTGGACGATTGATGAACTCAAGCAAATGTATACCCGCGACATCAATACCCTCCCGCCAGAAGCTATCATCCAAAGCCTGCAGAGCGTTGGTGGGGGTGAGCAAAACAAATTTACAGGTTGCCACCGGAGGGCTGATGGCTCCGTTCGGGATGTAGAGATTTTTCGCAACAAAATCGAGATTGATGGCAAGGCGGTCATTCATGTCATCACGCACGATATTACAGAGCGTAAACAAACCGAAAGGGCTTTGCTTGAAAGTGAGGAACGTTTTCGCAGCCTTTTCGAAGACCACTCCGCAGTCATGATTGTGCTTGATCCTGAAACTGGTAATATTGTTGATGCCAATCAGGCTGCAGCCGATTTTTATGGATGGAGTGTTGATGAATTGAGGGTGATGAATATCTTCAATCTCAACAGCAGCTCTTATGAGGCTGTCCAGAAAGAGATGGAGATATGGAAAAAGGTAGAGCAGAGAAGCATGACATTCCGTCATCGGAGAGCTGATGGCTCCATCCGTGATGTTGAGGTCTTTGGCAAAAAAATATCCATAAGCGGTCGTGATCTCGTCTATGATATTGTCCATGACGTTACTCTCCGTAACCGTCTCGAAACGGTTTCGCAAATGCGCATTCGTCTGCTTGAAATGGCCAAAACCCATTCAGTAGAGGAACTTCTGCAATCGGCTATTGATGAAATCGAATGGCTCACAGAGAGTTCTCTTGGATTCGGCTTGTTAATGGAGGGTGATCAGGCTTCATGTACCCATGAGAGCTACTCAACAAAGACCAGGATGCAGAGGCGCAATGTTGCGAAAAGGGAGGCTCCCTTTTCGCTCACCAAAGCTGGTGTATGGGCTGATGCCCTAAAAGAGCGGAGAGGAGTGATTCATAACGATTATCCGTCGCATCAACATCGGAAAGGTATGCCCGGGGGGGAGTTTGCACTGAAGCGCGAGCTGGTCGTGCCCGTCATTCGCAACGGGAAAACAATCGCAATTATCGGAGTTGGAAACAAGCCGTTTGATTATGACCAAAATGATGTCACCTGGGCAAGCACCCTTGCCGATCAGGCATGGGATATTATTGAAAGGAAAATCAATGAGGAGAAAGAGCAAAAATTGCACTCCCAGCTTCAGCACTCAATGAAAATGGAGATGATCGGTCAGCTTGCAGCCGGTGTTGCCCACGAGATCAATAACCCGTTGAATTTTATCATTCTCAACGAACATACCCTTCGTGACGATTTTGAGGATCTTCGTGAACTTATGGGTCATTATCGTTTTCTGATTGAGAAAGTAGAGAAACTTCCGCTTTTTGCTGAAGAGGTAGGGCTACTTCGTGCAAAAGAGAGGGAGTTTGATATTGATGATCTGCTTAAAAGTATTCCTGAAACCCTTGAAAAATCAAAAAATGGGGTAGAGCGCATCAAGAGCATTACCCATAGCATGAGGAACTACTCCTTCAAAAACAGTCTGGAGCAGTTAAGCTCATTTGATCTTAACAAAGCAATCCACGAAGCCCTCGTCATTGCAAAGAGCGAATACCTTTACATTGCCACGATTGCCTTGCAGCTCGGAGAGCTTCCTCTGCCTCTTTGCGATTCGTCACAGATCAATCAGGTCATTCTCAACTTGATCATCAACAGCACTCATGCCATTGGGTCACAAAAAAGAGCCTCTCCCGGCAAGATTGAAATCAAAACATGGGCAACTGCTGAACAGATCTTTTGCTCTGTCACCGATGATGGTCCGGGACTTCGCGAAGAGATAAAGTCCAGAATATTTGAACCCTTTTTTACCACCAAAGATCCAGGAAAAGGAACTGGACTCGGGCTGAGTATCTCCTACGACATCATTGTCAAAAAACATCATGGCACCATTACGGTCGACTCTTCGCCCGGGAATGGTGTTACGGTGACGTTTTCACTGCCCATTCAGTACCCGATACAACCGTAGGCAGAGCTGCTGCCGGATCACTGAAATGTTACCGGCAGCACAGCTCAGAACCCTATGCTTTAGCATTACCCCTCCCCCTGCCTGTTCCCAAAAGCCGCCCAACAGCGCAAGGCAACTCTTCATGACAGAAACCGCAAATGATCAATCGCGCACTGCACGTACGGAGTATCGACGGAATCAAATACGAACTGATCAAAGGGCAATACTACGAAATGCGCTCTTTTCGAGGCACAGGAGGCTAAAGAGTACTCAATCAGTGATTCTGCTCGGCTAAAGGGAGTTGTGCCCGTCACTACCCGCCGCGATACCAACCGTTTTTTTTGTATGAGAAATCTCAAGAATGGTACTTGTCATTATTGGCCGGAATAAATGGTATGTTCACAACACCTGAATCCCTTTGAAAGACAAAGTGTGTTGTTGCAGCTCCCGGATTTTGTCTTGATCGGCGTCTACTGATATTTTGTACAGGTTGCAGGGATGAGTTGCAGTATTAGTATTCGTCAATATTGAATAGAGTTATGTCGAACATGAACACACCATCCCGCGTCCTTTGCAATGCCTTGCAAGGCAAAATTATGTCGGCGGAACAGGCCGCTGCACTGATCTTTTCCGGAGACAATGTTGGTATGAGCGGATTTACCGGCTCAGGCTATCCCAAGGCGGTGCCCGCAGCGCTTGCTAAACGAATTGAAGAGGCCAACAGTGCCGGGGAGAAATTCAGGATTGGCGTTTGGACCGGTGCGTCCACAGCTCCTGAACTTGATGGAGCCCTTGCCAAGGTTGATGGCGTTGAAATGCGTCTGCCCTACCAGTCTGATCCTGTTTGCCGCAAGCGTATTAATGCTGGCGAGATGGAGTATATCGACATTCATCTCTCACATGTTGCCCAGTTTGTCTGGTTCGGATTTCTTGGAAAGTTAAATGTTGCTGTTGTTGAGGTCGCCGGAATTCTTGAAGATGGGCGCTTGATTCCCTCCTCGTCAATTGGCAACAACAAGACCTGGCTTGATCAGGCCGACAAGGTTATTCTGGAGGTAAACTCCTGGCAGGACGGGCGTCTGGAAGGAATGCACGACATTTATTACGGAACTTCTCTTCCGCCGGATCGTAAACCGATCCCTCTGGTGCATCCACAGGATCGGATTGGTGATCTTTACCTGCATTGCGATCCCGCAAAAGTCATTGCGGTGGTTGAAACCCATAGCCCTGACCGCAATTCAGCTTTTTCGGCACCTGATGAAAATTCCCGCCTTATCGCTGCTCATATTATTGATTTTCTCCATCATGAAGTGAAGAGAGGAAGGCTTCCCAAAAATCTGCTGCCGTTGCAATCGGGTGTAGGCAATATCGCCAATGCTGTTATGGCGGGTCTGAATCATGGGCCGTTCGAGAATCTCACAGCCTATACTGAAGTGTTGCAGGATGGAATGCTCGATATGATTCGTTCCGGCAAGTTGATCTCGGCATCGGCCACGGCCTTCTCTTTAAGTGATACAGCACTGGAAGAGCTCTACAGTAATTTCGATCTTTATCGTGACAAGATTGTTTTGCGTCCCCAGGAAATCAGTAACCATCCAGAAGTGATACGCCGTCTTGGTGTGATTGCCATGAATGGTATGATTGAGGCCGATATGTATGGTAATGTTAATTCGACCCATGTTATGGGCAGTGCTATCATGAATGGCATTGGCGGCTCAGGTGATTTTGCACGCAATGCCTACATCTCCATCTTTATGACGCCATCCCAGGCGAAGGATGGGCAGATTTCCTGCATTGTGCCTATGGTATCGCATGTCGATCATACCGAACATGACGTTCAGGTACTGGTTACCGAGCAGGGTCTTGCCGATCTTCGTGGACTCTCCCCAACACAGCGCGCCAAGGTCATCATCGAAAATTGTGCTCACCCGAATTTCAAACCAGCCCTTGAGGATTACCACAAGCGTGCGCTTGCACACTCTTTTGGTAAACACACGCCTCATTTGCTTGACGAAGCGTTAAGCTGGCATCAGCGATACCTTAACACCGGCCAGATGTAAGGGAGTTCCTTGCAAGGTATGACAGAGAGAGCTGTACTCTTCTTGAGCACGTGATGTCGTTCAGGGAGAGTGCTCTTTCAATACTCAATACTTCAACCATTTTACGGATAATTTCTTTATACTGGGGAGGGTCGGCGAGTGCAGCGCTGACCATCAGATTCAGTTATTGCCTTTGGGGTGCTGCACGCTCTGGAGGATTTTTTCGGGGGACGTGATATGGATGATGAAGAAACAGTTGAGCGGTTGTGGGAATTGGCCGAAGAGGCCTTTGAAAACTCACGGGAGAGTCTGAACGAGGCGATTGAGATTGATTATCAGTTTACTCTTGATGATCTTGAGAAAATTGTGCCTGAGATTGCAAAAAAAGTTTTTATGATGGGGTTTGTAACAGGGCTGGAGATTCAACTTTTTAGTGATGATGGCGAGGAGGAGAAGGAGTGAAAGGAATTATTCTTGCGGGGGGCTCTGGTACAAGGCTCTATCCGGCTACCAGAGCAGTGTCAAAACAGCTTCTTCCGGTCTATGACAAGCCGATGGTTTATTATCCTCTTACCACGCTGATGCTTGCGGGAATCAGGGAGATTCTTCTTATCACCACACCTGAAGATCAGGCGATGTTTATGAAGCTGCTCGGTGATGGCAGCGACTGGGGCATTTCGCTCTCCTACGTTGTGCAGCCTTCGCCTGACGGGTTGGCCCAGGCTTTTATTCTTGGTGAAGCTTTTATCGGCAGTGATGATGTGGCACTTATTCTTGGCGACAACATCTTTTTTGGTTACGCATTTACTCAGATGCTGGATGCAGCGGTTCAGAGTGTTCAAAAAGAGCGCAAGGCGACCATCTTCGGCTACTATGTCAGTGACCCGGAGCGTTATGGTGTGGCTGAGCTTGACGGGGAGGGGAATGTGCTCTCTCTGGCCGAGAAGCCGGTTAATCCGAAATCAAATTATGCGGTTGTCGGGCTCTATTTTTATCCCAACAGTGTTGTCGGGATTGCAAAGGGGGTGCGGCCATCAGAGCGCGGGGAGCTTGAAATTACGTCGGTTAATGAGGAGTATCTACAGCGCAGGGAGCTCAAATGTTCTATGCTGGGGCGTGGTTTTGCCTGGCTCGATACCGGTACGCATGAGTCATTCCAGGAGGCGGGGAATTTTATTCAGACGGTTGAGAAACGGCAGGGGTTGAAAATTGCATGCCCTGAAGAGATTGCCTGGCGAAATGGCTGGATAACAGATGATGAGCTGTTAGGGTTGTCGGAGCCGCTGATGAAAAGCCATTACGGCCAGTACCTGCGGCAGTTGTTTGTTCAGAGAGGGTAAATTGATTTAATATTTTTATTTGGGCGCTTATGCGAGTGATTCCTTCGGCAATACCTGATGTTCTGATTTTTGAACCGACGGTGTTCGGTGATGATCGGGGCTATTTTTTTGAGTCGTTCCGGCAGGATTTTTTTGAGGAGCATGTTGGCCAGGTTGCCTTTGTGCAGGAGAATGAGTCGAAGTCAGCGTATGGGGTGCTTCGTGGCCTTCATTTTCAGAAACCGCCCTTTACGCAGTCGAAGCTTGTTCGGGTGCTCCACGGCAGTGTGCTTGATGTCGCTGTCGATCTGCGCATCGGTTCGCCCTGGTATGGTCGCCACGTTACCTGTCTGCTTGATACGGAGCAGAAGAGGATGCTCTGGGTTCCGCAAGGGTTTGCTCACGGCTTTCTTGTTCTCTCCAGTGAAGCGGTTTTTGCCTACAAGTGTGATAACTATTATACTCCATCGCATGATGCAGGGATTCTGTGGAATGATCCATCCCTTGCCATTGAGTGGCGGCTTCCCGCTGAGGTAATCAGGGTCTCCGGAAAAGATGCCGTGCAGCCCGCTTTTTCTTCGGTCAACACTTTTTTGTATGAGGACTTTTTGCAGGAGAAGCTCTATCCTCGCAATACTCTGTAAGGGCACGCTATGATGCCCCTGCGATGGTTTCCCTGCGCGATGCCCGGTGAATGTTCCATGTGCGATGGCGTATCAGTACGATGTCCGTAAATTTGGTATATTCGGGAAACTAAAACAGGAAGGAAGATGGAAAAGAAGTATGAGGTGGGCTGCGATTTTTTTCGTGAAGAGATTATCGCTGCTATTTTTTATGGTTTTCGTAATGTCAAAAATCCCGTATCCGTAACGGTTCATCCTGATCTCATGATGAGGATAAGGGAGGATTTCAAAAATAAGGTGGTTGCGCCGAAAAGTGTGGACGATGCGGAGTTCTTTTTCGGTCTTCCGGTCATTGAGGATGCGACAAAAGAGAAGGATTATATTTCTGTAGAGTAAAGTGCCTCTTTTTGGACAGAACCTTAATAATGTTCATGTTGTTACCAAAGATGATTTTCTTGAGTTGACCATGAAAAACTGCAATAACCCGCAGGCTTTACAACCGCCCGAGTAGCCCTCGACCGTCTCGCAGCCATGGTACGCACCGCCGGGCAGTACGCCCCCGTCCCATTCCGCAACGGCTACCGCGACGCACAGCACTCCCTCCCCGGAGTTGAACTCATCAGCCTCGACTACGACAACGGCTACACTTCTCATGCTTTTCGAGTAACTTGTACTCATATAATCAGGCGATACATTACGTAAACATGAAGGGCTCTCATGTCCAGAAACAAAAGCTCCAAAAGAAATACAAGAAGAACCCATAGAAAAGCAGCTTTGGAAGGCCGCCGACAAGCTGCGCAAAAATATTGACGCCGCCGAATACAAGCACATCGTCCTTGGCCTCATGTTCTTCAACTACATCTCCGACTCCTTCGAGGAGATGTACGCCAAACTTCAGACAGGAGAAGGGGAGTATGTCGGAGCCGACCCGGAAGACAAAGACGAGTACAAAGGTGAAAACATTTTCTTTGTCCCCCAGCAAGCTCGATGGTCATATTTGCTGACGAGTGCCCGCCAGTCGGATATTGGCATCCTTGTTGATGAAGCGATGGATATTATTGAAAAAGAGAACCCGATGCTCAAAGGCGTTTTGCCCAAGGTCTATGCACGCCAAAACCTCGATCCCGCAAGCCTTGGTGGTCTGATTGACCTCATGAGCAATATCGCTCTCGGTGACGCCAGGTCACGGAGCCGCGACGTGCTCGGTCACGTTTTCGAATACTTCCTCGGAGAATTCGAACTCGCCGAAGGCAAGTATGAAGATAGCAAAGGCTTTTAACACAACGCTTAACACAACAGCATACAGGCAGTTTATCCGGGAGATCAAGGAACGGATTCAATCGGCACAACTCAAAGCTGCGGTTTCGGTCAATCAGGAACTTCTGCGGTTATATTGGGATTTGGCTGAACGCATCATTGCCCGCCAACAGGCATCGGCTTGGGGTGATGGCATTCTTAAATACCACTGCTTTATTAAATCAGAGGGTTGGAAAATTAGTGCCAAGAAATGATACAAGCCTTGATTTTATTTATTATCTCTTTAAATACGAGGATATTCAAAGCGATTTGGCAAATCAATCTTCCGGAAGTGCAAATCAAGCAAATATTTCAAAAAGTGATATTTTAGGTCTGAATCTAAAAATCCCTTTCTTTCCTGAACAAAAAGCAATTGCTAATGTCCTCAGCAGCCTCGACGGCAAAATCGATCTGCTGCATCGCCAGAACAAAACCCTTGAGTCTATAGCTGAAACCCTCTTTCGCCAGTGGTTTATTGAAGAGGTGCAGGAGGGTGGGCTGCAAGACCATTAAGTGCAATTGCCGATTTTTTGAATGGCTTAGCTTGCCAGAAATATCCTCCTCAAAATGGAATTGAGAAACTAACAGTACTGAAAATAAAAGAATTAAGCGGTGGAATAACTGAATTATCAGATTGGGCAACGAGCAAAGTTAAACCAGAGTACATTGTTGAATTCGGTGATGCAATTTTTGCGTGGTCAACCTCCCTTATGCTAAAGGTTTGGGATGGCGAAAGGTGTGTATTGAATCAACATTTATTCAAGGTTACATCTGCTGATTTTCCAAAATGGTTTTCTCTGATGTGGTGTAAACATCATTTAGCGGAATTTATATCAATATCTTCTGCTCACGCAACAACAATGGGGTATATCAAAAGAGGTGATCTGGATGCGGCTATGGTCATTGTTTTTGATGCCGCCGGAATAAAAAAACCGGATATCTCCATTCTTTTCGAAGAGTTTTTGGCTGAACTGAAAGGGTTTCAGCACAAGAAGGTAGCTCTTGAGGTGCTGAAAAAACTGCTGAACGATGAACTCAAAGTTCGCGCCAAAAAGAACCTCGTTCAGAGCAAGAGCTTGATGGAGATGCTTGAAAAAGCCATCAAGAAATACCAGAATAAAATTCTCTCCGCCGCCGAAGTCATGGACGAGCTGATCAGGATCAGCAAAGAGATTGTTGCCTCAGACGAGGAGGCCGAACATCTGGGCCTCAGCGACTTCGAATATGCCTTTTACACCGCAGTGGCCAGCAACCAGAGTGCCCGCGAACTCATGCAGCAAAACAAACTGCGAGAACTGGCCATCGTCCTGACCAAGCGTGTTCGCGAAAACGCCTCAATAGACTGGACCATCAAGGAGAGCGTCAAAGCCAAGCTGAAAGTAATCGTAAAACGCACCCTCCGCCAATTCGGCTACCCGCCCGACATGCAGCTCCTCGCCACCGAAACGGTGCTGAAACAGGCCGAAATGATCGCAAATGAAAGCTCGCCACCATCAGCTAATGCCGAAAATGCACATTTTTCAAAAAAGAAAAATATTTGCACATCAAAAGTTTGCTCTCTTTTTTTCGTTATCTTTGGTAACTTTCCTGAATATTTCTCAAGTGTAAGGAAGGCTCAAAAAACGGGAATATTGACCGTTTGGTAAGGTTTTGGTAAAGTTTTACTGTTTTTGATGGTTTTTATTTCCATTATCGTTTTTAAAAATAATTATATATAGGGCTTTTTTGAAAAAATTGATATGAATATTCTTGTTACAGGTAGCCGGGGTCAACTTGGTTCCGAGTTGAGGGAGCTTTCAGCCTGTACTGAAAAGCAACGGTTTTTTTTCTGCGACCTTCCTGATCTTGATATTACTTCCCCTGAAGATGTTGCCTCATTTTGCCTTGAACATGGCATTGAAGTAATTGTCAATTGTGCAGCATATACTGCGGTGGATAAGGCGGAATCGGATGTTGAGGCAGCCTTCAGGGTGAACCGCGATGGTGCGGCAGTGCTTGCTGCCTGTGCCAAAGAGCGTAATGCCCTGTTGGTGCATATTTCCACTGATTATGTCTTTGATGGCTGTTCCAGTACTCCTTACCGCGAAACCGATCCTGCAGCACCGCTTGGTGTCTATGGCGTGTCGAAGTGGGAGGGGGAGGAGCAGATTCGCCGTATTGCCCCTTCACACTGGATTATCAGGACTTCATGGCTCTATTCGATCTATGGCAATAATTTTGTCAAGACGATGCTGCGTTTTGGTGCGGAACGCTCGCAGCTTAACGTTGTCGCCGATCAAATCGGGACACCTACCTGGGCGGCGGATCTTGCAGAAGCCATTGTGTCGATGATTGAGCGGTATGAGAAGGGGGTACTTTATGCTTCCACGTATCATTACTCCAACGAAGGGGTAGCTTCGTGGTATGATTTTGCTGAGGCGGTCATGGAGCTGGCGCAACTGCCCTGCAAGGTGGTGGCGCTCGAAAGTGCCCAATATCCCCAGATTGCTCCAAGGCCGCACTACAGCGTTTTGAGCAAGTCGGCCATAAAGCAGGAGTGGAAGCTTGAAATTCCTCATTGGCGGGTTTCGCTGACTGCCATGCTTGAAAAGCTGCAACAGGAAGCGAATGGATGAGAGCAGGAGGGGTAACTACAATTAAACAGGTACAGCCAATGCATATTTTGATTACAGGAGGGGCAGGTTTTATCGGCTCACATGTTGTCCGCCATTTTCTGAAGAGCTATCCCTTGTACACCATTACCAATCTCGACAAGTTGACCTATGCCGGGAACCTTGCCAACTTGCGCGATATTGAAAACAATCCGAACTACCGTTTTGTCAAGGGGGATATTACTGACGGTGCTTTTCTGATGCGTCTGTTTGAAGAGCAGCAGTTTGATGGAGTGATTCATCTGGCCGCAGAGTCACATGTTGATCGCTCAATTGCCAATCCGACGGAGTTTGTGGTGACCAATGTGCTTGGTACGGTCAATCTGCTCAATGCTGCAAAGGCGGCCTGGCAGGCTGATTATGAGGGCAAGAGATTCTACCATATTTCAACCGACGAGGTCTACGGTTCGCTTGGCAGTGAGGGGCTCTTTACCGAAGAGACTCCCTACGATCCTCATAGTCCCTACTCGGCATCGAAGGCATCCTCCGACCATTTTGTTCGTGCCTGGCATGATACCTTTGGTATGCCGATGGTGATCAGCAACTGTTCCAATAATTATGGCTCGTTTCAGTTTCCCGAAAAGCTTATCCCTCTTTTTATTAACAATATTGTCAACCGCAAGCCGCTTCCGGTCTATGGCAAGGGGGAGAACATTCGCGACTGGCTTTGGGTTGTTGATCATGCGCAGGCGATTGGTGAAATTTTTCATCGGGGGCGTAATGGTGAAACCTATAATATCGGTGGTCATAACGAGTGGAGTAATATTGAGCTGATCAGGCTGCTTTGTCGCATCATGGATGAAAAGCTTGGTCGTCTTCCGGGTGAGTCCGAAAAGCTCATCTCTTATGTGACCGACCGGGCGGGCCATGACATCCGCTATGCCATCGACTCATCGAAGCTGCAACGTGAACTTGGCTGGATTCCTTCAATCTCGTTTGAAAAGGGGCTTGAAGTGACGGTCGAGTGGTACCTTGCTCATGCGGAGTGGCTGGATGATGTTACCTCCGGTGGGTACCAGCGTTATTACGAAGAGATGTATGGCAACCGTTAAACATTGAAACAAGGGTACTTTTTATGCGAATTCTGGTTATCGGGGGGGCCGGCTATATAGGGAGTCATGTGGCAAGGGCTTTTCTTGACAGGGGATATGAGGTTACTGTTTTTGATAATTTGCAGACAGGACTGAGGGAAAATCTTTTTTCGGATGCCCGCTTTGTGCATGGCGATATTTTGCATCCCGAACAGTTGCGGGCGGTGATGGCTGGCGGGTATGATGGTTGTGTTCATCTGGCCGCCCTGAAAGCTGCCGGTCAGTCGATGCTTAACCCGGCGGAGTATGCCACAACCAATATTTCGGGGACGATTAACATTCTCAATCAGGCGGCTGCGGTCAGTTTGTCGCCGATTATCTTCTCCTCTTCTGCGGCAGTGTATGGAAGTCCCCAATATCTCCCGATTGATGAGGAGCACCCCAGGGAGCCGGAAAATTTTTATGGCTTTACCAAGCTTGAAATTGAGCGTCTGCTTGGATGGTATGACAAGTTGAAGGGAATGCGTTTTGCGGCAATCCGTTATTTCAATGCTGCGGGGTATGATGTTGAGGGACGAATCAAGGGGCTTGAACTGAACCCGGAGAATCTTTTGCCGATTGTGATGGAGGTGGCTGCTGGTCTTCGCCCGAAAGTCTCCATTTACGGTACTGACTATCCTACGCGTGATGGAAGTTGTATCCGCGATTATGTGCATGTGAGTGATTTGGCCGAAGCGCATGTCGCGGCCTTTGAATATATCCGGAAGCATGATAAAAGCTTGACGGTGAATCTTGGAAGCCAGACCGGTGTGACTGTGCTTGAGATGGTTCAGCGCGCCCGCGTCATTACAGGCAGGCCCCTTGAGGCAGAGGTTACAGGCAGGCGTGCTGGCGACCCTTCGGAGCTTATTGCCTCATCCGGTTATGCGCGGGAGCTCCTCGGGTGGGTACCGAAGTACAGCGATGTAGATACCCTTGTTTCCTCGACCTGGAAGATGTATGAGAAGTTTGTTAACCCTTAACTCATCACTTTTGCACCATGATAATTCCTGTGATTCTCAGTGGCGGTTCGGGCTCAAGGCTCTGGCCCCTTTCCCGTGCGTTGTACCCCAAGCAGTTGCTTGATCTCTCCGGCGAGAAAACCATGCTGCAGGAGACGGTGCTTCGTCTTGTGGCAGCCGATGATATTGGGCCAGTCTATTGTATCTGCAATGAGAGTCACCGTTTTCTGGTTGCTGAGCAGCTCCGTGAAATCAATGCTGATATTGGTGAAATTGTGCTCGAACCCAAAGGACGAAATACCGCTCCTGCTGCCGCCATAGCCGCAATGCTTGTTGAGGAAAAGTATCCTGGTGCCACTATGCTGCTCTTGCCTGCTGACCATGTCATTCGTGATACCCTTGCATTCGGTGCCGCTGTTGCTGTTGGTAAGTGTGCTGCCGAAAAGGGGGAGCTGGTCACCTTTGGTATTGTGCCCTCTTCTGCGGAAACCGGGTACGGCTATATCAAGGCAGCAGTGCGTTCAGATGGCGACGTGGGGGCCTATCGGGTGCAGGAATTTGTTGAGAAGCCTGATAAGGCGCGGGCGGAGCATTATCTCGCGTCGGGTGACTATTTCTGGAACAGCGGCATCTTTCTCTTCAAGGCAGAAACCTATATCCTCGAACTTGAAGCACACGCTCCGGCCATTGTTGCTGCCTGCCGGGAGGCGTTGCAGAAAGCGGTGAAAGACCTCGATTTTTTGCGGCTCGACAGTGTTGCGTTCTGTACGTCACCTTCCGACTCTATTGATTATGCGGTGATGGAAAAAACCACAAGGGCTGCCCTTGTCCCTCTTGATGCGGGATGGAGTGATGTGGGAGCATGGTCTGCGCTCTGGGAGGTGCAGGAGCGGGATGAGTCGGGTAATGTCAAGAGGGGGGACGTGCTGGTGCATGATGTCAAGAACAGCTATCTTCATGCTACAAGTCGTCTCGTTGCTGCTGTTGGCCTTGATGGTTATATAATTGTCGAAACGGCCGATGCTGTGCTTGTTGCTTCACGGGAGCGCGTTCAGGATGTCAAGATACTTGTTGAAGAGCTTAAAAAGAGGGGGCGGGATGAGGCAGAGAGCCATCGGCGTGTTTACAGGCCGTGGGGCACCTACGAAACCGTTGATTTTTCAGATCGTTTCAAGGTCAAGCGTATTACGGTCAATCCTGGCGCGGCGCTTTCGTTGCAAAAACATCACTATCGGGCTGAGCACTGGGTTGTTGTGAAGGGAACAGCGCAAGTAACTGTGGGTGATAAAAAAATCACCCTCAGTGAGGATCAGTCAACCTATATTCCTGTCGGAGAGTTTCATCGTCTTGAGAATGCCGGACAGACTCCGCTTGAACTGATTGAGGTTCAGTCGGGCAGTTATTTGGGAGAGGATGATATTGTCCGGGTTGAGGATCGATATGGACGGCAGTAGGGTAACGCCTTGTTGTGCTGTGAAGTGGTGAGTGGCCGGGGCGGCGATTTGGTATGCCTCGCTGGAGTTGCTTTGAAAGGTTGATTAAATGTATTAACTTCTGGAAATTGTAAGACAAACCTAAATATCAGTGTACTATGGCTGAAGAAATGAAAACTTCCGGGCAGGATCAGCAGGAGCGCGGCGCTTTGACTGGCGATATGTCGATGCTTTTTGTCAGTGTTGGCACTTTTATTGACAGTACGATTGATCCAATGAGCAAGATTATCGCCCAGTCGCTTGATTCGCTTGCTGTGGTGGCAAAACAGGTCCTTGAAGGTGTAAGCACAACACTCGGCAAGAAGTAGTTGCCTGCGGGGTGTTGCACGGTGGTGTTTGGCAGCCAGGCTTTGTTTTTACAGGTGTTTTCAGGCAAGCTTTTCCGTTGTTGAGAGGCTTGCCTGTGCTGTTTTAATGATGATTGAGAGATAGTGGTTTTTTATAATGACAGGCCCTGATGCTTGTTTTTGATTTGAATGATTTTGAAGAATTATGGACGCTAAATTTGTTGAGTATCCCTCTACGGTGGCTTACAGTGCCGTCGAGGCGGAAGTTTTGGCATACT
>SESF01021996.1_pt1 | contig 68534 bp, 40 predicted proteins | sample 3171521 | NCBI WGS metagenome assembly SESF01 (sample SAMN10866945, study PRJNA518727) | freshwater metagenome | biome: subpolar coniferous forest; feature: holomictic lake; material: water; isolation source: holomictic Lake 227, 6 m and 8 m depth | place: Canada: near Kenora, Ontario | collected...
ACTCAATAATCATCAACTATATTGGGCTGTAATTCTCCTGGTTTTTTTCAAAGAATAGAACAAATTTTCTGAAAAGCTGTTTAGAGAGTACAAATTGTAGTAATTATTCCATAAATAAGTGGTTAAACTTTGTTTATTCATTATAAATCATTACTTTTGCTCTGTTTTCTCATTCATTATAAAATGGTTAAAAAGTCTATTGCGGCTTATATAAATATATCTCACAAAATAAAGACAATGAGCTTCTTTGCTGTTGATTTGTTAAATAAAATATTTAGGCGTTTGAATAAACCAGAACGGTACTGGGCTATGCATTCTATTATCTCCATACGGTTAACATTGTTAATCGTATTTTTGCCTATTGCTGTAATATCTGCATCTGCAGATGTAACAACTTTAAGTACGTGGACAAACATATATCATGGCACTTCTGATAGTCCTGCAGGCTTAACCTATACTATACCAACCGGAAGTAATACAAATCGTGTTCTAATTGTTGGAATTGCATCCACCCAAGCGGCTATTGGTGCACGTACAGTCACAATAACTTACGGGGGTCAAACACTTATTCCCGTAAATGGTGATATGACATCAGCCACCACACGCCAACATACGCAATTGTATTATTTAAATGAAGCCGGGATTGATGCAGCTTCTAGTACAACCCTTGCTGTTACACTTTCAGGTGGATCCGCCCGTGCCAACGATATTTTTGCTGCCGTTTACGATGCTGCTGATCAAACTAATCCGATAACAAATTCACAAAATTACAATAGTATTACAACAGCTGTAAGTCCATTTTCTTTTGCTACAGGACTTACTGTAAATACAGGTGAACAGGCTGTGAAAGTTATTTGTACAGTTCGAGCAAATAACACAACTGCCAGAACAATAAGTAATTTTGGAACAAACTGGACTTCGTCTAACGAACAAACTACTGCTAATACGGATGGTATTCGTGATGCAGTAGGTTACCGTGCCATTCCTGCTTCTAATACAACTGATATTTCGACAACTACATTAAGCGGTACAGCTTTGAGTTCAATGACTGGGTTGAGTGTAAATAATTACGTTCCGATGTATTTCAGAAGTTTAGCTTCAGGAAACTGGAATAGCACATCTACCTGGCAACAATCTACAGATAATGTAAACTGGGTATCGGCAACCTCTACACCAACAATTTATGATAATTCTGCAACAATTCAATCTGGACATATTGTAACGGTTACAACTGCTGGTGCTGCTGCAATCTCAGTTACTGACAATGGATCACTCGATCTGGGCACATTTACTTTGACCGGAACAGGTACATTAACAATTGGATCAACAGGAACTTTGCTTGTTGGTGGTAGTTCAAATTTTCCTACCGGTTTTGTAACTACAACATTAAATGCCGGAAGTACGGTAAACTACGATAATGACGGCACACAAACCGTTTCGGGTATTAATTACAGCAATCTTATACTTTCGGGAACAGGTGCTAAAACCCTGCAGGCAGGAACTACAACTTTGGGTGGAAATCTTACATTATCAGGTACTGCAACAGCTACTTTAGTCACAAGTTTAAGTATTGCTGGAGATATGAATATTGGAACCGGCACAAGTCTGGATTTAGCTACTTTTACCGCAAACCGCGCTACTGCAGGTGGAACGCTAACTATAGCAGGAACTTTATTGATAGGTGGCACCTCAAACTTTCCGGCAAATTATTCAACTAATAGTTTTACCGGAGGTACTGTTAACTATGACAATGCAGGAATTCAGACTGTGGCAGCATTTAATTTTAATAATCTTATTCTCTCGGGAAGTGGCGTAAAAACTCTTCAAGCGGGAACAACCACACTGGGAAGTCTTACATTAAGTGGTTCAGCAACAACTACCACAGTAGGAGCATTGTCAATTACCGGTAATTTATCAGTTGGAACTGGTACAACACTGGCAACAGGTGCAACCAATACCTGGACTATAGCGGTAGGCGGTACAACCGATGTTACGGGAACTCTGACTTTGGCCAATACAGGAACTAAAACATTTTCAGGCGATGTTACACTGAACAGCGGTGCTCTATGGAATGAAACTGGAATTGCTGCTATCGGGTTTGGCGGAAGCTTCACTAATAATGCAACTACTTTTACTTCAAACACCGGAATTCACACTTTGAGTGGTGCTACAAAAACACTCAGTGGAGCAACAACAACTGCTATACCAACAGTTACATTTACCGGTGCATATACTAATACCGGAACTTTAACGTCAGCAACTTTATTGACTGTAACAGGAACTACACTTACAAATAACGGAACAATAACTGCAACCACTGCATTATCAGGTACAGGTGGCCTAACTCAAGGAACTACCGGAATATTGAATATTGGAGGAACGGCTGGAATTACTTCTCTTACTGCAACGGCAACTGGAAATACTGTAAATTTTACTGGTGGAGCACAGACTGTAAATTCTATTAATTACTATAATCTTACTTTATCAGGTAGCGGAGCGAAAACTCTTAACACCGGAACTACAGCAATCGGTGGAACCCTTGCACTGAGTGGCACGGCAACAACAACAGCAGTAATCGGTTTGACGATTGGTGCTGATTTGACTATCGGGACAGGAACCACATTTACAGCTGGAAGTTATACTCATAATATTGCCGGAAACTTCAGCAATAGTGCTACATTTACTGCCGGAACAAGTACCATTAATCTGAATGGAACTACACAATCAATTAGCGGTGCAACTACTTTCAACATCCTGACTCTTGCTGGCAGTGGAACAAAAACATTTGTAAACAATACAATAACTAACGGAAACTTCTCAATTAATAGTGGGGTGGTGGCAAATCTGGGAACAGGACTTACACATACAGCTAAAGCTCTTTACTTTGCAGGTGTAAAGCAAGGTACATCTACCTGGGGTGGTACAGGTTCGGCTGCAAGCAATATTAATACAACTTATTTTGCAGCATCAACGGGGATATTAAATACCACAAAAAATTGGACCGGAACAACCAGTATAGACTGGAATGTGGCAACAAACTGGTCGGATGGTGCTGTGCCTACATCGGCTGATGATGTGATTATACCAAATGTAACCAATAAACCAACTATTGGTGCTACTTCGTCCTGCGATAATATTACAATAAATGTAGGTTCGTCGTTAACTATCACAGGTTCAAACCTATTAAACGTGAATGGAAACTGGACTAACAACGGAACTTTTACAGCCAATACAAGTACAGTATCACTTAGTAATGGTGCTCAAACTGTTAGTGGTACAAATACTTTCAACAATCTGACAATAGGTGGAACCGGATTAAAAACTTTCGCAACCACTCCTACTGTAAGTGGAATTCTTTCGATGGAAGGTACAGGAACAGTTTCGGCAGCACCGACTTACTCAGGAGCAGCTGCAACATTACAATACAATACTACCACAGCCAGAGCTGCCGGCCCAGAATGGGTTAGTCCATTCATTGCATCAGGAGGAATAATTATTGCTAGCACCGGAGCAATTTCTCTGAATAGTGCCGAAGCAGTGACTTCAAATTTAACTATTAGCAGCGGATCAACTCTCAATACAAGTGCAAGTAACTTTGCATTGAGTTTCGGAGGAAATTTCACGAACAATGGTGGTACTTTTACTGCAAATGGTTCAGCTATTACCATTAACGGAGCAGGGACACAGAGCATTGCCGGATTTACTACTACCGGTGGAGTTACCTGTACGAAAGCAAGTGGTACAGCTACACTCACTGGCAATGTAAATGCAGCAACTTTATCGTTAACCGGTGCAACCGGAACCTTAAATTTGGGTACCGGACTTACACATACTATATCCGGGAACTGGTCTAGCACGGCCGGAACTACATTAAATGGTGGCTCGAGTATAATTAATATTGCTGGAACATCAACAATAGCCGGAACTTTTACAGCAGCAACCGGTACTGTAAACTATAATGCAGCAGGTGTGCAAACTACAGCAGCAGTTGTATATTATAACCTTTCACTTTCAGGAAGTGGTGCTAAAACACTGCAAACTGCCTCTGCTGCAATTGGTGGAAGTTTAACTTTAAGTGGAACAGCCACTGCTACAACTGTAGCTGCAACAACTATTGCGGGAAATTTAACAGTAGGAACAGGTACTACTTTTACAACAGGCGCAACTAATTCATGGACTTTAGGTGTAACCGGAACAACTTCAGTTACAGGAACTCTCACTTTAGCGAATACCGGGACCAAAACTTTTACCGGGAATGTAACTTTGAATTCCGGAGCTGTATGGAATGAGACAAATGCTGCAACAATAGCAATTGCTGGAAGTTTCGCTAATAGTGCGACAACATTTACAGCAAGTACCGGATCACATAACTTTACAGGGACGGGAAAGACGCTAAGTGGTTCAACCATAACAGCTATTCCAACAGCTAACATTACAGGAACTTATACAAATAACGGTACTTTAACGATAACAACAGCCTTAAACGGAACTGGAGGCACGCTGACTCAGGGAACGACAGGAGTCCTGAATGTCGGTTTTACCGGAGCTATGGGTCTGTCAACCCTAACTGCTAATGCCGTAGGAAATACGGTGAATTATAATTTTGCCGGAAATCAAACTGTAAAAACAGGAAACTATTATAACCTTACTCTTGCTACTAGCGGTACTAAAACACTCACCGTAGGAACTACAGCCATTGGCGGAAACTTTACGCTGAGTACAACAACTCCCGGCACAACAACAACACTAACAACAGGTGTTGTAGCATTATCAATTAATGGAGATGTAACTATCGGTAACGGTACTACTTTCACAAGTGGAGCATTTTCTCATACAGTAAATGGAAACTGGACGAACAATGGAGGCACTTTTACTCCCGGAATAGGAACTATCAATATGACCGGAACTGCTAAAATTATAGACGGAACTGCCGCTTCAAATACGTTCTACAATCTTACTATCAATTCTGGCGGAACTACATTAGGCAAGAATGCTACAGTAACAAATAACCTGATATTGAGAAGTGGCGTTTTAACAACTACTTCGTCGGCATTGCTTTCTGTTACTAATACTGCCAGTACTGCCATTTCAAGTACTGCGAACACATCGTTTATTAGTGGTCCGGTAAAATGGACATTACCAGCCAGTTTGGCTTCCGGTTCTACCTATTTATTTCCGGTTGGAAAAGGAACAACATACTTACCATTTTCGCTTGTAAATCCAACAACAGGAACAGGTACGGTTACAGCTCAGGTTGAAGCATTTAATACGAACTCTTCGGGTGGAAAAGATGCCACTTTATCAGCTATCAGTTCGACAGAATACTGGGCATTGCTAACAAGCGGGAATTTCACTAACTCAAATATTTCAGTGAGCAAGACCACTGCAATAGCTCCAAATGATGTGTTGGCTGGAAATGCTACAGCGGCCAACGGTACTTATACATCTCTTTATGGGACTATAGGGGCTTATGGAATCAGCAACTCAGATCTTATTGGGACTAACCGTTACTTTGTACTGGCTCAGGGAGTTCCAACTATTGCCCTTTCAACAAGTACGCTTAGTGGCTTCTCATATCCATACGGAACAGGACCATCGTCAGAGAAGACCTTTACTGTCAGAGGAAATTCACTTTCAACAAATATAACCTTAACTGCTGCTACTGATTATGAAATTTCGACAACGAGTGGAGTTTCCTTTGTTGCAACCAGTCCGATTAGTTTAGCTATTAGCGGTGCTGCAGTTCCAACCACAACTATCTATGTTCGATTAAAAGCGGGATTGGCAATCGGATCTTATAGTACTTCTGAACTTATCACAGCATCAGCTTCAGGCGCAACTTCCAAAACAGTTACTTGTAGTGGTACTGTCGGTAATGCTCCAACAATTACTGTTTCACCAACAAGTCTGAGTGGTTTCACTTATGTTTATACCAAAGGTCCAACCGCACAACAAACTTTTACAGTAAGTGGAATAAATCTGGCTGGAAATGTTACAGTTACACCTCCATCGGATTATCAGATATCAACAACAAATGGATCGGGTTATGCAGCAACCCCTATCCCTTTAACCCCAACCGGCGGAACATTGGCCAGTACCACCATTTATGTGATTATGCCTTCCGGCTTGGGTGTAGGATCACATAATCAAAATATTACGGCATCTGCTGTAGGTGCAACCGATAAAACAGTGGCATTAACGGGAACTGTAACTGCAGCTCCTACCTTGACAACAGCCACTTCCTATCTGGCTGGCTTTATTTATACTTTCGGTGCCGGTCCTTCCGGAGAACAATCATTTGTATTAAATGGTACTAATTTATCAACCACCTTACGGAATGATACAATTGTAGCTCCGGCAAACTTTGAAATTTCTACTACTTCGGGATCAGGTTTTACAACCGGTTCGATTATTCTTACACGTGCAGCAGGAGTTTCCACACGGTCAACTACTATTTATGTCAGGATGGTTACTGGACTTGGATCAAGTACTATTACTACTAATTTTGGACCAGCTAATGTGTCATTGAAATCTAGTGGCGCAATTATTAAAACTGTTGCTTTAGCAGGTACAGTAGTTGCTTCGTCCCCTTCTACACCTACCGTTCTCACATCTATTCCTACCTTGACTGGTTTTGGATATATGCAGGGAACCGGACCATCCAGCGAACAAAAGTTTACGGTTAGTGGAACATCGCTTTCGGCTGGTATTATTGTAACACCTCCTTCAAACTATGAAATTTCGACCACATCGGGTTCCGGATTCCAATCAACCCCGATTACTATAAGTTTAACATCAGGAAGGGTAAATCCTACTTTAGTATATGTAAGATTAAAATCCGCATTAACTGCTGGTAGTTATACAGGAGTAAATATAACTGTTGCATCAACGGGAGCACCAACAAAGAATGTAGCATTAGTTGGGACTGTGTTTATATCACCCTTAGTTACAGCCGGTGGTGGCGGAACCTATTGTGCAGGTGATACCATTAGGCTAACCAGTACAGGTGCAGATATTCAGAACCGTTATTGGCAGGGACCAAATTCATTCTATTCAACTACCCAGAATCCAAAAATTGGTGCTTCAACTCCTTCAATGAGTGGAACATATACAGTTACTGGAAATGTAAATGTAGGTGGAAATCTTGTTTTTAATGGCGACTTTGAGCTCGGAAGAGTTGGCTTCGGTAGCGGGTATACTTATGTTGATACAACCAGCACATCCGCTTTAGTTCCTGAAGGTGATTATACAGTGGTAAAACTACCACATTCAGTACATAATGATTTTACCACCTGGCCCGACCATACTACAGGCAGAGGATTACAAATGGTTGTTAACGGCGCTCCTGTAGCTGGGGTTGTAGTTTGGAGTCAATCAGTCCCTGTTATTCCCGGTGCTACATACGCGTTTACCTATTGGGAACAAACAGTAAATATAACTCAGGTTCCCAAAAATGCATCTCAACTCCAACTTTATGTAAATGGTGTGGCTGCCGGACCTGTTTATACCGCACCTCAGGTAAATTACCAGTGGGCTCAGTTCCTTTATAATGCTGCTGCGGGTTCCAATACAGTATTGAATTTGGAATTAATAAACCAAAATACTGTTTTAGCCGGTAATGACTTTGCTCTGGATGATATAGTATTTGGGCAGATTTTACCGGCTACATCTACAACTGATGTGACGGTCAATCCGATTCTTCCTGTCAGTGTAACAGTAGCAGCTTCAGCAAATCCGGTTTTTAAAAATACTCCTGTAACTTATACTGCTACACCAACTAACGGCGGGAGTACACCTACTTATCAATGGTATGTAAATAGTAGTCCTGTTGGGACTAACAGTACAAGCTATACTTATATCCCTAACGATAAAGATACCGTAAAATGTGTTTTGACTTCAAGTCTAACTTGTGTTTCAAATAATCCGGCTAATGCAAGTGTGATTGCAACAGTAATTACACGTACAAATTACTGGTATGGTTATACTGATACGGATTGGGCAAAAGCAAGAAACTGGACCGGAAATTACGTGCCGCTACCGGGTGATGATGTTGAATATGCTACTGTCGCTAATACTGACTCAGTGGCAATTAACGATTTATGGCTTGATAAAAACCGAACGATTGGCAGTTTAATTAATGCAACCACAAAAGCGTTGATAATCCCTGCAGCCAAAGGACTTCAGGTAAACAATTATACAATAACTGATGGAGATCCTAACCGGATAGACATCTTGTCGAGTTCTACACTTGCAAATGGTTCATTACATTTTAATCAACCAACACAAAATACAGACGTTAATGCAACTGTTGAAATGTACTCCAAAGCTACATGGGACTTGACTCAACCAGTAAATAGCAAGTATAGATGGCAGTACTTCGGTATACCGGTTACTACAGTTACAGCTATGCCTACTTTTATGGGATCTTATGTCAGAAAATGGTATGAAATAGGTACTAATATAACCAATCATTGGATACAGCTCGGAAATGATTCTACATTAGACCCATTTTATGGATATGAAATTTGTCAGGCTGCTCCAACTACAATTGTTTTTCAGGGTACCTTAGTCACAAGTGACTTTAGTTCCGGACAAATGGCAATTACTCCGACAGCATTGTATCCGGGACAACATGTTTATGCAAATTCCTATACTGCTGGTATTTCTATTAAGGATTTAGATTACGGCTCTGATGTTGAGAACACGGCATTTTTGTATAATACCGGGACCTATAATCAATGGTTACCCGATCAAGGAAATACTTCAGGGTTAGGAACAGGTGAGTATTTGGCTGTACCTAAAAATTTGGCAGGATACTCCACTCTTCCAGCACAAGTAGCTTCTATGCAGTCAATCCTAATCAAAGCCATAAGTCCAACTTCTAATGCAAGCTTTGGAATTCGCTATACTTCAACGGTGGTTGATTTCGACTCTGCAATTCATCGAATCAAGGGAACTTTTAATAATCCGTTTGATAATTCTAATATTGTTTCTACTATTATTGATGTAAAAGGAAGTAAAACAGCTGATCGGTTATGGCTTGTGAGCCAACCAGGTTGCACAAGAACATTCGATAATGGATGGGATGGAACCAAATTTATAGGTTCTGCAATCTCTCCTCAGTTATACGCTATTGAACCAGACGGTAAATATCAAGTTAATGCAGTAGATGATATTAATGATACTGAAATTGGTTTCCTGGTTGGTGTAGATACAGAATATAATCTGACATTTAACCATAGCAATATTAAATCCAAATATGCTGGTGTTTATCTGGTTGACTTACTCGATAACAAAACAATAGATGTAACTGAAAGTGGCACTAGCTACTCGTTCACAGCTACATCTTCTACACCGACTGATAAGCGGTTTAAAATAGTGGCACGGCATTATGAAGAAAACGCCCCGGATACGGAAAGTCAGATTAAGGTCTTCAGCAGCAACGGAAATATTTTTGTACAAAACTTTGATAATTCCAAAGGAGATATCCTGCTTTATGATATTGCAGGTCATTATTTAGAAAAACTTCCGTTGGTTCCCAATGGTATTATTACCCTTTCAGGCATAGTGCCTGGAGCTTATATAGCTAGAGTTATCACTGCGAAAGAGGATTTTTCTAAGAGGTTAATTGTCAGATAATAAAGTGGATAAAAGACAAAAAAACATATTAGTTTGGGTGTTGACATGGGCAGGTTTGCTCTTGGCGGTACTCTATTCACCGTTTGGCAGTCCGGAATTGTACGGACCAAAACGATTCTATATTGCGAATCAGGGAGTTGCATTTAATGGTAGTACTATTAATTATTCAAGTAAAATAGATAATACAAGTAAAATTTCTATTAATAATAATAAGAAAAAGTACAGCAGTGATGGTTATTCAGGTTCATCCGAAAATTCATTGCTTGAATTTAACAATAATGGAGGATTAAAGAAAGCATTTAGCAATAATAATTCCGGTTTCAGTTCCAGATCAAATAACCAGAGTTATCAGATTTCTAATATGGCTGATCATGTTTCAGCTAATTCGAATGCTAATTCAGGAGTCGGAGGTGATTTATACTCTTTTTCGGGTAAAAGCTCCAAAAATAAATCAAACACAGATTTATCCCCCGGATTGGTTTCGTTTACTTCTGATTTGTCTTTATTACCTAATAATACAACCAGTAAACAAGCGGTGGGTGCAGCAACTGACCCAACCACCGACCCCGGAGGTGATCCAACAGGTGATCCTATTCCTGTTGGAGATGGATGGTTTGTATTGTTCTGCTTAGCAGCAATGTATGGCTTTTGGAAGTTCAAAACAACTCGAAACCTGTCTAAGTTATAACAAAAATCTTTTTAAGACCTACATAGTTACTTTTTTCGTGAAATGCAAACAAAAGCTTCATAATTAATTGATTATGAAGCTTTTGTTTTGCCATGCTAATGAATTTTTGTTTTGGTTTAATCAAAATATACGCAGAATAAAGCTAATACTGCAATGATGAGTGACAAAGCCGAAATAACAATAGTTACCCACCAATAACGTTGTACAATACTCTTTGCTTCTTCTGTTTTCTGCTTTTTATCCAGTACCTTTTTCTTATAATCGTACCAGTTCTTGTATTTTTCGAATACCTCAAACCCTTTAGTATCTAAGGTAATATCATATTCTCCACCCCAGAGCAGGTTAATGTGTTTAATTAAACCAATATCAGTCATGTAATCTACATAACGCTTATCCGTCTTGATAATCATGCTTTTATTTCCGGAAATATGTTTCTTTGAATTAAAGTATAATTCCTTCAGAATCTTATCAACATTTTGATTGAACTCCCTGTCGTAATCTTTATTCATAGCTGATAAATAAATATTGTAATCAATTGACGTTTCTGACTGTGATTTTTTGTAGCATTAATTTTAGCTTACAAAACTACATAATTAATTTATGTTAGCAAAATTTGTTCTGTTTTATTTAAATGTCTGTTGTTTAGAATCTTATGGTCAATTTACAAAAAAGCCCTGCTGAACTTAATCAACAAGGCTTTTTCGGCTTTTATAAAACCTAATTCAATGAATTATTTTTTAGTTTCTGATAATTTTTTGGTTTCTTTTTTTGCTTTAGCCAAACTTACTAATTTCCCCATTTCCACGGTAATTGGCGATGCAATAAATACAGAAGAATATGTTCCGAAAATGATACCAAATAACATCGCGAATATAAAGCCACGAATGGTTTCACCACCGAAAATAAACATGGAAAGTAATGTCAGAATCACAGTCATTGTTGTACTGAATGTACGTCCTAACATTTCATTTACCGAAAGGTTAATCAGCGATATTCTGTCACGTTTTGGGAACAATAAAACGTTTTCTCTAATACGGTCATAGTTAATTACCGTATCGTGTACTGAGTAACCAATTACCGTCAGAATAGCTGCTATGAACGCCTGATCTATTTCCATCGAAAACGGCAAGAATCCATAAAGTAATGAGAATGCACCCAAAACAATAATAGCATCATGAGCCAACGAGACAATTACACCTAAGGCATAACCCCATTCTTTGAATCGAATAAAGATATACAATCCAATTCCAAAAATAGCAAGTATCACCGCCCAAATAGCAGACCGTTTAATGTCATCAGCAACGGTAGGTCCAACTTTCTGAGAACTTTTAATATTTTCCTTAATAAATTGCTCTTTGGTTATTGAACTTTTCAATAATGGCTTCAGATTATCATAGATTTTACCTTCAATTTCATTGTCAATGGTAGGAGAGTTGTCATTAATCTTATATTTAGTGGCAATACGAACCTGATTGTCAGAACCAATAGTAATTACCTGAGGCATATCACCTTCAAATGCTTTCTCAAGCATACGGCGTACATTATCAGTACTTACCGTTTTATCAAAAGCAACCACATAATTACGTCCACCCGAAAAATCAATTCCTAAACTAAATCCACGAACTCCAAAGGATATAAAGCTAATTAAAATAAGGCTGATTGATAATCCATAAAACCATTTGCGCATACCCATGAAATCAACTTTCATGTCTTTAAACCAGTTTTTAGTAACCCCGGTAATAAAGGTAATTTCTTTCGCACTTTCGTGGTTTGCATATAAATACAACATATATCTGGTTAAGAATACCGCAGTAAAGAAGGAGGTCATTACCCCGATAATTTCTGTTACAGCGAAACCTTTGATAGGACCTGTTCCGAAATATGCCAAAATCACACCGGTAATAATGGTTGTTACATTCGAGTCAATAATAGCAGAAAGTGCATGACCAATACCATCGTCAATCGCTTTGCGCATGGTTTTGCCTTTATTCATTTCCTCACGGATACGCTCATACATAAGTACGTTGGCATCTACTGCCATACCAAGGGTCAACACGATACCTGCAATACCTGGTAAGGTAAGAACAGCTCCGAACGATGCCAATACTCCGAAAAGGAAAAATACGTTTATAATCAATGCAATGTCGGCAATCAGACCAGGTATAACACCGTAGTATAGTATCATATAAAGAAGTACTAATACGAAAGCAATTATAAATGATAGTAAACCATTATCAATTGCTTCTTGTCCCAAAGTTGGTCCAACTATATTTTCCTGAACAATACGTGCAGGTGCAGGCATTTTCCCTGATTTTAAGGTATTCGCTAAATCCTTTGCTTCTTCAACGCTAAAGTTACCGGTGATTTGTGAACTTCCCCCTGTAATTTCAGTATTTACGGTAGGGAATGAATAAATATAACCATCCAACGAAATAGCAATAGATTTACCGATATTATCTTTAGTCATACGTGCCCAGGTTTTTGAACCTTCAGCATTCATAGTCATACTTACATTGGCATAAGCTGAAGTCTGACTAAAGTCGGCACGGGCATCGGTAATTACATCTCCGCCAAGAGGTGCACGACCATCACGGCTGGTAATTTTAATTGCAATAAGTTGAAAAATCTCCCCTTTTTTATCCATTGATTTTACCGACCAACGCAAACCCAGGTCGCGTGGTAAAATTTCGCGAACCTGTTTATTTTTTAAATAATTGTTTATTTGAACTGTATCTTTACTGTGAGCATACCCTACAACCGGACCACGACCAGCCTGACCACCCTGAGCATTTACCTGAAGAATCGCAAACAAAGGATTTTCTTTGCGGTTTTTTTCCATTTGCTGAACCGAATCAGTTGCATTAGCCGTTGAAGCTGCATTTTTCTTTTGCAAAGCTGCTTTCAAGCTATCAACATCACTAAGTGGTTTTGCTTTTGCCGTAACAGTTTTATCAGTTGCTACAGCTGAAGTCTTAACTGTTGAATCTTTTGTAGCAGAACTGCCACCTGTTAGCTGAAGTTTTGCCAATACTTTATTGGCTTCAACCATATTATTAATAATCTCACTTAAGTCATACGTTTCCCAAAATTCCAGATTAGCTGAACCCTGAAGCAATTTACGAACACGTTCAGGTTCTTTAATACCCGGAAGCTCAATCAGAATACGGCCATTACCTAATTTCTGAATGTTAGGCTGAACCACACCAAAGCGGTCAATGCGCTGACGTAACACATTGAATGAATTGCTGATAGCTCCTTCAACTTCTGTTTTCAACACTTTGATTACATCCGCATTCGTTGTAGTAAGCGAAATTTTATCTTTTAGCTCAAACGTACTGAAAATAGTAGCTAATTTTGCATTCGGATCGAGTTTTGTATATGATTCCACAAACAAATCGATATAGGCTTTTTGGCTGTTTGTTTTCTGAAGCTCTGTAGCATTGCCCAGTGCCTGATTGAAGTTTTGATTTGTGTTGAAATCTGATAACGACCGAAGAATATCGGCTTCGGATACTTCAAGGGTTACATTCATTCCTCCTTTTAAGTCGAGACCAAGATTTATTTCTTTTTCACGACATTCTTTCAATGTATATCCACTCTTCAATAATGGGAGTTTCCAAACAATTACACTTGAAAGTGAATCTAAATAGTTGTACTCTTTAAGCTTGTCGCCTTTGGCAAACTCCTTAGCTTTGTTGTTATAGTGACTTGTAACAACACTAAAAGAAAGATAAAATATACACACTAAAGCCAGAGATATCGCAAACAGTCTGACAAGTCCTTTGTTTTGCATGGGGAAATTTTATTTAAAATAAGACATTAATAATTCGATTTTTCAAAAGAGTTGCAAATATAGCATTTTTTTTATTACAAACATAAAATATGAGCCATCAGTATGGAGGAATATCAATAATAATTGAAATATAAAATGGATTCAGGAAGTTAAATTTGGTTATTCCTCTTTCTTTTTGATTTTAATACCGGTTTCAGAAACCTAAAATAGACTATAAATCAACAAGATAAGTTTGGTTTTTTGATGTATGTAAAAATATAACAGTGAAAGATTTGCCAATTAGAAAAAATACAGTACTTTTGCACTCACAAAATATCGCGGAGTGGAGCAGTGGTAGCTCGTTGGGCTCATAACCCAAAGGTCGTTCGTTCGAGTCGAGCCTCCGCAACAGAAAAAAAGGATTCTTGATAATTTCAGGAATCCTTTTTTTCTGTATTATTTCATAGCTACCCCTATCAAATCGCCAATTCCGTAGGTTATTGAAGCTGCTATCAATCCAAAAATCACCATTCTGAAACCTGATAACCAGAGATTTTTTCCGGTAAACAGCGTAATGGCTGCTCCTATCAGAAACAATCCACAGGCACTCGAAATTACACTAACCACAATGGCTTGAATTCCTGTCAGAAAAATAAATGGAAGTAAGGGGATAATACCCCCAACGCTAAAGAGCAAAAATGAATAAAATGAGGCTTCCATGGCCGAACCTTTCAGTTCTTCCACATTAATGCCAAGTTCTTCTCTTACAAGCACCTCATGTGCATGAGTTGTATCTTTCATTATTTCAGTCGCCATAGAAAAAGCCTGCTCTTCCGGAATGCCTTTGGCCACATAAATCAGGGCAAGTTCACGTAATTCTCCTTCCGGATTTACTTCCAGTTCTTCCATTTCAATGGCCATCTGATTTTCATACAATTCCTGTGAACTTTTCACCGAAATCCATTCGCCCAAGGCCATCGACAAGGCTCCGGCCAACAAGCCGGCTATTCCGGCCAGCATCACGCTGTGGTTTCCACCCGTTGCTCCCGAAACGCCCATTACCAGACTGAAAACCGACAGCAAGCCGTCATTTCCACCAAGCACCGCAGCCCGAATGGCGTTACCTCCTACCGAACGGTGTTTCTTTTCGAACTTCGCATGTTGTGCGCCACTTATATTTTTATCTTTCTCCAAGATGGACCAAAGAATTTTTACGTGATTTGCTTCGGTACCGGTAATTTCAAGCTTATTTTTCTCCTTGGTTTTAATAATGGCATTCGAAAGGCCTTTCTCTGTATCCATTAATGCACCAAGCACATAATCATAACTGAAAATTCGTCCAATCAGGTTTATTGTAATAGCACGCCATGAAGGTTGTATAAGATTTTCAACCGGCAGGTTTACTCTTCGTGCAAAGGCTTCGGCATGACTTTGCTCAATCTCGCTCATTTGCCTGAATACATGGGCAACAGCCTGATCCGACTCGTTTTCTGCTAATTTGCGATACAGATAGCACGCATCTATTTCGGTTTGAATACTTTTATTTTTCATCTGTTTATATTATTTTTTTTGCCTTAGGTCAGATGGAACTTCCTGACAAAATACAATCCTTAACTTCGTTGATTTTCAATTCCCTTGTGAGTTAAAAGCAGTGGTTTTTGTCATGTTCGTTTCATTGAAGTCTTATTTTCGTCAAAAGTAAAAAAAATAATCGAGATGATATAAAAAAACGAACTCCGATATAAATCGAAATTCGTTATATGTTGTTTTGGAGAACCTACCCTCTTAAAAACGCGAAAGGTAGTAACGCCTTACTACCAATCTTTGTTAACCTTAAATCTAATACTATGAAAAAATCACGATGCAAAAGTACGGCAATTTTCAATACACTCCAAGCCTTTTCAAGAAAAAGTGTTGTAAAAGTATGTTTTATAACATACTTTAGCAGTTTATTCCCTAAAATCCAATAGATTTTAACGCTAAGCCGGTTTTTTCGTCCAATCCGAACATCAAATTCATATTTTGTACGGCTTGTCCTGACGCCCCTTTTAATAAATTATCAATCATCGAAACAATCAATAGTTTATTCCCGTGCTTTTCGAGGTAAATAATAGCTTTATTCGTATTGACCACCTGCTTCATATCCGGATTTTTATCGACAACGAAGGTAAAAGCTGCATCCATATAAAAATCGCTGAATAATTTCTTTGCTTCATCTAAACTCAGGGCGCAAGTTGTATAAGTGGTGGCATAAATTCCTCGGGCAAAATTTCCACGCACAGGAATAAAATTGACTGACTTTTTGAAACCGGCCTGCAACTGACGGAGCGATTGCCCGATTTCCTCCAGATGCTGGTGATCAAAAGCTTTGTAAATAGAAATATTATTATTCCGCCAACTGAAATGTGAAGTGTCCGAAGGCTTGACGCCTGCCCCCGTGGAACCTGTAATGGCATTCACATGAACCTCATCGGTAAGTAACCCGGCCGCTGCCAAGGGAAACAAAGCCAGTTGAATTGCTGTAGCAAAACATCCCGGATTGGCTACACGCATTGCTGTGCGAATTTCATCCCGATTCAGCTCAGGCAATCCGTACACAAAATTGTGGTTTGGACTTTTGGCGCGGTAATCGGTCGAAAGATCAATAATTTTCACTGAAGCAGGAACTTCATTTGCATCCAGAAACTTTTTACTATCTCCGTGAGCCGAGCATAGAAATAATGCATCAACCTTATTCAATGGCAATTCCGACGTAAAAGTGAGATTTGTTTCACCAATTAACCCATTATGCACGTCAGCCACCCGATTTCCGGCATTGCTGCTGCTGTTTACAAACAAAATGTCCACATTCGGGTGGTTTATCAAAATGCGCAACAATTCACCGGCGGTATAGCCAGCGCCACCAATTATGCCTACTTTTATTTTTGTCATGAAAAACTTTATTATTATACAGCTGATAGAATCAACTTTCGACTTTTAATTCTATCAAAAACAATTATTTGAGAAGAATTTTCTTCTTCAATATCAAAATCATCCTGTAAACCCAACCAAAATTTCGCTGAATTTCCAAAATAGGAACTAAGTCGCAAAGCAGTATCAGCAGTAATTCTACGATTTCCTTTAACGATTTGAGAAATACGGGTTTGAGGTATTTCCAAATCTTTCGAGAGTTTATATGCCGAAATCTCAAGTGGTATCAAAAACTCCTCATTTAAAACTTCACCAGGATGGATATTCTTTAACTTTTCCATATTATTCTGAAATTTAGTGATAATCAATAATTTCTACTTTTGATGCATGATTATTTTCCCATTTAAAAATTATTGTCCACTTATCATTGATTCGAATACTGTAAAATTCAGACAACTTTCCGGAAATTTTTTCCAATTTGTTAGATGGAGGAATTCTTAAATCAAGTATGGATTGTGAGTTATTCAGCATTCTAAGCTTTCGTCGCCCTATCTGCTGCATTTCAATAGGAATACGCTTAATACGCTCACCTTCCCAGACTTTTTCCGTATCTTTTGAACCAAAAGAAATAATCATGCTTTCGACTTAAGTTAGTAACGCCAAAGATAAGTAATTTGTTTTAATTATACAAAAACATAAAACTTTTCACAGCATAAGCACAAGCAAAATAATAAACACCCACAACATCATAAATATCCATGTCCACCTATAGAAAGATGACTTGTTCGTTTTATGACGTAAAACATACATAAGCAACAGATTCGCAAACGCTCCACCTAAGCCTTCAACTAAATGCAAAACCGATTCTCTTATTCTTTTTCGCTTCGTAATTGCCGCAAATTTATCGTATGCGAATATAATTCCGCCTAGAAGATTAATGACAATAAGATAAAAATAAAAAAAAGAGTCTTCAATCATAGCAAGTATTTATTTGAGTTGTGAATTTTTTTATAAATCTGGTCGAAGGCGTTTTGTCCGTTCTTCAGATTGCTGATGATTCCACTCGTCCACCTTAGCCTGGTGCCCTGATAGCAAGATTTCAGGTACTTTCCAACCTTTATATTCAGCCGGACGCGTATAAACAGGCGGTGCTAACAAATTATCCTGAAACGAATCAGAAAGTGCCGATTGCTCGTCACCAATAGCACCCGGAATAAGCCTCACAATGGCATCGGTTATAATGGCAGCGGGAAGTTCGCCTCCGGTGAGCACATAATCGCCAATACTTATTTCTTGGGTAATGAGATGTTCTCGAATGCGGTGATCAATGCCTTTGTAATGACCACAAAGAATAATCAGGTTGCCTGACATTGAAAGTCGGTTCGCCATTTTTTGATTAAACTTTTCACCATCAGGAGATGTATAAATTACCTCATCATAATCCCGTTCGCTTTTCAATTTAGAAATGATGCGGTCAATCGGTTCAATCTGCAACACCATACCCGCACTAAATCCGAATGCATAATCATCCACACGACGATGTTTATCGGTGCTATAATCACGAAGATTATGCACATTAATCTCTACCAAACCCTTTTCTTTGGCTCGCTTTACAATAGAGTAATTAAGTGGACTTTCCAGTAATTCAGGTACAGCAGAAATGATATCGATGCGCATTGGATTAGTTGATAAATGAATGTGCAAAGGTAAGAAAAAAATGTGCTAATGTGCTAATGTGCCAATATGCTAATGTGCTAATGTTCCAATATGCTAATGCAACAATATGCTTATGAAAGAAAATGATTAAAATATTGCTAAATTGGCATATTCGCACATTAAAGATTTGCGGCCATCCATTTTCGAAGTAAATCGGTCGATTTGCCACAGCGTCGGGCATAATCGGCAAATTGATTTTCATCAATCTTGCCAATCATAAAGTATTTTGATTTTGGATGAGCAAAATACAAACCCGAAACTGATGCATTTGGAAACATGGCTCCATTTTCAGTGAGTTCAATGCCTATTTCCTTAAATTTAAGCAGTGGTTCCAATTCAAAAATAATAGACTGGTCGGGTAATGAAGGATATCCCACCGCCGGACGAATACCACTATATTGAGTTTTGAGCATTTCCTTAATCGACAAATTTTCATCTGCTGCATAAGCCCAGTATTCCCGACGAACTTTGTAATGAATCCATTCGGCTGCAGCTTCGGCCAATCGGTCAGACAGGGTTTTAACCAAAATAGAATGGTACACATCATCGTCTTTCTCAAAGCTTTCGGCAAAAGCTTCCACGCCCTGAATGGTGGTAGCAAATGCACCGACATAATCGTTTTTAGGGGCTACAAAATCAGCCAGCGAATAACAAAATCCATCGGTAGCTGCATGTTGCTGACGAAGCATAGGCAAGGTTATGGTTTTGCCTTCATTTTCAATACAAATGTCATCGTCGATCGCATAAGCCGGAAAAATCCCAAAACTCGCATGAACTGAAACAATTTTCTCGTCGAGCATTTGCCATAGCATTTCCCGGGCATCTTTAAAAAGCTTTAGTGCTTCCTCGGCTTTGGGTCGATCGCTTATAGGAAATTGGTAAAGCCAGCTTTTTTTGCAGGATTCACAGTCGTGAACGGATTCAATTCCATCGTATTTGCCCGACATACGCCAGGCCATAAAGAAAAATACCCAGTCAATAAACGGGACAATCTCTTGTAAATCAATGTTTTTTAATTGGATAAGTCCGGGTTTGTTCGGTTTTACTGGAATATGACTCATTCTGTCGTTTCGTTTTTTGATTCGTGTACTTAAGTATTCAATAAACCTAAACACAAAAATACTGTAAAAAGTTGTAATACGCCTTGCTATTTATGTTTTCAGATTAAAATACTATCAATCCCGCTCAGAATAAAGTGTAATCGGGATTTCAACGAACTAATTGAATTATCCGTTTATTCAAAAATTAAAAATATCGTGATGGATGCCGTAAAAGCCCTGCCCACTACTGCCCTACCCACAAACTCTTTTTCTCTTCTTCGGTTCAAGTTGTAGCTAGCATTTTATATAAAGCTATTATAAAGCATAGATATAACTCATATAAAGCTATATTAAAGCTCTATTTAAAAGAAGTGTTATATCATAGTTATAAAATAATTATTACTATCTTTGTAATCAGTTTTTAGTAAGAATATGCACATTAAATGAACTGAACCGGGACTAAGAGTGGAATGGAAATTAATCCTGCGGATGTTATTCGCTTCGCTGATATTCAATCGTAAATTGTATATCTAAAATCGTAAATCAAAAATGGCACGGGTAAAAGGAATTCTACAGGTAACAGGTGGTCTGAAAGGGGTATCGATGTATACCATGCGCGGAAACGAAGAGGTAATTATGCGCACCAAGGGCGGACCAAGTAAACAAACCATCAAAACACGCGAAAGCTGCAAAGGACTGCGCGACAGCGGAACGGAATGGGGCGGATGCACTAAGGCTGCCAGTGCGCTGCGACGAGGATTGGAACCACTTATGCGACTGGCTGATTACAATGTGATGGGTGGACTGAATGCTGTATGCAAGAAAATACAATGCCTGGACACCGAACACGAAAAAGGAAAACGGAATGTGTATGTAAGCACCAACCGTACTTATTTGTCGGACTTCAATTTCAATAAGACCAACTTGTTTGACCGGGTAGTGCGACTTAAACCCGAATGGCAGATTGACCGCAGCACGGCGAAAGCTACCGTAACCCTGCCGGAGTTCAACCCTGCCGAACAGCTATTTGCACCCAATAAATTGCCTTTTCTGCGCTTTGTCATTGTGCTGGGAGTAGCCACCGACGTGACCTACGACGAATCCTCCAAAAGCTATAAGCCGGTAAATGACCTGTTGCTGGGTTATTACAAGGAAGCACATACCGACTGGACACCCGTGAAACGTGCCTTGCCCGAACAAACCCTGAAAGTACAAATGGAAAAAATAGCTCCTCATCTGACCGATAGCGATACACTGTTACTGGGTATAGGCGTTGAATTTGGAACGGTAGGTGCTGATGGTGAAGGCGAAGCGGTGAAATGGGCGGGAAGTGCGAAGATAGTGGGTAGTTTATAGTTGACCCCCAACCCCTAAAGGGGAGTAAATACAGTGCACCGGAATATAAAGTAAAATTATTGAAAAGAGTAACATGAAATTCTATGAAATGTAGTTTTTTGAAATATATTTATAATATGCTGAATATATGAGTAATATGATTTAGTTACAATTTTTTATGCTTCAAGAGATTTCTTCAGATCACAATTAAGTCGGCAAAATGTCGGCAATAATATTTCTAATGCCAATTATTATTTGTTTCTTTTGTTGTATACATCTTTATTATGTGTGCATATTGGAAGAAATATTGGAAAAATTATTTGTTGTAAAATAGAGTTTATATAAGTTTGATTGTTTGTAAGAATAGTCCGCGGAATAACGCTGATATGGCTGATCTAAAAACGGATTTTTATTCCGACAAGTCGGAATGATAAAGACATAGTTTTTTTTATCAGCCCCGGTCCCGATAGCTATTCGGGACGGAGATAAAATCCTTTTTATTGATCCGTATTTACATTTTATGCCGCCAAGACGGCATCTTCGATCTGTACAAATCCGCTAAATCCGTGTATATCAGCGTTCCATTTCTTTTTTTAAAAATAGATAGTTCAATATATCAGATACTTATAACTTGTATAATACCAACTAATAGCCAAGAAAAAAATTCCTATCACATTAGGAGGCAGTTGCAATGATACACGGAATAAAATAGGCATAACTGGTTGGATAATAAAATATCTCAGGCATTGAAATCAAGTCCAACAGAAAGCCACTGAGAAGCAGTTTCAATGCAGCTGAACTCTTTAACAATTAATCATTAAAATGGCAGTTTGAGGAATCAGGCTGCTTTTTTTGTGTCCGATTGGAAATAGAGCCTACGGTCAATGGCGGTCAACGCGGACAACAAAAGAAAATTCAGGGGACCGAAAAAAGTTTGGCACGGTCAATAACGGTCAACGCGGACATTTTTACTCATTGGCAAACTTGTTGTAAAATCTCTTGGCGTAGGGCGCTACAGGTATAATGAAAACTCATTTACTATAGATCAAGGGTAAAAGAGCAGCCATTATAGAACGATTCGAAAGAACAATGATTGATCAGCATTATTCAGGCAGAATCAGATTGCACAAAAATTATTTTCTAACCCATACAAAAAATTTAAAAAAATGGGAAAATTAGTAATTGGTATTTTGGGAGGATTCTCGGGTACCGTAGGAACCGTGGTGGGTAGCACCAACAAAAAAGGTGATGATATTATCAGAGCCAAAACAAAAAGACCACGTACTTCAAATACTGAAGGACAAGCAAATCAACGTACCAAGTTTGGATTAGTAACAGCATTTATGCAGGCTATTAATTTCATTCTTAAATTCAGTTTTAAACAAGTGGCAGGCGATACCATGTCGTCGTACAATTATGCCTGTCAGTATGCATTGAAAAATGCAATAACCGGTCAGGCACCTGATTTTGAACTGGACTACAGTAAAGTGCTGATAAGTGAAGGGCAGTTAAGCCGCGAAACTACAGCAGGTGCTGAACTGGTGGATGGAAAAGTGAATTTCCACTGGGAAGATAATTCCAGTTCCGGTAATTGCGCAAGCACTGATAAAGCCGTCTTGTTGGTCTATAATGTGGATCAAAGTGAGTTGAGCTATTCAATGGGTGCTATTACCCGGGGAATGAAAGCAGGTAGTCTGCCTCTTCCTTATAACGAAACCGGTGATAGCTTGTTGTTTTATCTGTTTTTTCAGTCAGCTTCAGATGAAACATTGGTATCGAGCAGTCATTTTTTGGGAAATATGGTAATAGCATAATAATCCCCAATTTCAGAAATGATGGAATTCCCCGGCATTTATTTGTCGGGGGATTCTTATGATAATAGCCCATAGTAATAGCTAATTTTAATAATAATTTTCAACAACCATTAAACATTTCCGATTTAGAATAGTCTAAAAATAATACCAACAAAATAAAGCCGATATTTTGCGTTGTTATTTGTATTTTTGTAAAATATAAAAATAGATTATCCCTTAAATACTACTCATGCAGTTTGTCAACTATCGTTCTTTTTCCGCTACCCATACCGGGTTTTCAAAAACTGTAATACAATTACTTGAAAAAGTCCCCGAAAAAGAACAGGTACTGACAATCAATATCTTTGGACTCGTTACAGGGAACGATTATTTGTCCAATTTACAAATAATCAGACAAACTGCTCTACATGTTTTCGGACGAATCCCACTATTGAATTATGTGGCTCAATCGCCTGAAAACGAAAATACCCTGATCGCTGAAGTGGGTTATCTTCCTGATTCAATTAGCAATACAGCAGTCAAATATCACGATTTACCCCAAGGTCGTTATCTTAGCGTTGATTCAACCGAATTTAATGCTTTGCTGATTGAGGGTCTTATGTCCGATAACATTCAACAGTCGATTGCTGAGCAGAGTTCAGAGGTTTTCGATAAAGTTCAGCAAATTCTCCAGGCAAGTTCTATGACTGCTGAAAATATTGTTCGGCAATGGAATTATATCGGACATATCACAGGAGTTGAAAATAATAATCAGAATTACCAGGAATTTAATAATAAGCGAGCAAATTTTTATTCAAATTCAGCCTGGGGAAATGGGTATCCGGCTGCAACAGGAATTTCGATGGATATTCATGCTGTGAATGTGAGTCTGATTGCCCTAAAGTATCATGACAGCACCCGAATTTTCCCGGTTAATAATTCTCAGCAATTCGCTGCGCACTGCTATTCCAAAACGGTATTGGGTAATTCTAAGAAAAAAGAAACACCCAAGTTTGAGCGCGCAAAACTTATTGTTAGCGGAAAATCGGCTTGTTGCTTTATTTCCGGAACGGCAGCCATATTGGGTGAGAAAAGTTTAGCTAATGATAACGTGTTTAAACAAACCAGTCAGACTATTGCACTTATCCGACATTTGATTTCGCCAGAAAACCTGAAAGTAAACGGAATTGATTTTTCCGGTGATTTAAAAATTGTACATTTGAGGGTGTATGTAAAAGAAACTGCTGATTTTGAGGTAGTACGCAGCGTGTTGGAACTTGAATTGCCGGGAATCAATGCGTTTTATGTGTGTGCCGGAGTTTGCAGGGACGAATTATTGGTTGAAATAGAGGGAATTGCTATTACTGAATCTTAAATTATAATCAGAATGAGAATTTATTTGATTGCTTTTGTTTTGATATTATTAACCACCATTACTGAAGCACAAAGCATTGATTCATTTTTTGTTCCAAAGGGCGAAAAACCAGCCTTATGCAGCGATGAAGTTTTTCTTCGTCGGACATACCTGAGTGTATGCGGTAAGTTGCCAAAGAAAGACAAGGCTGCAGAGTTTTTGAATTCAACCGATAGCGACAAAAGGCGGAAACTGATAGATAAATTACTTGAATCGGACGAATATCTGACTTATTTTGGAAATCTCTGGGGCGATATGCTTCGGATAAAATCAGAATTTCCAAGTAATTTGTGGCCAAACGGTGTTCAGGCTTACAACCGTTGGGTGCATGAAAAACTGACTTCAAATACGCCCTATAATCTTGTCGTTAGTGAGTTGCTACTTTCGAAAGGAAGTAATTTCAGGGTGCCTGCAGTCAATTTTTTCCGCGCCTTTCCCCGCAAAACTCCCGACAATATTTATCGTAATATTCAGTTGCTTTTTTTGGGTAACCGAAAACCTAGCGATGAAGGCAAGCAGTTTTTCTCTCAAATCCGATACAAAAGTACCAAGGAATGGAAAGAAGAAATTGTGTATGTGGATTATCAGATGAAACCGCCTAGCAATACAGTATTAATTGATGCTAAATCGCTTGTTTTGATAGAAAATGAAGATTGGCGAATTCCGTACGTAAACTGGCTAACCGCTTCATCCAACAAGCGCTTTGCGGCCGTGATGGCCAATCGCCTGTGGTACTGGGTATTGGGGCAGGGACTCGTGAATGAGCCGGATGATTGGGGCGCACAAAACTCGCCCTCAAAACCTGAATTGCTTGATTATCTGACTGATAAATTCATTACTTCGGATTACGATATGAAAGCTTTTGTGCGTGAAATTCTGATGTCTTATCCTTTTCAGTGTGCCAATTCGGGCATGGGAACTTTTAAACCTGAGCGTATGAATGCCGAAGTGATTGTGGATGCCATTGCTGATATTACAGGAATTTCCGATCAATACAGCAGCCGTGTACCTGAACCGTTTTCGTTTTTCCCCATTGGCACTCATTCGCTCGAACTGGGTGATGCCACGGTTTCGAGCAGCGCGCTGGAACTTTTTGGTCGGGCTTCGAGGGATGTGTCACTGGAAAGGCAGCATATTAAAGATTTGAATTCCAGACAATTGATGTTCCTAATGAACTCTTCGGAACTTGAGGGTAAAATCAGAAAAAGTCCGGTATTGAACGATTTATGTAAAACCCAGTTAACGGTGGAAGATATCAGTAAAGCGCTTACACTTACTATTTTGTCGCGCTATCCCACAACTGCGGAACTTCAGCTTTATAATTCATACGCTTATAAAAACAAGCTGACAACTAAACAGTTGTGCTACGATTTGGCCTGGCTGGAAATCAACAGCACTGAATTTTTATATAACCACTAAACCGGATTTATCATGTACAAAATAAAAATTCTGACTATCGCTCTTTTCCTGCTGCTAATATGTCCGTTGTCAGCACAACAGGCAAAATCGGTTATTCTGATTTACCTGGATGGAGGTCCTTCACAAACAGATACGTTCGATCCCAAGCCGGATGCTTCGCGCGACATTTACGGGAATTATAAAAACGTTCAACAAACGAATGTGCCTGAAATTGTGCTTGCTGAAAAGTTCAGCTTACTTGCAAAAGTCGCGGACAAATTTAGCCTGATACGAAGTATGACGCATGGATTCAACGGGCATGAAACCGGACATTACGGCATGATTACCGGTGACTTGAGTGGTGGTTCTGTGGTTTATCCGTCGTTTGGAGCTGCCATTTCGTATAAACTGAGAGATTCATACAAAGGAATTCTTCCTCCATACATTTCGGTAGTAGGAGCTAATACACGTTTCAACGAGGGTGGTTTTCTGGGAAATTCATTTAAATCTTTCGATACCAAAGGTGCACCCGAAAAAGATATTTTTGAAGTGGAAGGTCTGGTAAATAATTTTGTAGCAGCTGATAAGTTCAACGAAAGAATGAATTTACTTGCAGGTTTCGAAACGCAGAATAAAGACAGAATGCGTGAAGTGGATGAAGCGAACGTTCAATCGCTCAGAACACAAAATGTAGAATTGATAAGCGGAAAACTGAAAGAAGTTTTCAATCTGAAGAACGAAACGAAAGAAATGCGCGAAAAATATGGTGTCAACAGATTGGGGCAATCCTGTCTGGTGGCTCGCAGATTGGTTGAGGCCGGTGTGCCGGTAATTAATGTTCGTACCACCGGTTGGGATACGCACAAGCTGCATTTTCAGAAAATGAATCAAATGCTTCCTGAACTGGACAGGGCGTTGTGGGCTTTACTGACCGATTTGGATGAAAAAGGCCTGTTGCAGAATACCATTGTGATGTGTGGTGGAGAATTTGGCCGCACTCCGCGTGTATTGTGGGAAGCACCCTGGAACGGTGGTCGAAGCCATTTTGGAACTGCATTTTCGTATCTGGTTGCGGGTGGCGGTATTATTCCGGCTAAGGTTGTGGGCAAAACGGATGCCACCGGAGAAAATATTCTCGAGCGAAAAGTCTATCCCTGCGACCTTATTGGTACGGTTTATACGCTGATGGGTATTGACCCTTATGGCACCTTGCCACACACGATTGAAGGAAATCTGCCTATGTTGCCATCACTGGGTAAAACTGGTCAGAGTAATGGTTTGCTGCTTGAATTGATAAAAAAATAAGTATGATACGAAATACAGTGAAAATCAGTAGCTTGTTGTTAGTTATATTCATATCAACAACAGGCATTCAGGCTCAAAAAATGTCAGTTGGGTATATTTATCCGGCCGGAGCAGAACGTGGTACGACGGCTGAAATCGTTGTGGGAGGGTTGAATGTCAATAAAGCTACAGCTATAATTGTGAGTGGAAAAGGAGTGAAGGCTGAGATAATCAAACCAACAGAGGAAGAGCAGACTTCGTTGAAAAAGAAAAAATTCCGTAAACTTGACGACCAAAGTAGTCCACAACTTGCCGACCAGCTCAACATCCGCATAACAATTGACAAGAATGCTGAACCGGGCTTACGTGATTTACGTTTGCAATCGCCTGTTGGAATATCAAACAAACTGAATTTTGAAGTAGGGCAATATCCGAATGTATTAGAAAATAAGGGTTCAACGCCTAAAAATCCAAATCCGGTTGAAAAACTGCCTGCTGTGTTGTGTGGTCAGATATTGCCCGGAGAAACCGATTATTTCAGTTTCAAAGCTGAAAAAGGAATAATGCTGGTGGCTTCGGTTAAAGCCCGTGCCCTCGTTCCGTTTATTGCCGATGCAGTACCGGGTTGGTTTCAGTCGGTCATCAGCCTGAAAAACAGTAAAGGAAAGGAAGTGGCTTACTGCGACGATTTTCGCTATAATGTTGACCCAACCATTATGCTGAGAGTGCCAGAAAATGATACCTATACTTTGTCAATTCATGATGCGATCTATCGTGGTCGAGAAGATTTTACTTACCGCATCGAACTGGGTGAAATTCCTTTTGTTCAATCGGTTTTTCCTGCAGCAGCTAAAGTGGGCAAAAAAACAGAACTTACATTTACAGGAGTTAATCTTAAATCCAATAAACTGAGCTTTAAACCCGAGAATGAGGGATATAATTCGGTATCAACTCTTGGTAATAATGGAGAAATTTCGAATTCTGTTCCATTTTGGGCTGTAAGTAAAACAGCTAATTTGTTACTTAATGACAAAAAGAACTTGCAGATTACCGATAAACAGCTGATTTTCGATACGCTTGATTTGAAAAACCGTTCGAAGCAATATCTTTATCTGGCTGATGCGAACGAAACAGTGACTTTTGAAGTAATGGCGCGCAGGATTGGGTCGCTGCTTGATGGACGGTTGCGCTTGTTTGACGAGTTTGGTAAACTGCTTGCCGAAGCCGACGATTTGGAGGATGACATGCAGGGTTTGATGACTTTTCATGCCGATCCGCAACTGACATATACTTTTAAAGTACCCGGTAGATATTACCTGCAGGTGGAAGATGTGTTGGACAATCGCGGCAGCGATTATTTCTTTGTGCTTGAAAAGAAGAAAGCCACTTTGCCATTTGAAGTGTTTGTTTCACCGGCAACTCTTTCAGTGCCTCGTGGTGGAACATCCATCTTCACGGTGACTATTAATTCCAAAGAAAAATTGAATAATCCCATTGAATTGAATCTTAGCGGTTTGCCCTTTGCTACAAAACTTAGCAATTTGAAAATCTTTTCCGGAGCAAAAAAGAAAGAAGTTTCGGTCACAATACCCGAAGGTAGTCGTGAAGGAAATTACGAATTGAAACTTACAGCTTCGTTATTCGACCCTAAAAATCAATCCGATGGCAAATCGCTGAATGCGGTTGCAGCCGACGAAATGATGCAGGCTTTTTATTATCACCATAATATCCCGGCAGCCGGTTTTTCACTTGAAGTTACACCCAAAGCAGCTTTCAGAATTGAATTTCCAGGGCATCTGTATAACGGTAGCGAGTACCAGATATCTTTAGCCGAAGGTGATACTACCATTTCAATCCCTGCCAGAATTAAGCGAAATCCGGATTTCAAAGAAACGATTGAATTATCAGTTTATCCCAAAAATAGAAACACAGTGATGGATGCGGTAAAAGTTCTGCCCGGCGAAACAGAGAAAACGCTGACAATTTCAGTGCGGTCGCGCGATATGCTGAAACAACGGAAATTGCGATATGGAATTGCTATTGTTGGGACTGTAAGTGCTGAGATTGATAAGCGCGGAAAACGAACCATTGAAAATGCAGCATATCGTGAAATGAGTCCGTTGCTTATAATTACAGGAAATTGAACAATAAATTTATAGTTATTGGTTTAAAGCTAAGTTTATAATGTGCTCTGTCTGATTCCTCTCTGATTAACCATTAAACCATATATAATTCCTATATAAATCATAAACAATTGATATATAATCCATATCTATATAGCTATGAATTATATATGAATTTACGTTGGGTTAAATCTAAATAGACTGTTTTTTTATCAGCTTAAAACCAATAACCTAATATGATTATCCGGTTGGATAACCAGACTGTTAAAACTAAGTCAGTACTCCTGTTTTGTAAAGATAGGAGTATTTTTGTGTTTTGTAGAAAGCAAAGAACCATCCATAAGACTATTTTAGTAATATAAGTGTTCAAAAAAGTATAATCATTTGACTGAATTTTGTAATAAGCATTGAAAATTCACATCTATTTTTGTACCGTTGATTATTAAATGGGAAAATCATCGTTAATACGGCATCATTTTTACCCCGTTAGTGATCTGTTAGTATACAATTCATACAATTAAACTCAAATTATTATGAAAAAAACAATTACTCTACTATTTATCGCTCTTTGTAGTCTCAGCGTTTATTCTGCTGATTTAGTATTGAATAATTTTAATGACATTACTTGTGTTACGGGTACTTCGGGTTCTTTTGGAAGTACAATGAACACAGTTAACGGTACCGGAGTTATTACTGTTCCGGCTAATAATACCGGTGAATTTATTTATTTTTCGCTACCTCCCGTTTTTGATATAAATCCTTATCAGTATTTAAAAATCTCTGTAAAGTCAACTGAAACAAATTATCGTTTTGTTCCCTCATTATTAACTCCGGAATGGACCGAATCGTCCGATTGGAATGGCTCGTATAAATATACCAGTGCCAATGCGTGGCAGGATGTTTATATTGCCTTGAGTGGTATGACTGCAGGAACTGCAGGAACGTATGATAAGATTGCGCTAAAGATTGCTGCCTACGATGCAAAACCTTCGTTCGATTTGTATATCGACAATGTTACGTTGGTGGCAAAGTATGTACCTGATTACACAAAAGATGTAACAGTAAGTAACTTTGATAATATAATTGCAGCAATGGGAGCCTGGGGCAATAATACTATTTCTCAAACAATTAATATTGATGGTACTGGAAATGTTGGAATTGTTTCGGTGCCAGCAAATAATGATGCTGGCATCACATTTAATACTGTTGATAAAATAAATACAACTACACACGACAAAATCAACTTTAGAATATTAGCGACGCAAGCATTTACGATCAATTACGAGAAACTGGAAGACAAAACAAACAGCGCTATCAATCAAGCGTTGGGATTGTATCCTGCTTACACAACCCCAAACGAGTGGCAGGAACTATCAATGGATATCTCTGCAGTAACCAGTAATACCTACGATAAGATTGTATTGTTAGCAGAAGCATGGCAGAGTAAACCGGCCTTTACATTTTATATCGACGATATTAAATTAATGAAAAAAGGACTTACTGCAGTTGAAATAGCGTCTGATTCTAAAACTTCAATGTATTACTCTTCATTACAAAACACCTTGAACATAAAATGTGATAGAGCCGGATTGTTGGAATTGATAACACTTACGGGAGTTGTAACAAAAAGCGTAAATATTCATGGAGACACAACATTAAAATTATCGGACATTCAAAATGGTGTTTACATTGTTCGACTGAAGAATTCAGGAACCAGGGTTGTTCAAAAAATTATAGTTGGAAACCCATTGTAAATACCGGAAATTAATTTTAAATAGTTTTTAATAATTCAAATGCCATCCTGACCGTTATTCAGGATGGCATTTTTCTGAAAATAAAGAGCATAACTATTCAAAAAAGTATAATCAATTGACTGAATTTTATACTAAGTATTTAAAATTCACATCTATTTTTGTACAGTAGATTATTTATTGAAAAAATCAACCTTGAAACGATCAACTTTTAGCATTCAGACGATCCGTTAGCAATGAATTCAACCAATTAAAATCAAATTATTATGAAAAAAACAATTACTCTTATTTTTATCGCACTTTGTAGTCTCAGCGTTTATTCTGCAGATTTAGTGTTGAATAATTTCAATGATATCAGCTGTTATACGGGCGTTTCAGGTTCTTTTGGAAGTACAATGACCACAGTCAACGGTACCGGAGTAATTACTGTTCCGGCTAATAATACCGGTGAATTTATTTATTTTTCACTTCCTGCCGGTTTTGATGTAAACCCTTATCAATATTTGAAAATCAGTGTGAAGTCAACTGAAACTAACTATCGTTTTGTGCCGGGATTCATTACAGCGGCCTGGACTTCTTCCGAAGACTGGGCAGGTACGTATAAATATACCGGTGCCAATGCGTGGCAGGATATTTATATTCCGCTGAGTGGTATGACTGCAGGCACTGCCGGAACCTATGACAAGATAGCACTGAAAGTGGCGGTTTATGATTCAAAGCCATCTTTTGATATGTACATTGACAATGTAACATTTGTGGCGAAGTATGTACCTGATTATACAAAGGATGTAATTGTTTGTAACTTCGATAATGTGATTGCGACAATGGGTGCGTTTAGTAGCAATACTATTTCAACAACAATTAATCCGAATGGCACAGGGAATGTGGGAGTCGTATCGGTACCTGCAAATAATGCCGGCGGTATAGCAATTAATACTATTGATAAAATTAATACAACTACTGATGACAGAATCAGCTTTAAAGTATATGCTTCACAAGCATTTACCATTAATTATGAGAAACTGGAAGACAAGACAAACAGTGCCATTAATACACCATTGGGATTATATCCTGCTTACACTACTCCAAATCAATGGCAAACGTTGACCATGGATATTTCTGCTGTAACAAGTAATACCTATAGTAATATTGTTTTGTTTGCTGAGGCATGGCAGAGTAAACCCGCTTTTACCTTTTATATCGACGATATTACCTTGTTAAAGAAAGGACTTGTTTCTGTTGTTGATATAGCGTCTGATTCTAAAACTTCAATGTATTACTCTTCATTACAAAACACCTTGAACATAAAATGTGATGGAGATGGATTGCTGGAATTGATAACACTTACAGGGGTTGTAACAAAAAGTGTAAATATCCAAGGAAATACAACTTTAGAATTATCGGGTATAAATAATGGAGTTTATCTTGTTCGCCTTAAAAATTCAGGTAGGCAGGACATACAGAAAATAATTGTCAGCAATAAATTGTAATTCTGAAGAAAAAGAAAAGATTTCAAATTGAAGAGGCTGTCTTAAATCAATATTTGGGATAGCCTCTTTTATATTAAGTGAAAAAATGAAGAAGTTTTTACTATTCCACGCCATATTTATATTGTTTGTAACTGCTTTGATGGGAAAGGGTCAGGTAAATGGATTGTCTGAGCAGATTGAATCAAAAGTAAACGCAATTATACCGGATACTTTGTGTCTGATAGATAAAAATAGCACTGCCGAAACCAAAGCACTTTACTCCCAGCTATGGAAAATCCCCGAAAAAGGATTTATGTTTGGACATCACGATGACTTGATTTATGGCAGGAAATGGTACAATGTGGCCGGTGGCTCTGACACAAAGGATGTATGTGGCGATTATCCGGGAGTTTTCAGTGTGGACTTTGCCGAAGTGATGGATGATCGTTGTAATAATAATACCGACAATCCTATTCGTTTGCGGGTTATTAAAGAAGCCCGAGCTCGTGGTGAGGTGATTACTGCCTGTTGCCATTTGAACAATCCGATCACCAATGGTGATGCCTGGGATGTTTCAAATATTACAGTTGCCAAACAAATTTTGACCAATGGCAGCGCCACAAATATTCGTTTAAAGCTTTGGCTCGATCGGTTGGCGGCTTTTGCGGCTACATTAAAAGACAATCAGGGAAATTTAATCCCTATTATATTTCGCCCTTTTCACGAACACACACAATCCTGGTCATGGTGGAGTACTGCCTGCACAACACAAGAAGAATTTATAAATCTCTGGCGGTTTACCGTATCCTATTTACGCGACACCAAAGGCGTTCATCAGTTTATTTATGCCATATCACCTCAGTTGGACGGTCTTCAAACCATTAATGACATTCTATTTCGCTGGCCGGGTGATGATTATGTGGATTTTATTGGCATGGATTGCTATCATGGACTTTATACAGATGCTTTTAGTACAAATCTTACTAATCTCGCAATACTATCGCAACTAAAGAAAAAACCCTGTGGAGTAACAGAAACAGGAATAGAAGGAATAATAAATGCAGACGGGTCTGATTGTACAGACTATTGGACAAAACAAATACTTGCCCCTCTTAGCGGAAAACGGGTTAGTATGGTGGTTATGTGGCGAAATAAATATGATCCTAGCTTGATAGGAACACATTACTATTCAGTTTTCAGCGGACAAGCCTCAGTTACTGATTTTATGACCATGTATACTAGCCCTTTGAGTTTGTTTAGTAAGGATTTGCCTTCCATGTATGTAATGGCCGATGGGGTAAGTATTGTAGATAATTACGTTCCAACTTATGGAAGCAATATCATCGTTTGTAATTTCGATAATATGATTTCACCCATGAGTGGATTTAGCAGTAATACTATAACGACTGTTAGCAATCCAAGTGGCACAGCTAAAGTTGGATTCGTATCTGTGCCCTCGAGGAATGTAGGAGGTATTACCTTTACGGTTACTGATAAAATTAATACAATAATACACGATAAAATTAATTTTAAAATATACGCTTCAAAAGCATTTAATTTTACTTCCGGGAAACTGGAAGACCAAACCAACAGTACTCTTAATCAATCCCTGGCCTTGAGTCTGGCTTATACAACTCCAGGCCAGTGGCAGGTGCTATCCATGGATGTATCTACAATAGCCAGTAATGCCTACGACAGGATTGTGTTGTTTCCCGAAGCATGGTCGAATAAATCAGCTTTCAGTTTTTATATTGATGACATCACATTGGTAAAAAATTATCTTATTTCCGGAACTGAAGATAAAAAGCTTGCAGATTCTGAAATTCGTTATTCAGCCGCACAACATAGTTTAAATGTAAAATGTATAGGCGAAGCATGGGTCGAGTTGATATCACTTACAGGGAAAATCGTGAGAAACTATCGAATAAATGGGGATGAGACAATTGAATTATCGGGCATTCCAACTGGTGTTTATATCGTTCGTTTGAAGAGTTCATGCACAAGAACTGTTCAAAAAATTATAGTTGGAAACGCATTGTAAATATTAATAAATTATCTTAAATAGCTTTTAATTAAGCAAATACCATTCTGACAATTATTCAGGATGGTATTTTTTTGATAAAACAGAGCATAAATGTTCAAGAAAGTATAATCATTTGACTGAATTGTGTAATTCCGGCAATTGTTATACCTATATTTTTGTAATTAATTTTAGAAGTATAGTAACCATTCGGTTATTGGGTCATTTGTGTTTAATTTTAAATTCCAAAAAAAATGAAAAAGTCAATCATTTTATTATTTGTTATTCTTTGTAGCGTAAGTCTTTATTCGGCAGATTTAGTGTTGAATAATTTCAACGACATTACTTGTTATAAAGCACAGTCAGGTGCATGGGGAAGTACTTGGAGTACTACTGATGGGACAGGGAAAATAACTGTTCCTGCCAATAATGTCAACGAATATATCTATTTTTCGTTGCCTGCATTATTTAATGTTAGTTCGTACAAGTATTTGAAAATTAGTGTTAAATCAACTGAAACGAATTATCGTTTTGTTCCGATTTTGTTAACTCCGGCATGGACTGGATCAACCGACGTGAGTAGTCAATATAAATATAACGGTGCAGGAGCATGGCAGGATATTTATATACCATTAAGCGGTATGACGGCGGGTAGTGCCGGAACGTATGACAAAATAGCACTGCAAGTTGCTGCCAATGACGCAAAGCCATCTTTTGATATGTACATTGACAATGTAACATTTGTTGAAGCGTATGTGCCAGATTACACAAGGAATGTAACTGTTTGTAATTTCGATAATGTGAATAGCAGTGTGAGTGCTTGGAGCGGACCAAGCATTTCAACTGCGATTAATCCAAGTGGTGCGGGAAATGTAGGATTGGTATCTGTGCCGACAAGTAATGCTGGTGGAATTTCTTTTACAGCAGCAGACAAAATAAATACATCGACACATAATAAAATCCGTTTTAAAGTTTATGCTACACAGGCATTTACATTTACCTATGTAAAATTAGAAGACAAAGCTAAATTATTAACCGGACAACAGATATCACCAAATCCAGCCTATACAACACCAAATCAATGGCAGGAGATAACGATAGATATATCTTCAGCAACAACCAATTCATACGATGTGATTACATTAATGCCTGCTGCGTGGTCAGGTTTACCGGCATTTACCTTTTATATCGATGATTTGACGCTGGTTAAAACCCCAATAGTTTCTTATGGTAAAAAATCCTTGTATTTCGATTTTGGACCTACTGCTACAACAGGAGCCAACGATCCAAACAAGACATGGAATAGTTTATCAACTACTACTGCAAACACTGAATACCCTAATTTGGTCGACAGTACAAATACTGCAACTACCTATAAACTTACAATAACAACTGCCTTTACTGGATCGAATACTGGTGCTGGAAATGGAGGTCTGGTGTCTCCAGAAGTGGCACAGTTAGGCATATTTGCAATTGCATCGGCTACGTCAGATTATTTTTATTGTACTTCTTCAAGTTTCAAAATTACCGGGTTAGATCAGAACAAAGTTTATGTATTTTCCTTTTTTGGAAGTAGAACTGCAACTACAACTAGAACAACGAAATTTTCACTTGTTGGATCTAATGTAACCGCTGTAGAAGGTACACAAACTACAACTGGACTAGCAATAGGTACAGTTGGTGGTGCTGCATATGATGCAAATACAAACAGTATATATACATCTACACCAATAACACCCGATGGAACAGGCGCAATAAAAGTTACTGTAACTAAAACGGCTGGAAGTTATGCACACTTGAACTTAATGAGAATGATGGAGTCTAACGGGATTACACTTGCTGCCACAGCCAGCAAAACCACCAGTGATGCAGATTTTAGTCCGGCAACGGCCAGTTCAGGATTGCCGATTACATACAGTAGCTCCAATATAGCTGTGGCAACAATTGTTTCGGGGCAAGTTCACATTGTTGGAGCAGGAACAACTACCATTACGGCTTACCAAGCCGGCAATGCAAGTTTTGATGCAGCAGCAGAAGTATCCCAAGTATTGACGGTTACACGTCCTGTTGTTAATGTGTCAGGTAGCTTGGCGTCGGCAGATATAACACCTAGTTCTAATGTAACAGTATCAAGTACAGGAACACTTACATTGGATGCATCGAGAAGTATCAACAACATAACGGTAGATAAAGGTGGTAAACTTACCATAAACAACGGAGTAAATTTATCCGCAATGGATGTAACGATTTACAGTGATGAGACTGGAACAGGTACTTTATTGGATTTAAATACAAGCGGAGGATTGAGTGTAGCCGGTACTGCCACCGTTCAACAATATCTCACTGCCGGTCGTAACTGGTATATCAGTAGTCCTGTAAATGCTGCAACAGCGGCAGTATTTAATCCGGCAGGTGGTTCTAATAAACTGTATTGGTATGATGAAACAAAAGGAAGTGTTGTTTTACCGGCAACTCCATGGACTCCCATTTCTTTGAATTCGACCGGTTTAACAGCCACTCAGGGATATGTTGCCAATATGGCTGCTGATGGGGTGGTTAGCTTTAGCGGCACACTAAATACCGGTTCTTTGCCTACCACAACTATTTATCGCAGTGATATTCCGTCAAATGCCGGGTTCAATCTGGTTGGGAATCCATATCCTTCCTATCTGGACTGGGATCAGGTATCGGCAGCATCAACCCACTTGTTGACCACCATCTGGCAGCGTACAAAAACGATAGATAACGCTACTTATCAGTTTGATACTTATAACACTTTAGGCAAAATGTATATCAGTAATAGTGGAAAGACGGTAAACAGTCATATTCCACCTATGCAGGCCTTCTGGGTTCGGGTTGATAACGGATATAGCTCCGGTACCCTGAATTTTACAAATGCTATGCGTTCACACAAAGGTTCGCAAAATACTGGTACGGTTGAAACTCCTAATGTAATTACTGACCCGATTTTCAAGTCTAAATCAACTAATACAGTTTCTCAGTCAGTATTACGACTTCAGGTATCGAAAGGAACAAATACGGATGAAACGGTGATTTACTGTAATCCGGATGCATCGAATAGTTATGATACTTATGATTCACCAAAAATGTTTAACAACTCGGCATCGATAGCCGAAATTTATACGCTCGCATGTAGCGAACAATTGGCTATTAATGGATTGAAAACCATACCTTACGATACTGAAATTCCGCTTGGGTTCAATACACTCTCTTCAGGAACATACAGTATTAAAGCATCACAATTCAGTAACTTCGAGACTGGAACAGGATTGATTTTGAAGGATAATTTGGATATGAATAATCCGGTTATAACCGACCTGAGTGATGGAAGTAGTTATTCTTTTACGTCGGCTATTGCAACGAATAATACAAGCCGTTTCACACTGACATTCCGTGCTCCTTCGATAACCACCGGAATAGATGCTGAAAGCAACAGTAATGTATGGATTTCAACCCCTAACGGACAAATAGTGATTAATGGTACTACGAACGGAGCAGTGCTTGATGTATTCAATGCTATTGGTCAGAAAATCATTTCAAAAAATCTGACAGGAACAACTGTACTTCAGAATAACAACTTACTTTCAGGTGTTTATCTGCTAAAAATAACAAATGAAGGTAAGAGAATAATGAAAAAAATAATTGTTGATTAATTTTAGGTAATTTGTTGTTTTTGTTTGCAAAATTCAGGTCTCATTACTCCAAAAGAGTAAGAGACCTGAATAGACAAATCGAACAGACCAATTAATTTTTTAAACTCTGAAAACCATGGAAACACCAAATCAGGAGTATTTAGCTCCTCAAATTGAGCGTATTGAACTGGATAATGAAATAGCCTTACAGCTTGAATCATCTCCACCCTATGCACCCGGCGAAGCTAAATTAAATGCACCGGAGTATTTATATAACGATCCATTTAAAACGAATCAGGTATGATATTGATTTATTGGATTATAGATAAAGGTATATTAAATAATGTTTTATCTTTAAATTACTCCAATAATTTAAATTAATATTGCAGGCAATAAACACTAAATTGTAAGCAGTGATATATCAGCTAAAGTGACTTATTTAATTGAAGGAGTAATGTTTTGATTTTTCAAAATAATACAATCATTTATCCGAATTATCAAAAAACGATAAGAAAAATAACAGTATGTTTGTAGCTGATTTTTTGCAGTTATTTGTGAAACAGTTTTTGGTCTAAATCTTTAAAATATTAAAAATGAAAAAAACAATCCTTTTCGTATGTATTATTCTTTGTAACTTAAGTCTTTATTCTGCAGATTTAGTGTTGAGTAATTTTAACGATATCACCTGTTACACAGGTGTTTCCGGTGCTTTTGGAAGCACCATGACAACAGTAAACGGCACCGGAAAAATAACGGTACCTGCCAATAACACCGGTGAGTTTATCTATTTTACACTTCCTGCCAATTTTGATGCAAACCCATATCAGTTTTTAAAAATTAGTGTGAAGTCAACCGAAACAAACTATCGTTTTGTGCCGGGATTCATTACGCCGGAATGGACTGCATCCGAAGATTGGACTGGTACGTACAGATATACCGGTGCAGGAGCATGGCAAGATGTTTATATTTCATTGAGTGGCTTGGTGGCGGGAAGTATTGGAACATATAATAAAGTAGCTTTGAAAATTGCCGCATTTGATTCAAAACCATCTTTTGATTTTTATGTCGATAATGTTACGTTTATCGAGAAATATGTGGCTGATTCTACAAAGGATGTGATTGTAAGTAACTTTGATAATGTAATAGCACCTACAGGTGCGTGGGGAGGTAATTCAGTATCGATAGCCGGCAATCCAAATGGTACCGGAAATGTGGGATTAGTATCAGTAGCTGCAAATAATACGGGCGGTATAACATTTAATACAACTACTAAAATAAATACAGCCATTCACGAAAAGATCAAATTTAAACTGTATGCATCACAGGGATTTAACTTTTCATTGTTGAAATTAGAAAGTAAAGCCAACAATACTGTATATCAGCAGATTGCACAATATCTGTCATATTCAACACCAAACCAATGGCAAGACGTTTCGATTGATCTTACTTCCTATCCATCCTATTTATATGATGTGATAACACTTATGCCAATGGCCTGGGCAAATGCACCCGCTTTCACATTTTATATTGATGATGTGATACTGGCTGCTAAACCGGTTTATAATACTGTTACTCTACCCAATGTTTTCTCAAGCAATATGGTGATTCAGCAAAATATGCAAACGGCACTATGGGGTTGGGCATTGCCAAATGATAATGTTGTAATTACGGCCGGTTGGGGGCAGACTGCTACTGCAAAAGCCGGCGCTGATGGCAAATGGAGTACGACGATTCAAACGCCGAAAGCCATTTCGGGACAAGCAACACCCTATACACTTACTTTTAAAGGTACAACAAACACAGTTCAACTTAGCAATGTATTGATTGGGGATGTGTGGGTTTGTTCGGGACAATCGAACATGGAATACAATATGAATGTTGTGTCGGGAGGTACCAGAGGAGTTAAAAATTATGCTTCAGAAATTGCAGCAGCCAACTATCCGAATATTCGTTTATTCAAAGTTGCTAAAACGGCAAGAATAGCACCTACAGATAATTGTGACGGAACCTGGCTCGAATGTAACCCAAGCAATGTGGCCAGTTTCGCAGCTGTTGCCTATTATTTTGGAAGGGAATTAAATCAAAATTCTCAGGTAAATATCCCAATAGGATTGTTGGAAGCTGCTTATGGTGGTTCAAGGTGTGAGGCCTGGATGAGTCGTGAAACATTGGCTGCCGATACAGAGTTTAATGCGAAAATACTTGCACCTTATGACACTGCTCCATTGGCCACAAATCCGGAATATCGCCCAACAAATTTGTTCAATGGCATGCTTGCACCCATTATTCCTTACGGCATCAAAGGAGCACTCTGGTATCAGGGTGAAGCAAATACCTTGGATGGTGCATTTTACACAAAGCTTTGCGGTGCCATGCTTCAGGACTGGAGAACAAGATGGGGGGTCGGAAATTTTCCGTTTTATTATGTTCAATTGCCTGCCTATACAGATACAAACTGGCCTTCTTTCAGAGATGCTCAAACCAATATGCTAACCATCGCCAATACCGGAATGGCTGTAACAGTTGATATTGTTGATTCAAGTCCGACCGATGTTCATCCCGAAAATAAACTTGAAGTAGGTCAACGATTGGCTAAATGGGCATTGGCCAAAGATTACGGACAAAACATTACGTATTCCGGTCCGGTTTATAAATCAAATACTGTCCAGGGGAATAAAATGATTATTTCGTTTCATCCTGCAAGTATTGGAACCGGACTAATTTCAAAAGATGGTGCAGCCTTAAAAGAATTTCAAATTGCAGGAACTAATGGAGTGTTTTATGCAGCTACAGCGAATATTGTAGGTAATACGGTGGAAGTTTCGTCACCAAATGTTGCAGTTCCGGCTGTAGTAAAATATGCCTATACAGCTGCTTTACAACCAAATTTAACAAATAAAGAGGGTTTACCAGCTGCACCGTTTAAAACGGATACATGGAATAATGCCATTAATATTTTATCAGTAATATCGGCAGTTGATAATGTGAGTTCTCAGAATCAATTAATTTATCCAAATCCGGTGAAAGACCTTCTTTTTGTAGAAAGCACAGATATTATCAAATCTGTTGAAGTTTATGATGTTTCAGGGAAAACTATTCTAAAAAAAACCGATGAAAACAAGTCCCGATTGGAACTCAATATGAGCCAGTTTCAACACGGAATTTACTTTTTAAAAGTGATCGAAAAAAGTGGTCGTGAGGTTAATAGAAAATTTATTATCACTAAATAAAGGTTGCCTAATAAATACTAAAGTAATTTTTACACAGGAAGATAAACATACAACATTTTATTTGCTAATTAAACAATACTACCATGAAAAAACTATTCTTTTTATTCTGCTTTATGGCAGGCTTAACGGGCTTGAATGCTCAAACTTTATCGCAAAGTTTTCTTTTCGACTTTGGACCTACAACAGGTACAAATGGTGATATTACTTCGGGAGCTGATGCCAATGGGAAGTATTGGAATAATATTGCTAACGGTTCGGGTGGCTCAAGTGTAGCCGCTGGTGTTGCTTTTACGGCATTAGTAAATACTGCCAGTACAGCCTCAACGTATGCATTAACAACAACTGTAGCAGGATTCGTCCCTAATGGATTACTTAACGGTGCGCTAAGAACACCTTATGCATCTCAGTTTACTGCCGGTGGTAGTGATACTGACCTGGCTATTGCAACTGCTACAGAAGATTACTGGTATACTGCTACTGCTTCGCCTGCATTTAAAATTTCAGGTTTAAACCCGGCAAAACGCTATAAGTTTAAGATTTTTGGTTCTCGCACGGGTGATGTTTTAAAAACATCCAGATATACCATAGTGGGGGCTGCGACTACTGTTGGAACTCTAAACTCATCTAATACCGCTGCATCTGCCTCGTATGGTACAGTTTATTCGCTTACTACGGGTTATAATGTAAATACCAATAACGGATATCAACTTACGAGTGGTGGTTCATACACTTTGTCCACTGTTTATACCGGGAATAATTGTAATACCTATGTGAGTGATTATCTTACTCCATTAAACGTATCTGGTTCAGGTGAATTTACATTGACCTTGTCAACAGCCATAACAGGACAAAATGCTTATATGAATTGTATGAAAATGGACGAATACAAAGGAAATCAAACCATTACTTTTGGATCTTTACCAACTAAAGCTATTGGCGATGCAGACTATGCTCCAGGGGCAACTGCCAGTTCGGGATTAGTAGTTAGTTATGCCAGTTCCAATACTGCTGTAGCAACCATTATTTCCGGTCAGATTCATATTGTAGGCGCAGGAACAACCACCATCACGGCTTCACAAGCCGGCGATGCTAGTTATGAAGCCGCCACAAGTGTAGATCAAACATTGAATGTGAGTGCTTCACTGACTACTCAAACCATTACATTTGGCGCATTATCCGCTAAAACTACCGGCGATGCACCCTTTGATCTAACAGCCACTGCCAGCTCCGGTTTAACGGTGTCGTATGCCAGTTCCAACACTGCTGTTGCAACTGTTTCGGGTAGTACAGTCAGCATTGTAGGTGGAGGCACTACCGATATTACTGCCTCGCAGTCGGGTAACGGTACTTATGCTGCAGCTACCAATGTAATTCAGGCCTTGACTGTAAATAAACAGAATCAAACCATCACATTTGGGTCACTTAGTTCAAATACGGATGCAGATGCACCCTTTACTGTTTCTCCATCGAGCAGTTCGGGATTGGCAGTAACATTGACAAGTTCCAATACCGCTGTTGCTTTGGTAAGCGGAAGTGCCATTACGATTGTTGGAGCCGGTTCATCTACTATCACCGCTTCACAGCCTGGAAATACTGTTTTTAATGCAGCTAGCAGCGTACCACAAACATTAACGGTTAGTTCCGTTATGTCGCTAAATCAAAATCTTTTCTTCGATTTTGGACCAATGGAAGGTACCAATGGTGACGCAACCACCAACCCGGATGCAAAAGGAAATTACTGGAATAATATATCTAATGCCGCCGGAGGAACCGGCTGGAGTCCTACTTATCCTCCTTTCACCAATTTAATTAACTCCGGTAATGCAAATTCAGGTTTTACACTGGCATTTACTTCCGGTACGTTTAGTTCTAACGGAAAACTGAATGGAGCACTGTTAACCCCTTTTGCTTCGCAATTTGGCAACAACAGCGAATTAGCCATTGCCACTGCCACTGAAGACTATATCTTTACCAGTGCGACAAGTAATGGTCCTGTAATTACATTTTCGGGATTAAATCCCTCCAAAAAATACAAATTCAAAATCTTTGGATCGAGAAATTCTGCCACAGATCGTGCTACCCAATATACCCTTCAGGGGGCAGGTTCTCCATCAGTGGGCGCTTTACAAAGTTCGAGTGCTGTCGGTTTGGGAGGAACAGTTTATATCGGTCAAAAAGTGAATTATACAACAAATAACAATGTTTTATATGCTTTGACCCCAACAGATACACTTACCAAAGCGGTAACTTATTATGGGAATAATAGTACAGTTTATGCTTCCGGATTGGTACAACCTGATGGTACGGGTGCAATATCATTAACTACCATTTGTACAACTCCATTATCTTTAAATGCATATATTAACTGTCTGAAAATAGAAGAATATGCAAATAATATGACTACTGCAGATTTCAGATCAGTTTCATCTGAAACAAAAGTCTATCCAACAAACTTTAGTAATCAAATATCTGTAGAAGGTGCGGTATCGGGTATTGAAATTTATAATGCTTTAGGAATACTTATAATCAAACAAAAAGTTATAGGAAAATCTGTTATTAATACCAGCGAATTAGGGAAAGGTATTTATGTTCTGGTAGTTGATGGCAACAAAAGTTACAAGTTGATAAAATAAATTTGTTGAATGAATCGGCAACCTTTGGTTTGAATAAATTCAAAGGGTGTCGATTCTTTTACAATAATGTTGTGTTAATATTTAATCAACATTTGTTTCAGAAACAGTCTGTATTCATTCGGCGTCATTCCCTTTTTCTTTTTGAAAATACGTATGAAATTGGATAAATTATTAAAGCCCGATGAATAGCATATCTCGGCAACAGTGTTACTGGTTTCAGATAACATTTGGCAGGCACGGGCGATGCGTAAGTTGGTAATGTAATCAATAAAAGTACAATTTGTTTTTTTCTTAAAGAAGTGACTGAAAGCCGAATCCGACATACTTACAAGTGATGATACGTCGGAAAGTTTAATGTTTTCTTCAAGATTCTTTTCGAGATAATCGCACACTTTGGCAATTCGGCGGCTTTTTGATGAACGAATAGTATCTTTTGTATCGAAAATATTGCTTACCAAAACATGTCGGTCGGCAATGGATAAATCGTAAAGTATGGAAAGAAATTCAAGCACGGTGTGAAAACCCTGCATTTTAGTGAGTTGCAAGATCTTAACGCTGATTTGTAATTTTGTTTCATATGAAAAAGTTAATCCACGTTGTGAATCTATCAGAAGCTGTTTAATCGACGAAAACATACGTTTCTGAAGCATAGGGAAATTGAGAATCTGATCAGAAAACTGAATTGTAATAACATGGTTACCCTTAATAATTTCACCACGCCATGCATGCGAAAGATTTGGGCCAATCATGACCAAATCCAACTCATTAAATGGCTCGATAGAGTCTCCGGTAATTCGTTTTCCCTTGTCGTTTAATACAAGGTTAATCTCATAATCGGAATGATAATGCACAGGGTAATCAAAATCTGCATTAGGATGATTCAATACAATGAATAAGTCTTCGGCCGAAATAGGGGTGATTTCTTTTTGTATATCATTCATATTATTTCATTTACAATTTAAAAATTTACAATTTCATATAGCTGTAATTAAGCATATTAAAATAATTGAAGCGTAATTATTTAATAGAATTTATCTAATTTATTTGAATTATTACTGAATGTGTTCATTTGGTTCTGCAAAAGTATAAATTTTCAATATACAACAATACAGAATTCAAAATAATACAACTAATTAGCAAAAAAACACACATAAAATAACAGCAATACTTATAATTTTGTAGCGGAATAAAAATGTACTTAAATTTAAAATAAAATGGATACTTTCTCAATCGGAGTTATTGACCTTATTATTGTAGTTGTATATCTGTCATTTATTATATGGTGGGGTCTGAAAAAAGGTAACAGTTCAGATTCGAAATCTTATTTCCTCGCCGGAAGATCTATGCCCTGGTGGATCGTTGGATTATCGCTATTTGCGGCCAGTATTTCAAGCACAACACTTATCGGTCAATCGGGTGATGCTTACGATACCGGTTTAGCAGTATTCAATTACAATCTAACCGGAACTGTGGTAATGGTTTTCTTCGCATTATTCCTTCTACCTCTTTATATAAAATCAAATATTTTTACTATCCCTGAATTTCTTGAAAGACGTTTCGATCAGCGTTCACGTTACTATTTCTCAGGGATATGTATTATTGGAAATATTTTCTTAGATGCTGCCGGAGCTCTTTATGCAGCAGCCTTAATTATCAAACTGTTATTCCCGGGTGCAGATTTACAGCTCATTATTATCATCTTTGCACTTATTGCTGCCTCCTATTCTATTCCTGGTGGACTTTCGTCAGTTATTAATACAGAGCTTATACAAGCAGTAGTTTTGATTATTGGTTCTATGTTACTTACTTACATGTGTTTCCATTTAGGTAGTGATTATTTCTACAATTTAGTTGCATCTGATGATATACTCATAAAACTTATTCGTCCTCTTACCGATACCGCTACACCCTGGTTGGGATTAATTGTAGGGATGCCTGTGTTGGGTTTATATTTTTGGGCGAATAATCAAACCTTGGTTCAACGTGTTCTAAGTGCAAAATCGTTGGACGAAGGACGAAAAGGAGTTCTTTTTACAGGTTTTCTCACACTAAGCACATTATTTATCATAGCCATTCCAGGGCTTATCTCCCGTAATTTATTTCCCGGATTAGAAAAACCTGATATGGTTTATCCGACTATGGTATTGAAACTTATGCCAATTGGGTTGTTAGGTGTTTTGCTTGCAGCACTTCTTTCGGCACTTACCGCCACGCTCAGTGCTATACTGAACTCAACAGCTACTTTGTTTACTATGGATTTTTACTCTAAATTCAACAAAAATGCTGATTCTCAGAAATTAGTTCGGGTTGGTAAAATAGCATCGGTAGTTGTAATTGTGTTGGCAGCTTTCTGGGCACCACAAATTGGAAAGTTTGGTTCGTTGCTTAAATATTATCAGGAAATGCTATCCTATATCGCGCCACCTATTGTTGCCGCATTTATCATTGGCATATTCAATAAACGGGTAAATGGTACAGGTGCTTTTGTAGGGTTAATGTCCGGTTTGGCAATTGCAATTGGGATGGTTTTCTTTAAAACAAGCATTTTCGGGCATCTTCATTTTTTGCTTATTGTGCCTTATTTGTTTGTTTTCAGCTTGTTGGTTATTTACATTACAAGTCTGTTTTTTGCAAAGCCAACTGAAGAAAAACTAGCAGAAACTACTTTTTCCATTCAGGATTTTAAAAATGAGACTCAGCAGTTGAAATCAGTAGCATGGCATAGCAACTATCGCGTTTGGGCAGCCATCTTATTAGGATGCTGTGCTGTAATCTGGGTATATTTCAGCTAAAAACAATTCTTTAAGATTATATAATTACAATAATATTTGACGCATGAAACGAGCATTAAAACTGACGTTTAAGCCAAAGGACCTTGTTCCTTGCGAGTTCCATACGACAACTATATAAAAATAAAAATGAACGTATGAAATTTGAGAAATTTAATCAGAACCCAATTCTTTCTCCATTAGAATCAAATGAATGGGAGAGTTTGGTAACCTGTAATCCGGGGGTGATTTATGATAACGGGACATTTTATATGCTTTACCGAGCAGCAGGAAACGATAGCGAGCATGTGATTCGTTTTGGGTTGGCTACAAGCAAAGATGGTTATCATTTTAAGCGCATGTCTGACAAACCAGTATTTGGACCAAGTGAGAACGGACCTGATTCCGGCGGTGTGGAGGATGCACGCATTGTGAAGTTTGACAATGAATTTTATATAACCTATGCTTATCGGGCTTATCCTCCGGGACAATACTGGAATTTTGGTCACGATGAAATCATGTTGCCTGAATGTGGTGAAGATGCACCTGCAGCAGTAAAGCAAAATATTGGAAATACAGGTCTAGCTGTAACTACCGATTTCAAAAAATTTCGTCGTCTTGGGCGTTTAACTTCACCGGTATTGGATGACAGGGATGTAATTTTATTCCCTGAAAAAATTAATGGTCAATATGCTTTATTGCATCGCCCAAAACAGTATATTGGCAAAAAATATGGTGTGAAATATCCGTCAATATGGATAAAATTCTCGGATGATATTTTAAACTGGGAAGACAAAGAGAGTCATTTGTTACTGACAGGAATTGAAGGAACCTGGGAAGAAAAAATCGGAGGAAGTACACCTCCATTGAAAACCGATAAAGGATGGTTAGTACTTTATCACGGTGTTGAAAATGGTGGACTTGGTTATTATCGGGTTGGTGCTGTACTTTTGGATCTGGAAAATCCTTTAAAGATAATAGCACGTACATCCGATTGTCTGCTTGAACCGGAGTTTGATTTTGAAACAAAAGGATATTATAACGGTTGTGTATTCCCCACCGGCAATGTGATTTTAGACGGTGTTCTTTATGTATATTATGGTGCTGCTGATAAATATGTTGGAGTTGCTACCTGCAATATCCACGAATTATTAAAATTTATGACACAAACACCTATCGTTGAAAAACAAGAAAAGAAACTTCAGAAAACAATTTAAAAAAATATGAAACAATAATCTTTCAAGAAAGTATCATTCATTAGCGAATAAAGACACTAATGCAGAATAAAGAATTGATACTTTTGTATTGAATTTATTGAATAAATATCTAATTCTAATTACATGAAACGAAATCAAAAAAACAAAACCTATAGCATTTTTACTTTAAAAATGACGATATGTTTTTTAGTTATCAGTTTACTTAGCATGTCAACAACTGTTTTTCCCCAGTCAGCCCTAATAAAGTTAAGCGGTATAGTAAAGGACGCCAGAGGCGAAGCAATAATAGGTGTGTCGGTAAAAGTAAAAGGGACTTCAATTGGGACAATAACCGATGTAAATGGAAAATTTTCTATAAACGAACTAGCTAAAAACTCAGCAATTGATTTTTCGTATGTAGGTATGGAATCTCAATCTGTAATGATTTCAGGTAAAGGAGAAATGAATATCGTTTTACAGGAGTCTGCCGTATCGATGAACGAAGTTGTGGTAGTAGGCTATGGGAGTGTCAAAAAAAGCGATGTTACCGGTTCAGTAACTTCGGTTAAAGCTGAAACATTGAAAAGCATTCCGGCAAATTCCATCGAAGGTCTACTTCAGGGACGTGCAGCCGGATTACAGGTAATCAATTCATCACAAGATCCCGGAGCAGGTTCAACCGTTCGTATTCGTGGAAGTAGTTCGTTGAATGGTTCAAATGCACCCTTAATAGTGGTTGATGGTTTCCCTTTGGGAGATGCAGGTGATTTAAAACAAATAAATCCCGCAGATATTGTAAGTATGGAGGTTCTGAAAGATGCTTCTGCTTCAGCTATATATGGTTCACGCGGTGCTAATGGTGTTATTATGGTAACAACCAAAAAAGCAAAAATAGGTAAAACAACTGTAAAGATAAGTCAGCAGGTTACTGCTTCTGAATTTAATTCTCAACTTGATTTGTGGCGTGACCCGGTATTAATGGCATCATTGAATAACGAATCTCGTATAAATGGTGGTTTCCCTGCCATGTATATTGGTGAAGTTTCATCGACAGGGGTTTATTACCCTTCCATTCAGGAACTTTCCACTACCTGGAAAACTAATACCCGTTGGGATGATATTGTATTCAGAAAATCACCAATTTCTAATAATACGACAATTACCGTATCGAGTGGAACTGAAAAAACATTATTTAATCTGAGTGCTAATTATTATACCGATCAGGGGGTTTATATCAATGATGATTACTCAAAAGGTGGATATAACCTGAGTGTCGACCATAACATTTACAAAAATGTAAAAATCAGATTTTCCAATATTTTGTCGAAAGGATTTCGTAATTCAAATGGAGGTTTGGCATATTATCGTAATCCAATTTTACCGGTTTACGACGAAAAAGGAAATTATTATCTGACAAGTAGTCAGGATTTCAGTCACCCGTTAGCTATCACCAACCTTCAGAAAAATATCAGCAATATGCTCGATGTAATAACTTCGGCAGCCTTGGAATGGCAGATTGTACCGGCTCTAAAACTTACCAGTCAGATTAATTATAAATATGGTAAGTCTATTGGTGACCAGTACTATCCCAAAGTATATACAGAGGCCGGAACTTTTAATAATGGTTATGCCAAAATAAGTAATTGGGAAGGCGAAAACCTTGTTTCAGAGAATTTCTTAAATTTTCAGAAAGCTTTTGGAAAACATGATCTTGGTGCAATGGCTGGTTTTTCATATGAAGATTATACTTCACGGAGTTCATCACTTGCAGCTATGGACTTTGTAAACGAAGCACTACAAAATGAAAATATGAGTACCGGTAATCCTCAAAAAAATATTATTAATAATGGATTCTCCGAAACCAAACTTATGTCAGGGATGTTTCGCTTAAATTATACATTCGACAACAAATATCTTGCTACATTTACTTCTCGTGCCGATGGTTCGTCAAAGTTTGGGGCAAACAATAAATGGGCTATGTTTCCTTCAGGTGCTGTAAGCTGGAAAGCACACGAAGAAAATTTTGTCAAGAATCTGAATGTATTTGATGAATTGAAACCCCGTTTTAGTTATGGTGTTTCAGGAAATCAGGGTATCAGTCCTTATCAGACACTCAGCCGATATGGTACCGGTAAATATTACGATGATGGTGTGTGGGTAACAACCATTGGTCCGGGTTATGTAGCTGGAATGCAATATATTTACAATATTTGGGGCGGAATCCCTAATCCTGACTTAAAGTGGGAGACTACATCGCAAGCAGATTTAGGATTGGATATGGCATTTTTCAAGAGAAAATTGCGCATTACATTTGATGTTTACGATAAAGAAACCAGCGATTTATTGCGCGAACGTAATTTGGCTTATTCATCAGGCTATAATAAAATGTGGATTAATGACGGGAAAATTCAGAACCGTGGGTTTGAAGTAACAATTGATGGCGATATATTAAATACAAAGGACTGGAAAGTAAGTGGCAATTTTATTTTTGCTAGGAACGAAAATAAAGTCGTTAGTTTGGGTAACGAGTTGACTTCAGGCTTACTTACCGACCCGAATACAGGAATGAAATTTGAATATGCCGGTAACAGTGTTTCGATGTTCCGCGCTTATACCAATATTCTGGCAATAGGTCAACCAATAAATGCATTTTATGGTTACAAAACGGATGGAATTGTACAGACAATAAGCGAGGGTATTAATGCCGGTTTGAGTGCTGATTTAGCAAAACCAGGTGAGTTCAAATATGTAGATTACAATGGCGATGGCATTGTAAATGAAAAGGACAGAACGATTATCGGAAATCCAAATCCTGATTTTACAGCCAGTATGGGTTTAAATGTGAGTTGGAAAAATATTGATGTAAGTATCTTTTTGAATGGTGCTTTCGGCCAGCAAATTTTGAATACACAGGCATTTAATTCGCCAAGTAATCAACCACTAAGATGGACTCCTGATAATCCCACAAATTTATATCCATCGTTAAAGGATGGAAGATTGGTGAATTTATCAGATTGGTGGATTCAGGATGGTTCATATTTGAGAATTCAAAATTTGAATATAGGGTATAATTTTAATCTTCCACATAAGAGCATCATATCAAAAGCACGTCTATACCTTAATGCTTCGAATTTATATACATTTACAAAGTTCAAAGGTTACGATCCGGAAGTTGGACTCGATGGCGTTTATTGGGGTGGTTATCCTCGCTTGAGCAAATGGACATTTGGTGTTGACTTAACCTTTTAATAATTGATTAACCATGAAAACGAAAATAAAATTATTTGCACTTTGCAGTGTGTTAGCCCTAGGTTCGTGTAGCTTGGAGGAAAAACCTTATGGGTTTTATTCAGAAAGCAACTTCTTTAAATCGGCAGCCGATGCTGATGCTGCGGTAGATTATGCATACGCCACACTAACTTTTCTGGAATATTCCAGAGGTGTATTTTATCTGGGTGAATTGCCTACTGAAAACATTACACCCAAACCCGACGAAAGTCAGGATGCTACTGATTTGAACAACTGGAATATCCCCAGTTTCAAAACCAATACGGTATTGCAGTATTATTTTACCTATGCTTTTATAGGCATAAACAGAGCCAATGCTGTGATTCAGAATGTTTCTAACGGCGATTATGATCAGGCACTAAAAAATCAGTATTTAGGTGAAGCCTATTTCCTCAGAGCGTGGAATTACTTCAATCTTGTTCGTGTATATGGCTTAGTTCCAAAACATAATTCAACAGTTCAAACATTAGAACAAACCTCAGCGCCTTTGTTTTCTAATTTAGATGAGATGTATGATTTGATTTTGTCTGATTGCAAAAAAGCTGAATCATTAATGCCTGTTTATACAATTCCTAAATTAGGAAGAGCCGATAGGGTCGCTGCACAATCTTTAGCAGCAAAAGCTTATCTTTTTATAGCTTCTGCCAAAGAGCATAATGTGCCTTTGTACAAAGATATGAAACGTGATATAACAGTTATGTACGACAGTGCTACCTATTTTGCCGGCAAAGTTGTTAATGACCAAACTACTTATGCACTTGATAGTTCGCTTGTGAACATATATGATGTAGAAAAACCAAGAGGTTCGGAACATATTTTTACTATGTCGATGGACAGAACCGGCACTGTTGAAGGCGAATATTCTAAGATATCAAAGATGTTTATTCCATATATTGGAGGTGCAACGGTCTATTTAGATAATAAGAATGGCTCATACAGTGCCACTCATGATGGCTGGAGTGTTTACCAGACAACTACAGCTTTTTATAATAGTTTCGATGCTGCCGACAAACGCAAAACTGAATTAATCGTTGATAAAGTGTACGACAAAACAGGAGTCTTAATTGCAGCCTATCCCGGAAAAATTCTTTACCCGTTTACCCGAAAGTATATAGACCCAAGTTTTGTTGGTGATAAAACAAGTACCCGGCCATTTTTAATCCGTTACTCAGATGTAGCTCTCATATATGCTGAAGCAGCCGGTCCAACAACTAAAGCCTATGGTTTGATAAATGCAATTCGCAACAGAGCAGGTTTGGGTAATTTAATGCCCGGTTTAGGTATTGTTGATTTCCGAAAAGCCGTTTACAAAGAACGCACCTGGGAATTAGCTTACGAAGGCGACCATCTTTACGATCTTCGCCGTTGGAACAGAGTGATAACCGATGTGCCTGAAGCAACCAGTATCACTGAAGAACAGGCAGCTTTCTATCCAATTCCACAGGCAGAAATAGATTTAAATGCAAGTTTAAGATAATTCAAACGAAAATAAACATATGAAATTTTATCAATATATTTTAATAGCAATCACTGTATTCGGAATACAGTCATGCGTAAAAGATCCGCTGGAAGAGATTACAAAGGGTGGCTGGAATCACGAAAGAACCGTGATTAATCTAATGTTTGAAAATCAGGTTGGAAAAGCCATCATTGAGAATACGGATGCCACAACAGGTGTCATAACTTTAGCCATCAATGTGTCAGTAATACCTGATTTGACAAATGTAAAATTGACTCAATTGGAAATATCATATCAGGCAAAGTCAACATTGGAAATAGGACAGACGATGAATTTTCAGAATGACACAAAGACAGGTATGATTACCATCACGTCAGCAACCGGTCAAAAAAGAGATTACAACATTCATGTAACTGAGTTTAGCGAAACAATCTTAGGAGTTTGGGATATTAAAGCACTTACAGTTTTTGGCGGTACCGGTCCTGAATATGGTGGCGGTGCAGTGTTACAACTCAGCGATAAACCATTGAGTTGGTCATCAATTTATGGACCAAATACCGAGTTGGACAATACACTGACATTTACGTTGGATAGTATATCTGATACAGGAAACACTTACGGTAAAGTAATGAATAATAGTGGTGTAGATGGTAAATCTGCTAATTTTATTTTTAGTGGTGATAATCCTGAAAATCCCGGTAAAACGGTTGATGTAACTAAATTTTATCGACAAATTCCTAAAGGCCTGGGTCATTGGATGCGTGATTATGCAGCCGGAACAGTAGTATTTACAGATTCAATTGGTAAAATTACTTCCGGTACACTGATAAATGCTGGTACTGAAGACTTGGGTAATAATTTAAAGATGACTGTAACAGATAATGCATTTGTATTTGTGCTTAGTGGTACTGACGACTGGACAAATATTTATAAAGATTACGACAAATTTGTAAATAAACCCCGTAAATACTGGATTTCCGTAAAGAAACATTAATCGGTCGTTTAATTTACTTCCTGAGCTGATATTTTGATAGTAAGCTTCAGGCTAGAAACAAACTGTTTTCAATGAAAATTAAACACCCTTTTTTTGTTGTCGGATTCATAATTTTCGGATTTAATTTTCTTTCATACGGATGTACCAATGGTTTTGAAAATACTCAAAATAAAAGTTATAATCCATTGGCGGAAGTAAGTGTCCATTCCGACATTATTATCAATGACAGTTATTTAGGTAACGGTGCTGAATGGGATCCTTACCAACAAAACTATGGGAATGCTGAATTAAAAATCTCTGATTCAGATTGGCAGAAACTGTATGCACGGCTTGATTTTATGCGACCACAGTTTATGCGGGTGATGATAAATTCCAAATCACTGATTTTCAACGGAAAATTAGTCCCGGAACAAAATATTGAACGTTTATCGCCTATTTTGGATTATTGCCAGAGCAGAAACGTAAGTGTACTGTTTGGCGATTGGGGAAATGGCATGGTTGATTCAGAAACGAAAACAATCAATGAAACCAATCTGTCGCTTGCCGCACAATATGCTGACTATTTGATTCAAACAAGAGGTTATTCCTGTATTAAGTATTATAATCTTATTAATGAGCCAAATGGTGATTGGTCGGTAACTGCAGGCGATTACCCCCTTTGGGCAAATGCCATTCGATATTTTAATAATGAATTAAAGAACTTGAAATTAAACGATAAACTGTCATTAGTCGGTCCGGATGCTGCCATTTGGCAAACGAATGAAGCATGGTGGGCAGATAGTTGCGCTACAAGTCTCAAAGGAATAGTTGGATTATATGATATTCATACCTATCCTTCGAAAATAACGGTAAATTCAGGGGAATATTCAAAAATAATTGAAGCGTATAAGAAAGCAGTTCCTCCGGACAAAAAGATTGTGATGGGTGAAATTGGTTTTAAGTATGTTGAACCGGCTGACACTTTTTATTGGAATGAAAATATACGTCGTGCAAAATTGAAACCTTATGCTTCGGTTGACGATTCGCAAATGTTTGTGTACGATTACATGTACGGAACGGATATGGCCGATGCGCTTATTCAAACTGTCAATGGTGGGTTTTCCGGTTCAGTGGCGTGGATGCTCGACGACGCCATGCATTCCAAAGAATCACCTGAAAAATTAAAAGTCTGGGGGTTCTGGAATATTTTGGGTGATGAGTTTTTTGGAACAAGTGAAGAAGTTGTGCGTCCCTGGTACTATGCATGGTCTTTATTAACCAGATATATGCCTGCAGGCACGAAAATATATAAAGTAGTGGTTACGGGAGACCCAACAATAAAAGCAATGGCCTTTGAAAAGGATGGTATGCAGACGATTGCTATTTTGAATGTTTCAAAAACCCTAAAAACTATACGGATTAAAGATTCAATAATAAAAACGCTGAATGGGATTAAAGAATTTATTTATGCCGATGGTATGTTGAAAAAAGAAGGCGATCATACTTTATTACCCAATAATGTAAATCTGACCATGGATTTACAAAAAGGTTATAACTTAAAGATGCCGGGCGAATCGCTTTTTGTTTATACCAATTGTAACTATTAAAAAACAACATGAAAAAGATATTATATCTAACCATATTTTTGCTTTTCGCTTTAGTTTGCAATGCAAAAACTGCGAAGAAAGAGATGGATGTTTCGATTACTTCCGAAATAATCAATGCCGGTTATATTGGCAATGGAGCGGAATGGGACCCTTATGATGAAGCAGAAGCATGGGGCTCGGCAATTTCCGACAAAGATTGGGAAACACTTTTTAAACGGGTGAGTTTTATGAAAATGCCTTATGTCAGATGCATGATAAATAGCCCCTATCGTTATTTTGATGCTGCAACAGGAACGTACGACAAGAAACGCAATATCAAATCAATTTCTAAATTGCTGGATTATTGTACCAAAAACAAGGTAACCATAATTTTGGGAGAATATAATCCCCCAAAATGGAGCATGATGCAGGACGATAAATGGGTGGATATGTCAGTTGATTATCTCAATTATTTGGTGAATGATTTGGGTTTTAGCTGCATTAAATATTTTGTAATTTTCAATGAACCCGATGGATATTGGTCATCAACGGATGGAAATTACGGTATTTGGAAAGAAATGGCTTATAAATTCACAGCTAAAATGAAGAGCTATCCGGGACTTTTTGAAAAAGTAAAATTAGCCGCACCGGATGTGGTGGTTGATTATAAAAATAAAAAATCAGCGTACGATGCACCGGGTTGGGTAAAACAAGCAGGAACTGATATGGACTCACTCATAGGCATTTACGATGTACATGCTTATCCCGGTCAGGCAGAAGTGCGAAGTGGGAAATACTCAGCTGAACTACAAAAGTATAAAAAACAGGTGCCTGCCGGAAAGAAAATAGTATTGGGCGAAGCCGGTTATAAATACTGGCGCACAGCCGATTCGGTGCTTATGAAGGAATATAATAAACGCGTGAAAGGTCATCCTTACACTACCGGAGGGGATTGTAATATGTTGGTTTACGATTATTTTTATGGTCTGGACATGCCATTACTTTGTATGGAGGTGATGAATCATGGATACTCAGGTATGGCCGTTTGGATGCTCGACGATGCCATGCATTCTAACGGTGATGCGGGTAAACCTACAGATATTAAGATTTGGGGAATGTGGAATACCCTTGGAAAAGAAGTTTTTGGAAAAGCTGAAGAGGAAAATATCCGCCCGTGGTATTACACTTGGTCGCTCATGTGTCGTTATTTTCCTGCCGGATCGGATATACTGAGATGCAACTTTGAAAAAAATAACGATATACGGATAATTGCCGCAAAAAGTAAGGGCAAAATAACCATTGCTGCTGTAAATATTGGAAAAACCGATTTGGCACTGAATATAAAAATACCAACTTTTATGTCAGGCAGTAAATTATATATTTACCAGGAAAATAATAGACCAACCGATAGTGACGGAATCCCCGTACCAATAAAAAACAATTTAAATTTAAAGACCAAATATAGCTTGGAATTAAAAGCGAATACTTTCGTAATGCTAACAAATATAACAGATTAAAATGAAAAATATAATTATAAAATCAATCGTAATTGCAACCATAACACTTTTTTTCGTGGGTTGTAAACCTGTTGAGCCGGAACCCCCGAATACCAATACACATATCGACCTGAGTATTGTTGATAAAAACGCTACTGACGAAACGAAAGCACTTTATTCACAACTTTGGAAAATTGCCGAAACAGGTTTTATGTTTGGACATCACGATGATTTAATCTATGGTCGGAAATGGTATAATGTACCCGGTGGATCTGATACAAAAGATGTTTGTGGCGATTATCCGGCGGTTTTTAGTGTCGATTTTGCTCAAGTTATGGACGACCGTTGTGATACGAGCTCGTATAAACCTATACTTCAACGAGTTATAAAGGAGTCGCGTGCCCGTGGTGAAGTGATAATTGCTTGTTGTCATTTGAATAATCCAATAACCAATGGTGATTCGTGGGATAATTCAAAAACAACTGTTGCAAAGGAAATTGTAACCGAAGGCAGTGCTACCAACATTCGTTTTAAAACCTGGCTCGACCGTTTGGCTGCGTATGCTGCCACACTAAAAGATGACAATGGAAAACTGATACCGATTATTTTTCGTCCGTATCATGAACAAAGCGAAACGTGGTCGTGGTGGGGAACCAGTTGTACTACACAAACCGAGTATACTAATTTATGGAAATTTACAGTAAATTATCTACGTGATACAAAAGGTGTTCATCATTTTATTTATGCCATATCTCCACAATTGGATGTTGCAAAAACCAAAGATGATTTACTGTTCCGTTGGCCGGGCGATGATTATGTGGATTTTATTGGTATGGATTGTTATCAAGGTAATAATACAACAGCATTTATGACAAATTTGAGAAATCTTTCTCTTTTATCTCGCGAAAAAAAGAAACCCTGTGGTGTAACCGAAACAGGTATAGAAGGAATTAAAAACAGTGCAGGTGCTGTTAGTACAGATTTCTGGACAAGAACCATACTTACACCATTTACCGGTCAACGGGTAAGTATGGTGGTTATGTGGCGAAATAAATACGACCCCACACTAAGTGGAAGTCATTTTTACTCAGTTTTTGCAGGACATGCATCAGCACCCAATTTTGTTACTATGTACAATAGTCCTTTGAGCTTATTTAGCAAGGATTTACCTAATATGTATCAGCTAGCAGACAGTGTTACAGTCAAATAAAGGATCTCAATTATAAAAAATATTCAAATCAAATACTTTTAAATTTATTATTATGAAATCAATTTTTCTTTCACTCTATGTGGTTTTAATGTCAATAAGCTTAAATGCTCAGACGATGAACCAACGATTTTTTCTTGATTTTGGTCCGAATGATGTAACTAACGGAAATATAACAACCAATCCGGATGCCAATGGAAATTATTGGACCAATGTGACCGGTGCTACATTAAATAGCAGTGCAACTTTAGTTAATACTGCCAATGTTAGCACAAGTTATGTTTTAACTACTACAGTTGCATGTTCGACAAATGGAATTCTTAATGGCGCTTTGTTAACGCCTGACCGTACTCTATTAGGCGAAATGGCCATCAATACAGCTACGCAGGACTATTTCTTTTTTGGTACGCAATCTTCATTTAAATTATCAGGATTGAATCCCTCAAAAGGATATAAGTTTCATGCTTTTGGTAGTAGAAATACTACAGAAGTTAGAACCACACAGTATGTATTTACCGGAATTAACTCATTTACCGGAACCAATCAGACTTCGGGAACAGGCCTGGGCGGTGGATCAATTAATCAAAATACACAAACTTTCCTAACATCAACCATCATTAGTCCAACTGCAGCCGGTATAATTACCATCGATGTGTCAAAAACAGCAGGTACTTACTGGCATTTGAATATGATGAAAATTGAGGAGTATAATTCAGCTCCTATTGAAAGTATTACTGTAACAGGTAAAAGTGTTTCTCCAACTGAAGGAACCTATCAGATGACTGCAACAGTTTCACCCATAAATGCCGTAAAAGAGGTAAGCTGGAGTGTAGATAATACTGATATTGCCACCATTAATGGATCAGGTTTCCTTAAAGCAAAAAAAGACGGGACAATAACAGTAACTGCCACAACTAAAGATCCTACATCAACTGTAAGTGGTAGTTTGCAATTATCGGTGGTGGGTGCTAAAATATCTGCCATCCAAAGTGTCTTTATTGATTTTGGAACTTCAGCTGCATTAACCACCAGTCCGGATGCAAATGGTAATTATTGGAATAATATCACTGACCCTACAGCAACTGCTGCAGCTGTCCCTTTGCTAAATAGTATAAACACTCCGACCGGTTATAATCAAAAAATGAATTCTGCCTTAAGTGCCTATGATGTGACTGCAGGCGGGTTAGCTACTCCGGATCCGATACTTTTAGGAGAATTTGCAGTTGCCTCGGCTACACAGGATTACTTTGGAAATAGTACAACCGGCAGTATGAAGTTTACTGCTTTAAATCCAGGTTCTGTTTATAAATTTAAAATTTTTGGAAGTAGGAATACTACGGAAACAAGAGTTGCGCAATACGATTTGGCAGGTTTAAATACTTCGACGGGGACATTACAAACTGGCGGAGTAAATCTGGGTGGAACTGGTTACAATGGAAACAATAGTACCATTTATTCATCAGGTTTTGTGGTGCCAAACGCATCGAATGAAATTTTACTGACCATCACTAAGTTGCTGGGAAGTAATAATAATATTAATGCCCTTAAAATTGAAGAATATACTCATACTCCAATTACAAGTATAACAGTTACAAGTCAAGCAGTAACCGGAACAACAGGTGCCTATCAAATGACTGCTACAGTTGCTCCTTCAACTGCTATATTTCAGGATGTTACATGGAGTGTAGACAATCCGGCTATTGCCACTATCGATAATATCGGATTACTCAGAGCTAAAACAACCGGATCAGTTACAGTTACTGCCACTACAAAAGATCCATCTTCGACCATAAGTGGTACTTTACCAATGAATGTTGCTATTGAAAACGTAACAAGTATTTCAGTTAGCAGCACACTTGTAAATAATAGCAGTAATACTATTCAGATGACTGCCAATCTAATACCATCAACCGCCACTTTCAAGGCCGTAAAATGGAGCATTGATAATCCAACACTGGCTTCAATAGATTCTACCGGTTTTATCATCGTAAAAGCTAATGGATCCCTTACTGTAACTGCTACTACCACACAGCCAAACTCTGCAATTAATGGTACTTTACAGATTGTGACTGTAGTTGACGATGCATTGCTTAATAAGTTGAAAGTATCGGTTATGGGATCATCTGTTCCTTCGGGTGCCGGAGCTACAACTGTGGCTCAGGGTTATGTGGCTTTATATACAAAGTTATTACAAGACAGATATACCAATTCAACAGGATTAAACTGGAATGTTGCTAATATTTCTGTCGGTGGAGACAATACGATAAAAGTTATGGCACGATGGAATACTGATTTAATACCACAGTATAGCAAATATGTTGTGTATGCTTTGGGATTGGGCAATGAAGGTATTCTTGGGGGTGGTCAGCCGATATTCAACCAGTTTAAAACAAATATGCTATTATTAATTGATAATGCCAGAAAAAAAGGCATGTTTCCAATTGTTACAAGTTGCTACACCCGTGCTGATTTTACAGCAGTTGAATATGAATTTGTCAAACAAATGAATATGCTTATTCACGAATGGGATGTACCAAGCGTTAACTTATTGGGAGCGGTCGACGATGGAACAGGGAAATGGGCTGCTGGTTATGGTTACACCGATGGAATCCATCCAAATGATGCCGGTCATCAAGAACTTTTTTACGCAAATGTTCCTTCATTATTTGATGCGTTAAAAGCAGGTAAAGTGTTACCGGTTAAAGCTACAGGAACCTATTTGACATTAGGAAAATCATTATCAAGTCAAAACAAAATTGCACTAACCCCTGAAAATACAATTCATCCGTTTACCATTTCATTTGATGTTAAAACAAGCGCTACTGGGACTATCGCTTCGTTTTATCAAGGTTCTACAGTTGGTACAGTAATCATTAATGCATCCGGCATGCTTAGTTATCAATCGCCTAACGGTGGGTCAGTCACAGGCCAAGCGGTAATAAATGATGGCCAATGGCACAAGATTACATTAACTCACTATTATGCTCGTGGAGAAACCATTTTATATGCTGATAATACTGCAATCGGAAGTGTTAGTGAAAAACTGCTTGCTCTATCCTTTTATTTAAGCGATAAGGATGCTCCAAGCTCAATTGATTTCCGTGAATTATTTTTCTATCGCTCCGGGATGAATGCGTATGAAGTTGCCGCTTTGAATAATGGCCGAATGCTTAAATCAAGTTTAGAAATTTATTCACCACTTGATGGGCAAAAAATACTTTCGAATGATATATTAATGAATCTGGCACAAAGTACAAATACGATAAAACTTATTGAGATTCCTACAAAAGTTACTGACATTTCGTATTTGAATGCTGTATCAGCGTCCCCTAATCCTGTTGCTGACAAATTGTTTATTAATGGAATCAGCTCTGCCAAAAACATTTCGGGTACAATTTATGGTGTCGATGGAAGAGTAGTGCTTTCAAATATCATATTGAATAATAACCAGTTAAATGTCTCATCACTTCAGGCAGGTTCGTATATTTTATCCATGAAGAATAATGATTCTAATGAAAACTTTAGATTGAACTTTATCAAAAAATAACGATGTTACAACCTAAATGTGCCTTATATCAATTCATTTTGATTGTGATGTTTCTGTTTGTGTTTTCAACAATACAGGCAAATTCATTATCGTTGGATATAAACAGCGGTTGGAAGTTTAAGCAATCCGACTCAACGAACTGGCATAAGGCACAGGTTCCAGGATGTATTCATACCGATTTGTTGAATAATAAACTAATCAAAGATCCATATTACAGAACAAATGAGCGTAATTTACAGTGGATTGATAGGGTAGATTGGGATTACGAAACAAACTTTAATCTGTCCACTGAGTTTATTGCCAAGGAAAATATAGAACTTGATTTTAAAGGGCTGGATACATTTGCGGAAGTGTACCTAAACGGGACAAAGATTCTTTCATCCGATAATATGTTTCGTGAATGGTTGGTCGATGTAAAATCGGTAGTCAAATTAGGTGAAAACTTCTTGCAAATCAGATTTCAGTCACCAATCAAAAAAGGACTCGAACTTCAAAAATCTTTTGGGATATTTCTACCTGCAGTAAACGATCAGTCCGAAAATGGTGGCTTATTTAAAGATCAGTTAGTCAGCCCTTTTATTCGCAAAGCTCCCTATCATTTTGGTTGGGATTGGGGGCCACGATTTGTAACTTCGGGCATTTGGAAACCTGTTTCTATTCGGGTATGGAATGAATTGAAGATTGAGGATTTGAATGTCAAACAACAATCATTGACAGATAAATTAGCCATTTTGAATGTTCAGGTTCAAGTTCAATCTACAAAAAATCAGCATGCTATTGTCGAAATTTCAACCGGAGACAAATCGAAAATAAAGAAAACCGTTGAGTTGAAAGTAGGCAATAATCTTGTTGAAATACCATTAGAAATTAAAAACCCAAAACGTTGGTGGACAAATGGATTAGGCAAGCCGAATTTATATACGATTTCTGCTGTGGTTAAATCAGAAAATTCAGTTGATTCTCAAAGTCAGGAAATTGGACTTCGCACATTACGCTTGATACAGAAACCGGACAGTGCCGGTCATACTTTTTACTTCGAGCTGAATGGAATACCTGTTTTTGCAAAAGGAGAAAATCACATACCTAATGACATGTTTTTAAATCGTGTCACAAAGGATGTGTATGATTGGGAAATAAATACCGCTGTCATATCAAATCTAAACATGTTGCGTGTTTGGGGTGGTGGAATTTACGAAGACGATTATTTCTATCAACTTTGTGACCGCAATGGGATATTAGTTTGGCAGGATTTTATGTTTGCCTGTTCGATGTATCCCGGTAATGATGCATTTCTGAGTTCATTAACAAAAGAAGCATACTATCAGGTTAAGCGACTTCGAATTCACCCTTCAATTGCTCTCTGGTGTGGAAATAACGAAATAGATGTTGCCTGGCAAAATGATAGTAAAACCGGAGGTTGGAGTTGGAAAAACGCTTATACCGATCAAAAGAGAGAACAAGTTTGGAAAGCGTATGATACTATTTTCAATCATATTTTGGCAGATGCAGTAAAAGCTTTGTCGCCCGAAACTGCATATTGGCAATCATCTCCTTCAAGTATTGTCCCGAAAAAGTATGCTACAAATTCAAATCCTGATGGTGATAGTCATTATTGGGGTGTTTGGCATGCGCGTGAACCATTCGAAAATTATGCTAAAAATATCGGTCGTTTTATGAGCGAATATGGTTTCCAATCGTTCCCGGAATTTGAGACAATAAAAAAGTTCGCATTACCGGAAGACTATAACATTGAATCAGATGTGATGCGCCTTCACCAACGGAGTGCTATCGGAAACATGGCTATCAAAGACTATATGAAAATGTATTATCATGTTCCGGATAATTTTGAGAAATTCCTTTATGTAGGTCAGGTTTTACAGGCTTATGGAATTCAGTCCGCCATCGAAGCACATCGTCGGGCAATGCCGTATAATATGGGATCGTTGGTGTGGCAAATCAACGACTGCTGGCCAGTGGCTTCATGGTCAAGCTGCGATTATTTCCACTGTTGGAAAGCCCTGCAATATGAAATTAAACGTTCCTTCGAACCGATTATCATTTCCGTCTATTCAAAAGCCGAAAATACAAGCGTCACAGTTGTATCGGATAAGTTATACAATGTTTCGGCACAATTGGAAATGAAAGTTTGTGATTTTAAAGGCAAAGTTTTACAATCCAAAATTATTCCTGTAAAAATCAAAGCCAACGGTATTACTGATGTTTTATCGCAATCTACCTCTAAATTTACTGACAATCTTAATGGAACATATTTGTCCTGCTCGTTGAAATCCGCCGAAAAGGTATTAGCTCAGAAAACCTATTATTTTACACAACCAAAAAATCTTCAGCTACAAAATCCAACCATTACTTCGACTGTTTTAAAGAAAGGAGATGCCTGGGAAATAACCTTGAAATCTGAAGTATTGGCAAAAGATGTCTATATGAATTTTGCAGGGATTGAAGGATTCTTCAGTGATAATTATTTTGATTTGATTCCTTCTGGAGAATTTAATGTTACATTTACACCGAAGGATAAATCATTATTACCTGCAAAACTTGTATTGATATCGTTAATTGACAGTCTTAATTAAGTCAAATACTAAGTCTTTAACAAGAGTCTACATCTTTACTTTTTTAGAGAATTTTGACATGAGCACCTGAATACATGAATCAGGATCCATCTTTATATTTGAGGTTTTTTTTGTACTTTTGCAGACCAAACCAACATTTGAAGAACATTAGGAATGAACAATATCCGCAATTTCTGTATTATTGCCCACATTGACCACGGGAAAAGTACTTTAGCCGACCGACTTTTAGAATATACCAACACTGTGGCCGGTAAGGAAATGCAGGCTCAGGTGCTTGATAACATGGATTTGGAGCGTGAACGTGGCATTACCATTAAAAGTCACGCCATACAGATGAATTACAAGCTGAATGGTGAGGAATATATTTTTAATCTGATTGACACGCCCGGACATGTTGATTTTTCGTACGAAGTTTCACGTTCTATAGCTGCCTGTGAAGGGGCTTTACTCATAGTGGATGCAACTCAGGGCATTCAGGCTCAGACTATTTCCAATCTCTATATGGCCATTGAGCACGATTTGGAAATTATCCCCATTATGAATAAGATGGATATGGATAATGCCATGCCCGAGGAAGTTGAAGATCAGATTGTGGAATTGTTGGGCTGTAAACCTGAAGAGATTATGCGTGCCAGCGGTAAAACCGGTATGGGCGTTATGGATATTCTCGAAGCTATCGTGACCCGTGTTCCTGCCCCAAAAGGTGACCCCGAAGCCCCGTTGCAATGTCTTATTTTCGACTCTGTTTTCAATTCATTCCGCGGTATTATTGCCTATTTCAAAATTGTAAACGGCACCATCAACAAAGGTGATTTGGTGAAGTTTGTCAACACTGAGAAAGAATATAACGCTGAAGAAATCGGTATTCTGAAATTAGAAATGTCGCCAACCAAAACGCTGAGTGCCGGAAATGTGGGTTATATTATTTCGGGTATCAAAACATCGAAGGAAGTGAAAGTGGGCGATACCATTACACATGTGAAACGCCCATGCGAAAGCCATATTGAAGGATTTCAGGAAGTAAAACCTATGGTTTTTGCCGGAGTATATCCAATTGAAACTGAAGATTTTGAAGATTTGCGGAATTCTATTGAGAAGCTTCAATTAAACGATGCATCCCTGACTTTCGAGGCTGAATCGTCGGTAGCACTCGGCTTTGGTTTCCGCTGTGGTTTCCTGGGTATGCTACACATGGAAATTATTCAGGAACGACTCGACCGGGAGTTCGATATGAATGTAATTACAACCGTGCCCAATGTGTCGTACAAAGTTATAACAAACAAAGGTGAGTTGATTGAGGTTCATAATCCTTCCGGGTTACCTGATATTATGTCAATCGACCGCATTGAAGAACCTTTTATCCGCGCTTCCATCATTACCCGCACCGATTATATTGGTCAGATTATGACGCTTTGCCTTGGTAAACGTGGTGAATTGGTAAAACAAAATTATATTTCAGGAAACCGTATGGAGTTGATTTATGACCTGCCCTTGGGCGAAATTGTTTTTGACTTCTACGATCGTTTGAAAAGTATTTCAAAAGGCTATGCTTCGTTCGATTATCACATGAATGGTTTCCGTCCATCAAAACTAATCCGTCTGGATATTCTGCTCAATGGTGAAATGGTGGATGCACTTTCGTGCCTTATTCATGTGGATAATGCTGTATCACTCGGAAAACGGATGTGCGAAAAACTAAAAGAGCTGATTCCGCGACAACAATTTGACATTGCTGTACAGGCAGCTATCGGAGCCAAAATTATTTCGCGCGAAACCATTAAAGCGGTTCGCAAAGATGTAACTGCAAAATGTTATGGCGGCGATATAAGCCGAAAACGTAAACTCCTCGAAAAACAGAAAAAAGGGAAAAAACGGATGAAACAAATCGGTAATGTGGAAGTTCCACAGAAAGCGTTTTTGGAAGTTTTAAAACTAGATTAGCCAATAAAGTACAACAATATTAGTACCGACTTTTATTCAATGTTATGCCAGATAATATCTCAGGAGACGAAAGAAACTCTCATTCCACTTTAGGGCATAATGCTAATATTCTAACTGCAATATTAGCTTCAAAAGCCATTGAAGTTGCTTCCCGCAAACTTTCAACACCTGTTTCTGTTCTTAAAAATGCGCCTGCATTTTCCCGCAAATGCTTGTCGATGAAGCAAAGCTTATTGAATTCGGAAACAGGAATAATCTCCGAATTTAAACGTAAATCCCCTTCGTTAGGCTGGATTCACGAAGAGGCCGATGTGGTTCAGGTGGCTGCCGGATATAGTTCTGCCGGGGCTTCCGGAATTTCCATACTAACAGATTTTGAGTATTTTGGAGGAACGACTATCGATTTGATGGCTGCGCGTCCATTTATTACTTGCCCGCTGTTACGCAAAGACTTTGTAATTGATGAATACCAACTTTACGAAGCAAAAGCAATGGGAGCAGATGTCGTGTTACTTATTGCTGCTGCATTAACCGTAGTACAATCACTGGAACTGGCCAGCAAAGCGCATGAACTGGGTATGGAAGTATTGCTCGAAATACATAATGCCGAAGAAATTGCACATGCGAACGATTTTGTGGATATGCTGGGAGTAAACAACCGCAACCTGAAAACTTTTGAACAAAGCATTCAGACTTCCTTCGATCTGGCTGCGTTGATACCCGAAAAATATGTCAAAGTAAGCGAAAGTGGCATTTCTAGAACCGAAACCGTAAAAGAACTTCGCAAAGTGGGTTATAAAGGTTTCCTGATGGGTGAAAATTTTATGAAGGAAGAAAATCCGGCAGAGGCAATTGCCAGGTTTATTGAGGCGTTAAGATAGTTATTTGCCATATAGGCGTTATTTGTTGCGCGTTATTAAGTGTTATTTGCCCTTCGGGCGTTATTATACATTGATGAATAACATTGAATTTAAATATCGGAGCAGCCAAATAACACGAAGTGAATAACAAAATATATCAGATGGAAATGAATACTTTACTAAAGATTAAGGTCTGCGGGATGAAAATTCCCAAAAATATACAAACAATTGCAGCATTAAAGCCTGATTTTATAGGTTTTATTTTCTACCCAAAATCACCACGTTTTGCAGAACCACTGGACATTTCAATTTTAAATGCCTTACCCAAAAGTATAAAAAAAATTGGCGTATTTGTGAACGAGAATCTGGAAAATATTTTGACTATTGCTTCAAAATACAATTTAGATGGAGTGCAATTACACGGCACTGAACTTGTGAATATGTGTAAGGAATTGCGCAAAGCCGGTTTTATTGTTATAAAAGCTTTTCCTATTGCAGAGGCCTATAATTTCAAGGTAACGAAGGCATATGAAGGCACTTGTGACTTTTTCCTTTTTGATACCAAAACGGATGCCTATGGTGGCTCAGGACTGAAATTCAATTGGGGAATGCTGAACGAATATGTGGGGAAGACGCCTTTTCTGCTCAGTGGTGGCATTGCTGCCGACGATGCTGAAGCTATTCTGAAGATTGAACATTCGAAATTTGTCGGAATCGATCTGAATAGTAAGTTTGAAGTGAAGCCGGGAGAAAAGAATTTGGAATTATTGAGAGGATTTATAAATCAATTAAAAGCCCCCTAAATCCCCCAAAGGGGGACTTAAAGACACAGTCTATAAAATAATTTGCAATAAAATAATAATAACAGAACTTACTTAAACTCCTCTCCTTCGGGGAGGTTGGGAGGGCCTTTATGAATAGAATAAATCAATTATTTGAACAAAAAAAGGAGAATATCCTGTCGGTCTATTTTACTGCCGGTTTTCCAAAACTGGAAGATACTCTGCCAACGCTTCAAAGCCTGCAAGCAAATGGGGTGGATTTGGTGGAAATTGGTGTACCTTTTTCAGATCCAATGGCCGATGGTATTGTGATTCAGAATAGTAGCCAGCAAGCTCTGAAGAACGGCATGAGCATTCGTAAATTATTCGCACAACTAACATCAGTGCGTGCCCATATCCATATTCCATTGCTAATGATGGGTTATCTCAATCCAATCATGCAATTTGGTTTCGAAACATTTTGCAAGGAATGCCATCGGGTTGGTGTAGATGGAATGATTATTCCGGACCTTCCCATGTCCGACTTTTTGGCCGATCACAAAGTAATTGCCGAGCGTTACGGACTGGAATTTATCTTTCTTATTACACCTGAAACCTCGGAAGCGCGCATTCGTGAAATTGACAGCCACACAAACGGATTTATCTACATGGTTTCGTCTACTGCAGTAACAGGAACACAAAGTTCGTTTGACAACAAGCTTGAATATTTCAACCGGATCAACACCATGAACCTGAAAAATCCTCGCTTGATTGGTTTCGGCATTTCCAATAAATCTACTCTTGAAATGGTGAACTGCTATTCTTCGGGTGCCATTATTGGCAGCGCCTTTATTAAAGCTTTGAATGAAACTCTTGATGTAGAAAAAGGAGTAAAATTAGTGTTGGATAGATTGAACAATAACTCATTTTCTAATTTCTCATAAATTGCCCAAAGCCATTTCAATAGAAATTTATCATAAAATACCTGATAGC
>SESF01000192.1_pt1 | contig 68214 bp, 60 predicted proteins | sample 3171521 | NCBI WGS metagenome assembly SESF01 (sample SAMN10866945, study PRJNA518727) | freshwater metagenome | biome: subpolar coniferous forest; feature: holomictic lake; material: water; isolation source: holomictic Lake 227, 6 m and 8 m depth | place: Canada: near Kenora, Ontario | collected...
GGCGGAAAAGGACCGGGAGCGGGAAGCCCCCGGACCCCGGGCAGAGCCGGGGCTCCGCCGTTTATCAACCAGAGCAAGCTGCATCGGGCGGGCGCCGCGAGAGTGCCTGCGGCAGCCCGGTCCCGCGCAAAGAGGGTAAGAGATGTCTCTCGCCAATCTCGGTATCAAGGCCATGTTGCTGATCGGCTTCGGTGCCGTTCTCGCTCTCATGGCCGGGCTCGGCCTGTTTTCCCTCACCACCATCACCGGGCTCACCGCACTGACCAGCCGGCTCTATCAGCATCCGTTCCTGGTCAGCACCGCGGCCCTGCAGGCGGAGTCCGATATCATCGCCATGCACCGCAGCATGAAGGATGTCGTGCTCTCGACCGACGCCGCCGGGCTCGACAGGGCGGTGGCCGCGGTGGCCGCGGGTGAAGCCGATGTTTTGGCCCATCTGGCGATGGTCGAGCAGCGCTTTCTCGGCGACAAGACCATGGTCAACGAGGCGACCGAGGCCTTCCGGGCCTGGAAGCCGATCCGCGAGGCGGTGATCGCCCGGTTGCGCGAGGGCAAGCGGGCGGAAGCGATCGCGATCACCCGCGAGCAGGGCGCCGGTCAGGTGGCTCGGATCACCAAGGAGATCGGCGATCTGGTCGCCTTTTCCCTCGACAAGGCGGCGAAGTTCGACGCCATGGCAACCGCCGAGCGCGACCGGGCGATTGTCACCCTTTATGGCCTGATGGCGGTGATCGCGCTGGCGGGCCTCGGCATCGCGCTCGTGATCACCCTCGGCATCAACCGCCCGCTCGGCGCGCTCAGGCGCTGCATGGCCCGTTTGGCCGAGGGCGACTTCGCCGTCGCCGTGCCCTACCTCGACAATACCAGCGAGGTCGGCGAGATGGCGCAGTCGGTGGCGGTGTTCAAGACCAACGGCGAGCGCATCCAGCACTTTCAGGTCCGGGAGGAGACCAGCCGGCTTCAGGCCGAGCGCGAGAAGCGCGCCGCCCTCAATAAGCTGGCCGATGACTTCGAGGCCCACATCAACAGTGTCGTCGATCATGTTGCCTCGGCCTCGACCGAGATGAACGCCACTGCCCAGTCGATGTCGGCGGTCTCGGATCAGGCGATGCGTCAGGCCTCGGCGGTCTCCTCGGCGGCAACCCAGGCCTCCGGCAATGTTCAGACCGTGGCCTCGGCGGCCGAACAGCTGGCGACCTCGATCATCGAGATCGGCCGTCAGGTCAGCGAGTCGACCCGGACCACCCGGACTGCGGTGGACAAGGCCCGGCAAACCAACCAGATCGTGGCCAGCCTCTCCGACGCCGCCCAGAAGATCGGCGAGGTGGTCAACCTGATCAACAGCATCGCCGGCCAGACCAATCTCCTGGCGCTCAACGCCACCATCGAGGCGGCGCGGGCCGGCGAGGCGGGCAAAGGCTTCGCGGTGGTCGCCTCGGAGGTCAAGAATCTGGCCAACCAGACCGCGAAGGCCACCGGCGACATCTCGGCCCAGATCGGCGCCGTCCAGACCGCCACCGGTCAGGCGGTCCAGGCGATCCAGGAGATCATGACCATCATCGACGAGGTCAGCACCACCAGCACCGCCATCGCCGCCGCGGTCGGACAGCAGCAGGCGGCAACCGGCGAGATCGCCCGCAATGTCGAACAGGCCGCCATCGGCACCGATGAGGTGGCGCGCAACATCTCGGGCGTCACCCAGGCGGCCAGCGAAGCCGGCCGGGCCGCCGAGCAGGTGCTGAGCGAGGCCCGCGACCTCTCCAAACAGTCGGAAAGCTTGCGCACCGAGGTCGACGGCTTCATGCGCCGGGTGCGCTCGGCCTGACCGCGCCCGGTCCAGCGCAATCTTGCGGCGTTCCCCACGTTTCCGACACACTCTTGCGACGATTGCGCGGTCCGGGGGCCAGCGGGTATGGTGACGGACGTCATGCCCCTTTCCGGAGAGAGTGCCCCCGTCATGGTCCAGACCGTTCGTCCCCGCCGCAGTGTCTTGTATATGCCGGGCTCCAACGCCCGGGCCATGGAGAAGGGCAAGGGGCTGGCCGCCGACGGCCTGATCCTCGATCTTGAAGACGCGGTCGCCCCCGACGCCAAACTGACCGCGCGCCAGCTGGTGGTCGAGGCCGTACGCGGCGGCGGTTATGGCCGGCGCGAACTCTTTGTCCGCACCAACGGCCTCAACACCGCCTGGGGCCACGAAGACGTGCTGGCCGCTGCCACCTCGGGCGCCGATGCCGTGCTGCTGCCCAAGGTCGAGTCGGCCGATACCGTGCGTCAGGTCGAGGCGATTCTGGCCGGTGCCGGGGCGCCCGAACGTCTGGCGATCTGGTGCATGATCGAGACGCCGCTCGGGGTCCTCAATGTCCGCGAGATCGCGGCGGCCAGCCCGCGCCTGGGCGGCTTCGTGATGGGCACCTCCGACCTCGCCAAGGACCTCCATTGCCACCACACCCGCGACCGGCTGCCGATGATCACCGGTCTCGGCCTCTCGCTGCTGGCGGCGCGGGCCTATGGGCTGGCCATTCTCGACGGCGTCTTCCTCGACCTCAACGACGAGGACGGCTTCTATTATTCCTGCAAACAGGGCGTGGAACTGGGCTTCGACGGCAAGACCCTGATTCACCCCAAGACCATCGAGGCCGCCAACCGGACCTTTTCGCCCAGCCCGGCCGAGATCAGCCACGCGCGCCGGATCATCGACGCCCACGCCGCCGCCGCCGCCGAAGGCAAGGGCGTGGTGGTGGTCGACGGCCGGCTGGTCGAGAATCTCCATGTCGAGGCGGCGCGCCGGCTGGTGGCGCTGGCCGACGCCATCGCGGCCCAGTGAGGAGCCCCGCCATGACCAAGACCAACCCCGGCAACTTCTTCGAGGATTTCCAGCTCGGCCAGGAGATTCGCCACGCCACCCCGCGCACCGTGACCGCCGGCGACGTCGCGCTCTATACCGCGCTCACCGGTTCGCGCTTCGCGCTCCAGTCCGCCGACGCCTTCGCACGCACGCTCGGGCTGGAGATGGCGCCGGTCGATGACCTCCTGGTCTTCCACATCGTCTTCGGCAAGACCGTGCCCGATGTCTCGCTCAACGCGGTGGCCAATCTCGGCTATGCCGGCGGCCGCTTTGTCGCCCCGGTCTATGTCGGCGACACCCTGGCCACCCGATCGACCGTGATCGGGCTGAAAGAGAACTCCAACCGCCAGACCGGGACGGTCTACGTCCGTTCGATCGGCAGCAACCAGCGCGGCGAGGTGGTGCTCGACTATTGCCGCTGGGTGATGGTCCGAAAGCGCGACGCCGCGGCCCCGGTCGCCGCCGCCACGGTGCCCGAGTTGCCCGAATCGGTGCGGGTCGCCGATTTCGTCGTCCCGACCCACCTCCGGCTCGACGAGTACGACACCGTGCCGGCCGGCTCACCCCATCTCTGGCAGGATTACCAGCCCGGCGAGCGCATCGATCACGTCGATGGCATGACCATCGAGGAGGCCGAGCACGCCCTGGCCACCCGCCTCTACCAGAACACGGCCAAGGTTCACTTCAACCAGCACACCGAGAGCCAGGGCCGGTTCGGCAAGCGCCTGATCTATGGCGGCCACATCATCAGCCTCGCCCGCGCCCTCAGCTTCAACGGCCTCGCCAACGCCATCCGCATCGCCGCGATCAACGGCGGCCGCCACGTCGCCCCGACCTTCGCCGGCGACACCATCTATGCCTGGACCGAAGTGCTGGACAGCAAGCCGCTGGCCGGCCGCCTGGATGTCGGCGCCCTGCGCCTGCGCACCTTCGCGACCAAGGACCAGCCCTGCGCCGACTTCCCCGGCGCCCTCGAGGGCGGCAAATACCACCCGGCGGTGGTGCTCGACCTCGACTATTGGGTGCTGATGCCGCGCCGGGACTGAGCGGGTCCGGGAGCCGGGCGTCCCAAAGGTTTTACGGCCGACAGGCTGCTGACGCCCGGCTTGACATCCGGAATGCGCTCACTAAGATGTTAATTCGATATTATTTTCCTCAGGGGCCGCGGCTTCGCCCCGGGGTACTGTGTCTGGGGGCTGGAACATGACCGCCGGCGAGACGTTTCTGATCGTCGATGACGCGCGGCTGGCGCGCAAGATGGTGCGGTCATTCGTGGCCAAGGCCCGCCCCGATCTCGTGATTTTCGAGGCGGCCGAGGGTGAGGAGGCGTTGACGGTACTGGCGGGGCTCAAGACCCTGCACTACGCCACCATCGACTACAACATGCCGGGGATGAACGGCATCGATCTGGCCGCGCTGGTCAAGCAGCGCTGCCCCGATGCCCGGATCGCGCTGCTGACCGCCAATGTCCAGGCGGCCCTGCGCAAGCGGGCGGCCGAGCTTGGCATCGGCTTCATCGACAAGCCGATCAACGAGACCAAGATCGCCGCGTTCGTCACCCAGGCCGGCGCCGTGTCATGATCAGCACCCTCGATCTCCGGCCCGAAGTTCGGGATGCCCTGACCGAGATTTTCAATATCGGCATCGGCCATGCCGCCGGCGTGCTCAGCGAACTGGTCAACGACGAAATTCTGCTCACCGTGCCCGAACTGGGGGTGACGCCGCGGGCGGACTTCGTCGCCACCGCCGGCGCGCTGTGGACCGAACCGGCAAGCATCGTGCGCCAGAGCTTTCAGGGGCCATTCCGGGGCGACGCCCTGCTGATCTTCCCGGCCCGGGAAAGCCTGGAACTGGTGCGGGCGCTGCTGGCCGAGCCGTCGCCGCTCGAAACCATGAGCGAACTGGAGCGGGAGGCGCTGCTGGAGGTCGGCAACATCATTCTCAACGCCTGCCTCTCCTGCATCGCCGATCTCCTGGAGCAGGAAATCACCAACGCCCTGCCGCTCTACCTCGAATCGGATCCCGCCACTCTGGTCAAGGCGCTGATCACCGACCCCGACTGGTACGTGATCTTTTTGCGGATCGATTTCACGGTCAAACGCCAGAACATGCGCGGCAACATTCTTTTCGTGCTCGACGTGCCGGCTGTCACCGCCTTCGGCGCCGCGGTGGAAAAGCTGGTGGATCATTTCGAGTCCGGCCCATGACACCGCTGGTACCTCTGGCCGGCACCGCCGGGTGCGAGGCGGCGGCATGCGTCCTCTTCGGCGCCATTGATCTCGCAGACAACGGCATTCTGGTGCTTGATCGCGGCGGTCTGGTGGTGTGCTGGAACGCCTGGATGGTCCGCCACACCGGGCTGAGCGCCGAACAGGTGGCGGGACGGGCGCTGCCCGAGCTGTTCGGCCCGGCACTGTCGGCACGGGTGATGGCAGCGGTGCGGAACTGCCTCGACCACAGCCGCTCCCATATCCTTTCGCCCTCCCTCAACCGCCAGCCGTTTCCCCTGACTATGCCCGGCGAGTTTGCCGAGCGGGGCGAGGGCATCGACCAGAGCGTCACTCTCAAGCCGGTGCCCGGCGTCGCCGGGGCACGGTTCTGCCTGATCCAGATCACCGACGTCTCGCAGGCGACCCGGCGCGAGCGCTTTCTGCGCCGCCAGACCACCGAGCTGTCGCGCGCGGTCGAGGATTTGCAGGCGGCCAAGGACCTCGCGACCCGGGCCAACATCGCCAAGTCGGAATTCCTCACCGACATGAGCCACGAGTTGCGCTCGCCGCTCAACGCCATCATCGGCTTTTCCCAACTGCTGGAGATGGATCAGGCCGGGCCGCTGTCGGACGAGCAGCACGAGTTCGTCACCTACATCCACAAGGCCGGCGACCATCTGCTCAAGATGATCACCGACATCCTCGACCTCTCCAAGATCGAGGCCAAGCGCCTGACCCTGGAGATCGGCGAGATCGAGGTCGACCGCTTCATCCACGACGCCATCAAGGGCGTGGGCGGGCTGTCCCACACCCGCGGCATCGCGATCGAGTACGCCGCGGGCGAGCGGCCCGACCTCAGCATCCGGGCCGACCGCACCCGGCTGGCCCAGATCCTGATGAACCTCCTGGCCAACGCGATCAAATACAACCGCGCGAACGGCCGGGTCACGGTCGGAGTGGCGGTGCCGCTGCCGGGCTGGGTGCGGATTGCGGTCGCCGACACCGGCCCCGGCATTCCGCTGGAGCGCCAGGGCGAACTGTTCCAGAGCTTCAACCGCCTTGGCGCCGAGTTTGGCGCCATCGAGGGCGCGGGGCTGGGCCTGGCCCTCTCGCGCAAGCTTGCCGAACTGATGGGCGGGGCGATCGGCTTTCGCAGCCGGCCCGGCGAAGGCTCGACCTTCTGGATCGATATGCCGAGCGCGGCCTCGGCCGCCGCCGTGGCCGACGAGCCCGGCGAGGAGGAGAGCGGAACGGCGCTGCCGGCGCTGCCGCCTCTGACCCTGCTCTATATCGAGGACAATCCCGTGGACCTGCGGCTGGTCGAGGCGCTGTTCCAGGCCATCGCCACCGTCCGCCTGGTCACGGCGCGCAACGGTGAGGAAGGCGTGCGGTTGGCCTGGGAGCAGCGGCCCGACATCATCCTGATGGACATTTTCCTGCCCGGCTTCAACGGCTTTGAGGTGCTCGCCCGCCTGCGCGCCGACCCGCAGACCCGGACGACGCCGGTGGTGGCCATCAGCGCCTCGGCCCTGCCCGCCGACGTCGCCCGCGGCCTCGGCGCCGGCTTCCACAAATGGCTGAGCAAACCGCTCGACATCGTCGAACTGTTGACCGTCCTCGCCAATCTGGTCAAGAATTGCCGCCCGGCCCCGGCACCGCCCCCGGCCGGCCTCTGATCTTTGACCGGGCACCAGCCCCCGAGGACGACCGATGAACCGCTTCGCCAACCCCACCCGATTCCTGCGTCTGGCCGGCGCCGTGCTGCCCTGGAGCGCCGCGGTCACCGTGCTGACGCTCGGCGCCGGATTCGTGCTGGCGCTCGCGGTGTCACCGCCCGACTACCAGCAGGGCGAGGCGGTGCGCATCATGTATGTCCATGTCCCGGCGGCCTGGATGTCGATGTTCGTCTACGCCAACATGGCCATCGCCGCCGCCGTCGGGCTGGTGTGGAAGCATCCGCTGGCCGACCTTTTTTGTCAGGCGGCGGCGCCGGTCGGGGCCGGCTTCACCGCCGTCTGCCTGATTTCGGGCAGCCTCTGGGGGGCGCCGATGTGGGGAACGTGGTGGGTGTGGGACGCACGGCTGACCAGCGTCTTGATCCTGTTCTTCCTCTATCTCGGCTATATCGCGCTGGTGAACGCCTTTGACGACGCCAATCGCGGCACCGCGGCCGGCAATGTGCTGCTGCTGGTCGGAGCGGTGAATATTCCGATCATCAAGTTTTCCGTCGACTGGTGGAATACCCTGCATCAACCCTCCAGCGTCAGCCGGCTCGGCGCGCCCACCGTCGACGGCTCGATGCTGCTGCCGCTGCTGGTGATGGGAGTCGGTTTCACCGCCTATTTCATTACCGTGGTGCTGCTCCGCCTGCGCAGCGAGATTCTCGGGCGCAAGATCCAGTCGATCCGCTTTACCGAACCGCCGGTCTGACCCGGGGCAGCAGTCGGGAGTTGCTCTGGCCCCGGCCATCCAGACTCTGATATAACATCCGGGCGAAGTCTTAACCCAGGGTTGACAGGATGATGTCTCGGGTCCGACAGGCAGAGCGAGGGGCGGCGGCAACGGCGGAGCCGTGCTCCGGGTCGGACCCCGAGCCCGACCATTTCATCCAGGGCCATGGCGCCCTCATGGTGCTGGCCGACGGCCCCGAGCCGGTGCTCGAACAGGCCAGCGCCAATCTGGCCGCCTTTCTCGGTGTCACCGCGGAAGCCGCGCTCGGCCGGCCGCTGGCCGGACTGCTCTCCCCCGAAGCGGCGATCACCCTCGGCACCGCCTCCGAACCGGTGCGACTGAATGGCCGCGGCGGCCAGCAGCTCTTTGCCTGGACCCGGCGCCGGGATGGCGGGCTGGTGGTCGAACTGGAGCCGGCCGCGCCGGCCGACTGCGTCGTCGATGGTCTGGCCGACCGCCCGGCCGAAGGCTTCGCGGTGATCGAGGCGACGCTGGCGGTCGAGCTTGAGGCCGCCGGCCACCTTTACGATATCGCCCGCGCCACCGTCGAGGCGGTGTCCGAGATCGCCCGTTTCGACCGCACCCTGATCAGCCGTTTTCTGACCGACGGCAGCGGCGAGGTGATCGCCGAGGTCAAACGGTCGACCGCCACCGCCTTTCTCGGCCTGCGCTTTCCCTCCAGCGAACTCCCGGCCGCCGAGCGCGCCGCCGCCCTGACCGAACCCCTCCGCGTGATCGCCGATGTCTCGGGCGAGCCGGTGCCGCTGGTGCCGCCCCTCAACCAGCGGACCGGGCGGGCCGCCGATCTCGCCGGTGCCGTGCTGCGCCCGGCGCCGCCGGCGGCGCTGCGGCTGCTGCGGGCCCGGGGCGTCGCCACCGCGCTGACCCTCGCGCTGGTGGTCGAGGGTCGGCTCTGGGGCATGCTGGCCTGTCATCACGAGACGCCGCGGCTGGTCGAACCGGCGTTGCGCGCGGTGCTGGCCGGGATCGCCGGCCAGGCGATCGCCGCCCTGACCCGCGTCGTCACCGCCGAACGCATCGAGGCCGAGCGGCAGGTGGCACGCCGGCTGGCGGTGGTCGAACAGGCGATGCTGCATTCGGACAATACCGTGCGCCAGTTGCTGGCCTCCGACCCCGGTCTGCTCGACCTTGCCACCGCCGACGGGCTGGCGGTGGTGGCCGGCGACGGCGTCGCCAGTTTTGGTCAGACGCCCGACACCGCGCTGATCCGACGGCTGGCCGCCCGGGTCGCCGAGCGACCCGATCAGGTGCTGGCGGTCGATCATCTCGCCGGCCTGCTGCCCGAGGCCGCGGCCTGCCGGGCGGCGGCGGCCGGCATGCTGGCGGTGGCGCTGACCGTCGACCCGCCGGTGGTGATCGCCGCCTTCCGGCGCGAACTGGTGCACGAGGTGATCTGGGGCGGCGATCCCGGCCCGGCCGCCGCCACGGCGACCGTCGCCGCGACCGCCGAGGCCGCGGCCGCCCCGGGCGCCGCCTTCGCCCACTGGCGGGAAACGGTGGTCGGCCACTGCCGGCCCTGGGAGCCCGAGGCGGTGGTGGCGTGGCAGGGCCTGCCCGCCTGGCTGGGCACCGCCTTTGGCAGCCATGGCGCCGCGGCGCTGCGGCTGGTCGAGGATTTGTCGGTGCTGATGCCGCCGTCCCGCTTCGACGAGCCGTTCCTGCGCGCCCTGCTCAACGCGGTCGCGGGCATGCTGGTGGTCGGCCAGAACGCGCCTTCGGACCCGCCCGAGGTGCTGGTGGCCAACCGCGATTTCCGTCAGCTGTTCGGCGTCGTGCCCGATATCCTGATCGGCCAGCCGGTGACCGAAGTGCTGGCCGCGATCGGCCTCGGCGACCCGGCGATTGCGGCACTGGCGCCGGGCGGCACCATCGACGCGACGGTGATCACCGCCGGCTTCGGCGAGCGCAACATCCGGATCAGCCAGCGGCCGTTGCTGCGCCTGACCCAGGAGGGCGAGCGCAGCTACGCCGCCTGGGTGTTCGAGGACGTCACCCGGCCCCACCGGGTCGAGGCGGCGCTGCGCTCGGCCCGCGAACAGGCGGTGATCGCGTCGCGGGCCAAGACCGAGTTCCTGGCCCACATGAGCCACGAGCTGCGCACGCCGCTCAACACCATCATCGGCTTCGCCGAGATCATGCGCGCCGAGCTGTTTGGCGCACTGGGGTCGGCCAAGTACAAGGAATACATCCGCAACATCCAGACCTCGGGCGAGAGCCTGCTCTCGGTGATCCGCAACGTCCTCGACATTTCCAAAGTCGAGGCCGGACATTATGTGCTGGAGGAGCAGGTGATCGATCTCGCCGCCGTACTCCAGAGCGTCTGCCTCGCCGAAACCGGGCAGGCCGAACGCGCCGGGGTCCGGCTGATGCAGGAAGTGGCGGCGCGGCGGCTGCCGGTCCAGGCCGACGAGCGGGCGATCCGCCAGATGCTGCTCAACCTGCTCTCCAACTCCTTCAAGTTCACGCCCGCCGGCGGCATGGTCACCTGCCGCGCCCTGGTCCTGGCCACCGGCGGCATCGCCCTTGAGGTCCAGGACACCGGCATCGGCATGCCCGAGGATTACCTCAACCGGGTGCTCGACCCCTTCGTCCAGGCCGGCGACCGCCATCGCGCCCGCAAGCCGGCCGGCACCGGCATCGGTCTCGCCCTGGTGCGGGTGCTGGCCGAACTGCATGGCGGCCGGGTCACCGTCACCAGCCACGCCCGCCGGGGCACGGCGATCCGGGTCGGCCTGCCCTCGTGGCGCACCATGCCCAGCGATGGCAGCGGCACGCCGCCCCCCCAGACACGGTGAGCCAGAAGTATGAGTTTCCGCCATGACCTTTGACCGTACCGCCCTGGCGGCGGCCATTCGGCGCGGCGAGCGCCGGGCGCTGGCCCGCGCCATCACGCTGGTGGAATCGACCCGGAGCGATCACCGCCGCCATGCCGAGGAGTTGCTGGAAAGCCTGCTCCCCGATACCGGCCGCTCGGTGCGGATCGGCATTTCCGGCGTGCCCGGGGTGGGCAAATCGACCTTCATCGAGGCCTTCGGACAATATGTCATCGGCCGGGGCCACAAGGTGGCGGTGCTGGCCATCGACCCGTCGTCCCAGCGCACCGGCGGCTCGATCCTCGGCGACAAGACCCGGATGGAGTATCTCTCGCGCCGGCCCGAAGCCTTCATCCGGCCCTCGCCCGCCGGCTCGACCCTGGGCGGGGTGGCGCGCCGCACCCGCGAGGCCGGGCTGCTCTGCGAGGCCGCCGGCTTCGACGTCATCCTGATCGAGACCGTCGGCGTCGGCCAGTCCGAAACTGCGGTTGCCGACATGGTCGACCTCTTCATGCTGCTGCTGCTGCCCGGCGGCGGCGACGAGTTGCAGGGGATCAAGAAGGGCATCGTCGAACTGGCGGATCTGGTGGTGGTCAACAAGGCCGACGGCGACCTCGTGATGGCGGCCCGGCTTGCCGTCGCCGAGTATCAGCACGCGCTCTCGCTGCTGCGCCCGGCCACCGGCGACTGGCGGACGCCGGTGCTGTGCTGTTCGGCGGTCACCGGCGGCGGCCTCGACGAGATCTGGGCCGCGATCGGCCGCTATCGCGACAGCCAGGGCGGCAGCGGCGCCCTCGCCGCCCGCCGCTCCGAACAGGCGACCTCGTGGCTGTGGAGCGAAATCCGCGAAACCCTGGTCGAGGCATTCCGGGCCCGGCCCGAGATCCGCGCCCTGCTGCCCGGCCTCGAAGACCGGGTGCGCCGGGGCGAACTGCCGCCGACCGCCGCCGCCGTCGCCCTGCTCGACCGCTTCCTCGGCCGCGGCGGCCCGCCATGAACCCCGGCCCGGGCCAGCCGGCCCCGGCGGCGGTGCAGGGCTGGCTGCTGGTCGCGGTCAGCTTCGTCGCCCTCAGCGTCGCGATGTCGACCCGGGCGTCGCTCGGGCTGGTGATGCCGGTCTGGACCGGCGAATTCGGCTGGAGCCGGGGCTTCATCTCCTCGGGCAGCGCCTTGGCGCTGATCCTGGTCGCGGTGCTGTCGCCGGTGGCGGGCAATCTGGTCGACCGCTACGGGCCGCGCCTGCTGCTGAGCGGCGGCCTGCTCTCGGTTGGCATCGGCATGATGGTGATCGGCGAGATGACCCGGCCCTGGCAGTTTTTGCTCGGCTTCGGCGTCTTCGCCGCGATCGGCTTTGGCACCGTGGCCAACCATGTCGTATCGACCGCGGTCTCGCTGGTCTTCGAGCGCAACCGGGGCTTGGCGGTCGGCGTCGCCACCGCCGGCTCGACCGCCGGGCAACTGCTGGTGATCCCGCTGCTGGCACTGGCCATGGAGGGCGCGGGCTGGCGCGCGGCCTTCAGCCTGCTGGCGATGGCGGCGCTGGCGCTGGCGCCGGTGGCGTGGCTGCTGACCCGGCCGGGCGCGCAGCCGAGAGCGCGCGAGGCGGACGGCCCGCTGCGCGGGCGGCTGGCCTTTCTCGCCCGCCATCCGGTGTTCCACGCCCTGTTCTGGAGCTTTACCGTCTGCGGCTTCACCACCAGCGGCGTGATCGAGACCCATCTCCTGCCCTATACCGTGATCTGCGGCTACCCGCCGCTGACCGGCGCCGAGGCCTATGGCCTGCTCTCGGCGTTCAACATGCTGGGCATGGTCAGCGCCGGCTGGCTCACCGACCGCTGGCACCGGCCGCGCCTGCTTGCCGCGATCTACCTCCTGCGCGCCACCGCCTTCGTGCTGCTGCTGTTCATCGCCCGCGACGGTACCTTGCTGGTGCTGTTCTCGGTGATGTTCGGCGTGTTTGATTTTTCTACCGTGCCGGTGACCGCCAGTCTGGTCGCGGCCCATCTCGGGCTGCGGATCATGGGGCTGGCCATGGGGCTGATCGCCGCCGGCCATGCCCTCGGCGCCGCAGCGGGCGCCTATCTCGGCGGCTGGCTGTTTGACCGCACCCTCGCCTACGACACGATCTGGCTGATCTCGCTGGGGCTGGCCGGAGCCGCCGGCCTCCTGGTGCTGACGATTGCCGAACCGAGACGGGCGGCGATCAGGCCCTGATGCCGTTGGCCGAGTCTTCGAGCTGCTTGATGTGGCTGAGACCGGGCAGGATTTCGGACTTGACGAATTCCAGCCGCCGGTTGGGACCGCCGCCGCCGCGGGCGAAGCGCTGCTTCCAGAGGTCCATCTTGACCGCAAGACCGCACAGCACGCCGCCGATGGTGACGTGGTGGGCGGTAATCAGCTTGCGGATCGAGCGGAAGGTCTCGGCATTGATGTCGGTCCAAAAATCCTTGGACTTGCGGTCGAAGTTCTCGAAGCGGCCGGTGATCGAGGCGGTGATGTCGGTGATGTCGGCGCCAACCTGATCGATGGTCTTGAGCAGCCGCTTGTCCCGATTGATCTCGGAGCTGCGGCGGATATCATTCATCCAGTCGACGAAGCGCTGGGTTTCGGGCACGAGACCATCGATGCAACTGCGGAAATAGGCCAGCGACAGAAAAATGTCGCCATATTCCTCGAGAAAGGCTGGTATCTCGGTCAGCTCGACCTTGAGCTTCTCGGCCATCAGCCTGAGATTCTTGACCGCCTCTTCCCGGTTCGGACTCGAAAACATCTTGATGATGTCGGAAACATCGCCGATATCCTGATTTTCCGAGCCGTAAACATGCTTGATCAGCGGGTGGGTGAACGACTTCATGTATTCGGTGAGTTCGCTCTTCTTGCGGTCCGACAGCGTCAGTTCGGCGCGGGCGTTGACGTCGATCTTCAGCCGCCGCAGTTCGATGCGCAGGGAATAGACGTCGAAGCTGCTGATCAGCGACAGCCGCAGCAGCTTTTCCATGTCGCGCCCGACTTCGGCCTTGTAGGATTCGAAGCAGCCGGGAATCGCCTGGACCTTAACCTGACCGCTGCCGGCGGTGCGGTCGTTGAACATCTCGACCACCGCCTCTAGGCGGACGTTCTTGATCATCCGCGACCGCTGCAATCCCGGCGTCTCCAAGGGAATGATCGACAGCGGCAGAATGTGCAGAGAGTCCCGAGCCTCGTCGTCGGAAACCGTGGGCGCGCTGGCCGGGGCGCTGGCTGCTGCGCCGGCCGGTGCGGCCCCGGCCTCAGGGCCGGCTTTGCCGCCGGGGTCCGGGCTGGTGGGGTCCGCGATGTCCACGGGGAGGGCACTCGATGCAGGGGTTTCAAATGTGGCGGCCGGGGCCGGTGATCGAGAGATGATCGCCGCTCCGCCCATCTGCCAGTGGTATCAAGTGTAAATGATCGATCGTGAGCGGCGCAACCCGTGTTCGCCCTGTCATGCTGCGACATCATTGAATTCTCGCCGCACCAAGACCAGTCGAACTGGCCACATAGATCGTTTTGTAATGTAATAAATTCGATTTAAATTATCGGCGCTCCCCTGCCGGCTCGACGGTTGTTGACCGCTCACAGGCGATGCCGGCCGCCCCGCCAGTCGGAAATTTCACCGCCATCGGCGGACAGATAGCCGGGGCCGATCGGGCTCTTGCCATAACCGTCTGGAATATCCAGGACATAGGCGGGCAGCGCCAGGCCCGAAACCCGGCCGAGCAGACCGCGCATCAGCGCCTGGCCCCGCGCAACCGGAACCCGGAAGCGGGCGGTGCCCGGGGCGGGGTCAAGTTGATGCAGGTAGTAGGGTTTGACCCGGTTTTCGATGAAGCCGCGCATCAGGGCTTCGAGGGTGGCGGCATCGTCATTGACCCCGGCCAGCAGCACCGACTGGCCGAGCAGCGCCACGCCGGCCCCGGCCAGCCGCCGCAGCGAGGCCCGCACCGCAGGCGAGAACTCCCGGGGATGGTTGGCGTGAACGGCCAGAAAGAGCGCGGTTTCGGAGGTCAGCGCCGCCAGCAGGGCGGCGGTCACCCGCTCGGGCGCCGCCACCGGCACCCGGGTATGGAGGCGGATGACGCCGATCCCGGGCATGGCATCAAGGGCGGCGACGATTCCGCCCAGGCGGTCCGGCGTCAGCATCAGCGGGTCGCCGCCGGTGAGAATGACCTCGCGGATCTCCGGGCGGGCCCGAATGTAGTCGAGGGCTGCCGCCAGCGCCTCCGGGTCGAGCGCCTCGCCGCCGCCCACCCGCTCGCGGCGGAAACAGAAGCGGCAATAGAGGGCACAGACGAAGGTCGGGGTCAGCAGCACCCGGTCGGGATAGCGGTGAACGATGCCCGGCACCGGCGCATGGGCGCCATCGCCGATCGGGTCGGCGCGCTCATCGGCGGCGTGCCGCAGTTCGGCTTCGTCGGGCAGGAGCTGGCGGCCGATCGGGTCGGCGGCATCTCCGGGCCGGATCAGCGCCGCCAGCGCGGGCGGCACCGCGACAGCGTAGCGGGCGGCGACGGCGCTCAGCGCCCCGGCCCGGCCGGCCGGCACCAGCCCGGCCCGCACCAGCGCGGCAACGCTGCGCAGGGTGCCGGGGTCTCCGGGATCGGCCACCGCTAGTCCCGTTTCCAGACGTTGGACTTGAGGTAGCGCTGGGCGAGAAAGCGGTAGGTGGACTTGATCATCCCCTCGTTGGCGTTCGAGCGCTCGATGGTCACGCTCTTCCACTTCTCCAGCAACTCGTCCCAGTCCATGAAGCGGCAGTGCAACTCGTCGCGCATGCGCCGGGTGAAGGCGATCTGGGAGTCGAGATTGCGCATCAGCGACAGCACTTCGCCCGACTGGGCGTCCACCTGATCGAAGATGGTCTGAAACTCGCTCATCGGGGTCCGGAACAGCTTCTGCATTTGCAGAATCTCGGCCGAAAAGGTGCGGTCGAGCCGATAGGCGTTGCGCAGCCGCTCGGTCCGATCGGAGATGGCGCGCACCGCCCCGAAGCGTTCCCGCAGCGCCTCGATATAGGCCAGCTCATGGGAGAAGGAGCCGAGCCGGGTTTCGACCTCGCCCCTGCGTTCGGGCGGCAGGCCGAGCTTTTCGGTGAGCTGGATATAGGCGTCGGCCACCCGCTGTTTGGTGCCCGGGTCCTCGAGAATCTGTTCGATCTGGCTGGCGTCGCTGACCACGATCTCGTTGCCCGAAACCCAGGACGACAGCTGGATCAGCACGCGGTTGCGCGCCAGCGCCCGGTGCTCGTCCGAGACCTGCCAGGAGGCCGAGCCGTCAAGCAGTTCGGGCGGAATCGATTCTCCGGGGCGGATGATCTTGACGAAGCGCAGGCTGGCATCGACGGTGTCGAGCAGATGGTCGTCATGGCTGTCGGCGGCGATTTCGAAGGTGCTGCGCAGCGTCGGCAGCGGCACCGCCCCGAAGGTGCTGCCGAGGGGCACGTAAAATACCGAGTGAGTCTTGTCCGAGGACAGCGCGAAATAGCCGCCCTCAATCGAAAACACCTTGTGTTCGAAATCGAACGTCTTGGACGTGCCCTTCGCGCCGGAGGCTGATTTGTCGTCGGCGTCGGCTGCCATGGCTTCCGTTCCCCTGGTCTGGTCTGCCCGATAACGGTCCGGACCCCAATCCATACCGGGGGCGCATCATAGGCGAAGCCGCCGGGTGTCGCAATCCAGATCTGGGAAACGACACCGGGCCGGCAGAAACTGCCGGCCCGGGTCGAGGCGGGGATCAGTGCGAGGCGATCAGAAGGGCAGCAGGATGTCGAGCAGTTCCTGACCGTAGCGGGCGCCCTGGACGTCGCTGGCGAAGCCTTTGCCGCCGTAGGAGATGCGCGCCTCGGCGATCTTCTCGTAGGAAATCTGGTTCGAGCTGTCGATGTCTTCGGGGCGGACAATGCCGGTGATGGTGAGTTCGCGCATCTCGGCGTTGACCCGCACCTGCTGCTTGCCCTGGATCACCAGATTGCCGTTGGGCAGGGTCTGGATGACCACAGCGGCCAGCTGCATGGTTATGTTGTCATTGCGTCCGGTGTTGCCATTGTTGGCGAGCTTGCTCGCGCTGTTGACATCGACCGTGGGGAGGCTCCCCACGGTGCCCAGGAGCTTGCTCAGCGCGCCCAGACCGTTGACGCCAGTAACGCCCGCGTTCATCCTTTCACTGTTGGGGGTACCGCCGCCCCGGGCGCGATTGCTGTAGGAAATGAAATCCGCTTTGTCCTTGATCGTGATGAACACCGTGAGCAGGTCGCCGACCTGCGCGGCGCGCTGATCGCGCAGGAAGGCCCGGGCGCCGGCGCGCCACAGCGAGTTGGGGTTGCGCGTCGCCGTCATCGGGGTCGGCATCGGCAGGCTCACCGGCTGATAGCCGGGCTTGGCCTGAGGGTCCTCGATCTTGGACAGGCTGGGGCTGGAGCCCATGTCCGACAGCCGTTCGAAGGTGTTGCAGGCCGGCAAGGTCAGGGCCAGCGCACCAAGAAGGGCGAAACGGCCGATGCGGCGGGGGGTGGAGAGTGCGGTCATGGCGGCTGATCCTTGGGTTCGGACGCGATGGAAAGCGGATGGGGTCAGTTGGTGGAGATGCTCGGCACGAAGACGGTGACTTCATTGGCGCTGACGACGGTGGCATCGACACTGCGGTTGCTCTGGGTGTTGATCACCCGGATGACCTCGCCGGCGGCGCCGTCCTGGGTCGCTTTGCCCTGGGTGGTCAACAGCATGTTGCGGCTGCGCAGCACCATGGTCACCATCTGGCCCCGGCTCACCACCTTCGGCGCCTGGACTTCGTAGAGGTAGACCGGGATGTTGACCGCCAGGGAGCGGCGCGGGGTATGGTTGACGAGGTCGGCCTCGCTGGCGGCGAGGTTGCCGCTCAGCTGATTGGCGTTGAACTCGACCCAGCCGATGTCGGCCCTGGTGATGACCTCGCCGGGATTGATCCGGCGGTTCAGCACCGGCATCTCGACGATCAGGCGGGCGCGCCCGGCCAGCGAAACCCGCTGGGGTGCCGGACCGCCGGCCCCGATCACGGCCTCGGCACTGAAATGGTTCTGATTGGCATTGTAGTAGACCTCCTCGACCGTGATCTCGGGCATCGGACCCGAGGGCACCACCACCTGAAGCAGCGGATTGTCGAACTCGACCTCCAGCCGGCCACCGGCGGAGCGGCGGGCCAGCGCCGCCATCACCGGCTTGCGCAGCTCCTCGATGCCGATGGTGCGGGCGGCACGCGACACCAGTATCCGGGTCTCGCGTGAGGCCGGCTGCCAATCGACATGGTAGGTCTGGGCGAGCCGGCGCAGGAAGTCGGCATCGAAGGAGACCGAGCGCCCGAGCGGCGGCGCCGGGACGATCAGACGCTCGGCATCGGTCCGGGCGAGGCCGTCGAAGAAATCGCCCAGCTTGATCGTGTCTTCGGTGGTGGTGGTCTGAAGCCGCAACTGGGCGGCGTCGGCGGCAAAGGCGGCGAGGGAGAGCGCGGTCCCGAGACCCAGGGCGACGATCGGCTTCATGGTCGGTTACTCCTTTACCCGTGGTTGCCGGCCGCCTAGCGGAGCTGACCCACGGTCTGCATCATTTCGTCGGTGGTCTTGATCACCCGAGAATTCATCTCGTAGGCCCGCTGGGCCGAGATCAGGGCGGTGATTTCCTGGACGACGTTGACGTTGGAGGTTTCGAGCGAGCCCTGGACCATGCTGCCATAGCCGTTGGAGCCGGGGTTGCCGGAGGTCGCCGAACCCGAAGCCGGGGTCGCCAGAAACAGGTTGTCGCCCACCGCTTCCAGACCGGCGTCGTTGGGGAAGCCGGCCAGGGAGATGGTGCCGGCGGTGCTGGGGGTGGTGGTGCCGGCGAGCTTGACCTGGACCTGACCGGTCGGGCTGACCGTAATGTCCTGAGCGTTGGCCTGAATGGTGATGTTCGGAGCGAGTTTATAGCCGTTGGCGGTGACGACCTCGCCGGCCGGGCTGAGCTGGAAGGCGCCGTCGCGGGTGTAGGCGGTTTCGCCGGAGGGCAGCAGAATCTGGAAGAAGCCGTTGCCGTTGATCGCGAGGTCGAGCTTGTTGTCGGTGACCGTCAGGTTGCCCTGCTCCATCACCCGGTAGACCGAGGCGGTGCGCACGCCGGCGCCGATCTGGATGCCCGAGGGCACGATGGTGCCGGCGTCGGACGAGGTCGAACCGATCCGCCGCATGTTCTGGTAGAGCAGATCCTGGAACGCGGCGCGCTGGCGCTTGAAGCCGTTGGTCGAGCTGTTGGCCAGGTTGTTGGAGATCACTTCGACGTTGAGCTGTTGGGCCTGCATACCGGTGGCCCCGATCGCGAGACTGCGCATGGCGGCAATCCTCCTTTTTTGCTAAGGGCCTCAGGCGGTGCGGCCAAGTTTCTGGATCATGGTCTTCTGACGGTCATGTTCGGCATCGATGACCTTCTGAATGCCCTGATACTGGCGAAGAATGTCGATCATATTGGTAATTTCCACCACGGGCTTGACGTTTGACTCTTCGATCGAACCCTGAATCACCCGGGTATCCTTGGGCGCAGCCTGGGGCTTTTCGTCGGTGATGAAGAGACCGCCGCCCGTTTCCTTCATCTGCTGCTCGTTATTGAAGGAAACCACATTGATCTGGCCGACTGGCGCCGCCGGGCTGGCATTCGAGAACACCGAACCATCGGCGGCAATCCGGATGTCGGTGGTGCCGCCGGGCAGAGTGATCGGCCGGTTGCCGCGATCGAGCACCGGCAGGCCGTCGTCGTCGACGATCTGGTTGGTGGCGTTGAGCTGGAAGCGGCCGGCACGGGTATAATGGGGGCCGTTGAGGGTATCGACGACAAAGAAACCCTTGCCGCGCAGCGCGAGGTCGAGCGGATTGGTCGTGGCCGAGAGCGGCCCTTCGCTCATGTCACGGACCATGGCGCGGTCGTGAACCAGCGAAACCTTTTCCGTCATCGAGGTCTTGCGCAGCACCTCCGAAAACAACACCCGTTGCTGCTTGAAGCCGGTCGAACCTGAGTTCGCGACGTTGTTCGCTACCGCGTCCATCTTGTTGCGCAACGACATCATGCGCGACAGGGAGATGTAGATCGAGTTTTCCATCGGCGGCCTCTGGGTTCCAAGGGGTCCTGACTGGGACGCCAAATACAATGCACCCGCCGTGCCAGTGCCGGGCGCGGCGGGTGTTATCAAAGGATCTCAGTTTGTTAGGCTGTTATTGGCCGGTCGCCCCGCCGCCGGCCCGCCGCCGGCCCGGCGCGTCGGGCAGGGGCTGCCGGGCAAAGTTTGCCGGAGCGGCCTTTCGGCCCCGGCCTTACACCGAAAAATACCGCGCCCTGGCGTGGTGGAGCACGATGGCGCTGGTGGTCTGCTCGGGGTGAAGCTGGAAGCCGTCCGAGAGTTTCACCCCGATCCGCTCGGCGCCGAGCAGGCGCAGCAGCGGCACCTGGTCTTCAAGGTTCGGGCAGGCGGGATAGCCGAAGGAATAGCGGCTGCCGTGATAGCCCTGCTGCAACAGGGTCTCGGTGTCGCGGGCGTCCTCGGCGCCGAAGCCGAGTTCGGCCCGGATGGTCAGATGCAGGTATTCGGCCAGCGCCTCGGTCATCTCGACGCTGATGCCGTGCAGGTAGAGATAATCCTGATAGCGGTTGGCCTCGAACCAGGAGAGCGCGACCTCGGTGGCGTGGGCGCCCATGGTCACGATCTGGAGGCCGATGACGTCGCGCCCGGGCTCCGAGACGTCGCGCACGAAATCGGCGATGCACTGGCCCTCGGCGCCGGACTGGCGCGGCAGGGTGAAGCGGGCCTCCTCGGTGGTGCCATCCTCGGCGTAAAGGATGACATCATTGCCCTCGGCCGCCGCCTTCCAGTAGCCATAGACTGCCTGGGGCTGGAGAATGGCTTCCCGGGCGCAGGTTTCCAGCATCCGCATCAGGATCGGCCGCAGCTCGACTTTCGCCCAGGCCTTAAATTGGTCGAGAGTCCGGCCGTCCTTCCGGTAGCCCCACTGCAACTGGTAGAGCATGCGCTCGTTGAGATAAGGCGCGATGGTCTTGAGCGACACCTTCTCCAGCACCCGGGCGCCCCAGAACGGCGGCACCGGCACCGGCACGCCCTCGGCGAGGCGAAGGCGGCGGGCGCGGGCGGCGGCCAGATCCACCGGGCCGGTGGCGGCGCTGGCCGCCTTGCCGATCTGGCGGCGCCGGCTGCTGCTGCCCCGGCCCGAGCGCTTGGCCTGGAGGGCGGCGGCGTAGTCGTCGAAGGCGCCGCTGACCACCCGGTCCATCAGCGAGAGGCCGTCGAAGGCGTCGCCGGCATAGGCGACCCGGCCGGCGGTGTAGGCGGCCGTGCACTCCTCTTCGACATAGGCCCGGGTCAGCGCCGCGCCGCCCAGCAGCACCGGCATCTCGAGACCGGCGCGGGCCATCTCGGCCAGATTGTCCTTCATGATCACGGTGGATTTGACCAGCAGACCGGACATGCCGACGGCGTCGGCCTTGTGCTCCCTGGCCGCCGCAATGATGGAGTCGACCGGTTGCTTGATGCCGAGATTGATTACCCGGTAGCCGTTGTTGGTCAGGATGATGTCGACCAGGTTCTTGCCGATGTCGTGGACGTCCCCCTTGACCGTGGCCAGCACCAGGGTGCCGCGGGTCTGGCCGTCGGCCTTCTCCATGTGCGGCTCCAGCCACGCCACCGCCGCCTTCATGGTCTCGGCCGATTGCAGCACGAAGGGCAGCTGCATCTTGCCCGAGCCGAAAAGCTCGCCGACCACCTTCATGCCGTCAAGCAGAATGCCGTTGATGATGTCGATCGGGGCGCGGGTCGTGATCGCCTCGGCGAGATCGTCCTCGAGACCGGTGCGGTCGCCGTCGACGATGCGCAACTTCAGCCGTTCGCCGACCTCGGCCGGGCGTTCGCGGACGGCGGCCTTGGCGGCGCTGCGGCCTTCGAAGAGGGCCATGAAGGCCTGCAGCGGGTCGTAGCCGGGACGGCGGCGGTCGAAGATCAGGTCTTCGGCGATCGCCACTTCCTCGGCCGGCACTTTGTGCAGCGGCGCGATCTTGGAGACATGGACGATCGCCCCGGTCATGCCGCGCCGGATCGCGTGATCGAGGAACACCGAGTTGAGAACATGGCGCGCCGGCGGGTTGAGCCCGAACGAGACGTTGGAGAGGCCGAGCACGATCTGGCACTCGGGCAGTTCGCGCCGGATCGCTTCGATCGCCTCGAGGGTTGAGAGCGCCAGCTTGCGGTCGTCCTCGTTGCCGGTGGCGATGGTGAAGGTCAGGGGGTCAAACAGCAGGTCCGAGGCCGGCAAGCCGTGCTGGTTGACCGCGAAATCGTAAAGCCGGTGCGCGATCTCCAGCTTGCGCTCGACCGATTTGGCCATGCCCTGCTCGTCGATGGTGAGCGCGATCACGGCGGCGCCGAACTTGCGGGCCAGCCGGAGCCTTTGCGCCGCCGGCTCCTCGCCATCCTCGAAATTGATCGAGTTGATCACCGGCTTGCCGCCGTAGAGCTTCAGCGCCTGCTCCAGCACCGTGTATTCGGTCGAGTCGATGACCAGGGGCGCCGTGACCTGACCGGCCAGCCGGGTCACCACCGCGTTCATCTCGGCAACCTCGTCGCGACCGACGAAGGCGGTGCAGACGTCGAGGGCGTGGCTGCCTTCGCGCACCTGCTCCCGCGCCATGGCCACGCAGCCGTCCCAATCGTGGGCCTGCTGGTACTCGCGCCATTTCTTCGAGCCGTTGGCGTTGCAGCGCTCGCCGATCGAGAGGTAGGCGTTTTCCTGGCGCAGGGCCACCGGGCTGTAGAGCGAGGCGAGCGAGGGCGTCCACTGGGGAGTGCGCCGGGCCGGGGCCGGACGATGGCTGCCATCGGTGGCCAGCCGGCGCAGCATGGCGTCGGCGGCCTCGATGTGCTCCAGCCCGGTGCCGCAGCAGCCGCCGATCAGGTTGACGCCGTCCTCGGTGACGAAACGTTCCAGCCAGACCGCAAGGTCGGCGCCGCGCAGCGGGTAGCGGGTCTTGCCGTCGACGAGTTCGGGCAGGCCGGCATTCGGCAGCACCGAGATTTTGCCCGGCCAGGTCTCGGCCAGCCAGCGCACGTGCTGGGCCATTTCGCGCGGGCCGGTGGCGCAGTTGAGGCCGATCAGCGGCACGTCGAGGGCGTTGATGATGGTGGCGGCGCCGGGCAGATCGGTGCCGACCAGCATCGCGCCGGTGGTCTCGACGGTGACCTGAACGAACACCGGAACCTCTTTGTCGGCCTCGGTGCGGGCGATCCTGGCGGCGTTGACCGCGGCCTTGATCTGCAGCGGGTCCTGGCAGGTTTCGATCAGGATGGCGTCGGCGCCGCCCGCGATCAGTCCCCGGGCCTGAACCAGAAACGAGTCCTCAAGGGTCTGATAGGGGAGATGCCCGAGCGAGGGCAGCTTGGTCCCCGGTCCGATCGAGCCGAGCACGAAGCGCGGCCGGCCGTCGGCCTGAAACTGCCCGGCCGCCTCCCGCGCCAGTTCCACCGCCACCTTGTTGATCTCAAAGGCCTTCGCCTCCAGCCCGAATTCGCCGAGGGTGATCGGCGAGGCGCCAAAGGTGCAGGTCTCGACCATGTCGGCGCCGACCCGGTAATAGCCGGCGTGGATTTCGCGCACGATGTCGGGCCGCGACAGCACCAGGATGTCGGTACAGTTCTCATGCCCCCAATAATCGCGCTCGGTATCGAGATCGAGCGACTGCACGCGGCTGCCGAAGCCGCCGTCGGCCAGAAGGACGCGGGTCGAGAGAAGGTCGAGAAGATGGGGCACGGCAGTCAACCTTGAGAGACGGGGGACACCCCGGGTTTTGCGGCGCAAACGGCCGCGCTGTCAATGCGGGAGAATGGCTCACAAGAAGCCGCTGCGATCGGCCGGCGGCCGGGGGCTCATTTCGCCGGCGGCACCGCGCCCGGGGCCGGCACCGGATCGGGCGCGCCCTTGCGTTCGGGGAAGGGCTTGCCGTCGCTGATCGCCTTCCTCAGCGCGGCGTGGTGGTCGGTGAAGCGGTCATGAAATTTGTTGGTGGGATCGGAGAAGGTCATGATCACCTTGGGCGGGATCGTCAGGTCGACCTCGATCACCGCCCGCTTGAACGGGGCGAGATCACCGGCCCGCTGAATCTTGCGCACCCCGCCCAGGCTGAGAATGATCGATTCGAGGATCAGATCGCCCTTCACCGAAGCCAGGACATGGGCATATTCGGCGTCCGAGACCTCTTCCGAGGATTGCAGGCGAACCCGGACCTGGGGCGGCAGTGTCCACTCGACCTCGAAATTGCGCACCTCGTAGCCCAGGGTCTCGATCGCCGGAATCGCGATGTTGAGTTTTTGCACCAGCCGGTCGAACTGGGCGTCGACGAGATGGTTGGCGTTGGGCAGACCGATCTTTTCCGGAAAGGCGCCGACCGCGGTCAGCATGTCGGGCAGGCTGGGCATTTCCGGCATCTTGACCTGAGGCAGCGCCGGCAGCTTCATGCCGAGCACGCTCAGGCCCGGCTTGATCTCGGCGCCTTCGGGCGGCGGCGACTGAAAGGTCGAATGCACCGGCACCTGACTCTCGGCGAGCCGGGTTTCGGCCCGGGCCGGGGCCGCCGCCAGGAGCGCGGCCAGCGCCAGCAGGACGGCCCGCCCGTTCATGGCTCAGCCCGCCGTTTCGGCCCGCACACCCAGCAGATGGCAGATGGCCACCGTCAGGTCGGCGCGGTTGAGGGTGTAGAAGTGGAAATGGCGGACGCCGCGGCTGAGCAGGTCCTGGCACTGCTGCACCGCCATGTGGGCCGCGACCAGATGGCGGCTCTCGGGATCCCGGTCGAGGCCCTCGAAGGCGTCGGCGAAGGCGGGGGGAATGCTGGCGCCGCACTTGCCGGCCATGTCGACGGTGCGGGTGAAGTTGGTGATCGGCAGGATGCCGGGAATGATCGGGACATGGATGCCGGCCCTGGCGGCGCGGTCCTGAAAGGCCAGGAATTTGTCGTTGTCGAAAAAGAACTGGGAAATCGCCCGGCTGGCGCCGGCATCGATCTTGCGCTTGAGGTTGTCGAGGTCGGCCTCGGGTGACCGCGCCTCGGGGTGGCCCTCGGGATAGGCGGCGACGCTGATCTCGAAATCGGCGACCCGCTTCAGTCCGGCGACCAGATCGGCGGCGTAGGCATAGCCGCCGGGATGGGGCAGATAACCGCCGCCGCCCATGCCGCCGCTACCGTCGGCGGCCACCGGGGGATCGCCGCGCAACGCCACGATATGGCGGATGCCGGCCTCCCAATAGGTGCGGGCGATGGCATCGATTTCCGCGCGGCCGGCGGCGACGCAGGTCAGGTGGGCGGCGGCGGTCAACCCGGCCTCGCGCTGGATGCGGGTGACGGTGGCGTGGGTGCGCTCGCGGGTGGTGCCGCCGGCGCCATAGGTCACCGAGACGAAACCGGGGGCGAGCGGCGCGAGGCGCAGCACCGATTGCCAGAGCGACAGCTCCATCTTCTCGGTCTTGGGCGGAAAGAACTCGAAACTGACCGAGGGGGCGGCGGATGGACGGGACATTCAGGAGACTCCGGAGCAGGAAACGGCGGCCGGCGGCAAGGGGTCGGCGCTGATCGCGGCCAGCCGGGTCGCCGGCCAGACCGTGACGGTGAGGGGATCGCCGGGCAGATGGATCACCGGGCCGCAGCCCAGACCGGCGGCGCGGCACCAGCCGGCCACCTCCTCGTCGGTGAACCCGAGTCGGCGGTGGGCATGCTCAGTGCGCAGAGATTCGAGGGTGTGGCGGGCGAAATCGACCACCAGCAGCCGCCCGCCCGGCCGCAGCAGCCGCGCAGCCTCGGCCAGGACCTCGGCCGGCTCTTCGGCATAGTGCAGCACCTGATGAATCACCGCGAGGTCGAACGAGGCGCCGGGCAACGGCAGCTGATACATATCGGCCTGACGGACCTGACAATTGCGCAGCCCGGCCTGTTCCAGCCGCGCCCGCGCCACTGCCAGCATCTCGCGCGAGCTGTCGATGCCCACGGCCTGACCGACTCTCGGGCCGAACAGCTCGAGCATCCGGCCGGTGCCGGTACCGATGTCGATCAGGTCACGGACGCCCCGGTCGGGCAACAGCCGCAGCAAGGTGCCCTCGACGTCGCGTTCGGGGGCGTGCAGAGAGCGGATTTCGTGCCAGCGGGCGGCGTTGTCGCGAAAATAGCCGGCCGCGGCCGCGGTGCGCGCCCGTTTCAGCGCCTCCAGCCGTTCCAGATCCTGCCCGAGCACCGGATTCTCCGCCGGAATGGTGTCGACCAGCGTTTCGGCCAGTTCGGCGGCCTTGCCACGCGCGGCGAGGCGAAAGCGGGCGGAGGTGCCCTCGCGGAAGCGGTCGAGCAGCCCGGAGTCGCACAGGAGCTTGAGATGGCGCGAGACGCGCGGCTGGCTCTGGCCCAGCAACTGGGTCAGGTCGGTGACGCTGAGTTCGCCATGGGCGCACAGCGCCAGAATCCGCAGCCGGGTCGGTTCCGCTGCCGCTTTAAGCGCCATCAGAAGGAAGTCCATGGCCGTGGATATATCCGGGTCGTGACCAAAGGTAAACAGCACTGCGTCGCGCCGTGGTCTGAAGGGTTGGCGAAACCGGCCGGCCATGTTATTGAACCAGCCGCGGGTTGCTCCCGCAGCCCTTTCGTCTCCGCCACCGAACTTCAGGTAGTTGCAGCCGATCATGCCGACCCGTCGCACATTCTTTCTCTGCCTCAGCCTGCTGATGTTCTGCGGTTGGTCCGGGCAGTCCGTTCTCGCGCAGGGCAGTGAACTGCCGGCCCGCGCCAGCGTTTTTGTCGATACCCTGGGGAAGGACGCCGTCGCCGTGATGGCGACCCGCGGCTACACCAAGGCCCAGCGCATCGAGCGGTTTCGCGCCATGCTTCAGACCAATTTCGACATTCCGACCATCGCGCGCTTCGTGCTCGGGCGATACTGGAATCTCGCGACTCCGGAGCAGCAGCAGGATTACTTCAAGCTGTTCGAGGAAATGGTGGTGCGCTCCTACGCCGATCGTTTCGACACCTATAACGGCGAAACCTTTCACATCGGGGCGAGTCGGCCCGAAGGCGTGCACGATGCCTTCGTCGGCACCGAAATTCATCGCCCCAACGGTCCACCGGTCAATGTCGAGTGGCGGGTGCGCGAGCGTGGCGGCCGGCTCGGCATCATTGATGTCGTGGTCGAAGGCGTGAGCATGAGCGTCACCCAGCGCCAGGAATTCTCTTCGGTGATCCAGAGCAAGGGCGGCAACATCGGGGCCTTCCTCCAGGCGCTTCGGGACAAGAATTCGGCGATGGCCGGGGCGCAGTAAGCCGCGCCGTCCGGCGGCTGGCGGCGACGCTGTGATCGGCCGCGGCCCGGGATCAAAGGCCGGGGCGTGTTTTGGTCATCGCTGATCGGGAGCGGGGCAAGGCTGGGCCTGAGCGTAGTCGCCGGCAAAGACGTGGCGGCCGACATGGCTCAGCCGGCTGTGCAGATCAAGCCAGATTTCGCCGCCCATCTCTTGCCAGCGCTGGCAGAAGGTGAAATCCTCGCTGAGATAGAGCCCGGTCTCGCGGTCGATCATGCAGTCGAAGAAGGCATAAAGGCGGTCGGGGTCGACATCGGCGTCGGCGCTGGCGTGGCTGCGGCGATATTTGATCCCGGGATACCGGGCGGCCATCGCCTCGAACACCTGCCGGCGCACCAGCAGAAAGCCGGTGCCGACATAGCGTGCCCGGACAAAGCCGTCGTCCGGCACCGGCGCCCCCGGCTCCAGCACTTCCGCGACATAATCGAAAGTCGCCGCGGGGTTGAACGCAGCCGGCGCGCCGGAGTCGCCGCGGCCAAGGCTGGCGCCGATCCGCCGCCAGTTCAGGGTCTTGACCGGATAGGCGCCGCCAACCATGTCGCGCCCGGCCTCCAGCAGCCGGAACACCTGATCCGGACTGAAGCCGATATCGGCATCGATGAACAGCAGATGAGTCGTCCTCGCCTCGCGGAGAAACTCGGCAACCACCGAGTTGCGCGCCCGGGTGATCAGGGCGTCGCCATGAAGCAGGCAGAACGACAGCCTGATGCCGCGCCGGATGCAGGCGGCCTGCAAGCCGAGCAGCGAGATTGTGTAGTGGTCAGTGACGTTGCCGCCGAAGCAGGGCGTGCCGATGCAAAGGCAGACCTCCCCCGCGGCCGGCGCGGCTGGCGTGAGTCGCGGCGCCAGCCGCTCCAGGGCGGCAGCGGCCTCGCCATGGCCGGGGTCCAGCGCCAGCACCCGATGGTAGGCGGCGAGGGCCTCGGCAACAGCGCCAGCCTGTTCCAGGGCCAGCCCAAGCTCGTGCTGAACCCCCGGCAACCGCCCGAACACAGCAGCGGCGGCGCGCAGCAGGGGCAGCGCCTGCGCCAACCGGCCCAGCCGCCGCTCGGTGATGCCGAGGCTATAGGCGGTTTCGGCGTCGCCGGGATCAAGACTGAGCGCCGCCCGAAACGACCGGGCGGCGGCGTCGGCCTGACCGGCGGCCAGCTGAACGATGCCGAGATGGCGCAGAATGTCGGGCTGGCCGGGCCGAAGCCGGTCGGCGCGCTCCAGCGCCACCAGCGCCGCCCCGAGGTCGCCCTCCTGCCCGCGCAGCACCCCCAGACGATGAAGAGCGCCGGCGTGATCGGGAACCCGGGCCAGAATCCCGCCGTAGCAGTGCGCGGCGCCCGCGCCGTCGCCGGCCTCGTGGTGACGAATGCCCTCCGCCAGCATCGCCTCAAGCGCGTCCTCGTCAATCCCGCCCATGGTCACCGCCGTTTCCCGTTCACCCCAAAAGATCCGGAGAGTGTCCTACGCATTTTTTCGTATAGGTCAGCCCGGACAGAAGATATCCATTTCTGCCCGACGACGGTTATCAAAATATTACTATGGCGAATCTCATATCTATCTGGATGTTTCTGGCGGACCGTCGCATCTCTCCGCGAGGTCTGCGACTCGGCCGGGCGGCATCGATTAGCACCGCAAAGTAAAACAGAAAGTTAACGTCGATAGATGGGGCGGTTTGCCGCATTGCAACCAGAGTTTTGCTTGGCTATAGTGTGACCGTCAGAGAGTTCCATCGCTGATACTTTTAGTTTAGTAAAAGGTGTCTAAAATTCGATGGAATTATGGCCGGGAGTCGGTGTCATGGGCCAGAGTTTTGCGGCAATCACGCTCTGTGGCGAGGATCGGGTCTGGATCGATGCCGAGGGCGGCATTCATGTGCTCGACCGCAGTCACGGCGGCGCCTTCCAGGACGTTCACAAGCTGGCTTGCGGCCGGGCCGTGCCGCCCGAGGCCTGGAACTGGATGCGTCGGCAGTGCGGCTCGGAGCCTGACCGCGACGGCGGCACCAATCCAGGCTGGCAGTTCGTCGAATACGCCAAGCACATGCTGGGCTGGGCGCGGGTGACGGTCAATGTCTGGACCTGCAGCACCGAGATCGCCCTCGAGTTCGACGACGACGCCATCAGCGAGCGCGCGGTCAAGGCGATAATCGCCCTGATGCATTTCGTCGAGAAGACCGCCGTCAGCGCCGTGATCGTCACCGACGATTTTGGCCATTCGGGCGAAGAGATCAAGCGGGCGTTCCGGGAATATCGGGCCCTCCTGGGCGCGGCGCGCAATGGCGAGCATCGCCGCCGCCTTGATTTCGCCGAGACTCCCGAGCGCCCCGCCCTCGGCGCCTGGCCGGCTCTGGCCCCGACCCGGCACTGATCGCCCCGCACCGGACGGAAAAAGCCCTCCCCCGCGGCTGCGAGAGTGGGCTTGACCGGCCGGAGCGGGCGGCGCGAGCCGTTCAGAGTCCGAGACGGGCCATGACCACCGCGGTGTCACTCATGCGGTTCGAGAAGGCCCACTCATTGTCGTACCAGGTCAGGATGCGCACGAAGGTGCCGCCGATGACCTTGGTCTCGTTGAGCGCAAAGATCGACGAGCGGGTGTCGTGATTGAAGTCGCCCGAGACCAGCGGTTCGTCATAGCAGCCGAGAATCCCCTTGAGACGGGTGCCGTCGGCGGCGTCCCGGATCGCGGCGTTGATTTCCTCGGCGGAGGTCGGACGCTTGGCGACGAACTTGAAATCCACCACCGAGACGTTGGGCGTCGGCACGCGCAGGGAGGTGCCGTCGAGTTTGCCCTTCAGTTCGGGCAGCACCTTGCCCACCGCCTTGGCGGCACCGGTCGAGGTCGGGATGATGTTGAGCGCGGCGGCGCGGGCGCGATGCAGGTCACTGTGCGCGGTATCGACGATGCGCTGGTCGCCGGTGTAGCTGTGGATGGTGGTCATGAAACCGTGCTCGATGCCGACCGTGTTCTGCAGCACGAAGGCGACCGGGGCGAGGCAATTGGTGGTGCAGGAGGCGTTGGAGACGATGCGGTGGCCGGCCACCAGCTTGTCGTGATTGACGCCATAGACCACGGTCAGGTCTTCATCGGTGGCCGGGGCCGAGATCAGCACCTTGCCGGCGCCGGCTTCGAGATGCTTCGCGGCATCGACGCGCTTGGTGAACAGGCCCGAGCACTCGAAGGCAATATCGACACCCATGTCTTTCCAGGGCAGCCTGGCCGGATCCCGCTCCTGCACGGTCTTGACCGCGCGGCCGTTGATCACCAGTGCGCCGTCGGCAGCCTCGACCGGGAACGGGAAGCGGCCGTGAACGCTGTCGTATTTCAGCAGGTGGGCGTTGGTCTTGCCGCTGGCGAGATCGTTGACCGCGACCACTTCCACGTCGGTCCGACCCGACTCGTAAATTGCCCGCAGAACCAGACGACCGATGCGGCCAAAGCCGTTGATCGCAACCCGAACAGCCATTCTTTCCTCCGCTTTGAGCGAAACGCGATGCCGGCGCCACCGCTCCAGGCAGCCGCCGACACCGCCGACACATGCGGCGCACCCTGCTCCGTCGACCGACAAAAATCAATATCAGTCAAGCGGCTAGGGCCCGTCCGCGACGATCGACCACCATGTCCGCGCCGAGGGGAGTTGACGGCGCCGCCACACACGGCTTAACTGTATCCGCCGGCTTCGGTTTTGCCGCTGGCGGTCCGGTTCCGGCTCTGTTCGGCGCCTTGCCTTCGCTCCCGGTCACCCCCACCCTGGTCGCCCCACCGATGGATACCCTCGACACCGCCCTGAAACGTCTCGGCAAGGCCGTGGACCGCCTGGAAACCGCCGTTGATCTGCGCGACCAGCGGGTCGAGAAGGAACGCAACTCGCTGACCCAGGCGCTGCAGGCCGCACGCTCTGAGCAGGCCCATACCGCCGCTGCCGCCGAGGGCGTTTCGACCCGGCTGGAAGGCGCGATCGAGCGGCTCAACGCCGTGCTGGAGCGATAATCCCCATGGCGCACGTCGATATCTTTCTCAGTGGCCGCAAATATTCGGTGTCCTGCGAAGCCGGACAGGAGCCGCGACTCCGGGAACTGGCCGACTATGTCGGCGGCCGGTTGCGCGAACTGACCGACAGCGGCGTCACCGGCAGCGACGCCCACATGCTGGCCCTGACCACGCTGCTGATCGCCGACGAATTGTTCGACATCACCGATCAGGTCAAGGCCGCGCGCTCGGGGCTATCGCGGGAGCCCGACCGCAACTCCACCACCGCCGCCACCATCGATACCCTGACCAGGCGTATCGAAGACCTTGCCGTCCGCCTCGAACGGCCCTAGACTCTCTTCCGGGGAAGGGGCTGCGCGATTTGTCAGGCTACAAATCCCCGGGGCCTTAAATACACCTCTCGGGGGCTGTCCCTGTCGGAACCGTGGTTCCGGTATATGGTTCCCACCTGCACGTGCAGGCCGCGGAGGGATTCACAATGCCAACGGCCGAGGCGGCTCCTTTCCCACCTTCCCTTCCCGATCCCGTGCCCGCTCCCGATCATCTGAAAACCGACGACGCCAAGCCGGCGCTCCGCCGACAGGCGCGGGCGGCCCGCGCCGCGGCCAGCGCCGCCGGAGGCGAGGCCGCCGCGCAGGCGGTCTGCCGCACGGTGCTTGACCGCCGGCTGGTGCCGGCGGGCGCCACCGTCGGCGGCTACTGGCCGATCGGACGCGAACTCGATGCCCGGCCGCTGCTGGGCGCCCTCGGTGCCGCCGGCTGCTGGTGCGCACTGCCGGTGATGGTCGGTCCCGCTCAGCCCCTGCGCTTCCGGCTCTGGCGGCCCGGCGAGCCCCTGGTCCCCGGCCCGGGCGGCATTCCTGAACCGGCCGAGGGCGCGCCCGAACTTCTCCCCGAGGTGCTGCTGGTGCCGCTGCTCGGCTTCGATGCCGCCGGCCACCGGCTCGGCCAGGGCGGCGGCTACTATGACCGCACCCTGGCGGCGATGCGCGCCGCCGGCGGCACGGTGCGGGCGATCGGTCTGGCCTTCGCCGTCCAGGAGTTTCCCGCCCTGCCCGTGGCCGGCCACGACCAGCGACTCGACTGGATCGTCACCGAAACCGCCTGCCGCGCCGTCGGCTCCCCGCGAACGGAGTAAACACCATGCGTCTCTTGTTTCTGGGCGATGTCGTCGGCCGCAGCGGTCGTGACGCCGTGCTGCGGCACCTGCCGGAGTTGCGGCAGCGGCTGGCCCCCGACCTTGTGGTGGTGAATGGCGAGAACGCCGCCGCCGGCTTCGGCCTCACGGCCAAGATCGCCGAGGAATTCCTCGCCGCCGGGATCGACTGTGTGACCACCGGCAATCATGTCTGGGACCAGAAGGACCTGGTGACCAGCATCGACCGCCTGCCCCGGCTGCTGCGACCGCTGAACTATCCCGAGGGCACGCCGGGCCAGGGCGCGGTCCTGATCGCCACCGCCGACGGCCGCACGGCGCTGGTGGTCTGCCTGATCGCCCGCCTTTTTATGGACATGATCGACGACCCCTTCGCCGCCGTCGAGCGGCTGGTGCGGGAACACCGGCTGGGCGCCGGCGGCACCGACGCCATTCTGGTCGATTTTCATGGCGAGGCCACCAGCGAGAAGATGGCGATGGCCCATTATCTCGATGGCCGGGTTTCGGCGGTAATCGGCACCCACAGCCACATCCCGACCGCCGACACCTGGATTCTGCCCGGCGGCACCGCCTATCAGACCGATGCCGGCATGTGCGGCGATTATGACAGCGTGATCGGCATGAAAAAAGAGCTGTCGGTGGCGCGCTTCGTCAGGCGCCTGCCCACCGAGCGCCTGAGCCCGGCCGAAGGAGAGGCCACGGTCTGCGGTACCTGGATCGAAACCGACGACGCAACGGGCCGCGCCCTCCGAGTCGAAGCGGTTCGACTGGGAGGGCGGCTGAGCCCGGCGCTGCCGGCGACCTGATCAGCGCGAGTAGTATTCGACCACCAGATTCGGTTCCATCTGAACCGGATAGGGCACATCAGCCAAGGCCGGCGCGCGCACGAACGTGCCCTTCATGGCGCCGGTATCAACGCTGAGATAGTCAGGAATGTCGCGCTCGCGGGAGCCCTGGGCTTCCAGGATCAGCGCCATCTGCTTGGACTTCTGGCGCACCTCGATCTTGTCGCCGTCCCGGACCTGATAGGACGGGATGTTGAGGCGCTTGCCGTTGACCAGAATGTGGCCGTGATTGACGATCTGCCGGGCCGCGAACGGAGTCGGCGCGAACTTCATGCGGTAGATCACGGCGTCGAGCCGGCGCTCCAGCAACTGGATCAGGTTTTCGCCGGTGTCGCCCTTGCGGCGCACCGCCTCGGCGTAGAGCCGGCGGAACTGGCGTTCGCCGACATTGCCGTAATAGCCCTTCAGCTTCTGTTTGGCCATCAGCTGCAGGCCGAAATCCGAGGGCTTCTTGCGGCGCTGGCCGTGCTGGCCGGGGCCATAGGCGCGGCGGTTGATCGGGCTCTTGGAGCGGCCCCACAGATTGACGTTGAGACGACGATCAATCTTGTACTTCGATTCCTGACGCTTGCTCATCTCTGATCCGTTATCCGGTTCGCTGTGGTGTCCCGATAGTCCCAGATGGCGGGTACGCCAAAGGGCGGGGCGTTATCGTCAAGGCACGCCCGCATTTTCGGGATGAAGCGCCGCACTATACGGATGCCGGCGCCGAAGTCAAACCCGATGCGCGCGGCCCGGCCCGAGCGCGGCCGACATTTTTTTTCGTGCCCCCGGCCGGCAGCAGCGACGCCAGCCGGGCCGCCGGCGCCGGCGATGTTAAGAGTTGCGCGCCGGACCTCGGGGGTCCGGCAAGGACGGCCGTCCCGCAGCGGCGCGGCATCACCCTTCGCACCTGCGGCATCTCGTCGCAGTTTCTGGCCCCGATGGCTGCTGTTTTGGCTGTTGAATTGGCACACTGGTCGCTGTTCGCGCCTGCATTCAGGGCGGGGCCGACCGCGGCGGTGACGGGCCGGTATCGGTATTTAGTCCTATTTGATCCTGATCAACTCGGGGGCGCTTTATTAAGGATTGACCGCCCCCGCGGCCCGGCCGCCCCGGACCCCACCCTGTCAAGGTTGACAGTCTGCAAAACCCCTTGGTTTTGTTACACGTAGTAGATCGTCATGCCTTGGGAGGACAAAGAGATGGCCCCGGTTGAAAAAACGGAAAGCACCGCGAACACTGGCAGCTCTGATCGTGACGCGCCCCATCGTGAAGGAATGAATTCCGCTTTGGCCCGGGGCTATTCCAGCCCGGTGCTGGGCGCCAGCCGCGAGCCCTCGACCGGTCCGGTGGCGCGTGGCCGGGCCTGCTTCGCCTCGGCGGGCGGCTGGGTCGTTTCCCTGTGACAGTCTGACGCCTTGACGACTGGAATGACTTGAGACTTTGGGCGGCGGACGCGAAAATCACCCCGGATCGCGATGCCATGCCCGGGCGGCCACGCCTCCTCTCCCGGCGCCGCCGGGAGAGGGTTGGCGCAGCAACCGGCTGATTTGGGCTGGAAGCCCGCGGGCTCAGGCCCGGCGCAGAATCTCGTCGGCCAGCGCCGTCATCTCCTCGGCGGCCTTCGAGTGGCGGTCGGTCTCGGTGACGGCCCGGCCCGAGAGCAGAGCGCCGGCATAGGCGATGCGGTTGCCGACCCGGGCGTCGGCGAGGTCGACCGCGGGCGGAGTCAGGAATTTGCGGATTTCGCCGACCAGTTGCTCGGTGATTTTGGAGCGCGAGGGCATGCGGTTGAGCACCAGCAGCACCTTGACCTTTTCCTGCCGGCTGAGATCCAGGGTCGGCTGGGTCGCCCAGTAATCCATCGGGCTGGGCTGAATCGGCACCACCACCAGCGCCGCGGCGCGCACCGCGAGTCGGGCCTCGGTTTCGGCGTGGGGCGGGCTGTCGATCACCACCAGATCATTATCGCGCGCGACCCGCTCGACCTCCTTTTGGGTGCGCCAGCCGGTGATCTGGCTGTGAATGAGGTCGATTTTGCCCTCGAGGGCGGCAACCCGGGTCTGATACCAGCGGGTCAGGCTGCCCTGGGGATCGATATCCACCAGCGCGACCTTCTTGCCGGCCTGGAGCCAGGCCACCGCCAGATGAGCCGCCAGCGTCGTCTTGCCGGCGCCGCCTTTTTGCTGCGCGATGGTGATGATCTTGCCAGCCATGACCGCCGCCCCCAAATCAATGACCCCGGTATTTCAATAATACAGGCATCGCGGGCGCGCAAGGCGCGTTGACGGAAATTCAGCGGTCTAAGCGGTTTTCAAGTGCCGCGCCCTCCTGTAAAACAACGGCCATGATCCCAAGACCTGAAATCCTGCCCCCTTCCATCGCGGCGATCGAACGCGCCGCCGGGCTGTTGCGTGCCGGCGAACTGGTGGCCTTTCCCACCGAGACCGTCTATGGCCTGGGCGCCGATGCCGCCAATGAGCGGGCGCTCGAGGCGATCTTCGTCGCCAAGGGCCGGCCGCGCTTCAATCCGCTGATCGTCCATGTTCCGGATCTCGAAATGGCGGAAACCATCGCCGTGTTCGACGACCGCGCCCGGGTGCTCGCCCAATGCCTCTGGGCCGGGCCGTTCACGATGGTGCTGCCGCGCCGCGCCGACGCCCCGGTGGCGCCGCTGGTCAGCTGCGGCCTCGACACCGTCGCGGTGCGGGTGCCCGGCAGCCGGGTGGCGCGGGCACTGCTGAAGGAATTCGGCGGTCCGGTCGCGGCGCCCAGCGCCAACCGCTCGGGCGCGATCAGCCCGACCACGCCGATGCATGTGGCCACCGATCTCGGCGACCGGGTGGCGATGATCCTGGCCGGCGGCCGCTGCGAAGTCGGACTCGAATCGACGATCGTCGATATGAGTTGCGATCCGCCGCGCCTGTTGCGACCGGGCCGGATCGGCCGGCGCTCGATCGAGGGGCTGATCGGCCCGATCGCGGCGCCCGGCGACGGGGGCGAGGACGAGGACGCCGGACCGGGCGCGGCGCCCAAGGCCCCCGGCCAGTTGCTCAGCCATTACGCGCCCCGGTTGCCGGTGCGGCTCGATGCCGCCACCGTCGGCCCGACCGAAGCGCTGCTGGCCTTCGGCCCCGACCGCTTCATCCGCGGCGGCGCCATCCGGCTCAACCTCTCGCCCGAGGGCGATCTCCTGGAAGCGGCGTCCAATCTTTATGCCATGCTGCACAAGCTCGATCGGCCGGACTATTCCGCGATCGCGGTGATGAGCATTCCGCGCCAGAGCATCGGCATCGCGATCAACGACCGCCTGCGCCGGGCCGCCGCCCCCCGCGATCCCGTTTCGATCTCCTGAATCATCAAGGTATTCCGCAATGTCTCTTGTATGTCTCGGCCAAGTGAAGGCCGTCCTCGGGGCCAAAGGCGTGGTGGAGGATGCCGCCGACATCGCGCCCTATCTCTCGGAATGGCGCGGCCGCTTCACCGGCCGGGCGGCGGCGGTGATCCGCCCGGCCAGCACCGCCGAGGTCGCCGCGGTGGTGCGGCTCTGCGCCGAGGCCGGCCAGCCGATCGTGCCCCAGGGCGGCAACACCAGTCTGGTCGGCGGTTCGATCCCGTTTGAAACCGGCACCGAAATTGTGCTCAGCCTCGGCCGGATGAACCGGATCCGCGACCTCGACCCGCTCAACCACACCATCACCTGCGAGGCCGGCTGCGTGCTCCAGACCGTGCAGGCGGCGGCGGCGGCGGCTGACCGGTTGCTGCCGCTCAGCTTCGGCGCCGAGGGCACCTGCCAGATCGGCGGCGTGCTGTCGACCAATGCCGGCGGCAGCATGACCGTGCGCTACGGCAACACCCGCGACCTCGTGCTCGGGCTGGAGGCGGTGCTGCCCGACGGCCGGATCTGGAACGGCCTGCGCCGGCTGCGCAAGGACAACACCGGCTACGATCTCAAGCACCTCTTCATCGGCGCAGAGGGCACGCTCGGCATCATCACCGCCGCGGTGCTCAAGCTCTTTCCGCGCCCGAAACAAATCGAGACGGCGTTTGCCGCCGTGCCCGACCCGGCCGCCGCCATCGCGCTGCTGTCGGCGATGCGCGAGGCCACCGGCGACGCCGTCACCGCCTTCGAGCTGATTCCCCGCCTCGGCATCGACTTTGCGCTGCGTCATGTCCAGGGGGTGGTCGATCCGCTGGCCGAGCGCCACGACTGGTATGTGCTGCTCGAAGCCAGCGCCGGCACCCGCTCGGAGGGCTTTCGGGCTCTCTTCGAGTCGGGGCTGGAGCAGGGCTTTGAGGCCGGCCTGATCCTCGACGCCGCGCTCGCCGAAAGCGGCAGCCAGCAGCGCGCCTTCTGGTTCATCCGCGAGGCGATCGTCGAGGCCCAGAAATACGAGGGCGGCTCGCTCAAGAACGATGTCTCGGTGCCGGTGTCCCGGGTCGCCGACTTCATCACCGCCGCCACCGCCGCGGTGACGGCGCGGATTCCCGGCCTCCGCCCGGTGCCGTTCGGCCATGTCGGCGACGGCAACATCCATTTCAACCTCACCCAGCCCGAGGGAGCCGACACCGCCGGCTTCATGGCCCGCTGGGACGAGATTCAGACCGCGGTCAACGACATCGTCACCGGCCTCGACGGCTCGATCAGCGCCGAGCACGGCATCGGCCGGATCAAGCGCGAGGAACTGGTCCGGGTCAAATCCCCGGTCGAGATCGAACTGATGCGGGCGATCAAGGCCGCCTTCGACCCCAAGGGAATCATGAATCCCGGCAAGCTGGTGCCCTGAGCGCCGCCGCTGCGCGCGCCGGGCAAACCCTGCCCCGGGAAAACTCTGCCGGGCCGGAGTCGGCGGAGTCTGCCGGTGCCACCGCCGCGAACCGGCGGTTGTCGGCCTTGGCACGGCGTTCGCATGGACAAAGCCGACGCGAAGCCCATATTGGGACAGGTTGGAAAACCGGCTCCGGGCCGGAGCGATCACCATCGGGAGGGTGTCATGGCCACATCGTCGTTTGCCGCCAGGGCGATCAGCCTCGCATCCCGCCTGGGGCGGGCCATCGGGCGCAACCGGACCATCCGGGCGGTCAAGGCCCGGCTCGCCGATCTGGCCGGAACCGTCGCCGACTGGCTGAGCCCGGGCTGGCCGGATCCGCAGCTCCAACCGGTTCGCGTCCGCAGCAATCGAGGCCGCCGCGGCCCGCGCTCCTGACGCCGAACAGCGCTGGCAAGAAGAGTTTGCCCTGCCACCGAGGTTCATCTGGCATTGCAGCAAAATCTCATGGTAATCTCAGCCGTCATGCTTCCAGAACCGCCGCCGGCGGTTTGGGCGGCGTGAGCGGGTTTGTCCCGGTGTCCGGGCCGGAATGGCTGTGGCGGCGCCGGGGGCGGGCTCGCAAAGTTTCGGTACGGCCTCGGGGAACAAAAGGCCGCGCCGGATGTTCATCGGTATACGGGCCTCTGAGGTGGCGGTCGCGCCAATATCCGGGACTCCGCTTCGCTCCGTCCCTGTCTTGGGAACAGTAGGCATTCGATGACCCTTCATCATTCCGAACGTCCGGTTCCGGCTTTCGCGGGCGCCTCGTCCCGCCGCCCGGCCGTCGACGAGCCGACCACCGTTCATGCCATCGGCAACCAGCCGGCGCTGCTGCTCGGCGATCTCGTGGCGCTGGCCCTGGCGTTTCTCCTCGCCGGACTCATGACGCTGCTGGTCGACGAGGAAATCTTCCACAAGGTCGCCGATTACACGGTCAACACCGAAGCGCGGGCGCGTTTGTTTCAGTTTCTGCTGCTGTCGGGATTCGTGCTGATCTGGCACAACGAACGCGGGCATTACGATACCCGGCTGCCGTTCTGGACCGAAACCAAGCAGATCCTGATCGCGCTGTCGCTGGCGGCGGTGCTCGACGGCTTTCTTCAGTATCTGATGAAGGTCCAGGTCTCCCGGGCCTGCCTGATCGAGACCTGGGCGCTGTCGTTCGCGCTGGTGATGATCAGCCGCGAACTGGTCAAGCGCTGGCTGCGGGCGCGCGGAACCTGGGAGCTGGCCACGGTGATCGTCGGCAGCCGCGCCGACGCCGCCGCCGCCGCCCGCATGGTCAAGGCCGAGCGCAATCTCGGCTACCGGGTGGTGGCCACCGTGGATCCGGCGGCGCTGGCCATCAGCGACGGCGTCGACTGCACCGAGGCGCTCTATCGCCGCTTCGACGCCGATTTCGTGCTGGTGGTGCCCGACGCCCACGATTCCGTGCATTGCAACGCCCTGACCGCGATTCTGACCCGCCAGACCATGCCCTTCGCCCTGGTTCCGGCCACCGCCGGCATTCCGGTGTTCGGCCTGACCCCGGTCTATGTCCTCAGCCACGACATGGTCATGCTGATGGGGCGCAGCAATCTCGCCCACCCGGTGGCCCAGCTCTTCAAGCGCGGCGCCGATCTGGCCGGTGCCGCCGTGATCGTGCTGGCGCTGCTGCTGGCCTCGCCGGTGCTGGCGGCGATCATCTACGCCATCCGGGCCGACGGCGGGCCGGTGCTCTATCGCCAGACCCGGGTCGGCTTCAACGGCCGGCGCTTCCATTGCTTCAAGTTCCGCTCGATGATCGTCAATTCCGATCAGGTGCTGAAGGAGTATCTGGCACGCAACCCCGACGCCGCCGCGGAATGGCAGCGCGACGTCAAGCTGCGCCACGATCCCCGGATCACCCGGGTCGGGGCCTTCCTGCGCAAGACCAGCCTCGACGAGCTGCCCCAGCTGCTCAACGTCATCCGCGGCGACATGAGTCTGGTCGGGCCGCGCCCGATCGTGCCGGCCGAAATCGAACGCTATGGCGCCGACATCGCTTACTATTATCAGGTGCGGCCGGGCATCACCGGGCTGTGGCAGGTCAGCGGCCGCAACGACGTCGATTATCCGACCCGGGTCCGGCTCGACTGCTGGTACGTCAAGAACTGGACCCTCTGGCACGACATCGCGATTCTGTTCAAGACCATTCCGGCCCTGGTCACCGGCCGCGGCGCCTGCTGACCCCGGCCGCTCAGTTGAGGAAGAACAGGTTGCGCAGAAAGCCCGGCGCCAGCACGGCCAGCGGGTTGACCGAGACTTCGGGCTGGGCGGCAGGACCGCTGAGCCGGTAGGTGGCGGCAAAGATGCCCTGGCCCTTGCCGCCGCTGAGCAGATCGCCCAGAATCGGGATCACACCGAGAATGCGGTTGAGGCCGTAGACCGGCACGATAGTGCCTTCAAGAGCCAGGGTGTCGGCGGCCAGGTCCACCGGTCCGTCGACGGTCAGACCGAGCGCGCCGCCCGAGGTGCGGACCTCGGCCAGGGTCAGCCGGTCCTCGCTCCAGGTCAGATCCCCGGCCAGCTGGGCAAAGGTCAGGCCCTCGCCGTTGAGCAGTTCCATCAGGCCGGTGACCGACAGCGCGTTGAGCAGCCGGGCCAGCAACGGCGCCCCCACCACCCGGAACTCGCCGACCTCAAGCTTGGCCGACAGCGGGTGGGCCGGAATCCCGGGCTGGCCGCTGCCGCTGAGCGACAACCGGCCGCCCAGCACCGAGTCGGTGAGGTCGAGCGCGCGCAGCACCGCGCCCGCATCCTCGCTGGTCACCGACAGCCGCCGCCCGGCGCCCTCGGGCAGATAGCGCACCGCCAGCCCGGCCGGCGCCCCGGCGACCCGGGCGTCAAGCTCCAGGCTGTCCCAGCCGGTGCCATCGTGACGCACCCGGCCCTTGACCCCGGTCAGCGCCCGGCCCTGATCGCCGGTCACCACCCGCGCCAGCTGAAGCGAAAGGTCGTAGCGCGGCCCGGGCTCGCGCGGCTTGTCGGGCGCGGCGGCCCGCGCCGCCCGCGCCTTCTTGCGCTCGGCATCGTCGGTGGCCGGGGCGAGCAGCGGCCGGGCGTCAAGGCTGGCCCCCGAGAGCGCGATCTCGTGCCCGCGATCGGGCCGGGTCTTGAGGTCGAGCTTGAAGTCGTTGGCGCCGCCCCGGACCTCGCTCAGAGTCAGCCGGGCCAGCGCCCCGGCGGCGGCGTCAAAGCTGCCCGAGCCCGCGAGCCTGAGGCCGGCGGTATCGAGCCCGAGCTGGAACGGCCGCAGCGGCTTGCCCTTGTCGAAGACCACCGAAATCTGCGCGCTGCCGGATTCGCCGGCCGGCTTGATCCAGTTCAGCTCCGGCACCGCGAGGCGGGCATGGCCGAGATCCAGCCGGCCGCTGAGTGTGGTCTTCTTGCGCTTATCAACCAGCAGCAGGACATCGGCCGCGACCGCACCGCCAAGCCGGCCCTTGAGCGACGGCAGCCGCGCCGCCGCCGCCGCTTCGCCGATCTCACCCCGGATGGTCAGCCGGGTCTGCGGATCGGCCTCCTCGGCGAAGGCCTCCCGCCATTGCAGGGTGGTGGGCACCCCCTCGATCCGGGCGGTGCCGGTGACATCCATGCCGGCGTTGTCGATATCCAGTTTCAGCTCGCCGCTGCTGACCGAAAGGCCGCCGGCGACATCCTCGGTGGCGGCGCCGTGAAGGCTGGCGCTGGTACGAATTTCGACATTTTCGATGTCGATGCCCTTCTTGAGCGGAAAATGAAAGTGCAGACGCGCGGTCTGGCTGCCCTGAGTGCGGGCGGGATCGATGCCGACCCGGCGGGCATAGTCGAGCGGCGCGGTGTCGAGCACCTGCAACACCGAGCGAATCGAGCCCGACAGCGGGGCATCGATATCGATCCATTCCTGAGGGGTGTCGAGCTTGCTGAAGACGATCCGGGCCTCGCCGAGCGGCAGGTCGAGGATGTGCCCGCCGCTGGTGGTCAGCACCAGGTCGCGGCCGTCGCTGGTGCCGCGCCCCGAGATGCCGGTGATCGGCGGCAGAGTCTTGAAATAATTGACCGTGAGGTTGGAGGCGGCGACGCCGCCATCAAGGCTGGCGGCGACGATGTCCGAGGGATCGGCCAGCGGCGCCGAGCCGTCGATGCCGACCCAGGCCTCGTCGATCACCCCGGCGGTGATGTTGCGGGTAATCCAGTCGCGGGCGTTACGGCCCACCGTATGAGGCCAGAGCCTGGGCAGCGACTCGGCCGGAACCCCGCGCACCCGCACCCCGCCCCGGATGGCCAGCCGCTGGCCCTCGCGCGTGATCGCGCCCTCAAGGGACAGCACCGGCCCGCCCAGATCCACCGCCACCTTCTGCAGCTGGATGCGTTCGGGCACGGCGGCAAAGGGCTGGTCGACGGTCAGGCGCAGGGTGCCGCCCCGCACCGGCACCGGCTCCGCGAGCAGGGCCGGCGGCAGCTGCAACCGGCCGGGCTTCAGCGCGAGATCGACGGCAAGGCGATCCGGCGTCCAGCCCGAGCCGAGGGCCAGCCGGACCGTCCCCGAAACCGGCACCGCCACCGGCGCCAGCGCCCGCGACAGCCCGGCCAGCAGCGCCGGTTCCAGATCGGCGATTTTCAGCACCAGTTCCGTGCCGGCGGCAGCCGGCACCAGATCGGCATCGATGCGGGCGGTGTGCGGGCCGCTGGCCAGGGTCAGCCGGAGCGCACCGCCGGAAGCCCCGCCCTGGCCGGCGGCGGTCAGGGTCAGCGCCGGCTCGGTCAGGGTCAGCCGCGCCTTTTCCAAGGAGAAGCGCCCGGCGCCGGGCTCGACCACCGCCGCCAGCGCCAGCGTCCCGAGCCGGAGCGGCGCCTCGAGCAGGCCCGGGGCGGTCAGCACGCCCGGACCGGCGTCGGCCAGCGCGAGACGCAGCCGCAGCGGCCGGAAGTCGCCGTCAAAGATCGCCTCGAGGCTGCCCGACAGCGGCACCCGGCTGCCCGCGAACGGGGCCAGCGCCGGCAGCGCCGAAGCCAGCGCCCCGGCATCGACGTCGCGCAGCTTGAGGCTGGCCAGAATGGCGCCATCGCTCACCCGCTCGCTGGCGGTCAGTTCCACCACCCCGGGATGACCCGGTGCCGGCATCTCGATCCTGGCCTGAGCGCGGATGCCGTCGTCGCCGCGCTTCGCGATCAGGCTGGCCGCCGGGACCGACCACATCACCCCGGCGGCGCGATCCTCCAGGGTCACACTGGCGTTGACGATCGAAACCTGGGTCAGTACCGCCAGCGCCCCGTCGTGACCGGCGGGCTGACGCAGCGCCGCCAGCAGGCCCGAGAGCGGGCCGGCCGCGCCCTCGGCCGCCGCCTCGGCCGCCACCACCAGCGCCGGATGCGACCCGCCGCCGGGACCGTCGAGATCGAGAGTGAGCCGGCCGTCGACCGTGCGCTCCAGATGCAGCATCGGCCCGATCACCGCCAAGCGGGCCAGCGCCAGCCGGCCCCGGGCCAGCGAGCGCAGCGACAGCCCGACCGCCATCTCCGGCACCTGGGCCACGACATGATTGTCCGTCCCGCTGCTGAGCCGGACCCCGCGCAGGCGCAGCTCGAGCGGATGATCGAAGCCACCCCAGATCAGCACGGTATCGACGACCTCGGTGCGCAGAGTGCCGGCGCCGCCGACAGCGTCATCGAGGGCGCGGGCGAGATAGGGCGTGAGCAACTCGACCGAGACCGGCCCGCTGGCCACCCGCCATACCGCCAGACCGGTCAACACCGCCACGGCAATCATCAGGATGGCCAGTCCCTGAGCCAGAAACACTGCGACGCGGTTGATCACGGCTTGCCCCCCGCACCATCGGCAGGCATATGGTGAGGCCAGCCTTTCCTCAGCCAGCTACGGACCCGTCCCGCCATGGTGCTCGCCATCGCCACCGACCGCCTGCCGGCGCCAGCCGATCCCGCCCGGGCCGCCCGCGGCGTCGACGCCTGGCGCGAGGCGGCGGCGGCAGCCGAACCGGCACCCGGCGCGTTTGCCCACGCGCTCGCGGCGGCGCCCGAGGGACAGCGGCTGATCGAATCGATCACCGGCAACAGCCCGTATCTCGGCCTCAGCCTGACCCGCGACCTGCCGTTCGCCCACCGGCTGCTCACCCAGGGCTTCGAGGCCACGTTTGCCGGCCTGCTCACCGAACTCGAGCGCGATTTCAGCGCCGAGACCGACACCGGCCGGCTGATGACCGGGCTCCGGCTGGCCAAACGGCGGGCGGCGCTGCTGATCGCGGTCGCCGACATCGCCGGCGCCTGGAGCCTCGAACAGGTCACCGCCGCCCTCAGCGACCTCGCCGAACGCGCGCTGGTGCTGGCGGCCTCACATCTCTTGCGCGCGCTCGCGGCCAAGGGAACGCTGCTGCTGCCCGATCCGCAGCGGCCGTTGCAGGGCTCGGGTCTGATCATTCTGGCCATGGGCAAGTTCGGGGCGCGGGAGCTGAATTATTCGAGTGATATCGATCTGATCGTGTTCTACGACGACACGACCGTAAGAGCCGCGGAGCCGGAAAATCTGGCGCGGACCTTCGTTCGTCTGGCCCGCGATCTGGTGCGCATTATGGACGAACGGACGCGCGACGGCTACGTCTTCCGCACCGATCTGCGCCTCAGGCCCGACCCCGGCGCCACCCCTGCGGCGGTGGCGGTCTCGGCCGCCGAAATCTACTATGCCAGCGTCGGCCAGAACTGGGAACGGGCGGCGATGATCAAGGCCCGGCCGGTGGCCAGCGATCCGGTCGCCGCCGCCGGGTTCATGGCCACCATCCGCTCCTTCGTCTGGCGGCGCAGCCTCGATTTCGCCGCGATCCAGGACATCCATTCGGTCAAGCGCCAGATTCACGCCCACAAGGGCCACCGGGTGCCGGCGGTCAACGGTCACGACATCAAGCTCGGCCGCGGCGGCATCCGCGAGATCGAGTTCTTCATCCAGACCCAGCAGCTGATCCATGGCGGCCGCGATGACCGCCTGCGGGTGGCCCAGACCTGCGCCGCCCTGACCACCTTCGCCGGGCTCGGCCGGATCGGCGCCACGGTCGCCGCCGAGATGATCGCCGCCTACCGCTTCCTGCGCCAGGTCGAGCACCGGCTGCAGATGATCGACGACCGCCAGACCCATCAATTGCCCAAGACCGACGAGGAGGTGGCGCAGATCGCCCTCTTCCTCGGCTATGAGCACGCCGCGGAGTTTCGCGATGCCCTGCTCGGCCACCTGATGCGGGTCGAGGGCCATTACGCCGATCTCTTCGAAGAGGCGCCGTCGCTGGCCGCCCCGGGCAACCTGATGTTCACCGGCACCGACGACGATCCCGGCACGATCGAGACCTTGCGCGGTCTCGGCTTCGGCAATCCCTCGGCGGTGATCGCCACCGTCGCCGGCTGGCACCGGGGCCGCTACCGCTGCATGCGCAACGCCCGCGCCCGCGAGTTGCTGACCGAGCTGACCCCGGCGCTGCTCCTGGCCCTCGGCCAGACCCACCAGCCCGATGAGGCGCTCGGCCGCTTCGACGAGTTCATGAGCCGGCTGCCCTCGGGCATCCAGCTGTTTTCGCTGTTTTACGCCAACCCCCGGTTGCTCGGCTTCATCGCCGAGGTGATGGGCACCGCGCCCCAGCTGGCGCGATGGCTGAGCGGAAAGCCGGCCCTGCTCGATGCCATGGTCGCGCCCGACTATTTCGACCCGCTGCCCGGCAAGCCCGAACTCCTGGCCGAATACCGGCGCGCCATCGCCGAGGCCGGCAATTTCGAAGATGTGCTCAACCAGTCGCGGCGCTGGGTCCAGGATCAGAGCTTCCGGGCCGGCGTTCATATCCTGCGCGCCATCACCGACGGCGACCGCTGCGGGCCGTTTCTCTCGGCGCTGGCCGACATCGTGCTCGACGATCTCGCCCGCCGGGTCGAGGACGATTTCGTCCGCCGCTTCGGGCGGATTCCCGGCGGCTCGATGGCGATCATCGCCATGGGCAAGCTGGGCAGCGGCCAGATGACCATCGCCTCCGACCTCGACCTGATCACGGTCTATCAGGTGCCGCCCGAGGTCACGCTCTCCGATGGCCCGAGGGCGATCTCGCCCTCCGAATATTACATCAAGCTGACCCAGCGCCTGATCGGCGTCATCACCGCCCCGACCGCCGAGGGCCGGCTCTATGAGGTCGACATGCGGCTCCGGCCCTCGGGCAACGCCGGGCCGGTGGCGATCAGCCTCAACGCCTTCGCCCGCTACCAGGAGGAAAGCGCCTGGACCTGGGAGCACATGGCGCTGACCCGCGCCCGCATCGTCAGCGGCGCCCCGGCGCTGCGCCAGCAGTTGGAGCAGGTGATCCGCTCGGTGCTGACCCGACACCGCGACCCGCTGACGCTGGTGCTCGACGTCGCCGACATGCGCCGGCGCATCGACCGCGAACACGCGACCAAGAACCCCTGGGAGGTCAAGTACGCCCGCGGCGGCTTCATCGACATCAACTTCGTCGCCCAGTACCTGATGCTGCGCCATGCCCGGCAGCATCCCGAGGTCATCCGCTCCAACACCGTCCACGCCCTTGAGGCGCTGCGGACGGCCGGCGCCCTCGAGCCCACGGTCGCCGACGACCTGATCACCGTTCACCGCACCTGGCGGCGGGTCCAGGGCTTCCTGCGCCTGACCACCGGCGGCGGCCTGGAGCCCAACGACGCCCCCGGGGCGATCCAGGCCGCGCTCGGCCGCTGCGTCTTTCCCGAGCAGGCCGAGCCGGTGCCGTTCCGCGACACCGACGCGCGGGTGCGCGAACTTGCGGCCATCGCCTACCAGCACTTTCAGGCCCTGATCGACGAGCCGGCGGAGCAGGAGCACCTGACCCGCCGGCGCAATCAGGTTCCGCCCGACTGACCCTCCGACCCCGGAATCCGCCCACCCAAGGAGTCCCGTCATGACCCTCGATATCGGCCAGCCCGCCCCCGATTTCACCCTGCCCACCGACGGTGGCGGCACGGTCTCGCTCTCGGCCCTGGCCGGCCGGACCGTGGTGCTCTATTTTTATCCCAAGGACGACACCCCCGGCTGCACCCGCGAAGCCTGTGCCTTTCGCGACGCCATGCCCGACTTCTCGGCCGCGAACGCGGTGGTGATCGGAGTCTCCAAGGACAGCGTCGGGAGCCACGACCGGTTCAAGGCCAAGTACGCCCTGCCCTTCATCCTGGCCGCCGACAGCGACACCAGCCTCGCCCAGGCCTATGGCGTCTGGATCGAAAAGAAGAACTACGGCAAGACCTACATGGGCATGGACCGCGCCACCTTCGTCATCGACGGCGCCGGCGTGGTGCGGGCGCTCTGGCGCAAGGTCAGGGTCGACGGCCACGCGGACAAGGTCCGGACGGCGGTTGCCGCCCTCTGAGCGCCAGTTTTGATGATCGGCCCGAAATCGTTAAGATGTCGACTCTGACAGGTGGCAAATCCGAGGACGCCCTCCCACCTTTAATCACCGGGAGCACCAAAACCGTTAGGGTCCGAACCCTTGGGAAGGCCGGCATGAAAAGCGTGAAAGAACAGGCTCTGGTCGCGACGGCATTCCGCAAGCTGATCGCTGAAACCCGGATCGAGCGGCTGATCGACGGCGACCGCTCGGTTACCGCGCTGACCCGCCATTTCCAGGCCCTGCCCTGGGACACCAAGGTCTTCACGGTCACCGGCCGCGACCTCGACCAGTGGACGGTCGATGTCGAAAAGGATGGCCCGACCCTGACCGCCATCGACTCGGAGGGCGGGCGGCGGTTGACAATAGCCGGCGGCAATTTCTGGAGCCATCTGGTCACCGCCTTCGAGGACGCCCATCCCGGCCTCCATCTCAGCCACGACGAAAGTCTGGTCGAACGCCTGCTGCACGACCACAGCCCCCGGCAGCCGGCGGACCTCGTCCACCGCCGCGAGGACGAGGCCCTGCGCGCCTTCCGCCTGCGCCAGCGCGAGGCCGAACGCCGCCGCGAGGAGCAGTGGCGTACCCAGCGGGCCACCGAGCATCAGACCCAGTACGCGATCTGGTATCAGTGACCCCGGCGACCGGCCGCCGCTTGTCGTAAAACTGACAACGGCGCGGCGGCGCTGTCCGACTCCCGCCATCCCAACATCCTCCCAAGATCAATGACTTAAGCCGCATGCCTCCCCGGCATGCGGCTTGCACCTCTCTGCCTTCATCGCGAGCCCCGCCCCGGAAGGAGAGACGCCATGATGGCTTTGACCGATAGTGCCGTGACCGCCCTGCGCCGGGTGATCGACGGCGCCGAACCCCCGCCGGCGGGCCTCCGGATCATGGTCGAGGACGGCGGCTGTTCGGGCTACCGCTACACCATGGGCCTCGACAGCGCCGTGCTCGACACCGACACGGTATGGGACGTCGGCGGCATCACCCTGCTGGTCGATGCCGGCAGCCGGTCGGCCCTCGAAGGGGTGCGGGTCGACTTCGTCGACGGCCCCGAAGGCGCGGGGTTCGTGATCGAGAACCCCAACGCCCGGCTGGGATGCGGTTCCTGCAACTCTCAGACCTGCTGAGGACACCGGCGCCATGTGGAATTATTCCGAGCAGGTCAAGGACCACTTCTTCAATCCGCGCAACGCCGGAGCGCTCGACGATCCCGACGGTGTCGGCGAGGTCGGCTCGATCGCCTGCGGCGACGCCCTCAAGCTGATGATCAAGGTCGATGCCGGGGAGGAGCGGATCACCGACGCCCGCTTTCAGACCTTCGGCTGCGGGTCGGCGATCGCCTCCTCCTCGGCGCTGACCGAGATGATCATCGGCAAGACCATCGTCCAGGCGCTCGACGTCACCAACCAGGACATCGCCGGCTATCTCGGCGGCCTGCCGCCCGAGAAGATGCATTGCTCGGTGATGGGCGCCGAGGCGCTCCGGGCCGCGATCGCCAATTATCGCGGCGAGGCCCTGGCCGAGGACGACGACGAGGACGGCGCCCTGGTCTGCAAGTGCTTCGGCATCACCGAGGGCCTGCTGACCCGCGCCATCCGCACCAACGGTCTGACCCAGGTCGGCGAAGTCACCGATTACACCAAGGCCGGCGGCTCCTGCGCCACCTGCATGGACAAGATCGAACTGGTGCTGGCCGACGTCAACGCCGAGATGGTCGGCGAGGGCCTGCTGGAAAAAGCCCGGGCCTTCCGCTATCGCGGCCGCTTCGCCGGCACGCCCGAACCGGTCCGGGCGCCGGCGCCAAGACCGATGGTGACCCGGCCAGCCCCGCCCCGGCCCGCGGCCGGGCCGCCCGCCGCCGGCCTCGGCATGGTCAAGACCATCATGCTGATCCAGGCCGCGATCGAGGAGTTGCGCCCGACGTTCCAGCGCGACGGCGGCGACGTCGAACTGGCGGAGGTCGAGGGCGACACCGTCACGGTCCAGCTCTCAGGCAGCTGTGTCGATTGCTCAATGTCCTCGTTCACGCTGCACATGGTCGAGGACAAGCTCTCGCAAGCCCTCGGACGTCCGCTCAAGGTGATCCCGGCATGACCCCCTTCCCGCCGATCTATCTCGACAACAACGCCACCACCCGGGTGGATCCGCAGGTCGTCGAGGCGATGCTGCCCTACTTCACCGAGCAGTTCGGCAACCCGTCCTCGATGCACGCCTTCGGCTCGGCGGTCGGCGGCGCCCTGGCCACGGCGCGGAAGCAGGTCCAGGCCCTGCTCGGCGCCGCCCATGACCACGAGGTGGTGTTCACCGCCAGCGGCTCGGAATCGGATTCGACGGCGATCCTCTCGGCGCTGGCCGCCAACCCCGAGCGACGCGAAATCGTCATCAGCGCGGTCGAGCATCCGGCGGTGCTGGCGCTTTGCCAGCATCTGGAGAAGCAGGAGGGCTACACCCTCCACATCATCCCGGTCGACCGCAAGGGCCGGCTGGAGATCGACGCCTACCGGGCGGCGCTGTCGGAGCGGGTCGCCGTGGTCTCGATCATGTGGGCCAACAACGAGACCGGCACCCTTTTTCCGGTCGAACCCCTGGCCGAATGGGCCAAAGAGTTCGATATCCAGTTCCACACCGACGCCGTGCAGGCGGTGGGCAAGATCGCTCTCGATCTCAAATCGAGCGCGATCGACATGCTCTCGCTCTCGGGGCACAAGCTGCACGCGCCCAAGGGCATCGGCGCCCTTTATGTCAAACGCGGCACCCGCTTCCGGCCGTTGATCCGCGGCGGCCACCAGGAGCGCGGCCGGCGCGCCGGCACCGAGAACGCCCCGGCGATCATCGGCCTCGGCCGGGCGGCCGAACTGGCTCTTGCCTCGATGCACGACGAGAACACCCGGGTCAGGGCGCTGCGCGACCGCCTGGAAACCGGCCTGACCCGGAGCATCGGCCATTGCTTCGTCACCGGCGACCCGGAAAACCGCCTGCCCAACACCGCGAATGTCGCCTTCGAATACATCGAGGGCGAGGCGATCCTGCTGCTGCTCAACCGCAGCGGCATTGCCGCCTCCTCGGGCTCGGCCTGCACCTCGGGCTCTCTCGAACCGTCCCATGTCATGCGCGCCATGGGCATTCCCTACACCGCCGCCCACGGCGCCACCCGCTTCTCGCTCTCGCGCGAGACCACGGCCGAGGAGATCGACCGCGTGCTGGCGGTGATGCCGGGCATCATCGATCAGCTGCGCCGGCTCTCGCCTTACTGGAACAGCGAAACCGGCAGCGCCAATCAGGCCTTCGAACCGGCCTACGCCTGAGCAGACCGAACCGCCCGAGGGCATGAGAGGAGTCCCGCCATGCGTCCCGTGATCCTCAACGACACCACGCTCCGAGACGGCGAACAGGCCCCCGGCGTTGCCTTCACCGCCGGGGAACGGATCGCCATCGCCCGCGCCCTCGACGCCGCCGGCGTGCCCGAGATGGAAATCGGCGTCCCGGCGATGGGCGAGCCCGAACAGGATGAAATCCGCGCCATCGTCGGCCTCGGACTGAACGCCCTGCCGATCGCCTGGTGCCGGATGCGCCAGGATGACATCGACGCCGCCGCCCGCTGCGGCGTGCCGATGGTCAACATTTCGATTCCGGTCTCCGACCAGCAAATCGTGCGCAAGCTCGGCCGCGACCGCCCCTGGGTGCTGGCCCATGTCGGGACGATGGTCGCCCGCGCCCGCGACCACGGCATGAGCGTCGCGGTCGGCGGCGAGGATTCGTCGCGCGCCGATCCCGACTTCATCCTGCGGGTGATCGAGGTCGCCGCGCAGGCCGGGGCCTTGCGCTACCGCTATGCCGACACCCTCGGTATCCTCGACCCTTTCACCACCCGCGAAACCTTCCGCCGCCTCCGGGCCGCCAGTGATCTTGAGCTGGAAATCCACGCCCACGACGATCTCGGCATGGCCACCGCCAATTCGGTGGCGGCGGTGCTGGGCGGAGCCGGCCACGTCAGCGTCACGGTCAACGGCCTCGGCGAGCGCGCCGGCAACGCCGCCCTCGAAGAGGTGGCGGTGACGCTGAGCTACCTGCACCAGCGCGATACCGGCCTCGCCTTCAGCCACCTGCCCGGTCTCTCGGACCTGGTGGCGCTGGCTGCCGGCCGGCCGGTGCCGGCGGGCAAAAGCATCGTCGGCGCCGCCGCCTTCACCCACGAATCGGGCATTCACGTCCACGGCCTGCTCAGCGACCGCCGCAACTATCAGGCCCTCGACCCGGCCAGCCTCGGCCGTCACCATCGCATCGTGCTCGGCAAGCATTCCGGCGTCACCGCGGTGATCGAGGTGATGCGCAGCCACGGGCTTCAGATCGGCGTCGGTCAGGCCCGGCTGGTGCTGGCCCGCATCCGCCGCCACGCCAGCACCGCCAAGACCGAACCCAGCGTCGACGACCTCAAACGCTTCCTCGGCGAAGCGCTCAGCCAATCCGAACCCGGAGGACGGGCATGACCGATTTTCACAGTGGTTTCACGGCCCTCTCGGCCGCCGAGGATTTCTTCCAGTATCTTGGCGTGCCCTACGATCCGCGCATGGTCGCGATCAAGCGCCTGCACATCCTCAAAAGCTTCAACGAGCGGCTGGCCCGGCTCGACCTGTCGGGCCTCGACGACGGCGCGCTGCGCGATGCCTATGCCGCGGCGCTGACCAACGCCTACAACGCCCTGACCGGCATCGAGGCGCGGGAGGCCCGGCTGTTCAAGGTCTTTCGCCAAGGGCCGGCGCGCAGCTTCGTGCCGCTGGACGCGGTCGGCCGCTGATGACGGGATCAGCCCCGGACGTCCTCGACCATCCGCCGCAGCGCCCGCAGATCGCGGATGAGAAGGGCGGAGTCGCCGCGTTCGACCACGCCGTCGCGGGCAAGGTCGCTGAGCACCCGGGCCACGGTTTCGCGGGTAGTGCTGACCCGGCTGGCGATGTCGGAATGAACCGGAATCGGGCTGATGACGGCGCGGTTGCCGCCCTTGGCGTCGGGCTTGGCGAGGCGGAGCAGTTCGGCGTGGATGCGGTTGTTGGCGCCCAGCGTGCTGAGATCCATGATCCGCTCGTTGGAGCGCCGGACCATGTCGGCCAGCCGCCGCATCACCGCGAAACCGATCCGCGGCGTGCCCAGCACGAGGTCTTCGAAGCGCTTGGGCGAGAGGAAGGCGACCGCGGTCGAGGACAGCGCGATCACGGTCGCCGAGCGCGGCTGGCCGTCGATCGCCGACAGCTCGCCGAAGAAAGCCCCGGCCTCGACATCGTCGAAGCTGATCTCGCGCCCGCTCATCGAGTGGTTGACGATGCGCACCCGGCCGTCGACGATGAAACAGAGGTCGTGGGTATCGTCGAGACGGTCGACGATCTGTTCACCCTCATCGAAGCGGCGCCACTTGCACTGGCGGGCCAGGGCGGCGCGGTCGGCCGGCGCCAGCGGCGCCAGCAGCGTGATGTGATCGAGGGAAGCGGGGCGGGTTTCCGTCACGGACTGGACTCCTGGGGCCGCTCGGCCCGGGCCGATCATAGCCAAAGTCCGCGGCGCCGGTCCAGCGCCGGTTCCCATTGGCGATGCGCCCGGAACGATGCTATACCAGCGCGGTAGCCGGTCACCGTCGAGCACCAACCTGCGAGTTGCCCCGCCATGGAGAAAGAACCGCCCTTTTCTCAACCCGCAGGGTCGGAAAAGGCACCCGCTTCTTCTCATACGCACAAGCTCGGACTGGTCGGGCGCCTGCGCGCCTATTTTCTGGCCGGCGTACTGGTGACCGCCCCGGCCGCGATCACCATGTATCTGGCCTGGCTGTTCATCAACTTCATCGACGGCACCATCGGCACCCTGCTGCCCGGGCGCTACAATCCCGAGCAGTTCATGCCCTTCACCATTCCGGGCCTCGGGCTGGTTACCGTGGTGATCCTGCTGATCCTGGTCGGGGCCTTCGCCGCCGGCTATGTCGGACGGCTGGTGGTCGGGATCGGCGAGGGACTGGTCGAGCGGATGCCGGTGGTGCGCAGCATCTACAGCGCCATCAAGCAGATTTTCGAGTCGGTGCTCGCCCAGCGCTCCACCGCCTTCCGCGAGGTCGTGGTGCTGGAATATCCGCGCCACGGTGTCTGGTCGATGGGCTTCATCACCGGGCCGCCCCACGCCGACATCCAGCGGGTCTCGCCGGACGAGCTGATCACGGTGGTGGTGCCGACCAGCCCGATTCCCACCGCCGGCTATCTGCTGTTCGTGCCGAGAAAAGATCTGGTCGTGCTCGACATGTCGGTCGACGACGGGCTGAAGGTCGTGATGTCCGGCGGCATCGTCAACCCGCCCGACCGGCGCAAGCGCGCGGCGGCGGCCGGCACCGCGTCCTGAGCCCCGCTCAGTCTTCCCGGTCGGCGTCCGAGGCTCCGGCGGCGGCGGCGGCAACATCGGCGCGGGCTTCGGTCAGCGTCGCCGAGGCGCCTTCCTTGACCGCGCATTCATCGACGGTCACGTACCAGTGCCAGTTGCCCCAATCCCGCTGTTCGATAATCAGCGTGGCACCGCGGGCGTTGGTTCTCCAGCGACCGTCTTCACCGAATACCCAGGTCTTGCTCAAAGGGGCCTCCGTTCACCGGTCAAAAAGAGGGCAAGATGTTGATTTATGAAGCGTTTTATCGAGCGACCGGCGGCACTGCCGCGCCGGTCTGTCACACCGTTGCAGCCGCGGCATAGCCCCAGACCGAAGCCGGCGGCACATTGACCGGCGTCCAGCCGAGGCGCCGGCCGGACAGGCCGAGGGCGCCGCGGTCGAGCGGCGAGGTGATGCAGAAGGTGTAATGCAAAAAGCGCCGGTCGGGCACCATGATCCGGAACATGGTGGCGACGATCTCGCGCTGAAGCGCGATCGGCAGCAGGACCATGGGAATCCCCAGCACCACGGTGCCGACCTTGCCGATCAGCTCCGGGCCGAGCCGGGACTCGATCTCCCGGCAGTCGCCGTGAATGACATTGACCTTGGGGTAGAGCCGGGCCAGAAAGCCGGCCAGTTCGGGATCGATCTCGATCGACCACACCCGCTCGGCCGGCACGCCCGCCTCGAGAATGGCCCGGGTCATGGCGCCGGTGCCGCCGCCGAACTCAACCACGATCTCGTCGGGACCGCAGACGATCTCCCGCGTGACCAGCCGGCGCAGGCTGGCCGAGGAGGGCACAAGAGAGCCCATGGCCACCGGATCGGCGAACCAGCGCTTGAAAAAGGTCCAGGCGCCGGGATGGGGTTGCCGCCCGTGAAATTCGTCGCCAGCCTGGCTCATGCCCGCCTCTCCCTCAACCCGCTGATCAGAAACCGGCGGAACCTAACACGAGCCCGCCGCCCCGCGCCAGTGTCTGCGCTGGCCTTGCGGCCACGGCCGGGCTGTGGCAGGGTGGCCACCGGATCAATGGCGATGCGGGAGCAGCAGATGGACGACAAGACGCGCCTCTATCTGGCCCTGGCCGCCGTGGGTGCGATCGCGATGGCCCTAATCGTCCAGGTCAGCTGAACCCCACCCCCGGCCACTGACCATCCCGCAGCGGCGGACGAGCCCGAGGGCCGGAGTCTCCGGCCCGGGTCAAGGCGTTATCCCGCCAGTTGGCGGTGCTGGCTTTCCTGGACATTCTCCTGGCGTTTCTGGTACACTCTTCTGCAGGGTCGCGAAGGTCCGGCCGTGGTTGTCGTGTGTCGGCAGCACGGCGTGGGGCCGCGCCCCAGGGGTGACACTTCCTAGAATGGGAAGAGTGAACCGATAGACTTAGAAATCAGGAGTCTGCCATGACTTCCATCGGTGGGTTCGACAGCTTCGGCAGCGCTGGCGCGCTCTCTTTGCTCAATTCGATGGGTTCGTCGAGCGGCGTCTTCGGCGCCCTGTCGGGGGCGGGCACGTCGACCTCGCCGACGATCTCGGCACTCGGAGTCAGCGCCTCGAGCGGCAACGCCGCCCAGAGCATTCAGCAGCTGACCCGCAACCAGAGCATCCAGACCCAGCGCAACAACATTTACCGGATCATCTCGGACCGGATCAATGCCGTGGCCACCGGCCAGCTTGAACCGAGCGCCGACTGGGAGAAGCTCGGCGGCTACTATGCCGCCACCGGCAAGCCCTTCGTGATCAGCCTCGACACCAAGGGCCAACCGGTGATCACGCCCCAGGAGCAAATGGATGCCTCGCGCTACTCCGTCTCCCAGCGCACCAAGCTCGGACAGGCGGTGTCGTCACTGCTGGATCTGGCGCCGCAGGTCCAGGCCAATACCGATCACGACAACCTCAAGAATCAGTGGGACAGCATCTCGGTCAATCTGGTCGACATCAAGAACAACAATCTGATCCCGACCACTGCCTGGCAGCAGCAAGCCTCGACGATCATGATGCTCAATCACCCGATCTCGTTCTCTCTCGACAGCTCGGGCACGGTCGCGGTTCAGGATCAGACCGTCAGCACCTTTCAGGACAAGGACCCCCAGGTCCGCGACGCCCTGATCAAGGCCTCGCGGATGGCGGCCGATGCCGTGTCGACCGATCTCAGCTATAACAAATACCTCGCTCAGGGGCTGACGCCGCCGCAGGCGCTTCAGGAGAAGCAAACCAAATACTCGCAGTATGGCTGGGTTCAGGAAGCCTCGTCCTATGCGGCGCTCGGCATCCCCTTCACCCTCGACGCCGACCCGAACCAGCGGACGACCTCGGTCAATTATGTCACCAAGACCGAAAAGACCACGTTCAGCAACGGCCAGCCAAACGCGGTCAACTCCTTCACCATCAACAACAGCGGCACCGACAGCTTCGGCTTTCCCGACACCACCACCGACGCCGCCAACCCGCAGCCCTTCGCGAGCAAAAACCGGATCAACACCACCATCCTCGGCATCACCGATGACTCGGGGAACCCGATCTCGCCGATCAACTACACCAATCCGGTCAACATCGTGTCGAGCGCGGAAAACGCCCTCACGGTCACCGACACCGTGACCGGCACCACCGACAACTACAGCTTCGACAGCGGTACCGGTTCCCTGACCGTCAGCACCACCAACAAACTCGGGAGCGACCTCGGCTCCGTCTCCTACCCGGCCACCGGACTGAGCGCCGTCGCCTGGCAGGCACCGACGATCAGCGTCGTCGACGGCGCGGGCAAGAGCATCCTCGCCCCCGGGTCGGGCATGCCGATCAGCTACAACAAGCCGGTCAGCATCAACCGGACCGACCCCTACAACCTGACCGTGACCGACACCGCGACCGGCAACGTCGACACCTATACCACCACCCTCGACGAGTCGAACAATCCGGTCCAGAACGCCCAGGGCAATTACCTGCTCTCTCTCAGCCACACCGACAGTCTCGGCCGGACCATCGCCCCGACCCAGGCGCTGGGATCGTCGAAACCGGGCCTGAGCACCCTCGAGGTCCCGAGCGCCAACGCCGTGACCGTGCAGGCCGACGGTTCGGGCGTCGCCACCTCGATCTCGCGGACGACAATCCTGCCGATGGACAAATACAGCGCCGCGACCGGCAGCAACGGCAACAAGCTCAGCAGCGTGATCACCGACGGCAACGGCGCCGCCCTCGGCACTTATACCGCCCCGGTCTCGATCAGCAACGACGGCGCCGGCACGATTGCGGTCACCAACCGGCAGACCGGCCACATCGACACCTACAAGGACAACTTCGACAACACGATTTCGATCTCCCACACCGACGCCGCCGGCAACGTCATCAGCGACGGCGCGACCCTGGAAAACCGCAGCGGGCTGGGCGTGCAGGTCTCCGAGACCCCGACCGTGAAATTCGCGGACGATTCGGGCAATACCATCCTCGATTCCCGGGGCATGGCGATACCCAGCTACAGCGGTCCGGTGTCGATCGCCGACACCAGCACCTCGCCGGACAAGAGCTATCAGGTCACCGACGCCGCGACCGGCTATTACGAAACCTATGCCTACACCTATGACAGCAACGCCGGCACAGGCGCGCTGGCCATCTCCCACTACGACAACCAGGGCAACCAGCTCTATACCCAGACGGCCAGCGACGTCGCCGGCTTCAATCTCTCGACCTCGCCGGTCACGATCGGGGTAACCGATGCCAGCGGCGCCGCGCTGACCGATACCTCGGGCGCCGCGCCGCCGTCCTACACCAGCCCGGTTTCGTTCCAGGATACCGGCCCCGGCAGCTTCTCGATCACCGACAAGAGCACCGGCTTCGTCGATCAGTATAGCTACGACAGCGCCGCCCAGACCCTGAGCATCAATCACAACGACAACGCCAACAACACTCTCTCCACCCAGAGCTTTGAAGGCGTCGCCGGGCTGAGCAAGCCCTGGACGAGCATGGCCGGCACCGACGCCGCCCGCTGGGATGTCTTCAACAAGACCACCCTGCACAGCGCCCTGACCTCGGCCACCAGCTTCGACACCACCTACGACACCAGCACCTTCGACCTGACCAGTCCGGCGACCCACCTCGACACCCCCGCCGCCTACACCTCGTCCACGACCTATTCCTACACCAGCAACGAGGTGGTCAATCCCAACCTGATGCAGAGCGCGCTGCCGAATCTCAAGTTGAACTATGTCGTGTCGCCAACGATCACGGTGACGCCCGTGACCAGCGTCGAGATGCCGGCTTCGCTGGAACCTGCGGCCGAACCCTATGATATCAATACCAATAAAATGGAATCTTGGAAGAAGGATGCGGTCGGCTACATGAAGAGCGGCACGCCCTACATGCTCGACTTCGATCCCCAAGGCCACCTCGTGGCCAAGAAACTGAGCGGCGATAACGTCATCAAGTTCAACAATCCCCAGGTCGGCGCCGGCAGCTACACCACCAGCGCCACCTCATCGAGCGGCTATTCCGGCGTGGCCTCACTGTTGTCCACCCTCGCCTGACGCCATGGCCGCCGGTGCGGCCCCTGCCGAAAGGCCCTTTACCGGGCCTCGCGGCAGGGTTATCACGGGCCTCCGGCCGACCTGCCGGCCCCCAGCCCGGACACCCGCGCCATGACCATCACGGTTCTGCACGTCGTCGAAGCCTTCAGCACCGGCATCATCCAGTCGATCCGGACCATCTGCCGGGCGCTGGAGGGCGAGGTTGACTTCCACATCCTCTATGGCCGCCGCCCCGAAACTCCGGCCGACGTCGAGCGCCAGTATCCGGCCGCGGTCGGCTTCACGCCCTGGGCTGCCGCCGGCCGCGCCATCGATCCCGGCCGCGACTGGCGGGCGGTGGCCGAACTCAAGGAGACCGTGGCCCGTATCCGGCCCGACCTGATCCATGCCCATTCCAGCAAGGCCGGCGCCTATGCCCGCCTCGCCTATCCGCGCGGCCAAGTGCCGGTGCTATATTCGCCGCGCGGCTATTCCTTCCTGCAACTCGACAAGGGTCTGGCCGGCCGGACCGCCTTTCGCGGCCTCGAGTGGCTGCTCGGCCGCCTGCCTCATATCACGGTCGGCTGCGGCCTCGGCGAATACAGCCTGGCCCGCACCGTCGCCCGCCGGGCGGTGCTGATTCCCAACATGATCAACCCGGCCGACTTCCCGACCCCGGACCTGGGCCTCCGCCCCGACCCGGCGGCACCCTTGCGGATCGCCATGGCCGGCGGCATCCGGCCCCAGAAGAATTTTCCCCTCTTCTGCGCGGTCGCCCGCGCCTTCGAAGGCCGCGATCTTCACTTCCTCTGGCTGGGCGGCGGCGAGATTCCGGCCGGGGTACGCGTGCCCGACAGCGTCGAGATCACCGGCTGGCTGCCCCGGGAAGAGGTGCTGCGCCGGATGGCCGGCTGTCACCTCTATATGCAGACCTCGCTCTGGGAAGGGCTGCCGATCGCGCTGCTCGAAGGCATGGTGCTGGGGCTGGCGGTGCTGGCCTGCCCGGCGGTGGGCAACACCGAACTGGTGATCGAAGGCGCCAACGGCTTCCTCTGCCCCGATGCCGTCTCGTTCATCGCCCGGATCCAGGCGCTCGACGCCGACCGCGCCGCCCTCGGCGCGATGGGCGAGGCCTCGCGGGATCTCGCGCTGCGCCACCACAGTGTCGGGCACATCGCGCCGCGCTGGCTCAGCCTCTACCGCCATTACGACCGCTACCGGCGCTTCGGCTGAAGCGCCGGCCGGCGGCATCGTTCAGATATAATGCTCCTCCAGCGGCGGGAAGCCGTTGAAGCCAATCGAGGCGTAGGTGGTGGTATAGGCGCCGGTGGCGTCGATGCGCAGACGGTCGCCGATCTGGAGGTCCACCGGCAAACGGTAGTCCGCCTTCTCATAGAGCACGTCGGCGCTGTCGCAACTGGGGCCGGCCAGAATCACCCGCTCGGCCTTGCCGGTGCGGTCGCTCTCGATGCGGTACTGGATCGCCTCGTCCATGGTCTCGGCCAAGCCACCGAACTTGCCGATGTCGAGGTAAACCCAGCGCCGGTCGTCATCGCCACCCTTGTTGGCGATCAGCACCACTTCGCTTTCGATCACACCGGCGTTGCCGACCATGCCGCGGCCCGGCTCGACGATGGTTTCGGGGATGCGGTTGCCGAAATGGCTACGCAACGCGGCAAAGATCGCCCGGCCATAGGCTTCGGCCGAGGGGATGTCGTTGCGGTAGCGGGTGGGAAAGCCGCCGCCGAGATTGACCATCTTCAGCTCGACGCCCTCGGCCTCCAACTCGCGGAACAGCTGCGCGGTGGCGGCCAGGGCGGCGTTCCACTGCCCGGGATCCCGCTGCTGCGAGCCGACATGGAACGAAACCCCGAACGGCACCACGCCCTTGCCCGCGGCCTGAAGCAGCAGATCCTTGGCCATCGCCGGCGAGCAGCCGAACTTCAGCGACAACGGCCACTCGGCGCCCTCGCCGCTGGTCAGAATCCGGCAGAACACCCGCGCGCCCGGAGCGGCGGCGGCGATCTTGTCGAGTTCGGCGATGCTGTCGAAGGCATAGAGCCGCACGCCGCGCTGAAAGGCGCGGGCGATGTCGACCTGCTTCTTGATCGTGTTGCCATAGGAGATGTCGGCCGGCTTCGCGCCCGCCGCCAGTGCCATGTCGATCTCCTGAATGCTGGCGCAGTCGAAAGACGAGCCGAGCCGGGCCAGCAACTGGAGGATAAACGGGGCCGGATTGGCCTTGACCGCATAGTAAATGCGCGCCTCGGGCAAAGCCCGGGCCAGCGCCGTGTAATTCTCTTCGACAACGTCGAGGTCGAGGACCAGGCAGGGAGTCGCCGGGCGTCGTTCGGCGAAGAAGCGCGCGATTTTGTCGTTCATCCCGTCCTCCAGGATAAAGCGGTAGGTCTTACCGGATTGTCAGAAATGGCTCAGTCCCCATCACACGAACGCGAAAACGATCACGCGTTCGCGCCCGTACTTATGTGTTTCAAAGTGACGGACTGCGAGTGACGGGTCTGATGAGGCTGACAGGAGGGCGAATACCCACCGACAACGTGAAACATCGTAACCTCCAAGTCGGGCGCCCGCGATGGGCGGCGGTTCGGGGATACGCGTTACGTCGTTGCATAACCACTTCTCGGCTTCCATCTGCGGACAACCAAGGGCGGGCCAGCGGCACGTGCGCTTGCGAGTAACCGCGATATACGCGCACCCGCCCGGCTTGAAAAGGGAAAAATCGCCGCGGCCCAAAAAATTCGCTTTTCGTTAACACCTCGGCGCCCTCAGGGGCGGGGCGGAGCGGCCAGTGCCCGATAGGCCAATAGTGCCAACAGATTAGCCAGCGCGATCCCCAGCATCATCGGCAGCGCTCCCGCGGCGCCGAACTGACCGATGATGATTCCGGCCAGCGCCGCCAGCAGCATCTGGGCAAAACCGACCAGCGCCGAGGCGGTGCCGGCCATGGCTCCATAGGGGGCGATGGCGCCGGCCATGGCGTTGGGCAGCACCAGCCCGGCCCCGATCATCACCAGCGCCATCGGCCCGACGATCGCCGGCACGCTGTCGACGCCGGCCAGCGCCAGCGCCAGTCCGAGCAGGCCGCCGGCGTTGGTGATCCCGAGCCCGGCAAGGATCATCGGGCCGATGCCCCGCCGGACCGTGAGACGGCCCGAAACGAAGCTGCCGATCATGTAGCCCAGCACCACCACGCCGAAGCTGAGGCCATAGCCGACCGGACTGAGGCCGAAGCGATCGATCAGCACGAAGGACGAGCCTGAGATAAAGGCGAAGAGGCTGCTGAACACCCCGGCAAAACAGAGCAGATAGCCGCAATAGCACCGCTCGCCCAGCAGCAGCAGATAGTTGGACAGCAGCCGCCCCGGATGCACGGCGTCGGGGCTGAGTTGGGAGTTGGTCTCGCTCAGCATCAGGGCCACCGCCGCCGCCAGCGCGAGGCCGATCAGCCCGAGCACGAGAAAGATGGCGCGCCAGCCCGGCCATTGGGTCATTACGCCGCCGAGCATCGGCGCCACCGCCGGGGCCAGCGCCATGGCCATCGCCATGTAGGCGAACATCCGCGCCGCGCCCTCGCGGCCATAGACATCGCGCACCACCGCCCGCCCCAGTACCGGACCGCAGCAGGCGCCAAGGGCCTGAAGCAGCCGCGCCGCGGCCAACTGCTGAAAATCCGCCGCCAGGGCGCAGCCCACCGAGGCCACGGCATAGAGCACCATGCCGCCCAACAGCACCGGCCGGCGGCCAAACCGATCCGACAGCGGCCCACACAGCAACTGCCCAAAGGCAAAACCGATCAAGAAGATCGAGAGCGTGAACTGGGCCGGGGCGACACCGCCGCCGAAGCTGCGCATCAGGGCCGGCAGCGCCGGCAGATACATATCGGTGGAAAGCGGCCCGATCGCGACCAGCGCCGTCAGCAGCGCCGCCACCGCCAGGGAATCGCTGCGCGGCCTCATCCGACTCTCAGCAACTCGGGACCGTGGGCCCTGAGCCAGGCCCGCGCCCGGGTGGCGTCGGGGCTAAGCCGGGCCACCGCCGCCCAGAAGCGCGCCGAATGGTTCATCTCGCAGAGATGCGCGACCTCATGGGCGATGACATAGTTGAAGATCGGCTCGGGGGTCAGGATCAACCGCCAGGAGAACGACAGCCGCCCGGCCGAGGAGCAACTGCCCCAGCGGCTGCGGGTATCGCGCACCGTCACCGCCCGCACCCTGGCGCCCAGCGCCGCCGCCATCGTCCGCGCCCGTTCGGTCAAAAGACTGCGCGCCTCGGCGATCAGAAGTGCGCGTACCCGGCGCGGCAGATGCTCTAAGCGGCCACCAACCCGGATTTCCCCGCCCGCGCGGATGCCGGCGCCGCGATGAAACGGCTCGTGACGGATGATATGGTCCCGGCCCAGCACCGAGAGATGAACACCGTCGGCAAACGGCCGGGCCGGCGGCAGGGTGGCCAGCCGCGCCTGCACCCAGCCGGCATGGCGGCCGACGAACCGCACCGCCTCGGCCTCGGCCAGCCCGGCCGGCACCACCACCTGAACCAGACCGCGCGCCGGATCGAGCCGCAGCGTCATCCGCCGCGCCCGGGCACTTTCGCGCAGCTCCAGCGGCGCCAGCAGTCCGGAGACCAGAAGCAGACGGGGGCGGGGACGAGCGGCGGCGGGCATCATTCCAGCGCCTGCCGCAGGGCCGCGGCGCTGGCGATCGGCGCCAGCGGCAGCGCCGCCACCAGCATCGCGGCCAGGATCAGCAGGTGGGGCCGGGGCGAAAGGCCGGTGAGGGTGGCGTCGATAGCGCCGGCACCGAAGATCAGCAGCGGAATGTAGAGCGGCAGGATCAGCAGCGAAATCAGCACGCCGCCCCGCCGGGCGCCGAGGGTCAGCGCGGCGCCGATGCCGCCGATCAATGACAGCGCCGGGGTGCCGAGGGCCAGGGTCAGCAGCAGCACACCGAAGCCGCCACGCTCCATATTGAGCAGGACCGCCAGCAGCGGCGCCGCCACCAGCAGCGGCACACCGGTGACCAGCCAGTGAGCGGCGGTCTTGGCCAGCACGACGAGTTCCAGCGGCAACCCCGAAAGCGCCATCAGTTCCAGCGAGCCGTCCTCGTAGTCGGTCAGAAACAGCCGCTCCAGGGACAGAAGCGAGGCCAGCAGCGCCGCGACCCAGATCACCCCGGCGGCGATCCGGGCCAGAATGTTGGGCTCGGGACCGACGCCGAAGGGAAACAGCACCACGCACAGCACGAAGAACATCACGGCCATGGTGGCGTCGGACCCCTGGCGCAGCGCCAGCCGGAGGTCGCGGCCGACCAGATGCCAAAAGCGGGTCATGCGCTTTCCCCGTGCTGATGATCGTGCAGATCCGGGGTGAAATCGTCGAGGTGGAGCGTGGCCGCGCCGGGCAGGGCCAGCGGCGTATGGGTCGAGGCGATGACCATGCCGCCCGCCGCCCGGTGCCCGGCCAGCGCCGCCTCGAGTCGGGCGATCGCGGCGACATCAAGGCCATTGGTCGGCTCGTCGAGCAGCCATAGCGGCGCCGGCCGCAGCAGCAGCCGCGCCAGCGTGAGCCGCCGCTTCTGCCCGGCCGAGAGATAGCGCCCCGGCACTGCCGCCAGCCGCTCCAGCCCCAGCCGCTCCAGCGCCGCCGTCGCCCGCCGGCCCGGCTCGGGGGCGCCATCGAGCGCGGCCCAAAAGGCGAGGGACTCCTGGCAGGTCAGCATCGCCTTGACGCCATCGAGATGACCGACATAGCGCAGCCGCATCCGGTGGCTGTCGGGATCATCGGCCACCGGCTCGCCGTTCCAGCGCAGCTCGCCCCGCAACGGTCGCAGCAGCAGCGCCAGCAGCCGCAACAGCGACGACTTGCCGCTGCCGTTGGGTCCGACGAGCACCAGGGCCTCACCGGCGCTCAGCGCAAACGCCAGCCCGGCAAACACCAGCCGCTGGCCGCGCAGGCATGTCAGGTCGGAAGCGGAAAACCGGGCGTTATCCATGCGCCGTGGTAGCCCAGCCGGACCGGCGACGCAAGCCGCCGTCGCGGTACCCGCTCAGGATCAGAATCAGGAGTTGGTGCGCGGCACCACCGGCAGGCGCTGAAAGGTCACGCCCTCCTCGCGCAGCTCCTCGGCCTCGGAGACACTGGCCTCGCCATAGATGTCGCGCGGCTTGGTCTCGCCATAATGGATCTTGCGCGCCTCTTCGGCGAAGCGGTCGCCGACATAGTCGCAGTGATCCTCGATGGTTTTGCGCAGCGCGCGCAACTGCCCCGCCAGTTCGCCGGCGGGCGGTGACGCGGCGGGCTTGGTCTCGCCCCGGTGACGGCCGATGCGCGGCGCCATCGGCGCCTTGGCCACTTCGGTGCCGCCGCAGGCCGGACAACTGACCGTGCCGGCACCGCGCTGTTCCCAGGCGTCACCGTCCTTGAACCAGGCTTCGAAATCGTGGCCCGCAGCGCATCTCAGATTAAACAGGATCATGGCTCTTCATCCGGGCTGGCGCCCATCCCGCACGTCCTCTGCCCCCCCATGATCTTCATTATACGGAACTGGACTGTTTCGTCGAGGTTAAACCGCACGTAAGGGGCGACAGGCTCAAGCCGCAACCGCCGATTTCACCGCCGCGCGGGCGATCTCGACCACCTTCGCCGCCGCGACCCCCTTGAAGCCGGTCTGGGCGAAATCGGGACGGCCGCCGCCGCCCGAGCCGACCTGACTGGCGATCGCCTTGGCCAGATCGCCGGCCTTGAGCCCGCGCCGGACCGCCTCGGTGCCACAACCGATCAGGATCGAGCCCCGGCCTTCCGCCTCGGTGACCAGCACAAAGACGCCGTTGGCGTGCTGGTTGCGCAGGGTGTCGAGAGCCTGCTTCAGAAGATTGGCATCGGTGCCGGGCAGCAGCTTGATCTGAACCAGGACGCCGTTCAGGGTCTCGGCGCCGTCCATCAGGGCGTCGCCGCCCTTGCCGGTGAGGGCATCGCGCGAGAGCTGCTCCTTTTCCTTGGCCAGTTTGCGGATTTCGTCTGTCAGTTGTACCACCCGAGCCGGCAGCTGCTCGGGCGTGATATTGAGCGCGCCGGCCGCAGCGGCCAGCAGGTCGCGGACCTCGCGCACCCGGCGCACCGCAGCCAGATGGGTCACGGCCTCGATCCGGCGCACCCCGGCGCCGACGCTTTCCTCGGAGACGATCATCAGCGAGCCGATTTCCGAGGTCCGGCGGACATGGTTGCCGCCGCAGAGTTCGAGACTCACCCCCGGCACCTCGATCACCCGCACCGTTTCACCGTAATTGTCGCCGAAGAAGGCCATGGCGCCACGCGCCACGGCGTCGGCATAGGGCACATCGAGCTGCTTATCGAGGGCATGATCTTCAAGAATCCAGCCATTGACCCGCTCCTCTATGGCGCGGATCTCGTCGGCGGTCAGCGCCCGGCTGGCCGCGAAGTCGAAGCGCAGCCGGTCGGGAGCGACCAGCGAGCCCTTCTGGCGGGCCCCGGGATCGACGATCTGATGCAGCGCCGCATGAAGCAGATGGGTCGCGGTGTGGTGGGCCGCCTTGGCCCGGCGCCGGCCGAGATCGACCCCCGCCGTCAGCAGCGGCTCGTTCGCGAGGTCGGCCAGGGTGCCGCGGACCAGCCGGCCGCCATGAACGACGCCGACATCGATCCGCCGCACCTCGTCAACCGCGATCTCGACCGAGCCCGCCGCAAGCGTGCCGTGATCGGCCTGTTCGCCGCCGCCCTCGATATAGAACGGCGTGCGGTCGAGAATGAGATCGACGCCGCCATCGGCCCGGCCACGATAGCGCAGCACCCGGACGTCGAGGCTCTCGAGATCATAACCGGCAAAACCGCTGTCGGCGCCCTCGGCCACCGCGACCCAGCCGCCGGCATCGTAAAACGCCTCGGAAGCGCGGGAGCGGGCGCGCTGCTGCTCAAGCTCGGTCTCAAAGCCGGCCAGATCCACCTCGACCTTCTGCTTTTCAGCCAGAATGCGGGTGAGATCGACCGGAAAGCCATAGGTGTCGTAGAGCTGGAAGGCGGCCGGACCGGAAATCACGCTTTCGGACCGGCCGCGGAGATCGCCGACCACCCGGTTGAAGTAAACGAGGCCGCGGTCGAGGGTGCGGAAGAACTTGGCCTCCTCGTCGCGGATCGTGGCCTGGATCGTGGCCATGCGCTCGGGGTCGATCGGATAGGCGCCGGTGGTCTCGACCACGATCGGCACCAGGGTATAGAGCCAGGGCTCCTTCATGCCGATCTGGTCGCCATGAAGCACGGCGCGGCGCAGAATCCGGCGCAGGACATAGCCCCGGCCGACGCGGTCGAACTCGCCGCCATCGTTGAGGACAAAGGTCAGGCCGCGGATATGGTCGGCGACCACGCACATCGGCGGCGCATCGTCTCCGGCAAAGTCGCGCCCGGTCTTCTCGCAGATCGCCCGGATGATCGGCATGAAGAGATCGGTGTGAAAGACGTTGGTCTTGCCCTGCAGAATCGCGGCAATCCGCTCCAGCCCCATGCCGGTATCGACCGAGCGCATCGGCAGCGGCTTCAGCGAGCCGTCTTCCTGACGGTCGAACTCCATGAAGACCAGATTCCAGAATTCGAGATAGCGGTCGGTCTCGCCGCCGACCACGTCCTCGCCGAAGCTGTCGCCCTGGTCGATATAAAGCTCGGTGCAGGGGCCGCAGGGACCGGTCGGCCCCATCGACCAGAAATTCTCCTCGTCGCCGGCCTCGACATTGCCGAGGCGGACGATGCGGCTGTCGGGCAGCCCGGCGACCTTCTTCCAGATCGCCGCCGATTCGTCGTCGTCCTTGTAGACCGAGGCATAGATGCGCGAGGTGTCGACACCATAATCCTTGGTGATCAGATCCCAGGCATAGACGATGGCCTCTTCCTTGTAGTAGTCGCCGAAGGACCAGTTGCCGAGCATCTCGAACCAGGTGTGGTGGCGGCCGTCCTTGCCCACGGCGTCGAGATCGTTGTGCTTGCCGCCGACCCGCATGCAGGGCTGGCAGTCGGCGGCGCGGCTATAGGAGCGGGTCTCGCGACCCAGCAGCGCATCCTTGAACTGATTCATGCCGGCATTGGTGAAGAGCAGCGTCGGATCGTTGGCCGGAATGATGTTGCCCGGCCTCACGATGGTGTGCCCGCGCGCCTGAAAGAAATCGAGAAACCGGTTGCGGATGTCAGAGGCTTTCATGGCCGGCAAGGCTCCGAAATAGGCTCGAAATGGGGTCAAGACGACAGGCGCGAGTCCCAGCCGCCGCCGACACTCCCGCGAAGGGACGACGATAACGGCGCCCGGGGTCAATTTCCAGAAAATAGAACGGGGCTACCCAGAGGCAGCCCCGAATCCCAACCTGAACACCGAAGACGATGCCGTATCTCAGACCGCCCTTTATTCCGGATTGGCCGCGACCTGGGCCTGCTGGAAGGCGCGGCGGGTCTTGGGGGCGATTTCCGGCGGGTTCATTTCGCCGCAGCGGCGGGGTTCCAGGGTCTTGGCGCTGCCCCAATCCAGTTCGGCCAGATGATTCCAGACCCGGCAAACATAGGCGTGGGACTGGCTGCGCGAACCGCCCTGGTAACGGGCGACGGCACGGGACCAGCTGCCGGTCTCGGCGTGCATCCGCACCAGCATGTGCCCGGCGTACCAGATGTTGGATTTCGGCTCGATCATCGCTTCGATCGAATGGAAGGCGCCGCGGTGGTGGCGCACCGAAAGCTGCATGCAGCCGACGAAGGCATCGCGGCGCAACGCGCCATCGCGGCCCTGGATGCGGCGCAGCGCGTCGGCGCGGCTGCTGGTCTGAACGGTGCGGGCGCCGAGCGATACCGCATTGGGCTGGGGCACGCCGTCGATTCCGCTTTCGACCAGCGAAATCGCGAGCAGCAGGCCGTTCGGAATATGAAGCTGGCGTTCGACCGCCGAGGTGTTGGTGTGGCAATCGTTTTCGCCGGCATGGGCGGGCCGGTCCAGCGGCAGTCCGAGTCCGAGTCCGAAGATCATGGCCGCAACACTGCTGGCCGTTCGTCGAAACCGTTGCGCTGATACCGTCATGTCCATTCTCCCTGTCTTCCGCCTCTCGTGAGAGGGGCTGTCGTTACCCCGCTTGCGGGCGGGTGGGTGCCGGGAGGCACGCCCTTGAATCACCGGTGGCCGGTCCAATACCGCCACCGCCTCCCCAAAGGACCAAAGCGCTGCACTAGCGAACGCCACGGCCACCTTGATCAAAAGCACCCCCAAGGGTCAAGCACATTTTGCAAAGTTTTTTTCTGAAATTCCCTAGAACAGAAGGGGATTAACGATTCTTGCCTCCGGCCCTCCCCCTATATCCGGTGGAATGATCCATGCCTATCCGGTTG
>SESF01030850.1_pt1 | contig 67581 bp, 81 predicted proteins | sample 3171521 | NCBI WGS metagenome assembly SESF01 (sample SAMN10866945, study PRJNA518727) | freshwater metagenome | biome: subpolar coniferous forest; feature: holomictic lake; material: water; isolation source: holomictic Lake 227, 6 m and 8 m depth | place: Canada: near Kenora, Ontario | collected...
ATTGCGTTCGCTAAGGTCAAAATCGACGAGATGCTCCAACCATTTGAAAGGGCTTAATCATGCCACGCATAGTAAACAACCGCATCTGTTATGCTAACCACAATGTTGTTCTTGACAGCATTTACCATCGCAACGATCCCAGCGCCATCTTTGATCTGGAAGAATGCCTCACGCCGAATGGCGGGGTAACGGCCCACGAGGAAGATCTGGCGGAGCTGCCCAGCGCCAAGTTTGTGACAATCGAGCGACCGACCGTTACCATAGTGCCATACAAGGATCCCGCCCGTATGTTAGCCACAGTAGAGTTGTTCGACGGGAATAAGCAAAAGGTTATTTTCGCCGCGCACGCTGATCGTAGTGATAGCTTTCAGCCTCTTTGGGAGGCAATGCGCAAGCAAAAGATATTCTTCGGCAGCTTTGCTCGTCGCGACGCCGAAACCAAATATTTTGCTCTGTACGATGCGCTAAATCTGCCTACCTAACCACAATATCTTGAACACGTTTAAAGCCCCTATACGGGGCTGAATGCGTTGGTGGTACTGTACCCTGCCCTATAGACGATCCGCGGCTTGTGGGGCTGTGTATAGGGCTTGCAGGCCCAAAGAAATTACTAATGCACCAAAACCGATTTACTAATTTTGGCATTAGTTTTTTCTCCAAACTATGTACCCATTAGTCTATAGGAATACTATAGACTAAAAGAATTAGTACGAAGTTCCAAAAGAGGACAAAGTTCGGCCATAAAGTAGGAAAAAGTAGAATAGCGATTCGTCTATAGGGCTGCTAAGGGGTATTCTATGTGTTATTAGTAAAATTAGTATTTTAAATGAAGAAAACCCTTTTTAAAATCGATGACCGTGTAAAAAAGATTTTTGCGTATGTATATTTTTTCTCACAATATATGCTACACTATAATCTTTATTACACGTCCGTTTTCATTCTACCCCATTTATGGCGCTAACTTTACTAATGCAGTCTATAGGTTTTTCATCATGCATCAAACACCACAAAATCACACTCCCAACGAGTACCAAGTTCTACCAACAGCACATTATCCTTTAGTGGTTATGTCCAAGGAAACAGACCAATATGCAACCTTCGACAAGTATTGGATTGAAACTGGTCATTTTGAACAAACCCTTGTGGTTAGCCGTTGTAAGCAAACCAAACGGGAAGGCTGCAAGTTCGTCGCATCGACTAAAGATTTAGTGAGTGCAGAAGTTTGGTCAAAGCCAACTAAAAGCAAAGAACCAGACGCACTCCAATTCGTTTACCTTAATCCCCTAACAGGCATTGTCCGCACACACTTTTTCCAAAAGCCCAAACTCCCTGTTCCTCCCGAAGTAAAAGAAGCCAACTATGCATTCGCCAACGATCCCACCCTCACCCTCTCCAGCCGCCAAGCCCGTATCCTCTGGTACTACCTAGATCGTCAAGACCTCGACGAATCTAAATCTGTGGGAATGCTCCAATTTGTTTCTAACTGGCCGGGAATTGACAAACTTAACAAAGAAGACGTCACGCTCTACAACGCAAGCCAATTTTTCCAAGAAACCATATTCCCCGAGCACCCAACTACAATAGAAGAAGCAATCGCGTGGAAGTTAACCAACAAACAAAATTCTTTTGCCAACCACAACGTCAATGCAAACATCCCACCAACCCTTTCCTTCGTACCAAACCAACCTCACAACAAACCAACCCAACCAATATTCATTCAAAAACCAACAAGCCACACGTACACAATCTACAGATACCAACCATCGGGCAACTACACCATCCGCATAATTCGCACAGAAGCTACTGGAGGCAAAAAGCAACGTGAAATTGCATATGCCACTCCTCTGGAATCCTCCGAAAAGAATCCCAACCGAGAACCATTCGCGCTCTGCCCACTCACTTCCACTGTGGCTATCCTATTTTGGGACAGCAACACAGAAAGCCCAACATACGGTCAGCCAATTGTCGTATCCATCAATTCACTCCGAGCCACTCCCGAAGAGCTAGAACACTTTACTACGTTATACGGCGAATACCTATCCGACAGCCAGCGCCAATCCCTTACACTTACCAACCACACTCACAAGGACACCACCATGCAATACTTCACTAAAATCTGCAAATACTGCGGTACGCAATTTGAAACCGCCAAAGATGCCGCTCTTTTCTGCCAACCAAAATGTCGCATAGACTTCCACGCAGGAAAGGTTTATGGCGAAGATAGGCGTAAAGTATCCGCAAGCAACGCGGCACCAACGCAGGCGACGGAAGAACGCCTTAAAGCCCTTGAAGATCGGCTCGACCAACTTTTAATCATCTTAACCAGCAAATAAATTTCCCTTGCCCATCCCCACCTATCAGGTTACAGTACATGTACTGCACTAATGCAGCAACAGAAAAGACGAAAGGATAGCAAGATGGCTCAAGCCAAACAAACCTTCCACATTCATGTGGTTAGCGACCTCTACGAAGCCGGTCGTACGGAAGACGGTGTGCCGTACATCGCCGAACAGTATTACCTGCTGGCCGAAGATGACCTCGGTTATCGCAAACGCCACTTTGCAGTTTTCAACGGCACCGTGGTTCACGTTTGTCCCGAGGAAGGCTTCCAGCACTTCGAGGACGTGCGCCCTGCCGCTAAAGCCAAGGCAGAGCGCTTCGCCGCCCGTGTTAACGCATGGCTGGCATTGGGGCTTCGCTTGGACGAAGACCTCTGGGACGACGTCGACCCAGCATACGCAAGCGAAGCCTATGTTGCCTCCGGCACCGAAGCCAAACGCGCATTTGAAGAACGTGTAGAAGCACTTTTTGGATAACATACATCATGACACTCAAGCAGTACACACTTCTGCTTGAACTCTACCACGAGTTCAACGCAGCTTTCATCTCCCTCGACAGCCGCATTCAGGATGCCTTCTACGACATCCTCATGGGCCATGCCAAACCAATCGAATTTAAGGGGTAACCACATCATGCTCACCAAAACTCAAGCCCAAACCGGCCACCTATTTAAACACACCCGCCTGAAGGACTCCCAAGGAGGCCCATTGCTCTGTCGCGCCAGTGGCGCATGCAAGGTGTGGAAGACGCGTCCAGAGGACTTCAAGCTCCCCGTGAAGTACGGTCTCTTTCAAAGTTTCTACCTCACCCGCGCCAACGCACATGAATGGGAGCCAGCATAATGAACACCGTACCCGTCATAATGATTTTCGAGTATGCCATCAAATTCCCTAACGGCACTTACTTTTCCGGCCCTCACTACGACCACAAAGCAGGCAAGTACGTCTACTGTCGCGAGGGCGAAAAGCCCTTGAGCAGTTCTAATCGTCAAGAAGCCTACACCTACACTGAGCGTCGCGCCTACAATATTTTGAGGGACAACCAGCACATTTTCAAAGGCTGCGTTGTGGAACGCTTGCCGTAGGCATTGGGCCATGCAACAAACCAGCGCAGAAATGCCCAGCAAGGGGTGGAATCCCACCTGCGGGGCGCGGAAACGCCTACCCTTACCTACCCCTTACCCCTGCTGAAAAAATGCCCCAAAACCTGCTATTAAATCTATAGCAAACTAACCAACTAATCAACATGGCCATCCACTTGAAAGATTGCCCACCCTCTCTAGCCGCCGCTATCGTGGCGCAGTTGGAAAAGGAGGGGCGCATGCTACCACCAGCACCAAAAATCAGCTATGCTGTGGCTAATTACCTCTGGCAAACAAACACTTGGCATGTTGGGCCAGAAACAACCAATATGAAGCTAGTGCAACGCCTAGTTTCCAAATTACAGACGCACTCACCGAGAGCTGCCTATATGACATCTATCGGCCAGCCATTATCCGTCATGGTAACCCTTACACGTACACCAAAGGAGCATCCAAAATGAAAACCTACGATAAGTTCTTTAGCACCGTAGCCGTCATGGGAATTTTGATCTTGCTGTCAACGCTTATCAAAAACCCTCAGCCAGAGGAAGATGCAGCTAATCTTCAGGCCGAAACTGAAGCTTTGCGTCAGGCCGCGTTGCGCACGGCAATTGACACCAGCAAGCCAATGGAGCTTCGCGAACAGGCTGCTCAGGCATACTGTGGTAATGCAGGCTGGAAATTTATCCTCGACCAGAACAATGTATTGGTCTATCTTGTCTGCATCCCCAAGCATGGCAAATCTTATAAAATTTCTGCACCTATTCTGTAAAAAGCTACATACAATTAGGGCATGCCATGCGATACCCGCACTGGCATAATTAACCAAGAAGGACAATTCATCGTGAAAAAAGTAACCTACCCTGTTACGCCAGATTATTCCATTAAGGTTGGTGATCGTGTGCGTAGCTTTGATTTTCCTGGAAACGCTACATGCTACTTTGTGGGCGTTGTCGACGCGATTACCCCGCTGGGCCAATACGACATCAAGGTGGAATACCAAGTGTGGCTGGATGAACGCGTTGCCGATAAAGACAACTACTGCGCACGGGTAATGCCTCCGCTTAACGGCATGGAAGGCATATTCGGCGAAACCTGCGGTGTGCAGCGCATTGTTGAAACCGAAACAGAAGGAGCCTGACATCATGGCATTACTTGGCAACGCAGACGGCTCCTTTGTAGCCACAGGAAAAGGCGTGGGATATGTGCGCCTTGCATCGCTTAAGGGCATGCTGAATTTGGAAAGCAAGGGGCTGAAAAGCCGTGCTGGGCCTTTGCGCCCGAAGTTAGCTGCGGAGTTTGGGTTGAAGCCCCGTGCACCGTACACAGATTTCATTGCGGCTATACAGGCCAAGATGGAAGAAATGCTTCCTGAAATTCAGGAAGAAAATCGTAAACACCACGCATAAGGACACATCGTGAACAACCCAACCCGCAAAACGCTGCGAGAATTCCTCGAGCGCATCGAGGTTCTCAAAGACCAAATCGCAGCCGCCAAGGACTCGCTCGCAGAGATCAAAGACGAGATTGACGCAATTCAGAGCGAGGAGCAGGACAAATTTGACAATCTGCCGGAAGGCTTGCAGAACGCAGAGCGTGGGGAAAGCATGCAAGCTGCCGCGGACGCTTTGGAAAGCGCAGTTGGCAGTTTTGATGAAGCGATCAGCAGCATTGAAGAAGGCATTAGCAGCGTGGACGAGGCAACGCAGTGAACCACTACGTTCTAATACAGCATCGCCCTGATGCAACTGCTATTGTGGGCAAAACGCAAGCAGGGACGCTGAAGCAGGCCATGCGCAAGCTGTACAGACAGCATAACCTCAACGAACTTGAGGTTCGCGCATTGGGCTACAAAGTCGAAGTCATTACACCAACCAACCACAGAAAGGACAACCATGTCTAAAGGCATCCACCGGAGCACCCCAAATAGTCTCTCTGGCAGACGTATGAACAACGTTGCCAAGGAGATTCCCGTCAAACTTACGCCAGAGCAATTCGAGTGGAATGTTCGTGTTGAGCAGAAGAAGGCAGCAAAGAAAGCACGTCGTGAACTACAAGCTCAACAACGCTAACACTGCCGCAGTATCCACCGAGGCGTTTTGGATTCCAATCGACCAGAACACACCCCGAGGAGTCAAACTACTTATGATTAACGAAAAGGCAGGTGTAGCTATCATTGGAAAGTATTGGGGTGGTGCTGACCAGTTCGAAACACACTGGCATCCACTTCCACAATTCGTTAAAATTTCTACACCCGTTCAGCCCTGACCCGTGCTAAAGTATAAGTACTGGCTAGATGTTAGCCAGCAACCGTACTGAAGGAATTATCATGACATTCAAGATTACACGCCCATTTGTGGAAAAGCAATTGGAAAGCCTCAACAACCTCATGGGGATGCCCCTCAAGCCTTACCTAAACAATGGCGATGGCAAGGGCATTGTGCCGCAGGCAGGAAACTTTCACTTAGATAGCGCATACGGCAAGTGGCAGTTCTGCCGCATGTCCCCAACCGAGGGATGCAGTGGTGCTGGGCCTGTTGTTTCGCACGGATACGTTAGCCTGCGCGAAGTTAGCAACCAGATAAGCGCATACGTGTGCGGCATCAAAGATGAACGCTTTTATCGCAAAGCGTAATCCCAACACTTTCTGCTTAACCCTTGTTATAATAGGTACAGCCCCGAAGCAGGGGCTACATTTCGGTCTCGGTTAGTTTCTAAATTTTGGAGTGTTTAATATGTCTAAGACATGGTCCCCGTATCAAGAAGCCATTTACTCGTTCGTTGAGAACGGTAGCGGTAATGCAATCGTTGAAGCTGTGGCAGGTAGTGGCAAAACGACAACCATTGTGGAATGCACCCAGCGTATTCCGCGGGACAAGAGCTGCATCATGCTTGCGTTCAACAAAACCATTGCGGAAGAGTTGAAGAACCGTGGCGTTAATGCTCGCACGTTCCACAGCCTCACATATACGCCTGTGATGCGTAGCCGTAAAACCAACAACGTCGAAACCAACAAGCTGCGCATGCTGACCAAGCAGTTGTTCAGCAGTGATGAAGCATTTGTGTACGGTGCCTTCCTTGTGAAACTTGTGGGCCTTGCACGTAACGCAGGAATTGGATGCTTGGTACAAGACACCGAGCAGGCATGGTGGGACTTGATCGACCACCACGACATCGAGTTGGAAAACGAGCGTGGCAACACTGCGCGTGGCGTGGAAATGGCGCGTGACCTTCTGGAAGAAAGCAACCTGAGCAACTATGTTGACTTTGATGACATGCTGTACTTTGCCGTTAAGGATGGCATCCTGCTTCCCAAGTTCGACTACATTTTTGTGGATGAAGCGCAAGACACCAATGCTATCCAACGTGCCATTGTGCGCAAGATTTGCCATCCCGACAGCCGCGTAATTTTTGTCGGCGACCCAGCGCAAGCCATATACGGGTTCCGTGGCGCGGACAGCAACAGCATGGGCCTTCTGCAAGAAGAGTTCGAGTGCACCGAGCTGCCGCTAACTATTAGCTATCGTTGTGCCACTAGCATCGTGCGTGAAGCGCACCGTTATGTGAAGCACATTGAGGCTGCACCGGATGCACCGGAAGGAACTGTGTACAAGGTTAAAAGCCTGAAGCAAGTTTTGGCGAACACTGCTGCGTTGTGCGCAGGCACCAGTGATGAGGAGACGCCCGAAACACCTGAGGACCGTTGCTTCACGCCGAGGGACTTGGTTGTGTGCCGTACCACTAAACCACTCATTGAACTTGCGTTTCGCGCCATGCGCCAGCGTGTTCCGGTGAAAATTTTGGGACGCGAAATTGGGCAGGGACTAAAGACACTCATCGGCAAGATGCGTGCCAATGATGTAGACGACCTTGTGGTTAAGCTGGAAGCATGGGCTGCGCGGGAAATCGACAAAGCCATTGCCAAGCAGCTCGACGCCAAAGTTGACCAACTGCAAGACAAGCTCGACGCCATACTGTGTCTGGTTGATGGCCTCCCTGAAGGAAGCCGTACTATTGATAGCTTGTTGGAATGCATCGACAACCTGTTCAACAACAACGTGCAGGCACTCACCCTGTCCACCATCCACAAAGCCAAGGGCATGGAAGCTGACCGTGTGTGGTGGCTTAACTCCAGCCTCTGCCCTAGCAAGTGGGCAAAACAAGATTGGCAAAAAGCGCAGGAACTGAACTTGTGCTATGTGGCTGTAACTCGCGCGAAAACTGCGCTGCTGTATATTGAGGATGGCAGTGGTAAGGCTAAGAATGCCATGCGCGAAGAGGATTCGGAATCAGAAACGGTTTAAACGCCACACAAGGCGTAGATGCATGGGGTAGGTACTTACCCCTTACCCTATGCATCAAAACCCCACACAGCCCCATTAAAGCCCTTCATTTACCCTTCCCGTAACCCATTACAGGCCAAACATGCAACGCAACAATCGACCTTACGACCTCACCACATCGCACGGACGCGCACAATCTACTGCCCACAGTGCACACGGGGCTTTCCTTGCCAACGTAGTTGAGCAGGCTATTGAAGATGCTTTAAACAAAGATGCTCTTGCTGAACAAATTGGAGAAATGATTATTGACGAGTGGAATGGATTAAATCCTGTTGACCACACTGATCGTGAGCTGCTGGACGAGTTTAAAGTTTTTCACGCAGAGTTGGGAGTACGTGATGCAGAGCAGTTCAAACCTTTGTTAAAAGCTCTTGAAGAACGACACAGTGCGCTCGAAGGCAATATGATCATCTTGACGAAGGTAATTACCAAGATTGAAGAAGCCCTTGGACTCGATATCACTGAAGAATAAATTTCTGTTAACTTTCGTTAAAAATCCGTTATAATTAACCCATGCCGCGAACCCGCTGCATATTCGTAACTACCGATTTAAGGAGATATCATGACAGACACAAACAGCAACGCGGCCCAGGAAAAAATCATTGACCGCGTTAAGAAGATGATGGCACTTGCCAATTGTGCAGGCGCAACCGAAGGCGAACGCGATAATGCATTGCGCATGGCGTATAACCTCCTTGCGAAGCACAACCTTACCATGAGCGAAGTTGATGCCCACAATACCACTCCAGAGGAAAATCGCGAAAGCCAAAAGGCGACGTTCGTAGTTTACCCGTGGGCGCGGCAGATTGCTGGGTTGGTTGGTTCGCTTTTCTTTTGCAACTATTACTTCATGCGTAGCGGTTCTGGTAAACAGGCCACACACGTTTTCATCGGAAAAGCATCCAATGCGGCTACTGCGCAATACATGAGCGAATTTGTAGTCAAATCTGTTTGCCGCGAAGCTGCGCGTTTGTACGGCAGTGCAATCAGCCCCGAGGCTCGCTGCTTTGCAATCGGAGTTGTGCGCAAGTTGCAGGAACGCATTCGTGAAATTAAAGACAGCCTCAACAAAGAAAGCGTTGTTGGCACGGCACTTGCCCTTATCAACTTAGACAAGGCAGAACGTGAAGCCAACAGTTTGTGGTTGGCAGAACAAGGAATTAAGCTGCGCACCAGCGCAAGCCATCAAAAAGGTGTTACCGATAGCGATGCATACCATGCGGGAAAAGACTTTGGTTCCCGCGTAAGCCTGTCCCCACAAGTGGGCGCAAGCCGTTCTTCCACCAAAGCACTCTCTTACTAAACCCAGCAACCATCAAGGACACATCATGGAATATAAAATCAAGGTACACGTTCCCAAAGAACAGTACAGCACACGCGAACAACTCTACGCCCTGTGCGTTCTCCTGAAATGGCCGAAAGGCCTCAGCATGAGTGACAGCCCAGCACTTTCGGATACCGTTACACTGCAAAGCTGCGAAAAGGGCAACACAGGACTTTCTGCCTACTGGCTGGAAACAAGCACCACAGCTACAGATGTCTTTTTTCAAGACGTACCTAGCCTGCCCTATTGCGAAATCTTCTTTCGCGTACTTGGCATTCCTTTGGAAGTCACCTTTGATGAGGACGGTGTTGGTACGGTTCGTTTTCCACAAATGCCAATAGCCGAAGCCGTTTAAACAGCCTACAGCGCGTTTAGATATAGGGGCTGTAGGGTAGTAACCCCAGCCCCTTTCTTTACGCCCACAAGCCCCATACGCAAGCCCAAACCGCATTCAAAAGGTGCCATAATGCGCAAATACAAGCAGGCGGAAGCCTACAAAGCAGAATTTCAGAAAGTTCGTAAAATATTTGTCATAAGGATTAGCCTTATGACATTATCTCTTCTTTTTACCGCTGGCTGGTTTATCTATTGGAGCATGCAATGAGCATCCGACAAAACATTCTACCACTAGTCGATAGCTTTGGTATAGCCAGTTGCGACGACTACCTGACCGGAGAGGGAAAGAGCAACTACCTCTATCGGCAAATTAGAGATGCACTCGATACTGCTGATGCGGAGAACGAGCGACTGAAAGCTGGCTGGGAGCAAGAGCGTAATGTTGCAGATGTGTTGGCGGCAGAGAACTTAAAAATAAAATCTGAGCATGATGCAAATGTGGTTGCTGCAATCAAACTTGTATTTAGCATGAAGGATTTGAAGGTAGAGAACGAGAAGCTGCGGTCTGCCTTGACGCGCATAGCGGAGTTTGACTACAAGTTGCGCCCAACCCCACAAGACTTGCGTGACGCTGCCCGTGCAGCATTGGGAGATGGGAAATGATTAAATCAAAAGATCAAGAAGATTTTGTTCTTAGCGAAGCGCGAGGAATACTTCTTAAACGAATGCGTCAACCTGGAGGAACACTTCACAATGTGGCCGACCTGCATCAGTATCTTAGCACCGAATATGGTCTGCTTGAAAAGGAACAATTTGGCTGCATGTTTCTTGACCGCAACTATGCACTAATTAACCATTTAATAATGTTCCGTGGAACTATTGGAAGTTGTGCAGTCTACCCACGAGAAATAGCTCGGGAGGCTTTGCTGCAAAATGCTTCCTTTGTTATTCTAATTCATAACCATCCTTTGCACAGCCCTAAAGCTAGTCAAGAAGACGTTAGCATGACAATGCACTTACAAAAAGTTCTGCATACTATAGATATTGTTCTATTTGACCACATTATTGTGGCTGGAACAATGCTATTTTCGCTGCGCACCGAGGGGCTTATACAATAATTATTTAAACGATACAAGTTAAGATGCTTGTGTATCTTAACGTTTGCTAATTATAATTGCGCCCTTGTCGGGGCAAATTTAGGGGCTATCATGCCAAACAATATTAACCAAACTCACTTTGACGCGGCGTATATTACGTCTGCGGAAATTACTCGCATGCTTGGCATTAGCCGAGCGGGATTTTTGTACGGGAGACGAAACGGGAAATTGCCAACTCCAATCGTGCTTAACGGAGGGCGACTGGTAATGTGGGAACGCACACCAGAAGTTCTTGCCGAAATAGCAATTTGGAAAGATGCAATAGACTCCCGTAAAGTTGCCTGAGTACACCATGCCCATAAACTACGAACAAATACCGGAAGAACTCAAATGGACAAGTCAGTGGTGCGTAGCGGGTGTCGACGAAAAAGGCAAATATAAAGTTCCGTGCACGTTAAATGGCGGAAGGCCATACCATGCAGACCCAACTAACCCATCTTTGTGGTTAGATTTTGAAACTGTTTTGGAATTTACAGAAGCAAACCCTCCGCATGGTTTGGGCTTTGTGCTGTCATCTGGAGACCCATACGTTTGTATCGACTTGGACATTAAAAACCAGTACAACGAACCTGACCAAAATAAATGGACTAATCTGGCTGACTTAGATCGTTTTCATAAAATTATTATGGCGTTCCACAGCTACACAGAACGTAGCGCAGGGGGACAGGGATACCATATTTGGTTGAAAGGACATACGGGTCGAGGAGCTAGGAGAGGGGGAGTAGAAGTTTACAGCCAAGAACGCTTTATTGTGTGTACTGGCGACACGGTTATAGACGCGCCAATTGCAGAAAACCAAGATTTACTGGATGCACTTCTTGCCGAAATGCGTCGTGGCGAAGCACCCGTATTAACTCTTGTAGATAACGAACAAACAGAATCCGACGAGAATATTTTCAATCGTGCGGTTGGTGCAGATAACGCTTTAAAGTTCCAAACACTTTGGCAAGGGCAGTGGAGGGAAAATGGTTACCCTTCCCAAAGCGAAGCAGATATTGCTTTGCTAACTATGCTTGCGTTCTATTCCAAATCCAACGCGCAGGTATTGCGCATGTTCCGTATTAGCGAACTTGGCAAACGAGATAAAGCAACCAAGAACGATTACTACTTGGCAACCACACTTAAGAAGGTTCGCAGCATTGCAGCTAACGAAGAAGTAAGTAGTATTGTCGGAGAAAAAATCGCTAGGGCTTTAGTTATGCGACTTAAGGGCATAGTACCAACGCCCATCCCTAGCCCCGTGCAGCCCCATACAAGCCCCATAGCGCCACCATTTGGCACGGTGCAGCCTACCATAGCACCAGCACCGCAAACAAGCCAGCAAAACAAGGGAACTTTCGGACAGTCTGGCATCCCTGCATTCCAGTACAACCCTAATCCAAACGATTTGCCACAAATTCCAACTGGCAGTAAACTTTCTTGGCCTCCAGGATGCGTTGGGGAAGTTGCTAGGTATATGTTTTCGATTGCGCCAAGACCAGTAATGGAAGTATCCATTGTTGCGGCACTAGGATTTTTCGCAGGTGTATGCGGTCGTTCCTTCCATATACCACAGTCTGGCTTAAACCTATATGTTATCTTAGTTGGGCAATCCGCAATTGGTAAGGAATCCCTGCATGGTGGGCCATCTGCAATTATTAACCAATTAATGCAAGGCTGTGCAGAAGCGTCTAAATTTGTAGATTATTCCAATTTTGTTAGTGCACCAGCTTTGTCTAAAGCAGTTGCAGCAAATCCCTCCTTTGTAAATATGTTTGGCGAGTTTGGTAAGACGCTGCAACGTATGGCGAAAGAAGAAAGTGGGGACACCGTTATTCAACAACTGCGCACGGTACTAACAAACCTTTACCAAAAATCAGGTCCAGGTTCTGTATTTGGTGGTTTAGGGTATTCGGATAAGGACAAGAATATTGCCAGCGTTAACGGTGTCGCGTATAGCCTAATTGGAGAAACTACTCCAGGAACTTTTTATGACTCTCTTACTGAGTCTATGATGGCGGATGGTTTCCTTAGCCGTTTTACAGTCGTAGAATTTAATGGCGAACGTCCTGTACTAAATAAAAATATGACAACGCCTATGTCAGATGCTCTTAAAGAACATCTGAGTGTGCTATGCAAACAATCCTCTGCCAACAATGAATTTGGCAAATCTATCCAGGTGGGACACACTGAAGAAGCTGAAGAATTTTTAGGCGTATTTGACCTTAAGTGCGACAAGGAAATTAATAGCACCAACAACGAAGGTTGGAGGCAAATGTGGAACCGAGCGCATTTGAAAGTATTTCGAATTGCTGCTTTGCTTGCTGCTGCCGACAATCCCAGCTTTCCTGAAATAACGCTAGAGCATGCGTTGTGGGCATACGACCTTGTAATGCGCGACATTAAAATGATGGAGCGTAAAATAGAAGGTGGCGAGGTTGGAAGTAGTGATGCAACACGGGAAAAGAAGTTGCTTTCTATAGCAATGGACTATCTTAAAAATCCAATTGCACCCAGCTACGCCATTCCCGAGCAAATGGTCAAGGACGGGGTTATGCCGCGTAAGTTCTTACAAATAAACACCCAGCGAACGTCTTGCTTTACTAGCCACAAACTCGGACAGATTGCAAGCATGGACATGACAATACGTTCGCTTTGCGACGGTGGATATCTAACCGAAGTGCCAAAAGTAGAAGGCATCCAAAAGTACGCATTCCATGGCAAGTGCTATCGCATACTGCATTTGCCGTTTGGCACAAAAGAAATGTCGCAAGCTGCATAATCTGCTTGCGTTCTAACAAAAGTTAAGTTATATTAAAAGGGTCGTAACCCTTTAGGAGAACCCCATGACACAGATACCTGCAAACCCTGTCACCCAAGCCGATTTGAACGAATGGAGTGCGTTGCATGCGCAACTTAGCGCACTGAAAAGCGCGGAGATGTTGCTGCGCATGAAGATTTTTAAAGGCTTGTTTGATGCGCCAGTTGAAGGCACCAACACTTTGCCCCTCGGAACCGAAGGCTGGGTGATTAAAGCCAAGTACCCGATTAACCGCAAGCCAGATGTCGCGCTGCTTGTGGCTAAGGCGCAAGAGATGCGCGAATTGGGCATCCCTGTAGATTCACTAATTAAAAGCGTTCCCGAATTGGTAACAACCGAGTACCGCAAACTTTCTGACGAACAGCGCAACGTGTTCGACCAAATTCTGGACATCAAGCCAGGATCCCCCGCACTTGAAATAGTGCTTCCAAAACGCGCAGCAAAGGATTAATATGGCAATTCCCTATGCGAATATGCAGGTAAATTTCGCTAACGACTTACAAGAGGTTCTTTCCAACATCCAAGAGATTTTGTTGGAAAAGAACCGCAAGTATGGAGATGCGGCTTTAAACCCAAACCAGACTTTCAGCCAGTCTAGTCCCATCGAACTTATTAATGTTCGTTTGGATGATAAGCTGTCCCGCATTCGTAACCGTCAAAATGACGAGGACGAAGACCCTGAGTTAGACCTTATGGGCTATCTCCTCTTAAAACAAATCGCAAAAATGCGAGCAACCAGGAACCCAAAATGAACGAACTTTCTATTTCCGCATACGTGTCTTTAGCACTTCGTACAGAAAAACCTCTGAATGCTTTTGAACGCCTTGTGCATGGCTGCATGGGACTTATTACCGAAATTGGCGAGGTGACCACAGAACTCAAGCGCATGGCAATTTATGAAAAGCCATTGGACGATTCGCGTAAAGCGCATATTTTGGAAGAGCTTGGCGACGTGATGTGGTACTGCGCAATTATTTTGGATGCGTTGGATGCTAATTTGCAATACCTACAATCCGCTCCGCGTATGGATCCACCAGATCACTTTAGTGGTGCTTGGGAAGCAACAGCATTGGTGCTAGGAGATCACTGTGGTCGTATTTGTCGAAATATACAAGCACTTGGAGCACACCAAATTCAAGAAGAGGACTTGCACGAATCGCTTCAGAATACAGCGGCAAGTGTTGGTTTGATTTTCAACTGTTGTCACATCCTTGCCAAAATTTGCGGTTCCACCATTGAGGCTGCAATGTACGACAACATTATGAAGTTGCGCGTTCGCTACCCTGAAAAGTATAGCAATGAAGAAGCAGAAGTCCGCGCTGATAAGGCTGGCGCTGACGCACGGGTTTCTTAATTTTCGGTTCGTTACGCCTGCGCAACCCAGCGAGCTAGACGCTGAAAGAGTCGGAACAGGGATTAACATAGTGAGGCCCATTGCTGCCGAACGGGATGGCGTAACGAACCACCAACAATAAATTATTATGACACAATTTACGAAAAAAGTTCTTGACCACGGGTTTGTAACCCTGCGTAATATTTCAGGGCCAACACGCCGCCATTGGTATCCAGCTGAACCAGACGCCGAACAAACGGGTGTTTGGGATGTTGTTTGCGGAGCACCAGATCGCAAAGATTACAAGTTGCTGCATGCTTTTGATGCAAGTGATGTTGACGTTGCTAACGCTGCGCGTATGTCTTTTGACGGCATGGATGTAGATCGTAGTTACGCAATAGAAATGAAGCTGAATCGCTACTTGCTGGCAAACAAGCATATGACACCTTTTGAGTCCATTGAAGTTTGGCTGGAAATGAAGCTGCCAATCTTTGTGGCTCGCCAATTCGTGCGCCACCGTACAGCCACACTAAACGAAGTGTCTGGCCGGTACGTTACGCTTCCAGAAGAATGGTACATTCCAGAAGTTGTTGGCGGGAAGCCTATTGACAAGAAGCAGGGTCAGGTAGACAACCTTGATGAAACAGACCAGCGCATGTTTCGGGCAGAATTACAAGATCATTGTTCTAATGGATATCGTTCTTATTTGCGAGCAATTGACAATGGCGTTGCGCCAGAGCATGCGCGTATGTTTTTAAGTCTGAACCATTACACCCACTGGCTTTGGAAACAAGACCTTCGTAACCTCATGGGTTTCCTTAGCCTGCGCCAGCATAGCCATGCTCAGGTAGAAGCGCAAGCATACGCCAATGCAATCGTGGAGTTGTTATCAGCGCATATTCCTGGTTTAATGGGGCTTTACGAGGAGCTACTTAAATCATGAAACCTTTACTTGCCACGAACTACGACCAATCCAAATTGGTTTTTCCTTTAGGTGCACAGCCAAAAATCGACGGTGTGCGCGGCCTAACCACGGAGGGCCATTTGACTGGTCGCAGTTTGAAAAAGCACAAGAACAAGTACACCACTTCGTTCTATAGTATTCCCGAGTACGCGCATTTGGATGGCGAACTTGCTGCAGAGGACGAACGTCATCCCGATCTATGCCGCATCACTAGCAGTGCGTTGTCCACCATCAAAGGCGAGCCGTTTACTTTTTGGCACGTCTTCGATTGCCTGCGCAAAGAGGTGTTGCATGCACCATACGAGGAACGCTACAAATATCTGAACAATCTAATTTCCTATGAGCATTCTCAAGGACGCTGTATGAATGCCAAAGTTGTTCCAATGTTTATTTGCTACAGCTTGGAGCACTTGCTATTTTGGGATGCGCAGTGGATCGAGCAAGGCTACGAAGGAACTATTATTCGTGGTTTGGGTTCCCCACATAAGGAAGGACGTTCCACCATTAACCAAGGTCAGCTATTGCGCATCAAACGATTTTTGGAAGCCGAGGCATATGTGGTGGGAGTTGAAGAAGGAAACGCCAACGAAAATGTCGCGCAGATAAACGAATTAGGTAGAACCTTTCGCACATCCCACCAAGACAACAAAGTGCCGAACGGTACTGTGGGCAACCTGCAATGCCGCATCTTAGAAGACATTGAATGGGAAGGCAATGTGGTGTTAGAGAAGCACCAAATGATTACAGTTTCCCCAGGAAACATGGATCATCCGATGCGAAAACACTATTTCGACAACCAGAACGAAGTAGTTGGACATGTTATCAAATTCAAGTTTTTTCCAAAAGGAATTAAAGACAAACCTCGTTTTCCAACCTACGTTTGCCACCGTAGCGCGGAGGACATGAGCAGTTAAATTTCTGCTTGCGTTCTGCGGTTTACCGCATACAATGGCTTTACCTGCCTCGCCTGTAGTTTATACGGAGGCAGTGAAATATGTGCTTCGGCTTAAGGCCCATTTTGGAGTTTTCATGAGCATTCTTGCTTCTATTAGCAATTCCCAGTCTAGGACGGGAGTTCGCGTTGTGCTGTCGGGAGTGGAGAAAGTTGGTAAAACAACCCTCGCCACAAATGCGCCAAGGGCGCTTCTTATCCCGCTGGAAACCGGATATTCCGGTGTTGTGGTCAACAAAGTTCCCATGCTGGAACAATACGCCCACGTAATGCAATTGCTTGACGAAATTGGGCAAGCGGCATCCACTGGACAGTTTCCGTACCAAAGTTTGGTATTTGATAGCTGTACTGCTTTGGAACGTTTAATACACACTGCCGTACTTGCAACAGATGTTTCTTACGCTGCTGGCAACAAAAAAGGCGTAACAATGGAAAGTGCACTCGGAGGCTATGGCAAAGCCTACCAAGTAGCGAACCAATATTTTGACGACTTCCTTAAGAAGTGCGACTTGCTTGCCATCCACTTTGGCATTAACATCATTATTACGTGCCACGTTTTTGCAGCCAAAATTATCGACCCTACGGTCGGGGAATATGATAGCTGGGACTTGCTGCTGCACAGCCCAAAGAACCAGAAAACGTATGGCAAACGGGAAATGATTACACAATGGGCCGACATCGTGGGCTTTCTCCACGAACCCCTATTTGTTATCGAAGGCGACAAAATGAACAAAGGCGTTAGTGCCAATAAAGGCCGCGTACTGTCCATTAGTCGCACTCCTGGATACGTTGCGGGTAACCGCTTCGGTATGACCACAGACATTCCGGTGCCAAAAGATGGCGGATGGAATCATCTTGCACATAACATCCACCAGAACAGCGGTGTGGATGTTTTTAACCGCGATTAAACCGTGTCGTGGGTTGACGGACAACAACCCACATTTTCTTTAACTTTATAGGTGATATTTTGGCACAATTAAATTTTGACGCTCGCACAGTTGTTCCCGATAGCGGACAGCAAGACCCCGTTCCCGCTGGCTGGTACAGTGTGGTTATGGATAAGTCGGAAATGAAACCCACGAAGGACGGCACGGGTATGCGCTTGGAGATGCAATTCAAAATCATCGACGGGCAGTACACAAACCGCAAAGTGTTCGAAGGTTTGAACTTGCAGAACAGCAACCCCACTACGCAAGAAATCGCATACAAGCAATTGTCGGCCATTGCGCATGCGGTGAACGTTTTGGTTGTAGAAGACAGCTCGCAATTGCACAACATCCCACTTAAGGTTAAATTGAACCTTAAGCCTGCTGCTGGCGGTTATGACGCTCGCAACGAAGTTAAGGCGTACAAGAACATCAACGAAGTTACAACGGCTCCCGCCGCTGCTGCTCCGCTCGGTGCTCCCGCCGCATTCGGTGCTGCTCCCGCTGCATTTGCACCTCCACCCGCTGCATCTGCTCAACAAGCATGGGCTGCTCCCGCTGCTGCTCAACCGTGGGCTGCTCCCGCTGCTGCACCTGCTCCTGTCGCCGCCCCCGTTGCCGCTGCTGCGCCTGCGTGGGCACCTCCCGCCGCTCCTGCCTCCGCTGCTGCGCCTGCGTGGGCTGCTGCGCCTGCTGCCGCTGTTGCCTCTGCCCCTGCCGTCGCTGCTGTTGCCGCTGTAGCTGCTCCCATCGCTTCTGCCGCACCCGCTGGCGTGGTTCCACCGTGGGCAACTGCTGCTCCAACTGCCTAACTTTTCGTTAACTATTCACTAGCCCTTCGGGGCTAGTTTTAGTATGACCGATGAAGTTGACAAAGCCGAAGAAGATATTGAGTTTCTAATGGATGCACAGGTGAAAAACATCCATTCTAAAGTACTAAAAATTCCCGAAGGTACGGTTGGGGAATGCGACAAATGTGGGGAAGAATCCCTTCGTTTGGTGGACGGCAATTGCTGCCGTTGCAGAGACAAACATAAACTTTATTAAAACATATGACCGTACATTTGGCGAAGTTGACGTTGGACGCTATCAACGCAGGTTTAGAAAAAGACCAAGGTGCGGCATATCGTGTGGCATTAGGTCAAGTAATGCCCCATATTGGCGATGCATATCGCGGAGAAGAGAAAAACCCTTATCGTTCCCATATGGGTGCATCCGGTATTGGCAAAGATTGCGCTCGTGCTATCTGGTATAGTTTCCGTTGGTTTAGCCGACCACAATTTGAGGGCCGCATACTTCGGCTGTTTAACCGTGGGCATTTGGAAGAGGCTCGTTTTATTGCTTTGCTGCTATCTATTGGTGTAAAAGTATATCAACAAGATGAAAACGGTAAACAGTTTCGCATTAGCGATGCGGGAGGGCATTTCGGAGGTAGTGGGGACGGCATTGCTGTTGGGCTTCCAGACCTGCCTACTGGTATACCAGCTCTATTAGAATTTAAAACACACAGCGAAAAGTCCTTCCTTAAAGTGCAAAAGGAAGGTGTGCGAAGCGCAAAGTTTGAACACTTTGTACAAATGAACTTGTATATGCGCAAGATGAATCTAACTGTGGCTATGTACGGCGCAGTGAACAAAAATACAGACGAACTGCATTTAGAACTTGTGGCGTTGGATACCATCACTGCCGACCAATTTTTGGATAGAGGACGCCAGTTAGTTTTTACGCCAACACCACCAAAGAAATTGAACGAATCGCCAGGATGGTTCGAATGCAAGTTCTGCGACCAACGAGGCGTATGCCATTTGGGTAAAGTGCCGGAAATAAACTGCCGCACCTGTTTTTCTAGTCGCCCTGCGGAAGATGGAAAGTGGTATTGTAATGTAAATCCACTTGAACCAAAAGTATTGACAGAGGAAATGCAGTTGGCTGGATGCAACGCTTACACAAGGATTTAAAATGCTTATCTCCCTCCGCGCTTACCAACAGGAAGCAGTGGATTCGATTTGGAAATACTTTCAGCTTTATTCTGGCAATCCCTGCATTGCTATGCCCACAGGAACGGGAAAAAGTTTGGTTATTGCAGGATTTTTAGAAAGTATTTATCGCCAGTACCCAATGCAAAAAGTATTGGTGTTGACACACGTAAAAGAACTTATTGAGCAGAATTGCGAAAAACTCTTGGCTCTGTGGCCTACTGCGCCAGCGGGAGTATTTAGTTCTGGCCTTAAGCGCAAGGATATACACGACCGCATTATTTTCGCAGGCATTGCATCTATTGCAAAGCATGCGGCTAAGTTCGGTTGTGTGCACTTAGTTATAATCGACGAAGCACACTTGGTTTCTCCAAACGAGGAAACCATGTACCATAAGTTCTTATCCGCCCTACGCGAAGTAAACCCATACCTAAAAGTTATCGGGCTTACTGCCACACCGTGGAGGCTAGGACAGGGAAAGATTACTGAAGATGGAATCTTTACAGATGTGTGTTTCGATATTACTAGCGTTGCAGCTTTTAATCGGCTAATACAAGAAGGTTACTTGGCACCGCTTATTCCGCGCAAGACCGAACTGCTCTTGGATGTTAGTGGTGTGCATAAAGTCGGTGGGGAATTTAAGGCAAATGAATTACAGTTTGCAGTTGACAAGGATGCTATTACCTATGCGGCTCTAACTGAAACTATACAGCTTGGTGCAGATAGGAACCATTGGCTAATTTTTGCCAGTGGAGTTGAACATTCCAACAACATTGCCAGTATGTTGTCTACTATGGGGGTAGATTGTGCGGCTGTACATAGTAAGATGCCGGATGCAGAGCGAGATAAAGTTATTGCTGATTTTAAGTCGGGAAAAATACGCGCAGTGGTGAATAACAACGTGTTGACCACAGGATTCGACTTCCCAGCAATTGACCTAATTGTAATGCTGCGCCCAACATCTTCCACTGTTCTGTGGGTACAAATGCTGGGCAGAGGTACACGACCATTCGAAGGCAAATCCAACTGTTTGGTGTTAGACTTCGCTGGGAATACTGCTCGGTTAGGGCCAATTAATGACCCTGTTATACCTCGCAAAAAAGGCGATAAAGTAGGTGAAGCCCCTATACGTATCTGCGAGTGCTGCAACATGTACAACCATGCATCGGCACGGTTTTGTGGAGGACAACCATTCCCAACTGCCGAGGGTTGTGGTAATCCGTTTACGTTTACAACAAAGCTAAAGAAAGTTGCAAGCACAAACGAACTTATAAAAAGTGATATACCAATTGTGGAAGAGTTCTTTGTAGACAGCGTAACCTATGCCATCCACCAGAAACTAGGAAAGCCACCTTCGCTAAGAGTGTCCTATTATTGTAACCTGCGTAAGTTTGTGGAGTTTGTGCATTTTGAACTTCCTGGATGGGGAGAACGCAAAGCAAAAGAATGGTGGATAGCAAGAGATAAAGAACCATCTGCTTACTTTCCCGTTACTACTGCCTCAGCATTGGAATGGGCTCCAAAAGCTCTTAACGTTCCAACACGCCTGCGCGTATGGACGAACAAACCATATCCCGAAATCTTAGCAGTATCTTTTAACCCCGACAGGCAAGGAGCCTTCTAGTGTTTATCCTAATAGACAAAGTACAAAAAGCGGTTGTGTACCGACACGAAAAAGCAGAAGTATTACGTGCACTCGTTCATATAGAACTAGCACACCATACCACTTCTATCTTTGAGGAAACCAATATTGCAGCTTGGCATATGTTCGAAGTTCATAACTTAAAAGAACTATTCAAAAGCCTTACAGGTGGAACCAATCCCCATAGTGCAGATACCAATTACTTGATTGGTCAACTGATTCGTTTATGTCAAACTGCTCCTATTGCAAACGTTGATGGCTTTGCTGTCACCGTACAGGCTTTGCAGCTAAAGCATAACGACAAGGGATATTATCGGTATGGAAAAGGTTTAAGCAAACCAATGGTGTTAGAAGATCCCTTTAACCCTCTGCCCCTTTTGGGCAATTGGAAGGCCGCACAGGAGCTACCCCTTACCACTGGCAAAATAAACGCCCCTGCGCCCGTACAGGCCGCACCGTGGGCAGTGCAACCCGCTACCGTGCCGCCAAAGTATGCCCCTCCGTGGGCTAAGTAGTGTTGCTCGGATACCACAAAAATATTTTTAGTCCGAGCTTGTTTTTCTGTATATTTCCACTTACCATAGCGTTGCCTTTAACAAATAAGTGCATTTTTGTAGACCAACTAACCAGGAGTATTTTATGACACAAGCAACCCAAACCCAACCCACTGATGCCGATGTGAAAGCTGCTGCTGCTGCTGCTGCTAAGGCTGAAAAAGCCGCCCTCGCCGCCGCTGCTAAGGCAAAGAAAGATGCCGACGCCGCTGTTGCCAAAGCAGAAAAAGATGCAAAGGCCGCCGCTGCTAAGGCGGAAAAGGAAGCCAAAGCTGCTGAAAAAGCCGCCGCCGATAAGTTGGCTGCTGAAGCTGCCGCTGCCGAAGCAATCGCTAAAGCTGCTGCTGACAAAGCTGCCGCCGAAGCTGCCGCTGCTGCTGCCAAAGCCAAGAAGGAAGCCGACATTGCAGCTAAGAAGGCCGAGCGTGAAGCAAAGCAAAAGGCTGCATTGGAAGCGAAAGCTGCCAAAGTTGCCGAAAAACTGGCAAACAAGATGCCTGAGCAAAACGGAATTCGCCGTCCAGGACCGAATGGCAAATGCGGTCGCGCATGGGCTTTGATGGACGCAATGTCTGCCAAGCTCGGCGGTCCCGTGGCAATTGCAGACCTACTGGTCGAGTCCAACGCCGCTGGCCTGAACCCTGCAATGACCCGTTCCAACTATGCGGTGTGGCGCAAGTTCAACGGTGTTATCGGCCGCGTTGTACCCGTAGCGAAACAGCAAGCTGCCGCTGCTGCTGAAGCTGCCAAAGCTGCCTCTGCTTCGGCCTAAGCGTTTCCAACTCGCCATCCAGAAAAGGGGCTAACTGCCCCTTTTTTTAACTCTCCGAGTATATGCACATCAACATACAACCCATCGAAAAACAGGTTAAGGGCGACGGATTTTCCCTTGACGTTCACAGCATCTTTTACACCATTCAGGGCGAAGGGCCATATACAGGTCGAACCGCAGTTTTTATAAGGCTTGCGGGATGCAACTTGCAGTGTCCAGGATGCGATACAGACTATACCACCAACCGGCAAACTATGACAATCCAAGAGATTGCAGCCAAGGTGGAACGTTCCTACGGCGAAAAGAACATACGGCATAAACCTATTATTGTGATTACTGGCGGCGAACCATTCCGTCAAAATCTGTCGCAACTTGTGGGTATGCTGAAACGTTACTACCGCATTCAGATTGAAACTAATGGTTCTCTTGGTATTGAGGACATTAATTATCTTCGCGACGTAGATATTGTTTGCAGTCCAAAGTCTGGCAAAATTCATTACAGCATACTTTCTGCTGCTAGTTGGTACAAGTACGTTCTGCACCACGAAAGCGTATCTCCGGATGACGGACTGCCAATACTTGCGCTTGACCATAGTGCCAGTCCACAAGTATTTCGACCTCCAATTGGTGCGCCAGTTTACCTCCAGCCTATGGATTGCCAAAATGAGCGGATAAATCGTTTGAATATGGAAGCGGTTGTCGCGAGTTGCATGAAATACGGTTACATCTTACAATTGCAAGTTCATAAATATATTGGGGTCGAATAATGTACTTATCCACAAAAGAATACGGTCACGAAATTGGCCTGTCAGCCTGCTTCCGGCAATGGAAAGCAGAAAGTCATTGCAACCAACTTCACGGATATGCACTCGCGGTGAAGTTTACCTTTGGTGCAGTAGAATTGGACGTGCGCAATTGGGTTGTAGACTTTGGTAGCTTGAAGTCTCTTAAAGGCTGGCTTCAAGATACCTTTGATCACACTTTGCTGGTAGCAGAAGACGATCCAAAACTGGAAATCATTAAGCAGCTTGACGAATGGCATGGCCTCGCCCGTGTTGTGGTCGTCCCTGCATGCGGTTGCGAAATGTTTGCGGAAATGATTTTCGAATGCACAGAAATCTGGTTAAAGGACAACGGCTATGCTCCGCGAGTTAAGTTACTGGCGGTAGAAGTAAAAGAGCACGGCGCAAACTCGGCAATTAAACTGGCAGAAGGAGCTTCGCTGTGAACCCAATCTACATGAATCTTACGCCGCTTGACATGGACAGCATTCAGCGGGAAATTGTGTACGACCTTATCAACGATGTGATTGGGCAAGACGCTCATCGCGAAGGTTTGAAGGATACGCCTGCCCGTGTGGTTAAAGCATGGAAACACTGGTGCAGCGGATACAATGTTGACATTGGTGGTTTGCTGAAAACGTTCGAGGATGGAGCTGAAAATTATGACGAAATGGTTTTGGTTAAAGACATTCCCATTTACTCAAAATGTGAACACCATCTTGCAGATATTTTCGGGACTGCAACAATCGCCTATATTCCCAACGGTCGCGTTGTTGGTCTTTCTAAACTGTCTCGTGTTGCGGATGCATTTGCACGTCGATTGCAAGTACAGGAACGCTTGACCACACAAATTGCCGATGCGCTGGACGAGCACCTTAAGCCGACAGCCGTTGGCGTTATTGTGAAAGCTCGGCACATGTGCATGGAATCCCGAGGCATCTGCCAACAGGGGCACCATACCGTAACCTCCGCACTACGCGGAGTATTTAAGACAGACCCGACGGCAAGAGCCGAGTTTATCCGCTTGGCTATGGGGTAAAATTTGGTGCGGTGGTGCATAGGTATGCGCCGCCGCCTTTTGGCCTGCTGTGCACCCGCATACAGGCCGCAAACCGCATTCTTTAAGGGGCAATTAGCATGCAAAAAGTTTTACTTTCCTCGGGTGGCATGGACTCTTGGTTACTTGCACACGAACCAGAATTAGCAGGTGCAGTTCATGTATTTGTTGACATTGAACAAAAATACGCAAGCAAGGAGTACCGATCTGCCGTAACATTGGCAAAAGAATTGGGAACAACCTTGGAAGTTGTGCAGGGTCCCGACCTTGCACAGTACGAGCATTCTACAGGAATTATTCCATTCCGAAATGCACAGATGATTTTGCTTGGTGCGCTGTACGGAGAAAAAATCTACTTTGGTGTTATTGCAGACGAAATTAACAGCGACAAAAGTATTGAGTTCGTAGAGGCTATGCAGTCCGTGTTAAATATTAGCCACAGACCACAATACTGGACACACGGCAAACACTATGAAATTCTAACTCCGTTTCGGTCTTACACAAAAAGTGATTTAGTCCGCCGTTACCTTGCAAACGGTGGTTTGATTGGAAAGCTACTTACCTCTGTATCTTGTTACGATGGCGGCGAATACCATTGTGGTCGGTGTGCCAGTTGTTTTAAACGCTGGGTTGCATTGACAAATGCGCTTGGAAAAGATAACTGGCAGGATTGGGGATTTATAAGCCATCCATATAAGTGGAAAAGTGTTAACGAGTGGCAACAAAAGATGCAGGACTATTCCGACCAACGCGCACGCGAATTAAATTCCGCATTTCATCTTGCGCGAACATGAACCTCTACCTCGCTGCTGTTTACACCAACCAGTATTGCGCGGGACAACCGCGTAATAAAGAGTTGAACGAACGGGAATGCCAAATTTTTGATAACATTCCCAACATACTTGAAAGCTATCATTATGTTGAAAAGCAACAATATGTTGACGCTATGCGAGCGAATGGAGCAAAAGTTTTTCTTGACTCTGGCGCGTTCTCCGCGAAATCTCTCGGCGTGGACATTGATATTAACGCTTACTGTGATTATATTAAGCGTAACAGCGATATCATCCGCATGGAGGATGGTGTGCTCATGGCTTCGGTACTTGACGGAATTGGTGACCCGTTAAAAACTTGGCAGAACCAACTTTACATGGAGGAACAAGGCGCAAAGCCTTTACCCTGCTTCCACTTTGGGGAGGATGAGAGATACCTCGAATGGTATATTGAGAGATACCCTTATATTACAATCGGCGGTATGGTGCGAACCAAAGCGGAGGATGTTATGCAATGGCTCGATCGTATTTGGAATCGCTACCTTGTTGACGGTGCTGGGCGTCCCAAAGTTAAAGCTCACGCATTCGGCGTTACCACAATCAGCCTTATGGAACGCTACCCGTGGCACAGTGTTGATAGTTCCTCCTGGATACAAGCTACGGCATTCGGCAGTATTTATACGTCAGAATATGGCCCAATTTGTGTCTCCGAGCAATCTCCAAGCAGGCACGACATGGGAAGGCACTTTAGCACCTATTCCGAAATTGAAAAACTCCAGCTAGTAGAACTACTTGAAGCTAAAGGTTTCAGCTACGAGCGTTTATCTAAAGTATATCAAAGCCGTGCGGGTTATAATGCACTAGGCTATATTGAGCTTGGCAATATTTTAAACAAACACTTTGTTGAAGCCAATGGTGTTTTGGATGTAGCTAAAATGCAACAACTTTTCTAAAGGCGTACATGCCAACTATAAAAGACTTTAAAAATGTAGATGGTAAGTGGTCTAGCGGATACCGTGTGGACAACAAAACTTATCATACGAAGGCCAGTGCTGTCTGGCACGCCATGCGCCAGCGTTGCGGAGTTGGGGGCAGTAAAAAAGCAAATACCGCATACCAAGATTGTGTAATTTCTGATAACTTTTTGCAATTTCAGTTCTTTGCGGAGTGGTGCCAAAACCAAGTTGGTTATGGTTTAGAAAATTATGAACTAGACAAAGATATTCTTTTGCACGGTAACAAAGTGTACTGCGAAAACCGTTGTGTGTTTGTACCGCAGGCACTAAATTCGTTCTTTTGTACAACAAGTGGGCCTATTTCCGATTTGCCAAAAGGTGTAACCCGTTGCAAAGATAAATACATGGCAAGATTTGCACCAGCTTCAACCAGTGGCTATCTTGGTGTTTATGCTACTGCGGAAGAGGCATCCCAAGTTTACCAAGATACAAAACGCACTTGCATTTCTGCTTGGGTTAAACGTCTGCAAAATAAAGAATTTACAGTAGACGAAAGAGTTATTTATTCTTTAATTGAAAGAACTGTGGCATGCTTACCTCTTTAAAATTTTGCGCAGGATCTATTGCTAAAAAAGATTTTGTAATTGATTTGAAACATTTTGCCATACAAGATGGCTTTATTCGAGGTTTTAATGGAACTTTAGCTTTGGGCAGTCCTATCCCGTTTGATATAAATTGCCATCCCAACGCCGAACAACTTATAAAGGCTGTGTCCAAATGTGACGACACCATCCAGTTAAGCCTTACCAAAGCTGGGCGTTTGTCCGTTAAATCTGGAGTGTTTAAAGCCTTTATTGATTGTGTGCAGGGCGAAACAAACCACGTTGAACCAGAGGGTAGTTTTGTAGAATTCGATGGGGAACTGGTACTTAAGGGCATCCAAGCATGCGCTGCATTTATTGGAAGCGATGCAAGCCGCCCGTGGGCAAATGGCATACTGATTAAGGGCCAAAGCATGTTTGCTACGAACAATGTGATGCTTGTTGAATATTGGTTAGGTGCCGAATTTCCGATTACTGTTAACATCCCCAAAGCAGCAATTCGGGAAATGCAGCGCATAAACGAGCCGCCTATTGGAGCACAGGTGACGGAAAACAGCATTACGTTCCACTACACTAACGACCGTTGGCTAAGGACGCAACTGTATGCAACAGAGTGGCCGAACCTTTCCAAAGTGCTTGACCGGCCATCTACGCAACTGCCAATGGACGAACGCATTTTTGTTGGCTTAGAAGCTGTAAAATCTTTTACAGACAAGATGGGTACTATCTTTTTAATGCCAGACGAACTACGAACTCACCAAGACGAACAGGAAGGAGCAGGGTTTGCCATAGAAGGTTTTGGCTTTGAGGGAAAGTATAATATCGAAATGCTAAACTTACTTAAAGATACGGCGACCACAATAGATTGGAGTACCTATCCTGGCCCATGCATGTTCCAAGGCGACCGCATACGCGGAGCTATTATCGGCATGCGCAAGTAGCTATAATGGTTTACCGCTGGGCGCACGGGTTAACTGCGTTACTTCTATTCTTTAGGCTAAAATGGCAATTCGGGCAGACTCGATAGGTTTCTTCTGGGAGGACGAAGTTAAGGTTAAGGCTCCCAAAGTTGAAAAGATAAAACGTACTCCACCAGAACGAGTGTGGGAACAAGATGATTACCTTCCTGATTTAGAACTTGCCCGTGCATTTACACCAACCATTTACCACGAATGGGAATACGGGGCAATACAGGAACCACTTGTATTTGACTCTGAAATATATCCAAACTATTGTCTCTTTGCCTTCCGAGGAGTTGATAGTAAAAAGGCTATTTATTTTGAAATGGATACCAAGCCGTGCGGGGAAGTTATCCACCTTGCAAAGTTTCGCTGGGTGTTGGAACACAATTGCATTGTTAACTTTAACGGTCGCAAGTTCGACTTTATTATTGCTGCACTTGTTCTACATGGCTGCACAACCGAGCAGTTATGGGAAGCAACTAAAATGCTTATCGAGTTTGGTATGCGACCACAAGATGTACTCGCAAAATTTAAGTGTCCAAAGCTGGGCCGCATTAACCAAATTGACTTAATTGACCTTACTGCATTAAGTCCAGGTCTGAAAGTTTGCGCGGGTAGGTTGCATGCTAAAAGGATGCAAGATTTGCCATTCCTTCCTGGAAAGTATCTTACAGAAGACCAAAAGCGAATTACATTTATGTACTGCTTTAACGATTTGGATAACACCGAGTTGTTATATCGCAGCCTTAGCGAACAAATCGCTGTGCGGGAAAGTACTGGCAAAACCTACAATTTAGATTTACGTAGCCATTCCGACCCGCAAATGGCTGAGGCTATAATTCCGAGCGAACTAAAGCGTATTACGGGCCAGAAGTATTTTAAAGCGGTACAGCTACCGGAAGGGACTTGGTATAACTACAAACCGCCCCGATTCCTCCAATTCCAGACTCCCATGATGCAAGAGGTATTTAGCAGGGTTTGCAATGCCGTGTTTATGGTATCGCCTGAAGATGGAAATATAATGATTCCGCTAGAGCTTTCTGAAACTACAGTAAATATTGCTGACGGAAAATACCAGATGGGGATTGGTGGACTGCATAGCGGAGAAAAATCTACGGGACATGTTGCAGACGAAAACTATTTTATTGCAGATACCGACGTTACGTCTTACTACCCCACACTTATCCTGAACGCTGGTTTTACACCGCAAAGCCTAGGAGCAGATTTCCTTACTGTGTATCGAAATATTGTGCAAAAGCGTATTGAGGCAAAGCATAGGGGAGATGCCGTAATTGCCGAGTGCTTAAAGATTGTGGTTAATGGAACCTTTGGCAAGTTGGGCAGTAAGTATTCGATTATGTATGCGCCAGACCTTATGATGCAAGTTACCGTTACAGGCCAGCTTTCCTTGCTAATGCTTATCGAGTGTTTCGAACTTAATGGTATCGAAGTATTGTCTGCCAATACTGACGGTATTGTGGTTAAATGCCTTAGAAGCAAGGAGGCATTATTTAATGCAATTGTGAAGGCATGGGAGCAGCATACGGGATTTGGAACGGAAGAGGTACGTTACAAATGGATATACAGCAGGGATGTAAATAACTACATCGCAATGTATGAGAAGCCGCAAAAGAAGAAGTTATTTAAGCTAAAAGGTGCATACGGGGAGACTGCGCCAAAGAAGAACGCAGTTAACGAGGTATGCATTGACGCTGCAACTGCTTTTTTAGCCACAGGAGTAGATGTGGCAACCACAATTAGGGCATGCACCAAGCTGCAAAAGTTCACCACCATGCGCCGAGTAAAAGGTGGAGGCGTTAAGGATGGCGTCTATCTTGGTAAAATTATTCGCTGGTACTATAGTACAGATGCGCAGGGCGAAATTGTGTCTGCTGCGAGTGGAAATAAAGTAGCTAGAACCGATAATGCAAAACCCTGCATGGAGTTACCAGATGCATTACCTACAGATATAGACTACAATTGGTATATTGCAGAAACCTATAAAATACTGGAAGAGATAGGTTACGGTACAAGCCCCGCTACAGCCGCCGCGCCTGTGGTGCAAGGGGTTGCCCTAGCATAACCCATTGCGCATGCCCTGCGCCCGTTTTGCCCTGCTGCTAGGGCTTTGCAGGCGTGGCAACGGGCCAGCCGCTCTGGTACATTAAGGAGTCGTCAGCGTGGCCTTGAGCTTCGCGTCCCAATTCTCGATATTTTGCTGAACAGTCTTGGAATACTTCTGCAAGGGCTGTGGTGTATTTGCGATTGGCATCTGCGGAATCACTACCGCTTCGGGCAAGGATGGTTTCAATGGTGGATTGCAGCACCCTACCAGAAGCAGTGGCAGAAGCAGCAGCAGCATTAGCACTCTGAACATTTTTAGCAGCCTGATTTCGTGCATCGTCTATTTCCTTTTGAAACTGAAGTTCTCTTTGGCGTTGAGCATCTTTTGCAAGTTCGGTAGCTTTATCCCACTGAATTTGGATACGGTCTTCTCCAATGTGTTGCTGGTAATCGTTGTAGCGATGTAAGCCATAACCAAGAAGGCCAACAAGTAGCCCGATAACCACAATATCAACCACATACTTATACGGGCCTAGAAGATTGAGCATATGCGTTCCTTATGTCTTTGGTGTCTGAATTGCAGTGGCAATATCCGAAGCTACCTTCTGTGCAGCCCATACGCCTATGTAGGCTGTGAAGTACCACTCAGATAGCTTACCCTGCTCTACAAGAGTAACAAAGCCCCATGTGCTGGAGAACAATGCTATCAACGCACCAAATTTACGCAAGCTAACACGACCATTATCTCCAGTAAGCAGATCCGTTAAAGTGAAGTCAGGGTGCTTGATATGCCATAAAGAAAGCACCAGCATAAGCACAGCTAAACATGCAGCATAGATATAAGTCGTGTAGTTCATAGTTCACCCCATCCTGTATCAACGTCTTTAAATTCCATAAAGCACTGCCACATTATTCGTAGCGACTGCCTGCATCCTTGTGCCTCTAGAGTACGCCCCTTGGCAACATACCGTTCCAGCTTATCCCGAACCATGCATAGCGCAATCGACTGGCTCTTGATTAGCGACGGGTCGTAAGGGTTTATGTCGTCGATATTAATACCATTTGTCATTTTAGGTTACTCATGATTGCTACTAACCAAATTAGTATGGTTATGAAAAGAACTGCATCAAACATATTCTATTGTAACTTTTTCGCCTGTGTCGATGGCATTCCGTATTTTGGGGAATAGGGCATCAAAGGCGAGACGGGATTGGGTGACGGTTGTTCCTGTTCGCTCGAGTCCAACAAGCAAGCAGCCTTCGGTGTCTGCTGCCGTATTGCCTGGATGGATTCGTACCCCTTCAAAATTCGGTACAGACAAAAGCAAAGGCAGATCGCGCTGAAAATGAGGGCTATAAGTGATGATAACATCATACTCTCCATATGGTATTGCAGTTTCTCCAAACACCTTTTCGCCGATTGGCCGAACAACGTCTTCAAGCGTGTAGCACTCGAAAACTCCATCGATAAGCAACTTGCCTATCGTGCACGTCGCTCCACAATTGCGTATAACTTGAAGTTTCATTTGTGTGGTCCGTTCAAAAATGCTGTCCATGCAGCGCCAGCAATAAAAGTGAGGATACCGAGGCCCAGCCACTTACCGCCAGCAATACGCATCTCTTTCCAAAATGCCGCCTGTTCTTCGGCACGTTTGATAACAAGTTCATGATGTCTGCGATGGCCTTCAGGATCACCTTCGGGAAATGCTTCACGCATCAACTTAGCAACTGCCATTGCCAGCTCACTGGTTTCATCTGTCATATGACGTGTTAAACGATCGTCTAAATCCTTTTGGCTGTCATGTATTTTTTTAACAAGTTCCAGAAGTACAGGCATGGGGGAATCCTTCCTGCGGTCATTGAACGCTTTAGTAAGTGGCGTGAAGTCGCTTTCAACCTCACCGAACTGATGCATAGTCATTTTGGTGGCGCTATAGTAAAATTGAACTGTACAAAAGCGGGAGTCAGTCCGTTCACCTGTGGAACCAGTACCAGATTAAGCGCATGCACTGGTCCCCAATTCAACTCCTTGCTTATCATCATGCCCATCATAGGTGTCAGCTGCGAACTAGGATCACCGTTAATGTCTTTATCATATCCTGTAGACAGACCCGTAAACACCCCAAATCGAATGGAGGCACGTTCAAAAAAATACTTACCCACAACCGCATAATCCGATACGCGGCCTATAGAGTTAGAATATCCGCCAACACTACCCATTACAGTACCCGATTCGCATAGTATTCCTATGCCAGGAACGACGCTACGGTAACCCGCTTCAGCGTGAATAGCAATAGTATGTATTTGTGGTAAGCAATCCATGATAATCCTATTAAAAGTTGGTTTTAGCCTAAGTGTACAGATTAAATAGTATAAGTAGTTTTTTCATATCATGGTAAAGAAAACTTTACAATTACACTAGTACTTGTACCTAAACTGCCAGTGCCAGTAGAAGTTGCGTACGAACCAGCAGAATCTGTAACAACATCTGCTGATTCGGTAGCTGCATTAGTACCTTCTGCTAGTCCACTAACACCCCATGTATAAGTAACAGATGTACTATTAAAAGTACCAGCCACTACCGATCCTGTTCTAGAACCGTCTGTAGGAACTTCTAAAATAAAAGCATTATACGCAGTTTGTGTATCGCCGAGTCCACCAGTTATAATAAGGATAGTACCTACTTGCTTTATGTAAAAAAGAGTATTAAAATATGTAGAGGAAACACCAGTTTGTGTTAAAGCTCTCAACCATTGTAGCGTACCTGCTGTACTGTACTTTGCAACCAAACCATTATTTCCACAGCAGTAAAGGTAGCCATCATCGCCTAGCGTAATGTCATTCCAGCAATACGAACCATTCAGATAGCCAGTAACTGATGCAATTATGGCTCTACGCCATTGCAATACTCCTGAGAAATTATAGCACGCTAGAAAATAGCTATCTTTAGGGCTAGCTTCAGCTATATCGCCAACAACATATACATAAGTACTATCACTAACAATAGATTTGTAACCACTAGATGCAATATTGTAAGCACTGGTAGAGGATATTATCCTACGTTGCCATTGAAGAGTACCTGCACTATTATACTTCATTAGGAAACCGCAGTATTGCAATAGCCCATTAGGTTCGTTTTGACCCACTACGTAGTTATCACCTGCACTACTAGTAATAATCCTCTGAATATTGCCAGTGCCGGGTCCTGTAAGTTTTCTCTGAAAAGTAATAGTTCCCGAAGAACTAAGTTTAACATAATGTGGTTCTGAAATAAAAGTGCTGGGATTAATGGCTCCACATGACAAATTAAGATTTCCTGAACTGTCTAATGTCATATGGTTTACATTTGACACAGTATAGCCAGAGATAGAAAGTATTTTACTCCATACAGCAGTACCCGTCGTTGTATATTTATTTAACACTTGAAATGAAGCTGAGCTACCAACTATATATACCCAACCATTAGTAGAATCTACAGCCAATATATAGTTAGGCACAGAAGGATAATACCCCATAACCGGAGATATAGACCATGCGGATGCAATAGAAAAATCCGCATTTAACTTCATCAGATTACAGGAATATGTATCACCATGAAAATTATATCCTAGAAATACAACCCATCTATATCCACTAGAATCGATCACAAGATTGCTTAAGTATTGTCCAACACCTCCGGATGTTACAACAGCATTATCTCCAAAGAATGCCAACCCATAAAATACCGAAGATCTTCCATAAAAACTTGAGAGAGATATGGTGGTTCCAGCCGCAGGTATTCCAGCCAAGACTCTTAAAGAGGTATCGTTAAAAGAGGCTGTTTGATTGAAAGGCGTAGTAAAACCTCCAGAAGCGCCCAATTCTTGTTCTACTGATGCATTAGTTGCAGTACCACCGACGCTAATAGAACCTGACGCGGTTAATGTCATTTCTTTAGCCCCGCTACTTCTTGACGCAACTCATTAATGGCACTAATTAGTAAAGGCACCAGCAACTCATAGCGAACAGCCTTGTGACCTTCTGCATTCGTTGCAACCGCCTCTGGATACACCGCTTCAATCTCTTGGGCAATCACACCAACATCGTGCTTGCGCACAAAGTAGCCATCCTCACCACCACGATTCTTAATGACCGTGGCCTTCCAGTCGAAGTAAACGCCACGCATCTTTGCAACCATGCCCAACGCTTCACGTATTGGCCTAATATTAGTTTTAAGATTTTTATCAGATGTATAATACGCGGTGACGTTATTGGTAGCGCGAATTTCACCAGCAACCGCAGAGCCTGCTGTGCCAACGCCAATGCTGTTAAACTGTGAATTTTGAGTGGTGCTGGTAAAGGTACTTGCAGCACCTGAACACGCAGTTGAGTTTGTTGCATTTATCACGGCTGTGGTGCTTATCGCCGCAACAATTTGCGCAGCCGTTGCAGAGCTAAACGCACCAGTCCCGTTTCCGAAAGCAAGACCGGAGAGCGTAGCTACACCAGTTCCTCCATCTGCAACAGTTAAAGTTCCTAAGACAGCTTTAACCTGCGCAGCCGTTGCAGCACTCATTGCAGAAGCGCCATTTCCGTAGGCTAAACCCGCAAGTGTGGTCAATCCCGTACCGCCATCTGGAACAGTTAAAGTTCCAAGTGTTGTTTTCACTTGAGCAGCCGTTGCAGCAGTAAAAGCAGAAGTACCATTACCATAAGCAAGACCAGATAGGGTTGCTACCCCCGTTCCACCATACGTTGGAGTAACAACATTTCCTTGCCAATTGCAAGACGTTGAAAACGTGTAGTTAATTGCGGTAACTTGAGCTGTTGGAGATAATGGAGCAAAAACTTTTGTTGCGGCGGATGCACCAATAACCAGCAGGTCATCATTTGTATCCCATTCCATTACACCTTCGGCTGTTGGAGCAGGGGTTAGGGATTGTACTAGGGTTATGGCCGTTCCAGAAATTGCCCCGCCAGTAATGGCAACAGAAGTTGCAGCTTGCGTTGCCATGGAAGCAATGCCAAGGTTACTTCTTGCTGTCGCAGCATCTGTACCACCAGTTCCACCATACAGCACTGGAACGGCATTGCCATTCCAAGTACATCCTGTAGTAAACGTGTACTTTTGAGCAGTAACAGGATTTGTTGGAATTAACGGTGCAAATTGAACAGGAGATACACCATTACCAACCACAATTAAATCGTCGTCTGTATCCCATTCAACGCGACCTTCAACAGTTGGTGCTGCTGTTGTAGATTGAACAAGTGTTAATGCTGTTGCGCTAATTGCACCACCAGTAATAGAAACAGAACTAGACGCTTGGGCTGCAATAGTTCCAAGTGCAGCGGTTGTCATTGCTGTGACACGACCTTTGGCATCGATTGTGATAACGGGGACAGCCGTTGCACTTCCAGTCGGGCCTTGTGCTGTAACCACAGTACCAAGGGTTGCAGTCAAAGATATGTTAGCAGTTCCGTCGATATTTACAGCCGTTGCTGTAACGTCTCCACCCGTAAATCCGATTGTACGTGTGGTTGTCCATTGGTTTGCTTTGGAAACAGTTATGCCATAAGATGCAGCCAATGGTTCCCATACTGGAACCGAAGGAGTTGCGCCCGTACCTGTATTAGCTTCCCAAACCAAAGAACTAGAGTTCCAACGAACAGTTCCAACAGGAGGGCTAGTTAGCGTCACTGTTGCCGGAACTGTACCGCCACCAGTTCGATTCATCATTGCAGAATCGTTTAGTCTATTACTAACTTCCGTAAGAAAATTAGTGTACAGCGAGGTTAATGTTGGTTTTGACCAATCAGACATTTAATATCCTTTCACAGACCAACTAGCCGTTCCACTCACACGAGCTCCGGCACTATTGAATAACAAGATTTTAAAACTTGTCGGATTTGGAGTATCCACAAAATCATAAAGAGCGTAAACAGGAGTTGTTGACAATGCAGTTACGGTGATACTTGACACGTCGATAAACGCAATATTGAATGTAGTGATTGTACCACCAGTGTCCGTCGCTAGGCAAGCCTTCATTCCGGCATCACCCTTAAGTTTGGAATCTAATGTCACAGTTAGAGCGGAAATTTCGTACTGATCATTTGCACCAGTTGCGTTAACAGTAACACGAACTTTTACGTATCTGAAGTTTGTTGCATAGACGCTAGTTACTCCGCTATATAAAGTGTAACTAATATTATCAAGACTCGTCGAAATATCAATAGTTAATGAAGGAGCACTTATGGCTACAGCGTTAAGTGTTACCGTAACTTTAGTAGCGGGAAGAGACGTACCATAATCAAAAATTTCTTCATAATAACCAGACGCAGGAGTTGGCATATCGTAGTAAAGATATCCAGCTGTAATTTGATCTTGCGGAGAAGTATAAGCATTTCCTGTAAAGTGGGTTGTCCAAGTTTCTGTTAAATTTACGGGCAACGTGAGCAAACCATTAGAATTGATAGCATTTGAAAATGTCGCAGCAAAAGTAGAATTCCAAACTTTATTCAAAACATAATCTGGAGGTTGCGCGACAGTTGCAGCAACAGAACGAGAAGTTCCTGGATTACCAGCAGAATCAATAGCACGAAGGTAATAGGTGTATGAACCAGATGTGGTTTCAAATACCGTTGTAAATCCTCCAGATTTTAATCCAATATAAGTTGCCGGAGCATTGATATTAAATGTTGGCTCTTTGGCAAGTTCAAATGTAGTTACTGGAAGTGTGGAAGATGCAAGTCCCCAATACAACAGTACGTTATTATCTACAACTTGAGCTGTCATTGTAGAAGGTGCTGCGGGAGGGGTTACAGTTAAACCTGTTGAAGTTTGTGTGCTAACATTGCCATTAATATCCACAGCCTGAACCCAGAACGTTCTAAGTCCCGACCATACGGCTTTAGCCAGATAGGAAGTTCCACTAACATTATCAAGTGTTACCGCACCATAACCAACCGTATAGTGGTCAATAGGAAGTTGCGAAGCAGTTGGAATAATATTATTCCAAGCAACACGATATTGATCAAGTAAAGCACCTCCAACAGAAGTATCGCTAACTAGAATAGTTGGAGCTGTTGGGCCAGTAACAGTAAAGGAAAGTGTCCCCGTTGCGCCAAGGTTACCAGCATCATCATATCCTGATACCCAAAACGACCTTGCACCAATCCAGTTAATTGGAACACGATAGTTATTGGTTGTTGTTTGGGCAACCATTGTTCCCGCCGCCCAGCTTGCACCGTATCGAATTTCGTAAGTTTTAACAGGGAAGGAACCTGTTACAGTAGGCCAACTAAGTTCCAATTTGGCAAGAATAATTACACCAGAAACTACGGGAGATGCAAGAGTATTGATTGTAGAACTAACACTTAATTCAGTTCCGTAAATACCATTTGTATCCTTAGCAACAACCCAAAATAACCTTGTTCCTGTCCAGTCTGCAGGAACGGTAAAAGTATTGGTATTGGAAAATCCAACAACTACCGCACTTGAAAAGACTGCTCCATATCGAATTTCATAAGCACTTACAGGAAGTGAACCACTAGATGCTGTCCAGGTTAGGTTCATACTTGTGGTCGCAGGAACCAATGTTGCAGTTAGAACACTAACGGCAGTATGCGCTGTTATCGTGCCTACTGCTGAAGCAGCGGTTGCAACATTTCCAGCGGTATCAATGGCGGCAACCCAAAATGTACGCGCCCCTAGCCACGTAACGGGCGTGGTAAGGCTAACCCCTGTAGTGCCGCCAACGGCAGCACCAGCCGCCCACGTAGCCCCTTGCCGCACCTCGTATTTAGCAATAGGCAAGCTACCTATGCTTGGTGCACTCCAGCTAAGTACGAGGTTTGTACCAACAACGCCAGCAATGGGGGAAACAATTCCTGGTCCAGTGATATTAGAAATAACAGAACCTGTAGTAACACCCTGAACTCCATTAATATCTGTAATTGCAATAAAGAAAGTTGCCGAACTTGTCCAATCCACGCCAATTTGTATTTTGGTATCCGCAGTAATAGCCACAGTGGATCCTGCTGCCCAACTAGCCCCACGACGAATTTCGTAGTTACGAACAGGAAGTAGACCGCCAGCGATAACGGGGGAATCCCAAGATAGGACAACAAACTGACCAGCAATGGATGCTGCCATATTTGTCGGTGCACTATGAGAAAGAATTGTTGCAGACTGTGTTGCGGGTGCACTGACATTTCCTGCAACGTCAATTGCCGCAATTAGAAATGAGCGTCCACCTAGCCATGTTGCCCCAAAAGTATAAGAAAGTGCAGAAAGGGTGGTAACAGGAGTTGCAGTAGACCAAATTGCACCAAATCTAATTTCGTAGGAAGCAATCGGAAGTGTTCCTGTTGAGGGAGTTTGCCAAGAGAGCGTAACATTACCATCCACATACGCGACAGAGGTCGACGTAGGAGCACCAGGAGCAACGATATTTTGTGAAACAGAACCAGCAACGCTAACATTACCAGCGGTGTCTATTGCTGCAACAAGATAGTTTCTACTTCCAACATAATTAAGTTTTTGACGGAAACTATTTGTCTTAACCGTTGTAACAACAGTTGCTCCTATCCATGTTGCTCCATAACGAATTTCGTATGCGCTTAGAGCAAATAAAGATGTTGGAATAGGCCAACTGATAATTTCGTCTGCAACAACGTTAACCACAGTAGGGACAGGGGCATTTGGGAGGCCAACAACCAAAGTTGTATTTGCATCATTGGCAGACATTTGTCCGGTGTCATCTACTTTTTTTACTCTCCAAATATAAGTTCCAGCAGCCATTGGCGCAAAACTCATAGACAATCCACTTGTTCTACCTACCACAGTTGCAGCCAACCAATTCGCACCTCCTACACGAACTTCATATTCCTTGAAATAAACATCTGTAGAAGCAATCCAAGTTATAACAACCCCATCTACAGACGCAACGTTAGAAATAGAAGTAACATCTGTTGGGATAGGTGTTGGCGTAATACTGATTTGAGTCCATGCACCACGAGCAAGATTGATAGCAGCAACACGAATTTGTGTGCCAGTACCATAGATGGCAGTTCCCATAAAACCATTGGCGCTAGTAGAACCCATACCAATCCAGTTAATGCCATCTGGACTTTGTTCGATGGCAAAACTAACTGCCCAAGGTACAGGAGACCAACTAATTGATATTTTACCATTTCCAAATGGAAGAAATTTTGCGCTAACATCGCCCATTACAGGAGATGTTCTATAACCTGCAAGTTGACTGTAGATAACAGAAGGTGTTGTTACACCACTATCAGCAGTGTGTACATTAGCGTCTTCATTGACGCACTCAATCTCCACAGTATTAAGGTTCTTAGGACGAACTGCCAACACGCGAGCAGGTTGACGCCATGCTTCAGAAGGCCCAAAAGAATAATGTGTTCGCTCTTCGTTAGTTCCGGTATAGGGAGTAAAAGAAGGCGTAATTGCAAGAATAACAGTGTAATTATCGATGCCAGATTGAGTGGCCACAAATGGGCCATCTACAGAACCATCTCGTTTGCGTAATCCAATATAGTGCGTACCAGTACTGAACAGAGCAGGTTCAGAAAGAACTAAAGCACGGGTTCCAGAATTCCAACCTGTAACCTCTCCCGCTTGACCCCACGCAGGCATATCGTGACTAATGGCAATCAGATCCCCAAAAGAAGGAATAAACCCTTCCATTTCTGTTTGAAACTTAATTGTCTTACGACGATAGCGATTAGTTGCAGCGTAGTACAAACCTTCTCGATATGCTTGGTTACGATCTACTACGCCAAATAAATCTATTTTAGCGGGAACAAGTGCAGAACTTCCAGGAAGTTTTGCAGTAACCGTGTAAGGTTTCCAGTTTGTATTATCGAAATATTTAACAACAACAGCGTCTGCTGTATCTTCCGTTGGCATTAAATAGTTAATACTTAAAGACCCTTTGACAATATTGCGAGGGCTATACATAGCCACAGGAATAGACGCAGCTTCGTCTCGCATAACCCGCATCATGCCAGCCTGAAGAAATGGTTTTGTTCGAACTGCACCAAGTACTTTGCTTACAGCTTCCCAAAACGTAATAAAGTTATCAAAACGAGCGTCAAATGTGTCACCACCTGTTGGACGAGCAGCGCACGTATTTGCTAACGTCAGCAGGCTTGCAAGGTTCAATTGTGCATCTGTAAGTCCAACTTGTTTGCAGGCGTAAGCAAAGGCCCACGAAGGGCTTCTAGTTGTGGTTGTACTAACCGTATAATCGGTATTGATTGCAACCCAAGCAGAACCATTCCATACTGGCAGCTTTCGTGTGGCTATCACATTAACTTTACGACTGCTTTGAGACGACAAGTTATTACTAGCCTTCATTTTCATTGCCAGAAGTGTGACATCCCCAAATACTTGCGTCCCCTGTAGATAGGATCGTAGGGTTCCCCATGCAAGCGCATGTCCATACCGTGTACCCTTGTTTTCAACATCTGTACGGCGAACACGAACAGAATATCTTGCTGCGGTTACGGTTGCAGAGAAAGAATAACGTTGTGGTGTTGTGGTTGCGCCAGAATAAGTTAATCCTCCAGTTGTCGAATACCTTGTCCGCATTAAATACGGTGTCGGATCAAACGTATAAATCGTTGCTGTTGGATTATACTTAGCTTGGTATTCAACAGTGGATGTATTCGTACCAGTTGTTGCACTATTTTTCCAATCTGACCAAGGCCCGTAATTTGTTCCAGTTGTAAGTTGAACCCATGCGCCAGTAGCAACTCCCAAGTCGTTTATAGTTTGGGCTTCGATAACGAGACTTGTACTAACGGTTGCAAGTGAACCATCGTCGTTTGCATAATACAAGCCTTTTGGAGCAACAAGATCAAAACCTAGTTTGTTTGCTAAAGTTCCAGATGCATTTGCAGTAAAAGGTCCAGCCCAATTTGCCCAATTAACAGAACCAGACGTTGCTCCAGATGCAGCGGTTGTAAATGTGAAAGTATCCACGGTTGGTGCACTAACCACAGTATAGTCGCCAGCAACTAATGTTCCAGAGTTTACCGCTACGTATATCAAAGCACCAGTGCTTAATCCATGTGACGTACTGGTAATAGTGACAAGTGTGGTTGTCCGCGAATAGTTCGCAGTTGTACAACCAAGACTAATTCCTGAAACTTCTGTACTGGTAGTAACAGTGGAAGGAAATAAACTTAACGTAGCACCTGGAATTATAACCTGAGTAGTAATACCGTCGAAAGTACTAATTGGCGTATCCTCAATACGAATACTTTCAATGTAATAATGGCCTCTACCAATACAAAATAGTTGGTAGAGGTATTGTTCGTTACCTTCAAATTCCGAATAAGGCTGTGCAGCAAAATCTGGATATGCCAACATGCGACCAAAGTGTTCGGGTATTGCTCCATCCAGACGTGCGGTGTTACCTTGAGCCTGAAGGGAATATGTTGGACTTGGTGCAGCAAGAGCCGCTGCTTGCTGATTAGTTGGAAGTTTTGGTGGAGGCAGAATTGCGTTCAACAAACTCATACCTGCAAACATTGCAATGCCTGTCCAAGTTGTAGCACTCAATCCAAGGACACCAGCGCCAAAGATTCCTGGACCCATGAACGCGCCAATTTCCGGTGCCATTACAATAATGGCAATCATTAGCACTGTACGTAAAGGATCAGAATTACCACCGCCGCCACCGCCTTGTGGAATTAACTGGACGTCTACAAAGAAAACAGTTTGTTCATCCTCCGGTACAAGTTCCCAATCGGCACGAAGTATTGGTTCATTATCTACAAAAACAATATAGGGAAGAGGCCAGTCCGGAGCAAGTTCTTTTATCGATTTTCCTGAACAGACAGCTAATTGGCGGTTTTGTGGACACAGACCATTTTCAAGATAAATAACGTTGCTCATGAAGCGTACCTAAAAAATTCGCGACGGCCGAAACCACTCACAGGCCATGCAGCGTCTGCTGTAAAAATAACGCCAATACCGCAAACACAGTGTAACACTCCCCCACCATCTACGTTAATCCATGTACCTATGTGCATTGGACGTCGAATTAAAACTCCGCACCCATGTTCCGGTTTGTCTATTTTAACCCAATTTTTTCGTTCTTCGTGAGTTAAAAATAGCATAGTAATTTCTGCTTCGTTCCTAGGATCCGGAGCAAAAATCATTGGAACAGGAACATTAAAATGTTCTTTTTGGATATGTTTAAAAAACCCCATACAGTCGTACGTGTCTGGTCCACACGTCCCAACAACCCAAGGGGTTCCAACATAATCCGCAAAGTTCATGATATTAATCCAGTATAAACTTCTGCACTATATTCTATTGTTGGAAAACGTTTGTTTAATAAATTTGGGAACCCAGCAGTTGCCGTTATCTTAAACATATCCGCAGTAATAGATGTTATAGTTAAAGTAATTGGTGGATTATTTTGGGGACTGCTAAGGTCTGTACTAATAAATTCGCGATAGATAACAGAGATTAACTGTGTAGATCCCATTGCTAGTTCTACATTAGCCACAATAGAACGGTCAACATTGTCCATAGTTATGGTGATTTGTGGAACACCTCCAGGACTAACATCTGGCTTTTGAAAATCGAAGTTAAAAGCAATAAAAGTAACTGCGGTACTCGGATTTCGAGGAGCAGTGGATTCCAATGTGGCTGTAAGATCTACGTAATCTCGAACAACACGAATTGGTGCACTAAAAGATGGATGGTATAATTCCATCGTATGATAAATAATTACATTAGCAGGAGCCGATGCGTAGGCTTCCTTGATAGCTTGTGTCAATGTTGTATCGGTCATTATCGAAGCTCTAGTTGTGCAGTAACAGTCCAGTGTTGAGTAGACATATAACTTGCTTTATACGCCCCAATAAATCTAGCAGTTACAGAGGTGAGTCCTCCATCACCTACAGGTAGATTAATCGTAAACCAAGCAGCACCACCTGCAATCCCCGTAATTGCATCGTTGAACCATGCGCGAAAAGAAACAAATTGCGCATCGGACATCATCCAATTGACATCTACTTTATCATTACGCGCACTTGTCCGACGACGAAGTCGGCTTGCGCCAGACTCCATATTTGTTGCAATTGTTTGATCAACAGGGTTTAGGGTATAAGACCATGTTGGATTTGGAAGTGTTCCAAGCCATGCCGCCATTAGTAAACTCCTGCTACACGGTTAAGACCGTAGGTTTGAGACATGGCGGCAGGAACTGCTCCTGAACCTTTACTGATGTCGCTTGCAATGTCATTCTTGATTTTTTCAACATATACATCTAGAATGCTTGTTTGATTCTCAGTTCTACGGTTCTGCTTTCCGCCATTTCCAGGAGACTCAATTATATTGACCACAACACCCGCTGAGTTCCCTCCGGTGGATTGTACGCCCAATTTGCCGTTTGCGCCACGAGTAAGGGGCATTACAGCCTCTGGCCCAGCTTCCCCAGCTACAGCCTGCGAAAAGCCCCCACCGCTGGCAAATGCGAACGGTGTTGCTTGATTCAGTACGCTGTTGTGGAAGCCTGCACCATTAGCAAAGCCAACTACACCAGAACTATCGAAACTATGTCCATTGGCTGCAAATAAGGATGCTATCCAACTTGCACCACCCATCATAGCACCGCTCATCATTGGCATCAAATTACGTTGCACACCTATACGAATCATATCCGAAATAATGCTATCTGCTAAATCGTTAAAGTTTAGTTCTCCAGTTTTAACAAACTTAACCAACGCATCTTCCATTCCCTTAAAGGCTCGGTCAAAAGCACCTTGCGTCATTTTAGCAACGTCTTGAATATTAGACATATAGTTTGCGTAGGATTCTTTTGCACCATTACGCCAGTCCGCGTCTACTTTTTTCTTGTCTTCAAGAGATTTTTTAACAATAGCAAGTTCTTTTTCATAAGTATCTTTAGCCAGTACAAGGCGAGCTTGATATGCAGAGTTTCCATCTTGGTCAAACACTTTTATCAATGCAGCTTTTTCTCTCTGGTATCGTTCTTCCACAGCTAATAAAGCTGCGTTATCTGAACGAGCAGAACTACCAATGCCAACCCCCGACAATGTAGCTCTAGCCTTGTTATTTGCTGTTTCAATAAGAGACTTTGCGGAGGCCTCTGCTTCTCTATAGGCGTTGGCAACCTTTAGTCCATTTTCAAATTGCTTGACAAATTCGTCCGATTGAGCCTTGCTTTGCTTTGCCTGCTCTGCATCCACTTTGGCAAGTATTTTTTTATTCTCAATAAGTTGATCTGCATCAGTTTTCTTATTTAAAGCAACCTGCAATTTTTCTTCCAAAGCTAAGAACTCTTTCAAAGAAATTGTGCCAAGATTATAGGCATTCACCATCTTAGTAAGTTCGGTTGTTTGAAACTTTTGCGAGGCAGTTTGTGGCCCATCATTAGCTAATACGTCTTCCGCAGCTTTCTTAAAGTTTTCAATCTCTTCACCAAGGCGCGTATCGTTAGACAAGTGTTGCTTGGGAGTTTTCTTTTCTTTATACTTATCACGATAGTACAGAATTTGCTCGGCAGCTTTCTTTTCTGCTTCAACTTTAACCATTGGGCTTGTTCTTGGATCAGCCTCAACTTTAGCAAGGTTTTCACTTATTTCCAAAACTTTCTTTTGGTACTCTCCCATCTTATCGGCACGAGTTTTAGTTGCTTCCGCGTTAAGGCGTTGTAAACCAAGTACAGCTTCGTCTTGTTTCCTTGCTGCTTCGCCTTTTTCAAAGGCTTTTTGATTTACATCGGCAAGTTTTTGCTGCGCATCCGCAACAACTAATAATTGTTTCTGATAAGCTTCATAATCCCAAGAACCAGACACCATTACATTTTTGCCCTTGGCATATGTATTTAGTTGAGCAATAGCACTATCGTACTCCGTTTGAGCAGTATCTTTTTTACCCCAATCCATAAGGCCATCTTTAGCATGACCAATAGCTTCTTTAATTGCATTCCAGCCACGTTCAATGCGACCTAAATTATTCACCATTTCTTCAGTACGGTCGCGAAGTGCTTTTGCAAATTCGTCTGTGGCTAATTTAGAAGCTTCTTTTTTCTTGCCTTCTTGTTCTAATGCGGTAATTTGGTCAAGTATTTCTGCTGTAAGGAAATGGTGCTCCCCACTCAACTTAACAATAGCTTTGCTAATTTCGTCAGAATAACGAGAATGCGCGTTTGCTTGAACTTTAAGAGACTCAAATTGTTTAACCAAATTGTCGACGCCTTTTTCGCCCATGCCCGTTGCATGCTCAATACCCATAATGGCAGTGCTAACCGTTCCAATCTCTTCTGCCGTATATTTTCCGCTTGCTGCCAATTTCGTTACAAGATCCTTAGCATCCGCTAGGCTTCCGCCAGATCTAACAGCAGCATGTCCAAGTTCATTTAATGCATCGGCAGTTATACCAGCGTAGTTGCCAGTCATAATAAGAGCATCCGCCATTTCCCGTTGCTCTATCATTCCTTTAATCATAAAATAAGATAGGCCAACGCCAGCAGCAGCCACAGCCATAATGGACAAACCAAGTCCGCTCAGAGCTAGAGCAGTAACGTCCGTGTACTCGGCAAATACCATCATGGAAGCAGGTATGCGACTAAAACGTCCCTGCAATGCTTCGTGGGCGAGCACAATCATTTCGCTTCGCGCTCTGCTAGTATTTAAACTAACTTGATCCCATTTTTCAGCAAGGTTACTAACTTCCTTCACTGTTCCATTTACAGCACCAGCACCAAACATATTTTGAATAGTTGGTTCACTAATGCCAGCAGCTCGATGTGTGGCTATTTGATCCTTAATGCGTAATTGTTCGTCGCGAGATTTTGCTGCCCAAGAAATCTCCGACATAGCCTGTTGCTCTGCATTGCGCAAAGCAATATCCGCTGCACGTTGGTTCGCAATAGTTATCTGCTGATTTGCTTTCTCAGCAGCCTTAACCCGTTCTTGCTCTTCCTTAATATACATCGCCGCAGCCGCATTGGTTGCATTCTGCGCGTCCAATATAGCCTTGTGCCGTGCGTCCGTTATAGCCTGCTCTGCCGCCTTAGCTTTAGCCACAATATCATCGTAATATTTCTGTCTAGATGCCAGTTCGGTCTGCCGAGCCTTCTCTGCTTCCGCCGCCTCCTGCGCACGTACTTTATTTAGGTGTTCAATATCCTTGGCAAGGTCTTGCAAATAACCTTGTTCATTTCGATACTCTTGCGCCCACTCTTTAGATATTTCTTTGGCAAGGGTTTCTCGTGCTTCAAGTTCTTTAAGAATGGATATTTGCTTTTCAAGTACGTCGTTAGATCCCATTACAATGGCTGCAAATTCGTATTGCGCAGCTTGCGAGTTTTTATAGGATACAATTGAACGGTTGATTTGGTTCGAAAGATTTTCTTGCGAAACAACTAATTTGGCTTGTGCTTTAAGTCGATCTTCATCGGACTCAGTTGCAGATACCGTAGCATCTTTAAATTCCGCCATTTTTGCGATGGCAGCATCGGCACCTTCTGCAAGGAATACAATACCAAGTTCCGCAAGATCCATTTTACACCCCGATGTTATTTAGCAGCAGAATCTTTAGATTTCCGTTCCTGTTGCTCGATACGGAATCTAATGTAGGCCGAGTCAAGCGCCATTATACACCGAACTTCAAACGGAGTAACACTTATTTTCAGCAGTGTCGACCAATTTTCTATCTCTGTATAAGTGATATGGCCTTCGTCCATACCTACAGGTCTGGTCTTGTGTAGGTCACACCACCAATCCCAAATGTACTTTAATTCGTACGGGATTGGTGGAATGTCCAATTGCGGTGGCAAAACCCCTGACTGTTTCCAATAACTTGTTAGGTGCTGCTCAAGGGTTAAACCGTCGTCCATTTGCTCGGAAAGTTCGAGCCTTCCTGTTACTGAGACTAATAGCTGGGCTATTAGCCCTTCGTAAAATTTACTTCGGACTCCAGTGCAGCCGTAACCTTTTCGCGCCAAGTAGGTTTCACCGTAAACATTTTGCGGACAGTTGCTTTGTTGAACGGTGCAGGAGAGCCAGCGGATTCAAATCCAAACCAATCTTTAACCACAGAACAAGCCAAGGTCAGTTCGTTTTCTTCAATCATTTTGGCAACAGCCGTGGCACCTTCGTCCGTGCTCGTATCAAGTGCAGTTTTGCGCTTGGAAGAACGCTTAAGTCCGTCAATGCGAATCTGACGAGCTGCGTCCTGATATTCAGGGCTGTTCTTACTTGTAATCATGAATCCGCAAGTGTCGTTGCCATCAATATCGGCAGCAACACCAACTTTGAATAGGGTTTCTTCAACAGGTGTATCGAATTGGTCAATGTTAAATGCTTGTGTCATACTATCTTTCTATTGTGGTTGAAAAAGCCCCACGGTGTTACCCGTGGGGAAAAGACACAGGATGAGCCAGGACTCACCCTGTAGGGTTAGGCCAGCGAATCTTGAACAGTAATAATTGTCTGATCGTTTGCCAAAGCTGCACCCCCAGCGGCATTAATTTGTGCCGTGAAGGGGTATGTACGAATAATAGCTTTTTCGCCATCGTCTGGTGCAGCGTCTGTCAGTTTAATCGCCGACATATTAAACGACACAAAGTCTGCAATGTTGGTTGTGTCCGAACCCATAACCACCACAAGGGAAGTAAGGGTTTCCGCGTCAAACAAATCGCGTAGCGTTGTGCTATCAAATAGGGCAGTAAACGAACCAGTAACTTCAACACGACCGCGAGCCATATCGGGTGCATAGTTACTTCCAAGTACCGGACCTTCTGGTGCCAGAGCCGTCTTTACCGTAAGCGTAACACCCGTGACCACTTGGTTCTTTGTGCCATTAATCATTAGCACGCCGCGAACAGCAGTTAGCACGGGGCTGGAAGTTGCAGCGGTGGGAGTAGTGAGTGCTTGAGCAACGCCAGGAGTACGAACTCCAAGTCCGGCAGCAGTCAATTTGATAGTTGCATTACCAGAAGCAGGCAGGCCAATGTCCATTTGACCAATACGAATGTCTGGGAACAATTCGCTCTTAGAAAGATCCGCAAACCATTCTTCAATAGTAAACAGCGTATCCGTGTGGCCTGTCAACGGAACCAATGCTTTCTTACCGACCACAGTAACCGTACTTGTGGCTATCGGGCCTTCTGCGATTAGCAGCGTGCCATTTAGCGTAACCACAGTAGCGATAGTTGCCGTCAGCGCCGTGACAACGAAGTTGTTATTTAAGTTCACCGGATTAACAAATGCACCCGCAGTAATACGGATAACATCGCCAATCTTTAAACCGTCAGTTAGGTAGGAACCAGTGGAGCGAGTGATAGTGTATGGTCCTGAGCCTGCAATGGTGAGTGAAAGAGAAGCCATTGCGGTTGTTGCGCTAAAAACCTTGCGAAGCAAACCAGCCATAAGTCCAGAATAGGTTCCAGGAGATAGTAATCCGTCAAAGTTCCAAGAACTAGACGCTGTACCCAAGTTAACACCCGTGGACTGTTGGTGCTGAACAATTTCGTCGTTGGTGTAAGACGCACGATTAATTTCTGCAACGGAAGTACGGCGACGCAAAATTTGTCCACCAGCGCCAACTGCGGGAGTTCCAAGTGCAGACTGTGCCTTATATACCGTGATCTTGTTAATGCCTTGTGCTACTGTCATGATGAAGTTCCTTTAAAAAATCCGCTATAAGCGAAAAGAGTTACGAGTAAATATCGGCCCTATACCAAATCTTCACCGGCAATGAAATGTCGTCTGAAGAACCCTGTAAGTAACCAAACTCAGGTGTGTCCGGTATTACCGTAGTGACGCCCGAATTGGTAAAAGTTGCGCCCTTCTTGAAAAAGCTTCGAATTAACTCAGCTCTTGCCGTTATTGCCCCAACCCCAACACCCACAGGATAAACCAAAGTTACCTGAAACACCCCATGTTCCCGATAGTAGCCTCCACCTTGCGTTGGCTCATCTGGCTTAAAAGTTGTCATGTGTATCAACTGATACGGCAAACCCGTTACAGATTGAAAAGAAGCATTTTGATAAGCTGTCAGGTTTACCAGAACACTACCCCCACTTCCAGGGATTGTAACCGCTACAGAGGCTTTTGTGCCACTATTTTGCAAATTAAAAGTAGTTGGACTTAGGACAACCACAAGATAAGTGCCAGCTAGTGCAGGCGTCCCGCCAGTGTACCCCGCAAGGGTAACGGGAGTACCCGTAATTAAGCCGTGGGGCGTCGCTGTGGTAAACACCGCAGGGTTACCCGCCACTACGGTAAAAGCCGTTTGTGGGACCATTGGTGGCACCGTCTTTAACTGTGCCTCAAGTGCAGCGCGTATCGCAACAATGCTCATCTTACACGTCCACCTTCTGATTTAATTTGTTGTGCAACCTTTGCAACCATTCCTTTGAACTCTCCCCTAATTCGCGCAACCATATGAAATGGCATTTGTTGAGAGTGCCCATTTTCCAAAGCACGAGCGTAAGGGGTATTATTAACAAGATAATATTTATAGCGACTTGCCATGCGCGGAATTAATCCAATATTTTTGCCAACAGTAGCTTCACCACTCGCATCAATATTTCCTGGAAGCCAATCTGCTGGACGTTCATTTATGCCTAACTGCCAATTACCTCGAAACTGACCTCCAACATAGCCTTGCTTAACTTTCCATCTTGCAAATGCTTGGTTTTTCCAACTTGGAGGATCGCCAACAGGACTAACTTCGTCTAAACGTACAATCATAGCGACCATAGATTCATAGGTTACCCGATTCATACTGCGGGTAATACCCTCAATCTGTTCGGTTAACTGAAACTTAAGTCCGCTGTTTTTTGCCATTATGATTGTATCCAAATGTCGTATAGCACACGAGTACCTGCTGGATTAAGTAGTTTCACAACGTAGGCTTTATATATAGTTCCGTCAACAAATAATAAATCTCCAGTGTTGATAATTTTTGTGGCAGGTACAAGTAATCGTTTATCCATTGTGACCACAGACTTGTACGTTTGTGTTGTCTCGCCAAAGTTACGGTAATCGTAATCTAGAAGAACCCCAACGGTATTAAATGTTGAAGAAGTTTGAGAGACAACGCCAGTGACAGTATCTTCTATACCCATTTCAAAATTGGTAACAACTACGGCTTGCCCGAACTCTGCAAGCATTTCACTTGCTGTGTCTGCCAATTCTGAATAAAAGCTCATCACATTCTCCGAAGTTTAGAATTTACACCACTTGCAGATTCAAAGAAAGGACGAAGCATATCCGTTACAGCAACAAACTGTTTGTTCTGTGGTGAGTTCGAATCATAAACAATGGAAATGGGGCCAACTGTTTTCTTACTCACCCGTTGGGAAGTAGGTGGGTTGAGATCACCAGCAGCAGCCGCCAACGCTAGTTCTGCATTGGCCCTCATAATAAGATCTGGAACTGTATCGGGATAAATAACATTAAACACGCCAAGATCGGGGATTTGAACATCGTAGCGAGGCCAGTCCAAAGCCTGCGTAGATTTTACTCGATAACCCTTCCATCGATTACGGTACGACTGACACATGAACGTTGCAGCGCGACGAAGTGCTTGCTCCTTTTCGGCTAACTGCAACGTCGCCCAAAGCGTATTTCCAACATTAGCATGATAGGTATCGCAAAAGGTTGTAGAGCAATACGCTTCTGAATCGGATCCTGCTGTACCAGTTTCGACAATGATTGACATAATTTATACCTTCTGCCGGAATGCTGTGTTATACCACACTTGCATGAATTTGGCTATTAATTTAAACCTTGGCTAACGGATAAGGTTCGGACAAACCTTCTAGTGGGTATTGCCGAGTTTTTCCTGCCAATGGGTACGTTTCGCTTTGGCCTGCTAATGGATAACTTCCTTGTTGACCGCTAAGAGGAAAGTCTTGCGTCAATCCTAGTAGAGGATATTGTACTCCTGTTGGTGGCTGCGAAACAACACCAACAGAACCATGACCAGATACACCAGTTACAAATACAGTAACCGAACAGAATGGAACTACAGAACTAACTCCGCCCAAACCGGAAACACCCGTAACAGATGCTGCTATAGAAACACTAGGAGAAGCATTACCAACTTGGCCGAAGCCACTTGCACTACCAATTGCAATCGTAGAGTTTATATGAAGAGTAACTGTTCCAACCGTTCCAGTTCCGCTAATACCTGCGATGTTAGCGGTTCCGTTAGGTGCTGTTCCTACAGCCGTCGCAGTTCCAGCCAAACCGGAACCAGCAACTCCATTAATATTTACAACAGTTATTCCGGAAGCAGTAACAGTACCTACTAAACCAGAAGCAGAAACTCCAGTTGTTGTTTTTGTGGCAGAACCACTTGCAGTTACACTTCCTATCGAACCAATGCCTGAAACAGTTCCAATTGCAATTGTTGCATTAGGATTTCCTGTTCCGTTTGCGGTTGCTGTGCCTACTTGAGAAGTACCAGACACGCCAACCACACTAACGTTTGCAGATCCGGCGTTGGTTGTGGATGTGACAGAACCTGCGGAGGTTACTCCAGTAACAAAGACAGTAGCCGAACCAGAGGGGACTAATACGCCAACATTTGCAATTCCAGATATACCAGAGACATTAGTATTAGCAGAACCAGACAGTGCGGTGGTTCCAACAGTGCCAGAACCGAAGGAACCCGCTATGGTGGCTATAGAGGAAACTGTTTGGCTAGTAGTGCCAACGACGCCGGAGCCTACTATGCCAACTATGCTAACATTAGCATTTATAACGGAACCACCAGAAGCAGAAACTGTACCCACTGTACCTGTCGAAGATGCACTACCGACAGATACAGTAGAACTACCTGCTTGGAATAATATTCCAACTGAACCAGTGCCAAAAGCAGATGTTATAGTAGCAGTAGCATTTCCCGTAGAAGAAGCCGTAACGGTTCCTGCTACGCCACTAGCAGATGCGTTAGTAATAGAAGTGTTAGCAGTACCAGTTTCTGTTAGTGTACCAACAGAACCTGCTCCGCTAACGCCTGTAATAGACGCAGTTGCTGAACCTGCGATGGTTACAGTTCCCGCATTGCCTGTACCAGATACACCAGTAATGCTCTTATTAACTGCCGTTGTAACGGAACCAACAGAACCCGTGCCAGAGATTCCTGGTACAGATATATTTGCAGCACCACTTGTGGTTAACGTTCCAACAGAACCAATAGCAGATGCTGAAGTAATTGTGGTAGTTGCATTTCCTGTACTCGAAGCAGTTACAGTTCCAACAAAACCAGATCCGCTTGCGCTGGTAATAATTATGTTAGACGAACCATTCTGCGCTGTTATTCCAACGGAACCTGTACCAACAACTCCTGTGATCGTTTTGGCAACGGAAGTAACAACAATTCCAACTGAACCTATACCAACTATACCAAGTACCGACGTAGAAATAGCGGTGGTTACAACTCCAACAAAACCCGTACCAGCAGCACCAGTTATTGTTGCAGTTCCGTTAGCCACAAAGGAACCGGATGCAGTTGCCGTACCAACAGTACCGGAACCCGATGTACTCGTAATTGTAACGTTAGCTGAACCAGTTTGGGTTGTTGATCCAACGGAGCCAGCTCCGGATGCACCTGTGATTGTTGCAGTTGCATTTCCACTTCCAGCCGATGCGAGCAACCGTCCAACAGCAATATTACCGCCGATAGGCCAACCGTCGCTGTTACCGCTCGGGCCAGCGATATAAACATAAGGAGCGATAAGAAAACCACTACCTGTCGCCGTGTTAGCTACAGGGAATGCCGCAGTAGTTGCCGTCCCTGTTGCGCCTATCGATGAGACTAAATTGTAGTAAACGCCTGTCTGCCCTGTATTTCCGTTATCTGTTTGCTCGGAAACGAGCGTACTGCCTGAAGGTGTTGTACCAGATGCAGTGCCAGTTGTGCCACTTAACAACCCCGCTATCTGCACCCACATACTGTTGGATACAGTAGTCGTAATGCTAGGTATCGTGACTGTTGCCGAAAAGCCTGAACTGGCAGTTGTGAAGCTGTTTAATGGCGTTGTTGCCGCTTGTCCCGTTACGGCAAAACAAGTCGCATCACAGTAACTACTGAATGTATTCCCGATTGTGAAGCTGGAACCTTCAGTACCATTGACAACACGGTACTGAATAAAGTCATATGCACCACCGCCAAACGATGCGGTCGAGAAAGACGTAAACGCAATCGACGGAGTGATTACAGAGTCATGGCTTTGTACCAACAGTACAAGCAGATCACCTACGGCAACGCCCGTAGGCACAGTCATCGTGATCGGCGCTGTCCCAACTACGCTTGACGGTGTTCCGACAAGTGCAACTCTTGATGTGCCTGCAAATGACAGCGACATTAACGCCAGTGTGTCAGTGGCAGGCGTATTCCATGTAATTGACTGCGAGCCAGCCGTCACAGCTTTGTATGCAACTCCGGTGTAGCAAGCGCCGACTGCACTGGTTCCAATCAGGGTAGCTGAACTACCTACGGTGATAGCCTGATTACTGAAATCCTTGCACCCTGTGAGGATCAAAGAACCGTAGGGGCTTGCTGCGGTGACAGTTGTGTTGGCAGAACCCGCACCAGTGATTGCGTTAGCAACCTGACCAATCGCCGTATTCGCCTCAAGACCAGAAGTTCCGGTCACCTCAATAGCCAGCATCGCTTGGCTAAATGTGCCAGTGCCAATGCTTGAAGCCGTACCCGCAACAGTTACAGGCGCGACATATACCCCCGCTGCCGTTCCGTTGATGGAGTCAATGGACGATGACTTTAGGGTGTAGACATTCCCAAGGCTGTCAGTAACAGGTCCAGGAACGGAAGTGCCACTTCCACTGACAAATACAGCAATGAAATTGCCAATAACGACAGGCGTTGCAAGCGCGGCATAACCCGCCTGTATGTTTGACTGTCTTACTGATGGTGCAGTCACGGACTACCCCAAAAATCTATATACCGCTGCTCCTATCAGCATGAGGTATGTGAACCAAAAATAGCCTGCTGCGTTCATGCTGCACCAGCGTCCCGCGCTTTGGCTAATGCGATGTATTGTGAATAGAGCGCAAGGAACACTTGCTGCTGTGTCATTGTTACGCCCACAGGCAAGTCTGTATTCGGGTCAAGCAAATCAATCACCCCGTTTGGGTCAAACATTTCACCTACACCAGACACAGGGTTGTGCATCACGCGACCATCGGGGAGCGTAATGATTTCTTCTTCCTGAAACGTCACACGCGGCGTGTCATTCAGTGGGTTGTCAATTACCACTTGGAAACTGCGGCGGCGAATTTCTGATGTACCAATGACTTCGCGGTAGTTGGGCATAGCGTACTCACTTATAGAAGATGGTCACAGCAGGAGCAGTTGCGGGTGTGCCTGTGCTGGTTGCTGTGGTTGAAGCGCCAATGCCAATTCCAGTTGCAAAGTTAGCCAAAGCAATCGCACTCGCTGGAATTGTCAATGTTCCACTCGCTGGTACAGCTACAAACCACACTACGGATGTTCCAAGAGTAGGAGTACCTGCTGTGTTGTAGAACTGAATGTAGACCGTAGAAGCTGTCAAGTTGGCAATAGACATGCCATAGACAGAGCCAGCAGATGCTTTGATATTCGCAACTGTCAACGCAGCAGCGATACCTGTAGAGCAAGCATGTAGCGCATTAGTTGTTGGGGCTAATCCAGAGTTGGGTGATAGTGATACAGCTAGTGCAGCAGAGGCGGCAACCGTTGCGGTAGACGCAGCAGTAATAACTGCATTATTCGTACCGTCACCGATCTTTGTTGCGCTATTTGCACCAGCCATCGAGACAACCAATGCGGGATCCGCAGTTGCAGCAGCAGTGCTTGCAGCCTTAACTGCAACCTGCGTAGCACCGTTCGACAGGGCAACTAATTGTTCGCCCCGATTGGTGGACTGTGCGTTAACAGCCTGACCCGTTGTGACGGTTGGAGGCGTAGTCGTGAACGTTAGGCCCATCAACACAGGATTTCCTGCAATGGTTGCAGCACTTGCAGCAGCGCCAGTGACGATAACCCTACCCGATGTATCAACCAGCATTGTCCGTGCATTTGTGGCATCAGAGCCAGCTACTAGCACAGGGTTGCCCACCAGTGCCGATCCGCTCGCGGCTGGCCCTTGAGCAATAGCAGCAACAACAGGTTCCGCTGCCATCATCCCCGGCATGATATTGATAGCTGCACTACCAGAAGTCCAAGCAGTAGAGACAATCCTGAAATAGAGAGCCTCACCAATTGATACATCCCAAGCGCGAGTTGTATTGGCAGTCAGAACACCTGTGGTGGTTTCAGCGATTGCAATGTCAGTACGTGATGCTGCTACCGGATACCAGATGGTGTTGTCGTTACTGCCCCAAAAGCCGAAGTTCACACCAGCATAAGTACCCGATACCGCAACCGTCAACCCATCGAACGATCCCATTGTCACTGGGCCAATGGTTGTAGATGAGGTAGTGATTGCACCAGTGGTTGCAGTAGGTGCTGTCAGGATAGTGACAGGCATAGGCGCAGCAGCAGAGGTTTGATTAACTGCCCCAGCAGCGCCCCATGCAGACTTCGCCAGTGGGTACTCAACCGCAGCGATTGTATCGGACGCGAAGGTTGACCCGCCCGAGCCAGCGTTGGTGACGAAGTTGGTCATGGACTACCTTAAGCAATACGAACAACAGCCGTTCCCGCAGCAGCAGCAGGTAGAGTCACGGTAAACGTACCAGCAGTACTAGATACTGTTCCGCCGAAGTCATATAGACCAACAGCAGGTTTGCCAGAGTCGGTGTCGTTGTAGATGATCGCGCCAACAGCAGAAATTGTGGCAGTTGTCCAACTTGGATCAGTAGTCCAGTCGATCCACGCCTCAGTAGTACCGTTGTTTCCTGGAGTGTATGTTGCCAACGTTGCGCCGCCAGCCACATATGTACCGGATGCTGCAACTTCGTCAGTTCCGAGGTTGGTAACAGTTGGCGAGCCAGTTCCAGGAGTTCCAACACCATCAAACGTGTTATTGTAGGTGCCAGTATGACCCGCCTTGACCAACGCCATTTTGTAGACGTCAGCAGCGGCATGAGCTCCAGAAAGAAAATTAACCTTCGCGCGGAAGGGCATGCAAGTTGTCAAAGCCATAAGAAGTTCTCCTAGATTGAAGTATCGCCAATCGACGTAGCGCCGATAAGAAGTTTAACGTGAGAAGACTGCTTAACAACTTCTCCCTCAAGTAGATAGGACTCAACAAAAACGATTCTTTCGTCTGTAATGGTCCAATCTACGTTGTGCTCGAGTCCGGCAAGAGGAATATTACCCTTGCTTGTGAAAATTAGTGCTTGTTCCATGGTACTACTTTGCCGCCCAAGGTGCAACAACTTTTGGAGGAGTTGTTGGAACTTCTGGTTCTGCTGGTGTTTCCACAACAACCGATGGTTCCAGAGTTACTTTTGTCATTGTGGTTGGATCAAAATCGCTTTCGTTAATGATCACGATACCCGTTGGGTTGCCTTCGCTTGGCTGCAACTTAATTGCAACCGTGGCGCATTGATATGGATCCATGAAATATCTCCTAAAGATAGATGTTAAAAAGCGGGGCCAGCTTTCACTAGACCCCGCTTGCTTGCGATTGCGGGGCTAAGGATTAGCCGAGCAAGATTGCGCCGTGGTTAGGCTTGATGCCCTTAACACCCCAAACGGCAGACACTTCGTATTGCATTTGGCGATACTGAGCGTACATGGCAACTTCGAAACTAATGCCAGAACGTGGGTCGGTGACAACCATACGGTCCACAGCCATGTCGCCGCCATCAGGCAGTGCAGGTGCACGGGTAGCCAGCACGATGGACGAACCACTGAATGCCAAGTTACCAGTGGAGCTGTTGCCAATGGTCATAGCGGTTGCGGAAGTGGGAATTGCTTGACGCAGTCCAGGAGCACCAATGCTGATAGTGCCAGGAGCAGCAACACCGACGTTGACCACATACTTGTTCGTATCTCCAGCAAACGTGACAATATCGCCAGCCAGAACGGTGCCCGTGCCGGTAATGATTGGAATGTCAGTGGTGCCGATTGGGAAACCAGCAGCGGTTGTGGTATAGGAAGCGCCCGTACCCTTGGTGTTGAAAGCAACGCCAGCCGATTCGTGGATGCTAAAGCCGTGCAAGTTCAGCAACTCGCCTTCGCGAAGTGTCAAAGTATTTCCGGCTTCGTTTGCCTTGGTCAGCTGTGCCAGTGTGCGCAGAGCAGCGCCAGAGGTTGTGTCAATCACCATGCAGCGATCTGCCAAAGGTGCGCCGTTGTCGTCCAAGATCTTGCGAACTTGTGCTGGGTCGCCCAGCGTAGATGCAAACGGTGTGGTGCCAGCGGTGCCATAAGCGCGAGATGCACTAATGCGAGCAGCTTGCACAACGTCGATTTCCATTTCGTTGACCAGAGTGCGAATGGCTTGCGTCATTTGCGAATTGCGAATTGCAGCAGCGCCGGAGCCGTTGTTGTTCAGACCCAACGTTTCTTCACCATTCCAACGGAAGGGAACTCGGCGAGCCTTGGTGATGGACAACTGGACGTTGCCAATGGTTTGGTCGCCATCGTTTGGAGGTGTTACGCCTGGAGTGATGTTGGTTGCGGTAGCAATGGGAGTTACAAAGGAAGTAACCAGTTGACCGACAGCAGCGCGGCTAACAGTGGCGTCCAAAGTAACGCAGGGGATTGCGCCAACGAGTTCGCGAGAGATAATATCCAGCGATTCGTACAGCGAGGGGATTAGCGAGGTAAGCGTATTTGCCATGATGAAAGGTTCCTTTTGTTAAAAATCAATCTACGATGCGCGTACCCGATCGAGCAACATTTCCTTGCTGTAGCGGTGTAAGCGCGTTGAAATCGCCGCGTTTCATGGTTTTGCCAGTGCCGGAACCTGAGCCCTGAGCCCCTGTTGAGCCACTTCCAGAAGTGCTTGCAGGAAACCAATGAGGTTTCAATTCCCGCTGCATCTCCATCCACTCGGCCGGACTAAATGGGGTTTTCCCATCTTTGCCCAATTCAGGACGGCCCTCGGCGTCCAGTTTTACTGCATTGCCCTTGGCATCAAGACTAAAAATCTGACGAGCCAGCAAAAGGGCATCCTCAATAGCACCCTTATGCAAGTCTCCTGTTACGGAACGAATGTGGTTATCCAACACTGCCCCACGATACGCATCTGCACGTTGCTTTTCGGCAATCGTTTGCAGGCGTTCCGCTTCTACCTCTGCCGCATGCGCAGTACGCATACGCTCGGTATATTTGTCAATCACAACCGCCTTTTTGCCTTCCGCAAACAGTTTCAAATCCTCGTCGTGATCCATTTTTTCCAACAGTGCTTTCGCACTATCTGGATCAATCCCATTGAAAGCCGCGATCTTTGTTTGGAACTCTTTGTTCTTTCCCAACAACTCTTCGTTCTTGGCCTTCAGCCCACGCACCGCCGCGTCAATGCCTTCTTGCACAAGTTGTTCCACCGTTTTGCCACCAGCAGGAGGCGTACCGCCAGCGGGGGGAGTTCCACCAGCAGGAGGAGTGCCACCACCAGCGTTCGGATCTTCACGAACTTGCAGGACGGTAGGTTTCAGAGCGAAAGGAAAAGTAAAAGTTTGGTTCTTCACAAAAATCCCCTAAGGATGGTTAAATACAGCTTTGCTGCGGGTTTGAGCCAGACATTGTCCAGCTATGGCGTAATGTAACAGAATAAAATGCGGTTTGCAATCCCTACGAAAATTATTTTGGCGGAGTTTGTAACTGACGTTGGGTAGGATTATTGCCACCAGTGCCGCCCATCGTAGTTTCGTGGTTACCAGTTGTATTACTTTGATTCACCTTTGTTCCGCCAGGAATTTCTGGTTTGTGCTGATCCATCTTAGACAATTCGATTTCAATCGTTTGGTCAATATCGATAACTTCGCCACGCTGCAAGTTTTCGAACAATGTCTGGTAACTAATTGCACCATTTTGCCAAGATGCAACCAAAGCAGTGAGGTTGAGCGCCGACATAGGCATTGGAAAGAAATCTTTATTCAGACGAAACTTTGCAGGTTCCTCAGATCCTGCAAATTTAGAAAACATTGTGAGTGCACGTTCAATACCAATGGATGCGGCTTGAGAGATTGAAGCAAGTAGGCTTTGCTCCCCGCCCATATTCATTGCCGCCCCACCTTGGCTATCCCCGTTGCTTTGCTTGCTTTCCAGCATTCGCGCACCCAACACAGCCATTTGAGTTTCCTTGCGTGTAAGGTTAGCCTCCAACGCCTTAAGCCCCTGTCCCGTGAACTCCAAGTAACTAGCTTTAGCATCGGGACGAGGGAATACCCAAGCAGTCATACTTCCAATACCAAAGGACTGCCCTTCCTTTTCAGGTGTATATCCGCTAATCACTGGCGTTGGCAAGCCTGTAAAGTGGCAACCATGCTCGTAATCAGCGTTTGTGCGGTAGTGGGACAGGTTAATGTCCACCAAGTCCACCAGCGGAGGTGTTTCAGGACAAATTTCTACGCCATCTGTACTAATGGTATAGAATGGAATAGTATCCAGAAACTTACCCTTAATTTGTGGGTAAGCTGTGGATATCAATACGTCCTCATCCTTCTCGTTGACCACAAATACCCGCACACGGTACACAAGCTCGGTTGTTCCGTCCAGTTTGGGCATTTGCATCAAATCTAGAACACGGTATTGCTCCATTTCAACGGATTCAAACTCGTTCGTTCCAGTAACATAAACTTCTTCGGCCAGCACCACCATAGATAACACACAACGGTTACCAATAACACTGTGTCTCCAATTAACGATACTTTCTGTTTCATATTTCTTTAATATCGGACGTAAACCTAGCAGTTTGGAATCCGCCTCTGTAGTATGAACCGGATCGATTGTTGGGTAATCGACAAAAATACCCACTCGGCCGACAGTTAAACATTCCTCTAATATATCCAAAGTAAACATATGCAGGTTTTCACCACACAGCGAAACATCTTCTAGCATAGGTTCTACAACTGACGCAACCTGTACCGTAGCGGGTTTGCGAAAAATCATTCCTTGCAGCCCTGCAATAGTACGCCATGTTGCGTTATAAAAACTCGCACGTTTCTTGTACGCATTATATTCGCTACTACTCTGGTCTGCCAGTATAGGCAAATAGTCCGTACCTGCCTCGTGCACCGCGTCCTGACCTTCCGCAGCATCCCTGCAACGTTTCCATTGACCGGCAACTTCGCGATACTCTTCGTGTGTGTTTTTGACGCTCATTGAAAACTCCTAAATTTATGCACCACTAATTTTGACACGGTGGACCACATGATCCGCGGATAATACCATGTAACGGCAGTCGTCCGCAATGTGATCTTCTGCATCTGTATCAACATCATCGGGATCTCTTGTATCACGTGCAATGCTTGGTACAGTGCGAATGAAGTCTCTGCATGTATCAAATACATACATTCCTGGCTTGTCCTCTGCTTTAGCCACAGCATCCAAACGATCCCGCATTAGTTCCCAACCATTCTTTCTACTTCCAGGACGCTTATCCGCTGGTGTCCAGAAAACGCCTTCGGCCTCCATATTTTGTCCAATAGAAGCTTCATCTGTTACTGCGTAAATGGCACTATCGGCAGGTCCAGGTTGAACTCGGTTATGAATTTTCATCTGAATTTCACGAATCAATATCCCCTGTGCCACAACCTTTGCAGGCATACGCAAACCCTCATTCGGCCTGCCATCGCTGCCATACCACTCGCCAATCCTAAACATCGTTTTTCTTGGAAAGCTAATTTTGCGCCCATCTTTCAACGTAGCTTCAGTACCATCGCTGACAGCCCACCATCCAACGCTAAAAGGCTTAGAACTACCCCAATCAAAACTCCGAGTAATGCGCCAGCTATAGGGGATTTCAAAGGGAGGAAGAACATGTTTTTCTGAACTCCAAAGATCGTCGAACATACCACCGCTAGTAATGTCCCAACTACCCTCAAGCCACGCTTTGCGCTTGTTTTCATCAGTAATCGACTCCAACGTCTTAATGTACTCTTCGCCCAAGTATGGGTTCTCTTTCACGGAACCAAATAAGGCACAACGTTGGTTGCCATCCTTATCGATAATAATTTTTCCATAAGGTGCAGGATCAATAAAGTAGGTTTTTACCCAACTATGCCCCACACCGTATGGATTTGTGCTGCTACGTATAAGCCTTGGCAAGTGTGGTAACCGTGCAGTGCCTTGGAAACTACTGCGGTTGCAGGATTTCATCGACTCATAACAAGCAATACTCGGCCAGCTAGTCAACTCTTCCCAACCAATAAACGGGTATTCGTGTCCGTGGTAACTCCAGTAATCCTCTTCGTTTTCAAAAGCCCTCAGCAACAGTTCCTCTCCCGTCGGCCAAACCCACTTTAGGGAACTGCTACCAGCCAGAAATCTAGGCTGTTGGGCGCTTTTATTGAACCATCGTTTAGACTTGGAAATAATGTCATCCAAGTGCTTATAGTTACGACGAAAAATAACGCCACGGAAGTAATCTCCATATCCCCTCCCACAGTATTGTGCAAAGGACATCAACATGGCATCCGTTTTTCCTGGACCTCGCGTACCTGCAAAACAAACCTCCCGAACAGGGGAGGAAAGGAACAGGCTTTGACTTCCAGGAAGTGCTTTCCAAATTGCGTATTGCTTTGGAGCAGCGACGGAACCGCCAAACATGAACTAACAACCCTTCTTCTTCGGGCCTTTGCTTGGTTTCTTTGCGGGTGCTTTTTTCTTGGTAGCCATAAAATACTCCTAGGTTGATTAATTTTGCTCGGTAACAAGGACTAACGAAAAAGCAGAACCGCTGGTTGGCGTAAATGCATCCAGCGTTTCCAACACAGCAAACAAGGATTGCGAGTTTGCGGCACAAACATACGGGATCCGGATGTTTGACAATACTGCTCGACTCATGTCGCTGTTAGCAGTGTCTGTTCCGGTAATCATTGCGGGGAAATCAAAATACCCGCAGCGCTTGGAAACGTCTGCATACAATTCACGATAAGGCAAGTTGTCGCCACTTACCGTTGCCGAATTGTCGTTAAACAGGTGAACACGGATACGGGGAACAACAGATTTCGTGTTTGTGATAATTCGTGCAGCAACAATGGTGCCATTGCCACCCAATAGCCGACCGGCGTTGGGGAACACCATTGCGGGTACTGCCAAAGCAGCCGCCGCACTCACCACATCTCCCGCAGCGTAGGGTGTTGCGTTAGCTTCCCGTAGGAAGGACGAAAGGATACTATTTACACTTGCCATCTAAAGCTCCTGTGTTAATTGAAAATTCTACCCAACTGCCCGTAACTCTGGAGGAGAACTTGGACGCACCAGTTCTTCCTGCTGTGCCTCTGCTTGCCGAGCCCACTCTTCCGCAGTAACCATTCCTGGAACAACAAACACACCAGAACCAAGTGGTAATCCATCTGCACCTGTGAGTTCTGTTTTGTTTGTTTTCGGTGCATCCATGCCATAAAAAGCACTCAGCTTGGAAAGCGCCGCAACGCGAGCAGCCTGACTGCTACCCGCCCCCATGTTCTTTGCTTCCCGCCATAGGGCAGCAACAATCATTTTCTTCTGAACTTCAACGTCCAAATCGTCCGTTTCTCCGCCCTCAATGTCCCGAATTTTGCCCAGCACATAAGGCTCAGTCATAAAACGTTGGCAGAAATCTTTCGCATACGCTGGCGCATACCCAATGCGAATAGCCGCCTTGTAAGCGTCGTAATCGGTAAGATATTCTTTAACAAAACGATCTCGCAGCTCCATTTCTGACTTTGTCAGTTGCGGTGCTTGTGTCGAATTTGGATATTCCATGGGGTCCACTTTGTGTACTCCGGCTCTTGGCGATAATTGGTTGCGTTGAGCGGATTATAGGTGGAATTTCGCAGCTTTTGCAAGTTAGTTTGTTGGGAGTCGTTTAAAAGCCCCAGCGTAGGGGCTATTTGGGGCTGTGTTGCGCTATATAGGCATAGGGGTACAGCTACCCCTAGCTAGGGCGTTTGCGCCCTGTAGGGGCTAAAAAGGCACGTCCCAATCAGGGGCATAGTAGTCGATTATTTGCCGAATATTCAGTCCAAATACCTCGGGAGTGGGCGGATTTTTGGACAATTTCCATACTTCGTGCACAGCCTGACGCATTTTGTCTGCATCTTGTTGTGCCAATATCCTTCCCTTAGTTTGCGACTGCAATTCATGGGCATGCTTTGCCTGTATTCCTTGAATATATTGTTCGACCTGTGCTACTTCTTCCGGTGTCATGGCCTTATCCTTGTTTCTAATATTTGTAACCGCATTTGAAACTCCATATCTTCTCTTGCTGGCCTGCTGCCCCACGGGTAGGCATGGTCGAGGGCGAATCCAGAGAACCTTTCTCCCCTCCAACTATCGCCCATAATCCAAAACGGGCTGACCACACGAATGTCTTCCCGCCCTATAAACTTGCAAAGTTGCTTCGGGTAATAAGTGTTTCCATGCACCCAAATAAAGATACCATTTAGCGGCAAAGCCTTCAGTTGCCGCGTTGTTTCACCTGTTCCACGCTTCATAACGGCAACTCCTGCTGACCTAAGTACCAAGTTATTGCATCTTTAGCTTTAATCCAGTCATCGCACATAGTATAAAGGTATCCCTGTTCGGTTAAAAATCGCCCAAATTCCTTCTGTTCAGGGCTTTCTTTGCCCTTTGGTTTCTTCATTTCGAGGTAAAAACCGTGGTATCCTTGCTTGGCAAAAGGCAAACAAATGTCGGAAACTCCGCTTTTAACTCCCTCTGCTTTGAGCCTAGAAGCCGTAATTGCGTCCCTTTTACCCCCGTTTGGAATGGCATAAATCCACTTTGCCTCAGGAAATTTAGGGATAATTGTGGCTATCCAACAGAAAAGTGCGGTTTGGTGAGCGTGTTCTGTGCCCGATTTTGCTAAATCTTCAGGCAGCATGTGGGCCTTTCAAAAATTCGGCCGTTTCGCGGCTCAGATTGTCAATTTCCTTGTTGCTCATCTTATCATTTGTCCAACGAGTCAGTAATTCTTTCCATTTTGCAGTCCGTGTATCCCGCAAACGCTCAATTTCCGCATCGCGAATACTAATTTGCATCCGAAGCTCATTAATTGTTTCTTCGGCTTTGAAAATAGCCTCATTTACGTAGGTAATCGTCATGTTCGTCTCCTTTTTTATGTTGCACTTCTTCAAATACGATGCTGAATAACGCCGGAAAGAACGCTATTACTATCACTACCACTGCGCCAAGTGAGAACAGTAAGTTTTTTAGAGTTTTCATTTTGTGTAAGTTGTTTAGGAAGTTTTTGTCTATTGGGTTTATATTTCTGGTTCGCACCAGCCTTTTCTCGCTCCATAACCCGCTGTATGCGTTGTATGGCACGTTCGTACACAGCCGCAGCATGATGGGATTTGTGAAAAAGAAAGTAATCACGTGTAAGTGTATGTCGTTCAATATCTGTTTGGCACTCTTCTATGAACCAGTTGGATATTCGCCTAGCTGCCATTATAATAGCTCCAATTCTAGTTGTGCCTTGAACTGTGGTGTTGTGGCTAGGGTAATACTGTTGTCATTATCTGGTTGAAAACTAAACTCGTAGGTTCCGACCACAAGATTGTCCGCCGCAATATAGCTGATGCGACAAAGACCCTGAGTAAATGTGAGCTTTAAAGCCTCGACGTTAATCCACGCTCTAGTTCCGTCCACATTGTGTAATTCTAGTTGGCCTGCGAGCAGTGCAGCCAAGTATTCTTTTGTAGGTTTCATGATAGAAATTTAGCTGCAACAACAATGATGATGGCAAAGACACCCAACACGATAGCCACAATAAGCATGGCAAATCTGAAATCCCTAAAAGCATGCAGGTATTTATCCTCACGCGGCCTTGGCCTTGGTGTTGGTTGCTCAGACACGATGGGACTCCTTTGCAGGGTTGTTGGGTTTGCTTGTGGCTATATGTTAACGTGTATGGGCGCGGAAAGGCTACAGATTTTGTGCGAACAAGATCGCCTCTGCCATCGACTCAAAATCGCCGTGCTCGCTATCAGCCCAGGAGTAGGTGTCGTCATCAAAGTACCACAATTGGTAAGTGGGGTTAAGCGGAGAGTTAAAAACCCGCACGATCCAATTTTCGCCCTGCTCCGTATATACCGTGTTGGCTGGAGTATAAAAGTGTTGTGATTGGGTTGGTTGGGATTGTGGATGCATTTGTTGATCCGACTTGGGCAATTTTTCCGGATTTTTTTGGGGCAGTTCGTGCACCGTCGCTTCGAGTGCATGAATTAAATTTGCAAAGATGGCAGAGACGATATTCATTCGAAGTCCTTTGGATCGTAGGTGTAGATCAGCCAAGCCCCTATGATAACCACAATGAGGGCGAGTGCTGGGATGATGTAGAGGCGGAGTAAGTCGGCGGTAGTATTGGTCATGGTTAGCAGAGTAGGAAGTTAGCGTTGGTACAAAGTGGTGCCCATGCGATGTAATGAGTATCAGGATGCGTGGGTTGGCTTAGGTCGTTTGTTTCGGGGTAGTAGCCAACCACAAGTAAACGGGTTTTAGATAGGAGGTGGTAGAGGGTTGGAGTTGTGGATGCGGTGTTGGATGGTGGCTCGTTGGTGTCGTCCCATGCTAGTCCGTCGAAGCCATGGATGTGGACGTTGGGGCTGGTGACGTCGGTTTCGGTGGATGTGTTGGTTGGTTGTGTGTTGGTTGGTGATGGGTGGTACATGGTGGCTCCTGTGGTTGTTGGGGCTATTGTATGTGTGGGGGGTTGTTGAACGCAAGGGAATTTTGGGGTGTAGATAGTTCGATGAGGGATTTTGATCGGGGTAGCGCTGGTGGAAGCAGCTCCCCGTGGCTGTTGCGCAAAAGCAACACTTATAAGCGGGAGTCGGCTGTGGGAGCCAAGTCACGCAGCATGCCCAGCAAGGCACCGCAATGGCACCGCCATGCGTCGCAAGCGAGTCACCCCTCACTACCCTACATGCGCAGCGTCTCGACGCGCCAGGAGGCCACTAGGCCAGGAAGTGTAACAAGATGTTAACGTAGTGTAAAGGCGAGGTAAAGTAGACGTGAATCTGCATCTACTGTATAAAAACCCATTGTTTTCTAGCTTGGCACGAACTACATTTACGTCATGCCATGCATGTTGCATCGCAGACAGGATACCCCTCCTGGTATATCAAGGGGTTTTTGAAAGTAGTTTATGTCTAAAGCATCTTCCCCCTCGGCCTCTAAGAGCACATCCACGACCTCCAAGCTCGAGGCTCCCAAGTCGGTGTCTAACCCCTTCAGCACTGCCCTCGCTAACATTGCCAAGAAGGGTCAGGCGACTGCCCTCGCTGCATCCAAGGCTGTGGACAAGGCTGTGGATAATAAGGCTGTGGATAACATTGCACCAGTCGGCGTCGCCACACGTAATGCGGGTCAGGCCACTACCATTCCAGGGTTCGCCCTAATTGGTGTTAACGGTCGCAAACAGCCACTTGCCTCTAGCGTTACTGCCCAAATTTGGCTCGCAGCTCTTGCGCACCAATTAGGTGCAAATGGTGCGATGCCCACTCAAGCGCACATCAAGCTCGCATGCCCTACGGTAAACCCTACTAGCTGTGGCCTCGGCCTCACACAGTACAAAGCCTATACGGGGCAAACTAAAGAGTTCGGTGCGCTAACCGTCGACCAGCTCAAAGCCCTCGCAGCTCCCGCCACTCCCGAAACCAAATAAATAGGAATTCCCCTCCGCAAGGAGGGGATTAAAAATCATGGACGAAGTCAAAGAGATGGTTTCCCAATGGCTCGCGCTTCGCGAGGAAAATGAGGCTTACGCGGAGCGGGTTCGCGCGGAACTTAACGAGCAGGTCCGGCGCGATTTCGCCGAGATGGGTCGCATGTACGATCCCTACGATTAACTAACTACCCAGCAAGGGGTCCCGCTTCGGCGGGATTTTTTTTGACCAAAATTAATTTTTTCAATCTGATAGAAATTTTGTCACGAAGGACGGTCACTTTTTCTGTCCGATGAATTTTTCTGTCTGAAGGAACGGGTCCTGTCGACTGACCCTTTTTCAAGTTTCCTTCAAATTGAAATTTTAAGGATTAAAATTTTTCTCGTTCGACCAAAAATTTCTTTTAGAAAAATAAAATTTTTAGAAGAAGTTGCAGAGAGGAAACTCACGAATTCAAATCAAATCGAGGCCATCTGAAGGATTGTTTCTGTCTGACGGATTTTTCATTCTGAATGATTTATCCATCCGAGCGATTTGAATAAATCTAGAATAACAAATTTCACTTTACATCTTTTGCGTACATGGTACATTTAGGTACTGCCATTTAGCAGCAACCGATTAGAAAGTTTCAAAATGTCATTTAAACATTTCACCTGTGATCCAAAAAGCGAACGCGTTCTTTTAGTTGTTTTGGAAGAAAAGAGTTTTTACGCCTCCGAGTACCGCCACATTCGCGCCACTGTTATTCGCCGCGCAGTGGCACATACGGTTCGCAAAGAAGAAAATTTGCCAGACGCAATTGTTGAGTACAACGATGATTATGCCCACAAATGCAGTGGCTTCCGCGTCGCCAGCTACGTGTTCAACGGGAAAACGCCCACCTATGTAGATGACATGCAACTGCGCGGACAAATTGACCTCGGCAACAACCCACTTAATCACGGGCGTCCGTACTCCAACAAAATTACATTTAAGCCTTTTGATGTTTGTGAAAAATCCGCATTTCAGATTTTCGGATTTTTCAAAAAATGGGAAAAGTTCGTTACCACCCATAACCTAACGCGTCAGGAAGATGACTTCTACGTTGCACTCAACCACCTTGCGCAGTTTCTCAA